>WNGE01007845.1_pt1 | contig 15943 bp, 16 predicted proteins | sample 5400651 | NCBI WGS metagenome assembly WNGE01 (sample SAMN13153370, study PRJNA577476) | soil metagenome | isolation source: 60 cm soil or saprolite under grassland replicate 2 | place: USA:California | collected 2016-06-15 | reverse complement strand
CGGCGCCCGCGCGCACGAGCCGCCCTACGCGCACCAGGCGGGCGGCGGGACGGTCGAGGAGGGGATGGTGCTCGCCGTCGAGCCCGGGATGTACTGGGAGGGCGGCGGCGGCCTGCGGGTCGAGGACAACTTCCTAGTCACCGCAGACGGGGTCGAGAAACTCTCGCCGTTCCCGGACGGAGTGGTGTGCGGCTGATCTGGACAGGCCCGTTGAACGATCCCTACCGGCTCGACAGGAAGGTCGGGCTCTACGACACGACCCTCCGGGACGGCGAGCAGACCGTCGGGGTCGTGCTCGACCCCGAGCAGAAGCTGGAGATCGCTCGCCTGCTGGACGGGCTCGGCATCGACCGGATCGAGGCCGGCTTCCCGCGCGTCTCGCAGGACGACTGGGACGCGGTGCGGCTCATCTCGGATGCCGGCCTGAGCGCCGAGATCTGGGGCTTCTCGCGTGCCGTGCCGGCTGACCTCGAGGCCCTGGTGGAGCTCGGCGTCCGCGCCTCCGTGATCGAGTCGCCCATCTCGGACTTGAAGCTGAAGGCGATCGGGGTCTCGCGCGAGAAGATGCTCGACCGCATCACCGGAGCGATGCGCTTCGCCGCCGAGCACGGGATCCACGCCGCGTTTTTCGGGGTCGACTCGACCCGCGCGCAGCCTGACTTCTACGAGCAGGTCTACAAGAGTGCGGTCGAGGCCGGCGCGAAGGAGGTTGCCGTCGTCGACACGCTTGGGATCGCCTCACCGGAGGCGGTCGCGCAGCGAGTCGGCTGCACGGTCGAGTGGGTCGGTCCGGACGTGCCGGTCCACTTCCACGGCCACAACGACTTCGGGCTTGCGACGGCCTCGGCGGTCGCCGCCGTGCGGGCCGGCGCAAGCTGGGTCCACGGCACGATCAACGGCATGGGCGAGCGGGCCGGCAACGCCAACCTCGGCGAAGTGGCGCTCGCGCTGCGGGCGCTCTACGGCGTCGAATCAAACCTCCGGCTCGACCGGGTACGCGAGGTGTCCGAGCGCGTGCGCGAGCTCTCCGGCTACGCCCTCGAGCCGTGGAAGCCGGTCACCGGCGAGACGCTCTTCCGCCGCGAGAGCGGCGCCGTTGCGAGCCAGTTTCACGATCCGCCGTCGATTGAGCCGTACTCGTCCGACCTCGTCGCCGCCGAGCGCGCGATCGTCCTCGGCAAGAAAAGCGGCCTCGACTCGATCCGGATCAAGGTGGAGGAGCTCGGGCTCGACGTCCCGGAGGAGCGGCAGGCCGAGCTGCTCGCGCAGGTCAAAGCGCTCGGCGCCAGCAAGCGCGGGCTGGTGACCGACGAGGAATTTCGTGAGCTCGCCGGGGGCTGAACGCGACGCGATCATCGTCGGGAGCGGGATCAACTCGCTCGCGTGCGCGGCCCTGCTCGCCCGCGCGGGCTGGAGCGTGCTGGTGCTCGAGCGGGAGCACGAGCTCGGCGGCGCGGTTCGCACGGCTGCACTGACCGAGCCGGGCTACCTGCACGACGTCTTTAGCGCCTGGCACCCGCTTTGGGTCGGCGGCGCCGCGCATGCCGAGCTCGGAGCCGAGCTGGCGCAGCGCGGGCTCGAGTACCTGAACACCGACCTGCCGACCGCGACGCTTTTCCCGGACGGCGAGGCTGCGTTCCTGCTTCGTTCGACCGAGGCGAACGAGGCCGAGCTGGGGCCGGAATGGCGCGGCGTGGTCGAATCGTTCGTCCCGAACGCGGACCTCGCCTTCGGCGTGCTCGGGACCGAGCTCTGGTCCCGCGACGGGCTCGGGTTGGCGCTGCGCGCGTACCGGCGGCTTGGCGCCCGCGGCCTGGTCGAGTTCGCCGGGACTGTGCTCGCCTCCAGCCGCGACTGGCTGAGCTCGACGTTCGCCTCCGAGCGGGCGCACGGGCTGCTGGCGCCGTGGGTGCTGCACACCGGCCTCGGGCCGGACGACGCCGGCTCGGGCTTCATGACCCAGGTAATCGGGTTCGCCGTCCAGGAGGGAGGGATGCCGATCCCCCGCGGCGGGGGAGCGCGGCTCGTCGGCGCGCTCGTCCGGCTGATCGAGGACCACGGCGGGTCGTGCGAGCCGGCACGCGACGTCGAGCGCGTCCTCGTCGAGGATGGCCGAGCGCGAGGCGTGCGCCTCGCGGACGGCGAGGAGCTTCACGCCCGCCGTGCGGTCATTGCCAACGTGACGCCGACCCAGCTCTACGGGCGGCTGCTCGAGGGCCACGAGGAGCTCGGTCGGCGGTTCCGCTACGGCCGTGCGGAGATGCAGATCCACTTCGCGCTCTCCGAGCCGCCCCGCTGGGAAGACGACGAGCGGCTCGGCCGGACGGCGATCGTGCACCTCACGCCCGGGCTCGACGGCGTCTCGCGGGCGGTCAACGAAGCCGAGCGCGGCCTGCTGCCCGCCGAGGCGACCGTCGTCGTCGGCCAGCCACTGACGATCGACCCGACCCGGGCCCCCGCGGGGGCGGGGCTGCTCTGGATCCAGCTGCAGGAGCTGCCCTGGCATGTGAAGGGCGACGCCGCCGGCGAGCTCGACCCGGGCGCGGGCACCTGGACCGAGGACCTGCGCGAGCGCTACGCCGACCGGATCCAAGCGCGAATCGCGCGCCAGGTCCCGAACCTGGAGTCGGTGATCCGCAAGCGCGTGACCCTCTCTCCGGCCGACCTGCAGGCCGCGAACGTCAACCTGCACAACGGTGACCCCTACTCCGGCTCGCTCGCCCTCGACCAGAACCTGCTCTGGCGACCGCTTCCCGGGCGCCCCGGCCATGCGACTCCGGTCAAGGGCCTTTGGCAGATCGGCGCCAGCACGCATCCCGGCCCCGGCCTCGGGGCGGGCTCGGGGACGCTTGTCGCCAAGCGCCTGCTGCACAGAGGCCTCCGCCGGTGAGGCTCTCGATCTCGCAGATCACTACGGTGACGCAGTCGTTCGCCGACGACCTCGACGCCTACCGCGAGGCCGGTGCCGACGGCGTGGGCATCTGGGAGATGAAACTCGAGGACGACTCGCTCGAGCGCTTCCGGGCAAGCGGGCTCGAGGCCGCGACCGCCGTTCCGGAGGTGCCCTCGATCCTGCCGCTGCCGCTGATGGAGGGACCGGCGGATCCCGCCGAGCGCGTCGAGGCGATTCGCGCCAGCATCCGGCGGCTGGGGCCGTTCGAGCCGGCGTGCGTCCTTTTCTTGACCGGCCCTGGCGGCGACCGCGAGACGATCCTCGAAGGCATCCGGGCGATCGCAGACGAGGGCCGCGCGCACGGCGTGCCGGTGGCGCTCGAGCCGATCCAGCGCGAGTTCGCCGGCTTCTGGACGATCGTCAGCTCGCTCGACGAGGCGGCGGCGCTGGTCGACGAGGCGGGCGCCGACTGCGGCCTGCAGTACGACAGCTGGCACCTCTGGCGCGAGCCGCTCGAGCAGGTCGAGCGGTACCGCTCCCGGATCCGCGGAGTCCACCTCGCCGACTGGCGGGAGCCGACCCGCAAAACGAACGACCGCGTCCTGTCCGGCGACGGCGCGATCGATTTCGGCCCGATCCTGGACGCGCTGCGCTGGGACGGCCTCTACGACCTGGAGATCTTCTCCGACCTGGACCTGCCCGGCTCGCTCTGGGCCGGCGATCCGCGCGAGCTCGCCGTCCGCGGGATCGAGTCTCTGCGGAGGACGGTATCGAGCGTGTCTGCCTAATCGGGGCCGGCGTGATCGGCAGCCTCTTCGCGGGGCACCTCGGCCGCGTCGCCGAGGTCTCGGTGCTCACCCGCCGCGAGGAACACGCCCTCGCCTTGAACGAGCACGGCCTCACCGTGTCGGGCCGGCACGACTTCGTCACCCCCGTGCGCGCCGCCACCGACCCTGCGGAGCTGCCCGAGCCCGAGCTGGCGATCGTCGCGACGAAGACGACGGAGCTCGAGGCCGCCGCCGGAAGGCTCGAAGGTGTCTGGCCGGGTGCCGCCGTCATGACCGTCCAGAACGGGCTCGGCGCGGAAGCCGCCTTTCCGGGCCGTCAGGTGATCTCGGCGGTCACCTTCATGAGCGGCACGCGGCACTCCGACACCCACGTCGAGTACATCCTCGACACCGAGACCTGGCTCGGGCCGTACGGCGACACTCCTTTCGAGCTGGTCGAGGAGGTCGCCGGGCTGATCGTCGCCTCCGGCCTGAAGGCGCGCGCGTTCGACGACCTGCGGCCCGCGCAGTGGTCGAAGCTGATCTTCAACGCGACCGTCAACGCCGTCGCAGCGCTCACCGCACTGCCGCACGACCGCCACTTCGCCGAGCGCGAGCGCCTGGGCGACCTCGGCAACCTGGTCTTCGACCTGGTCGAGGAAGGCAAACGAGTCGCGAGCGCCGCAGGGGTCGACCTGCATGAGGACCCCTGGGAGATGAACGTCCTCGCGACGCAGCGCGGCAGCCGCCACTACCCGTCGATGCTGGAAGATGTCGAGGCGCGACGGCCGACCGAGATCGACCACATCACGGGCGCCCTCGTGCGCGAAGCCGGGAAGGTCGGCGTCCCGGTGCCCCTGCACACGGCGCTCTACAGCCTGGTCAAGGGCCGCGAGGCCTCGTGGGAACCCGATTGACCCTGCGGCCCGTAGGCACTTGAATAGCTGTCGCGACTGCGTTTCCCGACAGGAGGAGGGTGCAGTGAGACGTGCGACGAGGTGGGGCATCCTGGCGGCTGCGTTGGCGGCCGTCGTGGCAATTGCCGCTCTCGCCGGCACCACGGGGAGCCACGCGGCTCCTGCGGCGAAGAAGACGGTCATCATCGGCTGGGCCTTCGACCAAGCGGGCCAGATGGCCCCGTTCGACAACCCGGCGCTCGCGGCGGCCAAGATCCGTATCAAGCAGATCAACGCCAAGGGCAAGTACAAGTTCGTGATCAAGACCTGCGACACGCAGAACAACAACGCCGCCAAGGCAAAGGCTTGCGCGCTCAGTCTGCTCGGCCAGAAAGCCAACATCGTCTTCACGACCTGCGACGTCGACTTCGCGACGCCGGTCGTGCAGGAGGCGATCAACCGTGGCAAGCTCGCCATCGCGCCCTGCATCGGCACCGACCAGATGGGGCCGAGGCGCTTCGGCAAGAAGGGCAAGCTCGCCTTCAGCTTCGGCAACGTCGCCCAGGACGAGGGCTCGGCGATGGCGGAGTACGCCCACAGCCGCGGCTGGAAGACGGCCGGCCTCGCGACGAACACGTACCTCGTCTACTTCAAGAACGTCGTCCAGGCGTTCGACATCCGCTTCCGGCAGCTCGGCGGCAAGGTCGTCGACCGCGAGAGCTACGCGACGGGCCAGAACAACGTCCAGTCCGCGGTGACGCGGCTGAACTCGCACAAGGCCGACGTCTACGTCACCTCGACGGCGTTCGGCGAGCTGCCCGCGTTCGTCTCCGGGATGCGCTCGCTGCACAACAACACGCCGATTCTCAACTCGTGGGCGGGCGACGGCACCTACTGGGACACGCAGAACCCGAAGGTGACGAACTACTACTGCGTCACGTATGCCTCCGTGTTCGGCGACGACCCGAGCGCGGCCGTGCGCCAGATGATCGCCTCGCTCAAAGCCGCGGGCTCGCCTCCGGGCACCGGCGGCTTCCTCGGCGGGGCCGATGCCATCGACGGCGTCTACACGGCGATCAAGCGGGCGCACGGCTCGCTCAAGGGCGCTGTGCTCGCGGCTCAGCTGGTGCACTTCAACCACGTGGCCGTGCTCGGCAGCAAGGTCAGCTTCTCCAAGAAGTGGCACACCGTTTTCGGCCGGCAGTACCGTGTGATCAAGACCCAGGCCAACAAGGCGAAGCGCGTGGGCCTCGTGACCGCGAAGGTCCTTCCGCAGATCCACTGAGCGCTGTCGGCGAAGCTGCGAGGAGGCCCGGAGACATCCTCCGGGCCTCCTCCGTCTCGCGGTCGTTCGAGGGCGTCCAGGCTCTGCGCGGGGTCACGCTGGAGCTGCGCCGCCGCGAGGTCGTCGGCCTGATCGGCCCGAACGGCGCCGGCAAGTCGACGCTCGTGAACGTGCTCAGCGGCTTCGACCGGCCGGACGAGGGCACGGTCGAGCTCGAGGGGCGCGAGATCACCGGCTGGAGCCCGCAGCGCCGCGCACGGTCAGGGCTCGCGCGAACCTTCCAGCACAGCCGCTCGTTCGGCGGTCTCTCGGTGCGCGAGAACGTCGAGGTGGCGGCGCTCGGGGCGGGGGCCCGCCCGCGGGAGGCGCGGCGCCGGGCCTACCGGCTGCTCGGGCCGCTGGGGCTGGCCGAGCTGGCCGGCAAGCGTGCCGACGGGCTCGCGCACGGAGACGAGCGTCGTCTCGGCGTCGCACGCGTTCTCGCAACCGACCCGGCGTTCGTGCTGTTGGACGAACCGGCCGCCGGCCTGCCCGACGCCGAGATGCCGGAGTTCGCCGACGTCGTCCGGTCGCTGATCGACGAGCACGACGCAGGGCTGCTGCTGATCGATCACAACATCGCCCTCGTGATGGGCGTCTGCGACCGCATCCACGTCCTTGACCAGGGCCGCACGCTGGCGGCTGGGACACCGCAGGAGATCCGGCGCAACCTCGACGTCGCGGCCGCCTACCTCGGGGAGACGGCCGTCCGCGAGCCCGGTGGCTGAGCCGGCGGTCGAGCTCGAGAGCCTCGAGGTCCGCTACGGCGCGGTCGCCGCGGTCCGCGGCCTGAGCCTGCGCGTGGACGAGGGCGAGATCGTTGCCCTGATCGGCCCGAACGGCGCGGGCAAGTCGACGACGCTGAACGCGATCATGGGCGTGGTTCCTGCGCACGGAGGCGAGATCCGACTGCGCGGCAGGTCGATCCGGAAGCGCTCGCCCGAGTCGATCGCCCGCCGGGGGCTCGCGCTCGTCCCGGAGGGCCGGCGGATCTTCGCCGAGTTCACGGTCGAGGAGAACCTCCGGCTCGGCCTGGCCTCGGCGAGGAAGCGGAACGGCGGCGACCTGCTCGCCCGCGCCTACGCGCTCTTCCCCGTGCTCCGGGAGTTCCGCCGCCGCCCGGCCGGCGTGCTCTCAGGCGGCCAGCAGCAGCAGCTCGCGATCGGCCGCGCGCTCGTCGCCCACCCGGACGTGCTGCTGCTGGACGAGCCGTCGCTGGGCCTCGCCCCGCTGGCGGTCGACAGCGTCTTCGAGGCGCTCCGCGGGATCCGCGAGCACGGGGTCACGATCCTCCTGGTCGAACAGCGGGCGCTCCATGCGGTCGCGCTCGCCGACCGCACCCACGTCTTGGTCGGCGGCGAGCTGCGAATGACGCTGACGCCGGCCGCCGCAGGCGACACCGACAAGATCGTCTCGGCCTACCTCTCGTCGTGATCCTCGGGGTCCTCGACTTCCAGACGCTGACCGACGCGGTCGGGCTCGGCGCGATCTACGCGCTGATGGCGGTCGGGATCGGGCTCGTGTTCGGCGTGCTGAGGCTCGTCAACTTCGCCTACGGCCAGCTGGTGATGGCGGGGGCCTACACGCTGGCCTACACGTCCGGCTGGCCCCTCGCGGCGAGCATTCTGGCCTGCTTCGGCGTCGTCGTCGGACTGTCCCTTGCGATGGAGACCACTGTCTTCCGCCCGCTGCGGGGGCAGTCGCCGGCCGTGATGCTCGTGACCACGTTCGCGATCAGCTTCCTGCTGCAGGCGATCGCCCTGATCCTCGACCTGCGCAACGGCCAGCTGGGCGAGGTCGCGGCCTCCCTGACCACGCTCGCCCAGCCGATCTCGATCGCCGGCGCCCAGGTCCGTGAGATCACGCTCGTCGAGCTCGGCGTCGCGATCGGCGCGCTCCTGCTGCTCGCGCTGCTGCTCCTGCGCACGACGATCGGCCTGCACACGCGCGCGGCCGCGAGCGACTTCCGTACGGCGCGGCTACTCGGCGTGCGCGCCAACCGCGTGATCGCCGTCTCCGTGGTGCTCTCCGGCCTGATCGCCGCGGCGGTCGCGGTGATGATGACCGTGCAGCTGCCGCTGGTGACCCCGGACTTCGCCCTGCGCGACACGATCGTCGTCCTGGTGGGCGTGGTCGTCGGCGGCATCGACCGGCTCTGGACGGCGACGCTCGGCGGCTTCGCGATCGGCTTCGTCTCCGGCCTGATCAACGGGCTGCTGCCGACCGACAAGACGGTCTACCTGCCGTCGGCCGTCTTCGCGCTCGTGATCCTCGTCCTGCTCCTCCGGCCGGAGGGCCTGTTCGCCTGGGGGCGGCGCGCGGCCGTCCCGGACCGCATGTGAGACGCGCGCTCGACGCCCTCGTCCAGCTCGGCGCCCCGGCGGTGCTCGTCGTCGCGGTCGGGCTGGTCGCGACGACGGTCTCGGCTTCGAACAAGGTCTACTTCGAGAACGCGCTCGTCTCGGTCGCGGTCGTGGTCGCGATCTACGTCTTCGTCGGCAACTCGGGCGTGCTGTCGTTCGGGCAGATCAGCTTCGTCGCGGTCGGCGCCTTCGCGGCCGGTGTGATGACGGTGCCGCTCGAGTCGAAGCAAGGCGTCCTCAGCACGCTCTTCCCGCTTCTGCGCGACCACACGATCGGCAACGTGCCCTCCCTCCTGCTCGCGGCCGGGCTCGGGGGCGTCTTCGCATTCGTCGTCGGCCTGCCGCTGATGCGGCTGAACGGCCTCGCCGCGGGAATCGCGACCTTCGCCGTGCTCGAGATCACGCACAATGTGTTGCAGCAATGGACCAAGATCGGGCCGGGGGCGACGACGCTCTCGCTGGTGCCCGAGACGACCGGGCCGCTGCAAGGCACCGTCGGCGCGATCGTGGTCATCGCGGTCGCGTTCGCCTACCAGCGCAGCAGGCTCGGGCGACAGCTGCGCGCATCCCGCGAAGACTCGGCTGCCGCGGCCGGCGTCGGCGTGCACGTCCACGTCCAGCGGCTCTGGGCCTTCACGCTCTCGGGCGCGCTGGCGGGGTTCGCGGGCGCGCTGCTCGTTCACCAGCTCGGCTCGATCACGACCGAGCAGGTCTACCTCGAGCTGACCTTCCTCACGCTGGCGATGCTCGTCATCGGCGGCCTGACGAGCCTCTTGGGAGCCGTCGTCGGCGCGCTCGCCGTGAGCGGGCTCGACTCGTTCCTCAGCCAGGCCGAGCAGGGGGTGCATGCCCTCGGCTTCAAGCTCGACCTCCCGTCCGGGACGCGCCTCGTCTTTCTGGCGGCGATCATGGCGGTCGTGCTGATCCTTCGGCCCTCGGGACTCACAGGCGGGCGCGAGGCCAGGCTGCCCTGGCCGTGGAGCCGCAGGTGAAGGTCTGCGTCGTCGGCTGCGGGGCGGTGGGCTCGCTGTTCGCGGCGAACCTCGCGCAGTTGGACGACGTCGAGGTCTGGGCGTACGACCTCTCGCGAGAGCACGTCGACGCAATCAACGCCGCCGGGCTGCGGCTCTCGGGAGCCGGAGAGGTCGTCGGCCGCGTACGGGCGACGAGCAACGCAGCCGAGCTGCCCGCGTGCGCGTTCGGCATCGTCGCGACGAAGGCGATGCACACCGAGGCGGCGATCCGCGCCACCGCCCAGGTGTTCGCCGACGGCGCGGTCTGCTCGGTGCAGAACGGCCTCGGCAACGAGGAGACGCTCGCGGCCCATGCGCCGCGCGTGATCCGCGGCACGACCTTCCCGGCCGGCCGCATCGTCGAGCCGGGGCACGTGCAGTGGGACGTCAAGGGCGACACGACGATCGGGCCGTTCGAGCCGAGCCCCGCGTCGCGGGAGGAGATCGAGCGGCTCGCCGAAGCGTGCACGCGGGCGGGCCTGCCGACGGCCGCGGTGGACGACGCGCGCGGGCCGCAGTGGCGGAAGGTGATCTTCAACGCTGCCACGAACCCGGTCGGCGCCCTGACGGGCCTGACGCACGGGCGCGTCTGCGAGATCCCGGCGCTCCGGCGGCTCGTGTCGGGCCTCGTCGACGAAGGCAAGGCCGTGGCGGAGGCGCAGGGAATCGCGCTCGACGCCGACCCCGAGGAGCTGATCGACCACGCTGCCCGGCCGGACGTCGCCTACGACCACAAGGCGAGCATGCTGCAGGACCTCGAGGCGCGACGGGAGACCGAGATCGAGTACCTCAACGGCGGCATCGCCCGTTTCGGGCGCGAGCACGGCGTGCCGACGCCGCTGAACGAGGCCATTGTGGCGCTCGTGAAGGGTCTCGAGCACTCCTCGAGCTGAGCCACCGTCCTCAGGTGAAGAGCGCCGCCAGCTCGTCCCGCTCGTCCGGTGAGAGCGGGAGCTCCAGAGCCGCAAGTGCGTGCGCGAGCTGCTCGGGCCGGCGAGGCCCGACGACGACGGCGGTGACCTGGGGATGGCTCAGCACCCACGCAATCGCCAGCGTGGCCGGTTCTAAGCCGCGCTCGGCTGCGGCCGCCTGAAACCGCGCGATGCCGCGAAACGTCGCCTCGCTCACCAGATCGGCGTACGGCTCGGGGCGCAGCGTCATGCGCGAGCCGGGCGGGTAGGGCTCGCCCTTCCGGTACTTGCCTACGAGCCAGCCGCCGCTCAGAGGCCCAAACGGCGTGAAGCCGAGGCCTTCGCGTGCGCACACCGGCAGCACGTCCCGCTCCGGGCCGCGCCGAAGCAGGCTGTATTCGTTCTGCACCCAGTCGAAGCGGGCGAGCCCGCAGCGCGAGCTGGTTTCCAACGCCTCCTCCAGCTGCTTCCCGTCGAGGTTGCTGGCGCCGATCGCGCCGACCTTTCCCGACCGCCGGCGCTCGTCGAGCGCGCGCAGGGTCTCCTCGATCGGCGTCCCCGGGTCCGGTTCGTGCGTCAGATACATATCGACCCGACTCACGCCGAGCCGGGAGAGGCTGCCGTCGAGCTCCCGCACGATTCGTTCGCTCGAGAGCCCGCGGTCTGCGGGGTCGCCGTGGACCGACCAGTAGACCTTCGTGCTCAGCAGAACGGGCAGGTCGCGCTCGGCGCGCCACCGCCCGATCCAGCTCTCGCTGCGCCCACCTCCGTACGAGGCGGCGGTGTCGAAGAAGTTGACGCCGGCCGCCGAGGCTGCATCCATGAGCGCACGAGCCTCCGTCTCGCTCTCGCCCTGTCCGAAAAGCTCGGGTGCCGAGCCGACCCCGCCGAAGTTGCCGCAACCGAGGCCGATTCGGGAGAGCTCGAGGCCGGTGCGCCCGAGTTGTCGGTATTCCACGGGGCGAGACTAACGACGCGATCCGTGTGAGAATGGCTACCGATGCGGCGTTTGGTCGTCCCTGAACGGGAGCTGAACCGGAGCCGGAAGAACGGCGACACCGCTTCGCGCGCCGTCGCGATCGATTCCAAGGGAGGATCGGAGCTCCTCGAGCTGCACGTCGGGCGCTACGAGCAGGGCCGCTCCAAGCCGCGATCGCTCGACGGGTTTCAGGAGATCCTGTACGTGGTCTCCGTATGCCGATCAGCCGACGCTGACCGCGAGTGGGGACCGCGAGTTTCGTTACCTCGTGACCGCGGAGGCAGGCTGTACTGACCTGACCCAGTTCTTCGGCGTGATCGCACCGGGGCGTGCGCCAGAGCACAGTCATGTCTACGACGAGGTGATCTATGTGCTCGAGGGCGAGGGCGTCCTCCACACGGACGGCGCGGACGAGCCCGTTGCGGCCGGAAGCTGCATCCATCTCCCGCCGCTGCGAGTCCACTCGCTCGAGAACAGCGGCCCAGCGCCCATGCGTATCGTTGCCGTCTTCCACCCAGCGGGCGATCCGGCTTCGCGTGCGTACGAGGCAAACGAATGATGGCGTCAGGCGTCTAACAGGCGGATAGCAAGGGAGGGACACGGAATGAAGAAACTGGTTCTAGTTCCGCTGATCGCGACGCTCGCCGTCGTGGCGGCGGGCTCGGGAGGCGCCTCCACGCAGTCGCCCGCCGCGGCGGGGAGCGCCTTGATCAAGTGCGGCAAGACACGGACGATCGGGATCGCGGCGCCGCTCACCGGTGACGCGGCCTCGCTCGGCGTGCAGCAGCTCAGGTGGGCGAAGTTCTTCGTGAGCCGCTACAACCGGGCTCACAAGGCGAAGAAGTTCCGTCTCGTCCAGGGCGACACGCAGCTTCCGAACACGGCGCAGGCCCTCGCCGTCGCACACCAGTTCGCCTCGAACTCGAAGATCCTCGGCCTGGTCGGGCCGGCCGGCAGCCAGGAGGTTCAGGACACCGTGGCGGTCTACAAGGCCGGCGGTTTGGCTGCGGTCTCGGGCTCGGCAACCCGCGTGGCTCTCACCCGCTCGAAGCCGGGCAAGCCTCGCGAGACCCCCGCGGGCTGGTTCTACCGCACGGTCCCCAACGACGATCAGCAGGGGGCCCGGGTCGCGAACTGGATCGACAAGCAGCTGAAGAAGAAGCGCATCTACATCATCGACGACGAGGAGGCCTACAGCCAGGGCCTCGCTGACCAGGTCCAGGCGCTTCTCAGCGGCAGGTCCGGTTTCCACGTCTCACGTGACCACGTGAGCCAGTCGGTGTCCGACTTCTCGAGCCTGATCACCCGGATTCCGGCGAACACGCAGATCGTGTACATCCCCTGGCAGCTCGCCCCCAAGGCGCAACTCTTTTTCACGCAGCTCCGCGCTGCCGGAAAGAAAGCGATCGTCTTCGGCTCGGACGGCCTGTTCGCACCGGGAACCTTCAACGCGGTCGGGTCCTACGTGTCCGCGTTCCCAATCGACTTCAACAGCGCCGCGCTGAAGGCGTACACGAAGTCGCACGGTGGCAAGGCCGAGGCGTTCGGCCTCCCCAGCTACACGGCGGCTCTCGTCAATGCAACGGCAATCGACAAGGCCTGCAAGGACGGGAAGGCGTCACGCGCCGAGGTCCACAAGTTCATCAAGAAGACGAACCTCGTAAAGGCGAAGACGCTGCTCGGTTTCTCGGTCTCGTTCCTGTCGAAGAACACAGGAGCCTCTCAGGGGCCCGGTGACATGGCCGCCCCGGCGGACTTCGCGATTTTCCACATCGAGAGCGGAGGCAAGTACGTCCGGGTCGGCTAGCGAGATGAGCGCGTAGATCGAGTGTGCGGCCCACCGAGGGTGGGCCGCACACGTTTCTGAGAATCTTTGCTCTTGCCCTTCCCCGTCTTCGACATCATCGACACGGTTCGCTCGCTTGGCTGGGGAGGCGCGTTCGAGCTGCTGCGGAACGGGATCGTTCTTGGGAGCCTGTACGCGCTGATCGCACTCGGCTACTCGATGGTGTACGGGATCCTGAAGTTGCTCAACTTCGCGCACGGCGACATCTACATGGTCGGAGCGTTCCTCGGGTACGGCGTCTTCACGCAGCTCGGCGCGCCGCTCTCGCCGGTCGTGTCGATCGTCCCGCTGCTGATCCTGACGTTTCTCGCGGGGATGCTCGGAGCGGGTGCGCTGGGGGTAGTCGTCGAACGGTTCGCCTACCGCCCGCTCCGCAACGCTCCCCGGATCGCGCCGTTGATCAGCGCCCTTGGAGTGGCTTTCTTCCTCGAGAACAGCGTGCTGCTTCTGACCAACGGCAATCGCTACAACTACAACGCCTTCGCGCTCGGCGGCGACCCCAACACGGGCCTGCCGGGAACGTTGTTCGACCCCGTGTTCAGCGTCGACGGTCGGCCGGTCACCGTTGTCCAGGTGTTGGTCGTGGCGACGAGCGTCGGGCTGATGGTCGCGTTGACCCTTCTAGTCGGCCGTACGCGGCTCGGCAAGGCGATGCGCGCGACTGCGTACGACCGCGAGGCCGCCACGATGATGGGGATCGACACCGACCTGGTGATCACGTCCACGTTCTTCATCGGCTCGGTCCTTGCAGGCGCCGCCGGGGTCATGTTCGGCCTCTACATCGGCGAGACGTACCACTTCATGGGCTTTCTCGCGGGCCTCAAGGCGTTCACCGCCGCGGTCGTGGGCGGGATTGGAAGCATCCCGGGCGCCATGGTCGGTGGGCTGCTCATCGGGCTGACCGAGGCCTATGCGACCGGGTACGTCGGCGGGCAGTGGTCCGATCTCGTCGTGTTCGGCATCCTCATTCTGTTCATGCTGCTGCGGCCGACCGGGATCTTCGGAGCGCGGGCGATCCAGAAGGTCTGACGCGATGGCGAGCGGCCCCGACCTCCCCAACGTGCCGGACCGGCCCGACGCGGTGGACCGGCCCCGGATCGGAGTCGACGAGTGGGTCGCACAGGCCGAGGAGCGCCGCGAGCTGGGCCGTGGCCCGGGCGCGCTGGTCTCGCGCGGCTGGGGCGCCACCCCTCCGCCCATCAAGCTGCTCCTGTTCGTCGCCTTCGCCGGGACGCTCCCGCTCTACCTGAACGAGGGCGACCTGTTCGCGTACGGGCTCTACACCCTGCTCTACGCCGTACTCGCGCTGGGCCTGAACATCGTCGTAGGGTTCGCCGGCCTGCTCGACCTGGGCTATGTCGCGTTCTACGGCGTCGGCGCCTATTCGTACGCGCTGCTCTCCTCGAACCACTACGGGATCCACTGGCAGGCGGAGGCGTCGATTCCGGTTGTCGTCGCGGCCACCGCGCTCGTCGGGCTCGCGCTCGGGCTCACATCTCGGCGTCTGCTAGGGGACTACCTCGCGATCGTCACCCTGTTCTTCGGCCAGGCATTTGTTGCCTTCACCAACAACGCCAACCCGAAGGTCGCGGGGAAGGGGCTGACCGGCGGCTCGAACGGGATCCCGGGCGTCGACCCGATCAATCTCTTCGGATACCAGCTGCACTCGACGAAGCAGTACCTCTATCTCCTGTTGATCGTCTTCGCGCTCGCGGCGACGGGGCTGTACTTCCTCAACCAGTCGAGGACAGGACGGGCCTGGCGGGCGCTGCGCGAGGACCCGCTCGCGGCGGAGACGATGAGCATGCCGGTGAACCGGCTGAAGCTCATGGCGTTTGCCTTCGGCGCGGGAACGGCCGGGCTCAGCGGAGCAATCTTCGCCGCGATCCAGACGGGCACGGTCCCCGGCAACTTCGACATCTCGTTGCTGATCACGATCTACGCGATCGTCATCCTCGGCGGGCTGGGGAGCATCGCCGGCGTGGTCGTCGGCGCCATCGTGATCAACGTCTCCTTCCAGTTCCTGGCGCCCTCCAATGACCACCCGGAGCTCAAGCGCTGGCTCTTCTACGCGGCGATCCTCCTCCTGGTCGCCAGGATCAAGCCCTGGACACAGGCGGCTTTCGTGCTCGCCGGCACCTCCGCATTCGGGATCGTGGTTCACGAGATCCTGAGCTGGGTCGCGCCCTCGTGGACGGCGGGCACGGCCGTCGACGCCGGCGCCTGGAGCCACCGGATAGCCGACTGGGTCATCATCCCGCGGGGCCACGCGAGCTTCAACACGATCGCCTACGTCGCGCTCGTGGGTGCGATCGTCGCGCTCAGCCAGTTGCGGGGTTGGTGGCGGGCAATCGGCCTGATACCGACGCTGTATCTGGTGGCGGTGGTCTGGGAGAACGTGCTCGTGGAGCAGCCCGCCGTCACCCGGCTCATCCTCTTCGGCGTACTCCTGATCGCGCTCATGCAGGCGCGGCCGCAGGGGCTCCTCGGGACAGCCAGAGTGGAGATCGTGTGAAGACGCTCCTCGAGCTCGACGGCGTCAGCAAGGCGTTCGGGGGCCTGCAGGTGATCGCCGACCTCGACGTGGTCGTCAACGAGCGCGAGATCGTCAGCGTGATCGGGCCCAACGGCGCCGGGAAGACGACGTTGTTCAACCTGGTCACGGGGCTCTACCGCCCCGACGCGGGCCGGATTCTGCTCGACGGAACCGACCTCGTGGGGCTGCCGGCCCACAAGATCACGAAGCTCGGCGTCGCCCGCACGTTCCAAACGCTGAGGCTGTTCCTGAACATGACCGTGAAGGAGAACGTCATGGCCTCCCAGTATGGGCGCACGAAGGTCGGCGTCCTCCGCTCGATCGTCCGCACACCCGGCGCGCGGCGCGAAGAGCGGGAGATCCATCGTCGGGCGGAGGAGAAGCTCGCCTTCTTCGGTCAGCGCCTGATGGGCTA
>WNGE01007301.1_pt1 | contig 15943 bp, 14 predicted proteins | sample 5400651 | NCBI WGS metagenome assembly WNGE01 (sample SAMN13153370, study PRJNA577476) | soil metagenome | isolation source: 60 cm soil or saprolite under grassland replicate 2 | place: USA:California | collected 2016-06-15 | reverse complement strand
CACAACCATGCGGCGCAGATGTTTCAAATCGCGCATCGACGGTCGTTGATTCCGGCCCCGCCGAAATGAAACATCACGCCCCTCCAGTGCGGCCACAGCGCGCGCCGGGACGGCGTGCGCGCACCCGCGCCGGAGGCCGTGACAGATGAGCCAGCGGGCGGCAGCGAGCGCCAGATCAGGCAAGCCTGACGGCCGCAGACAGGCGCGCCGCTCTGGTAGAGCTGGAAGCCCTCGGCCGGAGTTATCACCAGACCATGAAGCATTCGTCGAGTGGTTCGTTGAGTACTGGCGCCGCCGCTGCGCCCGTGTCCTCGTTGAGCGGACAGCGCCAGAACAAGAAGCTGCGTAGCAGGGCTGAGGCGCTGCCACGGCGGGCCGTCGACTACATCCGCGAGTCAACGGAGGAGCAGGGGAAGGGCTACTCGCCCGACGGGCAGCGGCAGGCGATTGCCCGCTACGCCGACGAGCACGCGCTTGAGCTGCTCGACGACTACCTTGACTTCGAGAGCGGTCGCGCTGCCGATACTCGCCCAGGCTTTCAGCGTCTCGTCGAAGACGCGATGGCGGGCCGATTCGATTGCGTCCTCGTCTGCCACTCATCGCGCTTTCCTCGCAACACGATCGAGGCGAAGCAGGACAAGCGCCTGTTGCGTCGCGAGCTCGGGATCGACGTCATCTCGGTCACGCAGCCGCTCGGCGGCGACGCCGACGACCCGGCCGCCTTCCTGACCGAGTAAGTGCATGAGATCTTCGACGAGTACTACTCGGTCTCGCTCTCTTTCTGGGTCAAGATGGGCCTCAAGGAGAAGGCGCGGCAAGGCTTCCTCACCGGCAGCCTCCCTTGGGGCTACTGCAAGGGCGAAGACGGCATTGCCGAGCCGGACGGCGAGCGCGCTCCGCATGTGGGCCGGATCTTCGAGATGTATGCCTCGGGTCGCCACACCGACCGGACCATCGCCGAGTGGCTCAACGAACAAGGGCAGCGAACGGCGAAGGGGCGCCTATTTAGCGCTGACACGGTTCGCGAGATGCTCTGCAACGCTGCGTACTGCGGCTACGTGTCCGCCCGACGCGACCGGAGCAAACAGATCCGTGGCCTCCACGAGCCTATCGTCGTGGAGGAGCTCTTCGACCGGGTTCATGAAGTCCGCCGCGCGCGGGCGCGAACACTTAAACCTGGGCGCCCTTCCACGCGGTACCTACTGCGCGGTCTTGCGCGCTGCGAGCGCTGCGACGCGAAGATGTAGGGCACGGCCGTCGGGCGACGGCTGGAAGCCCGCTACCTCTGCGCCGGTCGCCGCAACAGTCAAGGCTGTGACCAGCCTTCCGCGCGCGCTGAGATCGTCGAGGAGCAACGCGTCGAGTTTGTCGCCGACTTCAGACCCGAACCGATGCTCCGCGACGAGATCCTGCGACGGGGAGCGACGGGGCTCGAACCCGCGACCTCCGGCGCGACACGCCGCTTCGGGCCGGACGAGCCTTGGCGACGAGCTTCTCGGAACGTTGTCATTTGCAGGCACTCTTTTGGTCGACAGCGACTCCTCTTCGCATGGTTGAGCGACTTGTCGAATCGACGTTTGGGCCACGAGCGGGCCACGGCGTCTCGTCTTGAGCGACAACGCCTCACGAGGCCGCACCGGTCAGCGGCGGCCGCTGCGCGGCGCGATCACGACTTAACGACCCGCGAACTGCTCCCAGCGGAGGCGCGCTCGCGGAATGCCGAGGCGGCGGAACCCGGCGGCAAGCGCCTTCGTCATCGGAGGCGGGCCGCACATGTACACCCAGACGTGGGCGAGGTCCGGCCGTCCGGCAACCGCCTTCTCGGCAGTCAGAAACCCGTCACGGTCGGCGATGACGACTCGCGCGTCGAACGTCGGATGCTCCGCCGCGGCCCGCTGGATCTCGTCGAGGTAGAGCCCGTCGCTCTCGTGGGCCAGCGAGTAGAAGAACGCGACATCGCGGTCGAAGTCGCCGTCCATGCTCCTGAGCCAGCTGATGAACGGAGTAATGCCGATGCCGCCGGCGATCCAGATCTGCTCCTTGCCGCCGCTCCGGTAGTCGAAGCCCCCGAACGGCCCCGCAACCTTGGCCGGAGCGCCCGGGCGAAGGCTGTCCCGAAGCTCTCGCGTGTAGTCGCCGACGGCCTTGATGGCGACCTCGAGCCGCCGGTCTGACGATGCGCTGGCAACCGAGAAGGGGTGGCGCTGCCAGCCGCTCGGTCCGCCGAAGGCGAGGAAGACGAATTGCCCGGGCACGAAGCCGAGCGGGTTGCGCACCGGGTCGAGCGACACCTCGACGGTCTCGGCGGTCGGCCGGCGCACGTCGACGACGCTGTAGTCGTAGAACGGTACGAGGAAGCGGGCGACGAGTTCACGGTAGAGGTAGGCGACCACCCCTACGCCTCCGACGGCGTAGTGAGTTGCCCGCAGGAGCGTCGAGTTATGGAGGACCGGGTCGACGAGGGCTCCGTGCGCCACCGCTACGGCGACGAAGATCCCGGTCAGCCGATGCGGCGTGAGCCAGCGTTCGTAGGTCGTGCGCGCGAGCCGGCGGATCGGGCCCGGCCAGCGGGCGGCGCGGAGGCTCGGCGCGAGGGCCCAGACGGAAAGCACGAGCAGCCCGAGCAGCGCCAGGTCGCCGAGCGCCGGGCCGACCCCGGTCGCGTAGCGGTCGGGCGCCGAGGTCGCGAGCGCCCAGTGGGGGAGGAGCAGCAGCACTCCTGCCGTTGCCGTGCGCCGGTGCCAGACGGCGACGCGGTCGAGGCCGGAGAACGCCCGCTCGATCGCGGGCAGCAGCGTCGTGAGAACGAGGGTGCAGGAGAAGAGCAGGACCGCCTCGGCGCCGCAAAGCTCGCCGATGAAGCGGGCAGTCGGCTGGCCCGGCGGCCGTGCCGCGAGCCAGAGGGCGAGGTTCACGGCCGCCACGCCTACGAGCGCGACGCCGCCTAGTGTCGGCCGCTCGGCGCGCAGCGCGAGCTCGCGGAGCAGGCGGATCAATCCGGCTCGCCGGTCCCGTCGAGCGCCTGCATGAGCCGGATCTCTGCGGCGTCCCGTTGCGCGGCAAGCTCCGCGACGGTGCCGCCGAAGTCCCCGGCGCCCTTCGTCAGCAGCTCGGCAGTCTGCTGGTCGAGCGCCGGCGCCCCGAGTTGCGACCACAGCGCCTCCATCGCCGGCCCGAGGTGGACCAGGAAGTCGGCCAGGCCGCCGGGCCCTCCGCCGAGGTGGAACGTCCGGAACGGCCCCGCCACGGCCCAGCGCATCCCGATCGAGGTGGTGACAACGTCGTCGAGCGCCTGCTCGCTCACGATTCCCTCCGACACGAGGTAGACCGCCTCACGGAACAGCGCCGCCTGAAGCCGGTTTGCCACGAAGCCCGGAATCTCGCGGCCCAGCACCTGTGGGCGCTTGCCGATTGACCGGTAGAAGGCAACCGCCCGGTCGACGACCGCGGGGTCGGTGTTCTTCGACGGAACGACCTCGACGAGCGGGACGAGGTGCGGCGGGTTGAACGGATGGCCGACGATCAGGCGCTCCGGCTTCTGCATGCCCTTGGCCATCTCCGAAGCCGGCAGGCTCGACGACGACGACGCGAGCAGCGCCTGCGGGGAAGCAGCACGTTCGATCGCCTGCCACAGCTGCTGCTTGACGTCGAGCTTTTCGGGCGCGTTCTCCTGCACGACGTCGACCCCGTGGACGGCGACCGCGGCGTCCGCCTCGAATTCGAGGGCCGGCGAAGGCTTCTCAAGACCCTCGACAGGGAGGCCCAGCTCCTCGAGCGTCGGCGCGATCCCACGCAGGCCGGTGCGAACGCGATCCTCGGCGTCTGGGAGGGGGTCGGAGACCGTCACGTGAAGTCCGCGAGCGAGGAACAGCGCGGTCCCGGTCTGCGGAGTCTCCGCAGCCGCTCGGCACGCTCGCCGATTTAGGCCGGCGCAGCGAGCCGCGAGCGGGTCAACGCACCCAGCGCACCGCCTGTCGCGACATGAAGAGAGACGATCACGATCCCTAGATCTACACGCTCCGGCCTGCGCGTGCAGAGCAGCGGCTGATCGCCGTGGGTCTGCCTAATAGTCGACGACAGCGAGGAGTTCCTCGCGTCAGCGTCCCCGACTGCTCGACTCCCAGGGGGTCGAGATCGCCGGCTGCGCGTCGACCGGCCACCAGGCCCTCCGGCTGGCCGCGGCCCTCGAGCCCGAGGTCGCCCTTGTCGATATCGAGCTCGCCGGCGAGGACGGCATCGCGCTCACGGAGGAACTCGACGCACGCGCGCCGTCGACTCGCATCGTGCTGATCTCCAGCGCGACGATCTGGCCGATTTGATCTTGGACAGCCCGGCGGTAGGATTTCTGCCGAAGGTGCCCTCGGCGCCGCCGCGATCGCAGGTCTGCTCCGCTCACGGGCCTGAGTCCCTCCGACTGGAGGACACCATCCTGTACGTCACGACCACGCGGCTCTTGAAACGGTTCCCTTGATGGGTTCCGAGACGACCTACCGGGGCACCGTCGAGACTGGGGACGGAGGTCGTCTGCTTGCCAAGCAGCAAGCCGCTCTTCGACGCGCCGCAACGCTCGTCGCCGAGGGCGCGACGGCCGCCGAGCTGTTCACCGCGGTCGTGGAGGAGGTTGTTGCGGTACTCGACGTTCCCGCCGGATGGCTGTTTCGCTACGAGCCGGATCGCTCGGTCTCGGTGCTCGCGTCCTTGAACGACCCCGGCTTCCCGGTAGGCAGCCGCTGGCAGCTCGACGGCCCGAGCCTCTTCGCGACGATCCTCGAGACGGGACAGCCGGCGCGGATCGACGACTACTCGCAGCTCGGAGGCACGATTGCGGCCATGGCCCGCGAGTCGGGCTACGGATCGGCGTTCGGCGTCCCGATTACCGTCGGCGGCGTGGTCTGGGGCCTGATCTGCGTCGGCACGACGGAGCGCGAGCCGCTTCCCGCCGACACGGAGGCCCGTCTGCGCGATTTCACCTCGCTCGTGGCGACCGCGATCTCGAAGGCGCAGGCAGACGACGACCTGCGTCGTCTCGTCAGGCAGCAGGCGGCGCTGACGCGGGTGGCGACGATCGTCGCCGAGGGCGTGCCGGCGGCCGAGCTGTTCGCTGCACTCACGCAGGAGGTCGTCCATGCCCTGGAGGTTCCGGCGGTCTCGCTGGTTCGCTACGAGGCGGACAGGTCGACCGTCGTGCTCGCCTCGCTGAACGCTCCCGACTTCCCCGTCGGCGGACGGTTACCGCTCGACGCTCGCAGCCTATCGGCGACGGTCCTCGAGACCGGACGTCCCGCGCGAGCCGAATCGGAGCTTCGGTCGGAGGTCGGCGTGCCGATCGTCGTCGACGGCGAAGTCTGGGGGCTGATCCGCGCTGCGGCGAACGGCCCCGAGCCGCTGCGGGCCGACATCGAGGCCAGCCTGCGCGACTTCACCGAGCTCATGGCGACCGCGATCTCCAAGACCGAGTCGCGCGAGAGTCTCCGCCGGGTCGTCGCCGAGCAGGCCGCGCTGCGGAGCGTCGCCACCTTGGTCGCCGAGGGCGCAGCGCCCGCCGAGGTCCTCTCGTCCGTCGCACAGGAGGTGGCGCGAATTCTGGACGTGTCGGCGGTGAGCATCGTGCGGTTCGAGTCCGATACCCGGTCGGTCGTCGTGGCGTCGTTCAACGATCCCGGCTTCCCGGTCGGCAGCCGCTGGCCGCTCCAGGGTCCGAGCCTCAATGCGACCGTGTTCAAGACGGGGAAGCCAGCACAGATCGACTACTCGGAGCTGCCCGGCCCGGTCGCCGCCGCCGCGCGCTCCGCCGGAGTACAGGTCGGAGTCGGGGTGCCGATCGTCGTCGAGGGCAGGGTCTGGGGGATGATCGCCGTCGGCCAGCGACATCGGCGCGACGCACTGCCTGCATTCGCTGGAAGCTACACCGGCCGGATAGTGCTCTCCACGGCGTCGCCGCGAGAGACCCAGGCGCGCCTCGCCGCCTTCACCGAGCTCGTCGCCACCGCGATCTCGAAGGCCCAGGCGCATGACGATTTGCGCGGACTCGCGATGGAGCAGGCAGCGCTGCGCCGCGTCGCGACGCTGGTCGCGCGCGATGCTCGACCCGGCGAGGTCTTCGATGCGGTTGCGATGGAGGTCGGCACGCTGCTGGACACGGACATAACAGTCGTCGGCAGGATTGACGGTGATGGCTCGGCAACGGCGATCGGAAGCTGGAGCGCATCGCCAGGCGGGGTGCCCGTAGGAACTCGTTCGGTACTCGGTGGCCACAACGTGTTGACGCTCGTTGCGGAGACGGAAAAGCCGGCGCGGGTCGACGGGTACGACGACGCCTCGGGCGAGGCCGCAGAGATCGCGCGCCACCATGGCTGGCGCTCGTCGATCGCGGCCCCAATCATCGTCGAGGGTCGCCTATGGGGTGTCATGCTCGTCGCCACACAGCGCCCGGAGCCGTTTCCTGCCGGCGCCGAGGAGCGCCTCGCCGCGTTCACCGACCTGGTCGCCACGGCGCTCGCGAACGCGCAGGCGCACGACGAGGTGCGGCGGTTCGGCGAGGAGCAGGCTGCTCTCGGACGAGTCGCGACCCTCGTCGCCGCCGGCACGGCACCCGAGCAGGTCTTCAGGGCCGTCGTCGACGAGGTATCGAGCCTACTGGGGTTGGAGCGGATCGAGCTCGTTCGGTACGACGCAGACAACACGGGGACCGTCATCGCCGCGTCGGGCGAGCACCCGTTCCCGGCCGGGAGCACGTGGTCGCTCGACGATCCGAGCGTGATGGCGACGGTCGCCCGGACGACGCGCGCGGCGCGCATCGACGACTACCGCGCCTTGAAGGGCGAGATCGCCCGCACCGCACGTGAAGCGGGCTTCCAGTCGGCGATCGGTGCGCCGATGACCGTCGAAGGCCGCCTCTGGGGCGTGATCATCGCGATCTCGACCGATCCGGAGCCGATTCCCGAACGGTCGGAGGCCCGTCTCGGCCAGTTCACGGATCTCGTCGCGACCGCAGTCGCAAACGCCGAGGCACGACAAGCACTCGAGCGCGTTGCAGCCGAGCAGGCGATGTTGCGCCGCATCGCCACCCTGGTTGCCAAGGGAGTCCAGCCTCAGGAGGTGTTCGCGGTCGTCATCGAGGAGGTCGGCGGCCTGTTCGGTACGGATCTGACAACTGTTGGCAGGTTCGAGGACGACCCGCCGGCGTTCGTCGCAGTCGCACTTGGGGAGGGCATGCAAGCAATCGAGGTCGGAACGAGCTGGGCGCTCGCCGATCCTCTGACGGCGGCGCACGTCTTTCAACCGGGACATTCCGTGCGTGTCAATGAGAGGCTTCGAGAGAGGTCTGCCGCACTGGCCGACATGCTCGCTCGCCTGGGCGCCGTCTCGACTGTCTCCAGCCCGATCATGGTAGAGGGTCGTCTCTGGGGCGCGGTGATGGTCTCGAGCAAAGCGGAGCTGCCCGTCGACACCGAGGAGCGACTGGAGAAGTTCACTGAGCTCGTGACGACCGCAATCGCCAACGCGGAAGGGAAGTCCGAGCTCGCCGCGTCGCGCCGCAGGATCGTGGCCGCCGCCGACGAGGCACGCCGTCTGATCGAGCGCGACCTCCACGACGGCACACAGCAGCGGCTCGTCTCGCTCGGCCTGGCGCTGCGCGCCGCAGAGGCGAACGTCCCTCCCGAGCGGGACGACCTCCGCGCGCAGCTGTCCGGCGTCGCGACGGGATTGGTGGCGGCGGTCGAGGATCTGCAGGAGATCTCGCGTGGGATCCACCCGGCGATCCTCTCGAAGGGCGGTCTCGGCCCGGCGCTGCGGGCGCTCGCGCACCGTTCCGCGATTCCTGTCGGCCTCGACATCACGACCGACGTGCGGCTCGCGGAGCCGATCGAGGTGGCGGCCTACTTCGTCGCGTCCGAGGCTCTTGCCAACGCGGCCAAGCATTCGGACGCCTCGCGCATCGACGTCTCGCTCGAGCAGCGCGACGGCAACCTGTTGTTGTCGGTTCGCGACGACGGCATCGGCGGGGCGGATGCTGCCCGCGGGTCGGGAATCGTCGGCCTCACCGACCGGGTCGAGGCGCTGGGCGGACGGTTCGCGCTGGAAAGCCCGCCGGGGCGTGGAACCACGATCTCGGTCGAGCTTCCGATCGCCACGCCGGCCACGCCTTGACACCTGCGAACGCGGCGAACCCGCCGGAGCGCAGCCGCTTCGTCGGCGTTCTCATTCCGTATGTCCGTGGCGGATACTTCCCGGAGATCTTCGAGGGTATTGCGGAGGCGGTGTACGAGCACGGGCTGCGGCTCGTCCTCTCGCCGACGCAACACGAGCACGGGCGCGAGGTGTCGCTGCTCGACCGGCTGATGCAGGGCGCGACCCACGGCGCCGTGGTCATCCTGCCCGAGGAGACGACGGAGGAGCTCGAGCAGGCGCTGAGCGACCGGTACCCGTTCGTCGTGGTCGATCCGCTGCTGCCGCTCGGCGATCGCATCCCGACGGTGTCGGTCGCGCACAGGTCAGGCGCCGACCAGGCGATGCGGCACCTGCTGACGCTCGGCCACCGTCGAATCGCGGCGATCACCGGACCGCCGGGATGGTTGGCGACGGAGGAACGCCGTGCGGCGTACCACGCCACACTCGCCGCCGCGGGGATCCGACCGGAACCGGCGTTCGAGGTCGCCTCCGACTTCCAGGTCGGACCGGCCGTACAGGCAGCGGCCACACTGCTCGACCTCCCCGAGCCGCCGACTGCGATCTTCGCGTTCAACGACTCGATTGCATTCGGCGCGTTACGCGCCGCGCGCGATCGCGGGCTGCGCGTCCCGGAAGATCTCTCCGTCGTAGGGTTCGACGACATCGAGCCCGCGACACTCGTCACGCCGGCGCTCACGACGGTTCGTCAGCCGCTCGGGGAGATGGGACGCACGGCGGTCAACGTCCTCGTCCGTCTCCTCGAGCGGCGCGCGAGCGAGACCCCGCACATCGAGCTCGCAACGCGGCTCGTCGTGCGCGAGTCGACCGCGCCTCCGCGAAGGTCAGCCGCCGGCTGACACCTCGGCCCCGGTACGCGCCAGCTCGGCGTTCGCCTTCGCAGCGGCGCGTTGCTTCGCTTCGATGTACGCGGTCTTGAGGAGCGCCCTGCCGCTCGTCCAGCCGAACACGGTCGGGACCAGGATCAATGCAAAGAGAATCGATGTTGCCTCCGTCGGCGAGCGGGTAGCCCGTTCGAGACCTTCGAATGACGAAACCGTGACGCAGGATCGAGGCCTGCCAAGATCGCGCTCCGCGGTCACGCGCGGATCTGCCCCGACCTCGGAGACGCGCGACTGTCGGTCAACGCATGGACGTAGCAGGTAGCACAATGGCTGCAATGGCTGCACTCGGCGTTCGCTCGGGTGCGCTCGTGTTCGCTCGCCGGGACGAACTTGCTGCACACAGGCGTTTTCAGCGAATCGGAGCGAACCAACGCGAACGGCTGCCAGCTCTGAAGAGGAGGCTTCCATGCGCCGGCTCATTCTTCAGACGGGCATTTCGATCGACGGATACCTGGCCGCACTCGACCGGTCGCACCCGTGGAACGACGGGAGTGACGACGAGGCCGTCAAACGTTGGATCCTCGACTCGGTGTGGGCCGCAGGCGCCCACTTGATGGGCCGGGTCACCTACGAGGAGATGGCCGCCGTCTGGCCGACATCGACGAGCGAGTACGCGCGGCCGATGAACGAGATCCCCAAGGTCGTCTTCTCGAAGACCCTGCAACACGCCGACTGGCCCGAGACGCGCATCGCCCGCGGCGACCTGAGCGAAGAGATCGGGCGTCTCAAGCGCGAACCGGGGAACGCTCTGATCGCCTACGGTGGCGCCACCTTCGACCAGGCGCTGTCGCGACTCGGGCTGGTCGACGAGTACCGGCTCATGATCCAGCCGGCTGCACTCGGCGCGGGGCTGCCCCTGTTCAAGGATCTGCCTGCTCCGCTGCACCTCGAGCTCGTGGAAGCGACCACATACACAACGGGCGCGTCGCCATTCACGTCTACCGGCCGCGCTCGGCTCCCGCCGACCAGCCGGTCGATCCGGACCCGACGAGCTCCACGACCTCAGGCCGCGGCCGCGGTGACAAGTTTCAGCTCGACCGCGCGGGCCTATACGCGCGCTCGGCCTCGCGCAGCCATCCCTTGATCCGCGCGATTCGGTGTTCGTCGCTTGGATGGTCGCTGGCGAACTCGGGCGGCTGCTTCCCCTTCGAAGCACGCAGCATGCGCCACCAGAACGCGACGGCCTCACGCGGGTTGTACCCGGCCTTCGCCATGTAGACCAGACCGATGTGGTCCGCCTCGGACTCCTGGGCGCGACTGAACGGAAGCGAGGCGGCCGCGCCGCCGACGCCGAGCAGCGCCATGACGTGGACGAACTGGCTGGGCGTGAACGCCACGCCGCCGGCGATGATGATCGCCGCAACCCTGGTCAGGTGTTGCCGCTCGATTCGCTCGGCCACGTGCTCGGCCGTCGCATGGGCGACCTCGTGCCCGAGCACGGTCGCGAGCCCGGCGTCGTTGCCGACCAGCGGCAGGATGCCGGTGTAGACGACGATCTTGCCGCCCGGCAGGCAGTAGGCGTTGGCCTCGTTCTTGCGGAGCAAGGTCACCTTCCAGACGAAACGCGGCTTGTCGCGGGCGGCGACGACTTCGATCCGCCGCGCGACCCGCTGCACCTGCGCGTAGGCGGGACCGGACGAGACGATCCGGGCCCGATCCTGCCGGAGCGTCTTCGCGTACTGCTCGCTCCCGAGTTGCATCTGCTGTTGGTCGGTAAGACCAACGTGCTGCTCACGGTGGGTGACCGGTGTCTTCTGGCGATGTGCATGCAGCAACAGGACCCCGACGACGCCCGCCGCGATCGCGATCGCGATCAGCGGCCGCGCGACGAGAAAACCCAGCACCGCTCTCCCAGAGCCGCTCACGCGAATGTCTCCTCCATGCTCGACCTGACCCGGCACCGCGACGCGCGCGCCGTTTGCCTCTCTTGATTCCGGCTCTCATGGTGACCGTTACTGCTTCGCAGAAGCATCCGTAAGGTCGCCGAACTGCTGCGGAGTTACTGCACGCAGCTGCGAGTTGGGCTACCTGACCTGTTCGGGTTGGTCCGCAGTGAGCGCGAGGAAGAAGAACGTCTCGGAGTCCGTCGACCTCTTGATCTCCGGGTACAGCGACGGATCGACGGCGAGCACCAGCTCCTTGGTGGCAGTTTGCCTGCTGCACTGCTGAGCCCGACGACGCGCGGACGTGAGCGAACACGAGCGTCGATCGGATGCGCCGTTCGTCGTCTCCGCGCCGAGTCGCGAGCTTGTCGACGCCGAACAGAACAGGTGATCGGGCGGACGAAGCGCGAAGCATCGAGCTCGAGGACAAGCGGCCGGCAACTACTTCGTTCCTTCAAACCAGGCACTACGCCGCGTGATCGGTACCGCCGGCAGAACCGCCTGGTTCAGAAGTGGTCTGGTTTAGGTGCGCGGAGGCTCGTCTTCGGCGAGCCGCTCGGGCTCGACGCCACCGAGGTGCTCGGCTACGAACTCGTCTGCCTGGAAATCCTCGACGCTTTCTGCGGCGTGCCGCCGCTCGGCGGGGCTTCCTCGCTCCCGCTCCGTTTCGCGCTCGGCCGCCTCCTCCCGGCTGCGACCCATGATGCGTTTCCAGAGATCGCGCAACATTGGTCGAGCCTATCCTTTCTCGGCGGCGGAACGACGAGCACCGGTCGCCTGGCGTGCTCAGCCACATCGTGCGAGACGCATCCCTCGATGAGCTCGCATAGGCCGGTGAGCCCGTGCGAGCTGACAACGATCGCAGCTGCGTCGAACTCGTCGGCGACTTCGAGGATGGCCCTTGCATGTCCACAACACAGTCAGATCGCGCCGCTCAAAGGGACTGTCAATCCCATGGTTGTTCGATCGGGGCTCGCCGCCGGCGCCATCTCGGTCAAGTCAAAGGCGCGCGAAACGGAAACCATGGCGATCGCTGCCAACGACGCCTCGAGGGAGATGCCCCTGTCCCCTCATCCTCTCCCTCGAGGCGCAGCACTCCGCGTCCGTCGATCCGCGAGGAGGAAACCGAACCGCCCCATGTGATCTTCGGGCCGGGCGGGTGCGGGGCGCACGGGCGGATTCCCGCGCGCCCCGGCGAGGGTTACTGCGACGTCTGCGGCTTGTTCGTTGCCGTGATCGAACGCACGCTCCGCTTCAGCAGGCTCTCGCCGCCGATAGCGACCGTGAGCTCGATCAAGCCGAAGATGAGCGCGTACGCGGCGATGAGCGCCAACAGCGCGAGTGCGCCGGCCCCCGGCTTCGCGAACATGACGATCCCGAACAGGATCGAGACGAGCCCGGTCAGTGTCAGCAGCAGGCTGTCGCCGCTCTTGAGCGGGAGCCAGAACGCGCCGCCGATCGTGATGAAGCCGAGCGCGATCGCGTACGCGCCGATGACGTAGAGGAGTGCCAGCGCCGACATGTCGGTCCGCAGAAAGACCAGCACGCCGACGGCGATCCCGGCCAGGCTCGAAACGATCAGCCAACCACGCCCTCCCTTGACTGGGCTGCCGATCGCCGCGACGAGACCGAACACCCCGCGCACGAGCGCGAACGCACCGAACACGATCACGAGCGAGAACAGGCTGATGCCCGGCCAGACGATGATCAGGACACCGAGTGCGACCGACGCTGCCCCGTTCAGGCCGAGCGCCCAGCGCACCCTCTTCAGCTCCGTGCCCATCGTCTGCTGGGCCTGTTGAAACATCGAACTCATCGAGTCCTCCGTGTTGTGTTTTGACAGGACGACTTTCGCGCCGATGACATCGGTCGCGAATCGGTGAGCACGCCGACTCGGTGCGTGAACCGCGCACGTCGTCGCACTTTCCGCAGCGGGTCCGAGGCCGCTCCGATGCCCGTTCGGCCGCCGGGTCGAACGATGTCTCCCGACCCTGACGACGGAGAAAGGAGCAAGACATGTCGGACGACGACCTCCGGAAGGATGTCAACGACGAACTGCACTGGGACCCGAAGATCGACAACGCGGAGATCGCGGTCGCGGCCGAGGACGGTGTGATCACGCTTCGCGGAACGGTGGGGAGCCTGCGTGAGAAGCACGATGCGAAGAAGGCCGCCGAGCGCGTCTACGGCGTGAGGAGCGTTGACAACAAGCTCGAGGTGCGCCTCATGGGCGATGCGGCCCGCAGGGACGCCGAGCTCCGCGGCGACGTGCTTCAGGCACTCATGCTCGACTCGCTCGTGCCCTCGACGATCGAGGCGTCGATCGACGACGGCTACGTCCGGCTGAGTGGCACGGCCGAGTGGAAGTACCAGCGCGACGAGGCGGAACGCGTTGCCGGCAACGTGCGCGGTGTGGTCGGCATTTGGGACGACGTCGAGCTGCTCGGCGCGGAGCCCGACGGCGACGAGGTCGAGCACGCGATCTCGAAGGCGTTCAAGCGGAACGCGAAGCTCGACGCCAAGGACATCACGGCCGAGGCCGAAGGTCGGACGGTCACGCTCAAGGGGACCGTCAGCTCGTGGGCAGAGCACGACGAAGCGGTTGCCGCCGCATGGTCGGCTCCCGGGGTGCAGAAGGTGAGGGACCACATCCTGGTTGCGTACTAGCGGGGCGGAGGCGGCGGCAACGAAGCTGCCGCCGCCTTTCCCGCAGCCGATCAGCGGTCGCGCCGATGCCGCCCCGGCTCGCTCAGGCCACGATGCAACGGCAATGACTCACCTCACTCTCGGACAGTCGCTGGTCGTCATCTCGACGGCAGGTACGGCGTGGCTGATGGTTCGTGCCGGAACGGCCAAGAAGCTGCTCACGACGCGAGATCGGCCACGGTGCGCATCCTGTGGGCGGCGCTTGGCGCGGAAGACCTGTTCCTGCGCTCTGCGCTGATCAGGCGCGCTGACGACACGGCGGCGAAAGGACGTAACCATGAAGAAGCACGGACGGCGGGGTTCGACCCTGCGGGGCGCCCTCCAGGCACTGGCGCTGATCTCGCTGGTGCGGAGGATCGGCCTGCGACGCGGCCGGCGCCTCGCAATGCTGGCCGCCGAGGGCTATCTGGGCGGGCGGGGGCGCAGCGGCCGGCGCCGCTGAGCTTTGGCCGGGGGGCGGGTGCTCCCCGGCCGAGCCACCTACTACGGGAGCGGCAGCGCGAGGTCGATTCGCTCGGCCCGGTCGAGCAGCCACCACTCGTCGAGAACGATTGGCTGCGGTCTGTCCTTTCCGAGCTCGTCCCACACGACCAGAGCAGCGCGCGTATCGAGCGCGTAGAGCGCGAGCAGCGCGTCGGCCTCGCGAGCCGCCACCGTGATGTCACTCTCATCCACCCGGCGCGCGGCGAGAAGGGACTCGGAGACAATCCGTACCGGTAGGCCTGCCACGGCCAAGCATGCGGTGTCGCGCGCCGCCTCCGAGGGACCGGCGACGCAGAGGTCGATCGGAACCGGCGAGGACCAGACGGCCTGCGCCGCGGCCAACGGCTCGAGAGCCGAGACGAATACGAAGATCCGACCAGGCGCGCGCCCATTGAGGCGAGAAGCGAACATGGGTGCAGCGTCGCCTGGTTGGCCGCGGGCGCGAATCAGCGGAGCCCCTGAGCCCGTGCGTACAGCCCGCATCGATTCCCGCCGCCGTCTGCATTTCCGCACACGCTCGGTGATCTCACCGATGTCGCGCCGCACCCCGGCAGCGACAGTTCCGGCATGTTTCCTCTGTCGGATGGGCTGTCGACACGGCGGTTCCCGATCGTCAACGTCGCCCTGATCGTCGCGAACTTCGCGGTTTGGATCTTCTACGAGCTACCGCATCTCAGCTCGTCGATCCACCACGCGTCGTTCTACCCGTGCACCGTCAGTGGCTCCTGCCACGGCCCCGAGCCGTGGGGGGTCAGCTGGATCACGGCGATGTTCCTCCACGGCAGCTGGGATCACATTCTCGGGAACATGGTCTTCCTCGCGATCTTCGGGAAGAACGTCGAAGACGCCTTCGGCCCTCTGCGGTATCTCGTGTTCTACTTCGCGGGCGGGCTGGCGGCGACATTCACGCAGACGGCGATGACGCTGCTCGCAGGATCGCACGCCGACGCGCAGGTGCCGAATCTCGGCGCGAGCGGCGCGATCGCGGCGGTGCTCGGCGCGTTCTTCGTGCTCTACCCGAACACGCAGGTGACCGGCCTCCTCGGGATCTTCCCGGTCCGCCTGTCGGCCTACTTCTTCCTCGGTTTCTGGTTCCTGTACCAGCTCTTCGAGGCGAACTTCGGGATCTTCGGCGCTCGCGCGCACGGCGGCGGCGTCGCGTTCTTCGCCCACGTCGGCGGATTCGTCTTCGGTTTCGCGGTCGCGGGCTTGCTCGCCGGCTCGGGCCGGGTCGAGACAAGCGGCGGTTCGGCGCTCCGCGCGCCGGCCTGACGAGCCGGTGACGGTCGCGCCGGAACGCCAGCGGCCGCGGCGCACACGCGCTCCAGCCCGTTCGGGGACGCAGGTCTCGATCGCGCCGCGCAGCCTGCTGGTCTTCATCGCGCTCGCCGTGGCAGCCGTCGCCCTCGCGGCCCTGGCGTATGAGGTGCGCACAGTTCTCACGGAATTCGTCGTCGCGATCGTGCTCGCCATGGCCCTGGAGCCGCTCGTCCAGTTCTTCGAGAAGCGACGCCTGTCGCGCGGCGCGGCGGTCGGCGTCGCATTCGCGCTCGTAACGGCGGCACTCGTTTGCTTCGCGTACCTGCTCTTCCAGCCGCTGGTCTCGGAGCTCGACCGCTTCGCTAAGGACCTGCCGAGGCTGCTGCGCGAGCTCACGCACGGTCACGGCAGGCTCGGCTTCCTCGAGTCGAGATACCACATCGTCGAGCGCGTCCGCGACGCGGTGAAGGGACACGGCGTCTCGGGCGCTGCCGGCCACACCCTGGGCGTCGTGACGGGCGTCGTACAGACCGCCGG
>WNGE01004543.1_pt1 | contig 15943 bp, 15 predicted proteins | sample 5400651 | NCBI WGS metagenome assembly WNGE01 (sample SAMN13153370, study PRJNA577476) | soil metagenome | isolation source: 60 cm soil or saprolite under grassland replicate 2 | place: USA:California | collected 2016-06-15 | reverse complement strand
TCTTGGTCCGGTTCACCAGCACGTGGAGCCCCCAGAGCATGATGAGCGCCGCCACGATCACGACCAGCGACTTGACCGACACGTCGATCGTCGCGGTCAGCTCGAATCGGTGGTTCAGCGGCTCCATGGTCGGATAGACGAGGTTGAAGGCGTTGTTCCAGATGGACTCGACGAGGCGGATGGCGTCCTGGAGGAAGAACGAGACGCCGATGGCGGAGATGAGCGGGATGAGGCGCGGGGCCGCGCGCAGCGGCCGGTACGCCACGCGCTCGACGAGGACGGCGAGGCCGCCGCTGATCGCCATGCCGGCCACGAGGATCAGGACCAGCACCAGGACCCACGGGAGGGCGTCGAGGAGGCCGGCGCCCTTGAGCCCCAGGAGGATCTCGACCCCGACGAAGGCGCCGGTGATGAAGATCTCGGAGTGGGCGAAGTTGATCAACTCGAGCACCCCGTACACCATCGTGTAGCCGAGGGCGATGAGCGCGTACATGAAGCCGAGGATGAGACCGTCGAGGAGGACCTGGGGGAAGATGCCGACCAGGAGCTCGAGGTCCATCGACGTGTTCGCCTCAGGGCGGGGAAAGCAGGAGGGGCGGGGCCGCCGCCCCTCCTGCGGACGACCGCGTGGAGTCGGTTACGACTTCTTTCCCTCGGGAGCGGGGATGGTCAGCTGCTTGACGATCTTGTTGTCGCCCCACTTCTGCGGGTCGTCGCTGACGACCGAGAGGACGAAGTACGCCGCCTTCTGGCGGTCGCCCTTGGCGTCGAAGCCGATGTCGCCGGTGATGCCGGCGAGCTTGACCTTGCGGACGGCGGCGGAGACGTCCTCGCGGCTCACCTTGCCACCCTTGGCCGCTTGCTCGATGGCGAGGACCGCGATGTGGGCGGCGTCGTAGGCCTCGGCGGCGTAGGGCTCGGGGTTCTTGCCGAACTTCTTCTTGAAGTCCTCCACGAACGCCTTGGCCTTGGGCAGCGCCGAGGCGGGACCGGCCGCGGAGGTGTAGTGCATGCCCACCACGGCCTTACCGGCGATCTTCGTCAGGTCCGACGAGTCCATGCCGTCGGGGCCCAGGAACTTGGACTTCACGCCCTTCTCCCGCGCCTGCTTGAAGAAGGGGGCCGCCTGGTCGTAGATGCCGCCGAAGTAGATCACGTCCGGGTTCTTGGCCTTGATCGGGGTGATGATCGGATCGAAGTTGGACTTCTCCTCCGTGCCCTCGAAGCCGAGCACCTTGACGCCCTTCTTCTCGGAGTCGGCCTTGAAGAACTCGGCGATGCTCTGGCCGTACTGCGTCTTGTCGTGGATGATGTAGACGCTCTTGACCTTGAGCGTGCCGTGCGCGAACTCGGCCCCCACCACCCCCTGCACGTCGTCGCGCCCGCACACGCGGTTGACGTTCGGGTAGCCGCGGTCGGTCACGACGGGGTTGGTGTTGGCCGGCGAGATCATCACCACGTTGACTTCCTTGTAGACCTCGGAGGACGGGATCGCCACACCCGAGTTCAGGTGGCCGATCACCGCCATGATCTCCTTGTCGGCGATGATGTTCTTGGCGTTGGCGACGCCCACGTCGGGCTTGGCCTGGTCGTCGAAGGGCACCAGGTCGACCTTGTAGCCCATCTTCTCCAGGTTGCCCTTGAACTTCTCGACGGCCAGCTGCGCCCCGAGCTTGATGCCTTCGCCGAGCGCGGCCTGGCCGCCGGACAGCGGGCTCTGGGTGGCGATCTTGATGGTGCCCTTGGACTGGGCATCCGTGAACGAGGTCACCGGGAGCACGAGCGCCAGCACCGCCAGCGCGACCAGGAGATGACGAGTTCGGACAGTTCTCATCGGTTCCTCCTCTAGCTAGGAGAGTCGGAGGGGGCTTCGCCCCCCATCCGAAGCCTTCCCCCGGGGATGGGTTGCGCCGGCGAAGCCGGCCCTCGGACGGCGATCACGCCGCGCGAGCGTTTCTCCGACAGGCTAGGAGCAAGCAAAACGGGTGGGGTCACAGGCGCCGCCATTATAGCGGTTTTTCTCCTGTCGTCAATTGAGCCGGCGGGTTCGCTGGGCGTTCTCGAGCCGTTCCATGAGCCCACGCGTGGCCGCTTCCGGGTCGGGCGCGGCGCAGACGGCCGAGATCACGGCGACGGCGTCGGCGCCGGCCATGATGACCTGTTCCGCGTTGTCCAGTGTGATGCCTCCGATCCCCACCAGGGGAACGGGGATCTCGGGGCGGAGTGTCGCCAGGAGCTGTGTCCCCACCAGCTGAAACCCCACCTTGCTGCCGGTGGGAAAGATGCTGCCGACGGCGATGTAGTCGGCGCCGTCCGCGAGGGCGTGGTGGGCCTGGCGGCGGTCGTGGGTCGAGACGCCGAGGATCGCGCCCGGCGGGAGGAGGCGCCGCGCCGTCGCCGCGGGGAGGTCGTCCTGGCCCAGGTGCAGGCCATCGGCGCCGACCGCCAGCGCCAGGTCGGCGCGGTCGTTGACGATGAAGAGGGCGCCGGCCCGCCGGCAGCGCTCCCCGAGCGCCCTCGCCACCGGGTAGAGCTCGGCCAGCGGCATGTGCTTCTCGCGGAGCTGCACCATCCGGCAGCCCCCGCCGAGGATGGCGTCCAGCAGCTGCGGCAGGTCGCGTCCATGGGCTGCCCCCCGGTCGAGGATGACGTAGAGGGAGGAAGGAAGCTTCACGCCGGTCTGGCCCGCTCCATTCGCCGACGCCTGTGCTCTCGCCATCCGGAGGCGAGGGTATTGAAACGAATCCCTCTCCGCCCGACAGGCAGGGGGTCGAGGTGAGTGTGGCGCATCTGTTCGCGCACGATGCGAGTCAGAGGGTGTGCTCGAGGCGAGGCAGGGTGAAGTCGCCGGCGAGGAAGACGGGGTCCGCCAGCAGCTTCAGGTGGAAGGGAATGGTGGTCTTGACCCCGTCGACCAGGGTCTCGGACAGGGCCCGCTGCATGCGGGCCACCGCCTCGGCGCGGTCGCGGCCGTGGACGATGACCTTGGCGATGAGGGAATCGTAGTGGGGCGGTACCGCATACCCCGACATCAGATGGCTGTCCACGCGGACCCCGGGACCGCCGGGCGGCACCCACAGCGTGACCCGACCGGGGGAGGGCACGAAGTGCTCCGGGTCCTCGGCGTTGATCCGACACTCGATGGCATGGCCCGTGAACCGGACGGCCTCCTGCTTGTAGCCGAGCCCTTCGCCGGCGGCGATGCGGATCTGCTCGCGGACCAGGTCGATGCCGGTCACCATCTCGCTGACGGGGTGCTCGACCTGGATGCGGGTGTTCATCTCGATGAAGTAGAACCGGCCGCTCCGGTCGACGAGGAACTCGACGGTGCCTGCGGACAGGTAGTTCACGGCGTTGGCCACCGCCAGCGCCGCCTTGCAGAGCCCCGCCCGCGTCTCGCGCGCGATCGCCGGGGCCGGAGACTCCTCGACCAGCTTCTGATGGCGCCGCTGGACCGAGCAGTCACGCTCGCCCAGATGGACGCGGATCCCGTTACGGTCGCCGAGCACCTGGACCTCGACGTGGCGCGCCTCCTCCACGAACTTCTCGAGGTAGAGCACCGACGACCCGAAGGCCGCCTGGGCCTCCGACTGGCAGGTCGCGTAGGCCCGGGCCAGGCCCTCCCGCTCGCGGACGATCCGCATCCCGCGACCGCCGCCACCGGCCGCGGCCTTGACGATGACGGGGTAGCCGATATCGTCCGCGAGCGCCTGGGCCTCGTCGACGCCGTTCAGCGGGCCTTCGCTGCCGGGCACCACCGGCGCCCCTGCCTGCTCGGCCATGGCCCGCGCCTGGGCCTTGTCGCCCATCAGCCGGATGGCCTCGGGCGACGGTCCGATGAAGGTGATGCCGCACGCACGGCAGACCTCGGCGAAGGTCGGATTCTCGGCGAGCATGCCGTACCCCGGGTGGATCGCCTCGCTGTCGGTGATGGCGGCCGCCGAGATGATACTCGGGATGTTGAGATAGCTCTGCCGAGGCTCGGGGGGCCCGATGCAGATGGACTCGTCGGCCAGCCGCACGGGGAGCGAGCCGGAATCGGCCGTCGAGTGGGCGATCACGGCGCGAATGCCCATCTCGCGGCACGTCCGCAGGACCCGGAGCGCGATCTCTCCGCGGTTGGCGATCAGGATCTTGTGGAACACGCGGGCCTGCTGCTAGGAGCCTGTCGAAGAAACGCTCTGGCTAGAGCGATGAGAAGGGTCCAGCTGCAAGGCGGCGCCCGAGGGCCGCACGCGAGGCGTACTCCCTGTACGTTGAGCGTGCGGCCGAGGGCGCCAACGAAGCAGATGGGCCCTTATCATCGCTCTAGCTAGGGGTGAGGCTCGACCAGGAAGAGGGGCTGGCCGTACTCGACGGGCTGGCCGTTCTCGACGAGGATCTTCGCGATGCGGCCGGCCATCTTCGCTTCGATCTCGTTCATCAGCTTCATGGCCTCGATGACGCAGAGGACCTGGTCTTCCTTGATGATGTCCCCTTCGGTCACGAACGGCGCGGCATCGGGAGCGGAGGCGCGGTAGAAGGTCCCCACCATCGGCGCCTCGACGGTGACGAGATTGGCGGTCGCGGCGAGGTCCTCCGGGGCGGCGTGGCGCTCGACGTGTTGGGCGGCGACGAGCTCGGCGCGCTGAGCCGGCGTGGGGGCGGCGGGGGCGCGCTCGCGCACCACCCGGATTCGCGTCCCGCCCGATTCCACCTCCAGCTCGGCCAGGTTGTGCCGGGTGGCGAGCTCCACGACCTCCTCGACGCTCCACGAGGCCGGCATCCCGGCCTCGCTGCTCCGCGACCCCTTGCGCCTGGCCACGGTTGCTACCCCGAGGTGGCGACCCGACCGAGGTACTCGCCGCTGCGGGTGTCCACCTTGACGACGGCGCCCTCGTTGAGGAACAAGGGGACCTGGATCACCGCCCCCGTCTCGAGGGTCGCCGGCTTGGAGCCGCCGGTGGCGGTGTCGCCGCGGATGCCGGGATCGGTCTTCACGATCTGGAGCTCGATGAAGTTCGGCAGCTCCACCGACACGGGGTTGCCATCGATGAACAGGATCTCGACCTCGGTGTTCTCCTTGAGGAAGGCGCGCGCCTCGCCGACCTCCTCGGGGGCCAGCGAGATCTGATCGTAGGTGTCCAGATCCATGAAATGGTAGCGGTCGTCCTTGTACAGGTACTGCATGCGCTTCTCGTCGAAGTCCACCAGCTCGACCTTCTCGCCCGCGCGGAAGGTGTTGTCGATGACCCGGCCGAGCTTCATGTGCTTGAGCTTGGTGCGCACGAAGGCGCCGCCCTTGCCGGGCTTCACGTGCTGGAAATCGACGATGCTGTACGGCTCACCGTCGAACTGGATCTTCAGCCCCTTCTTGAACTCCGCGGTCGACACCTGCATCGCTCATGACCCCTTCCGTTTTTGAATCTTCACCCGCAGCGCTTCCTCGAGCCTCAGGTGGGCCACTTCATGGCCCGGCTCCTTCCGGAGGATGCGCAGAAAGATCTGCGCCGCCTCGTCCACCAGCCCCTGCTCGAGACACACCGTCCCGAAGCTGACGGTCGCGAAGGTGTCGTCCGCCAGCAGACGCGCGAGCGCGGAGGCTCCGGCGAGCGTGCCGCCGCCGTCGAGCACCTCCACCAGCAGGCGCGACTCCCGGTCGGCTGGGTCCAGCGCCGCGGCCTGACGCAGATGCGCCAGCGCTTCCGGGAGCCGGCCGGCGCGACGCTCCAGGTCGCCCGCCAGCCGATGCGCCTGCGCGTCCGCGGGATTCCCCTGCAGGATCACTCGCACCTCGGCCAGCGCCGCCTCCGGATCCCCGCCGTCGACAAGTGCCTTGGCCAGGATCAGGCGCGCGGTGGCATAGTCGGGGAACCGTTCCAGCCCCTCCCGGCAGAGCCTGATGGCCTCCCCAGGTCGGCCGGCCCTGCGATGGGCATCGGCCAGCGGCGCGAAGGCCAGCGAGCCCGGATCCCTGGCCAGCCGCTCTTCGTAACGGCGGATCGCGAAAGCGGCCGCGGGTTCCTCGGCTTTCATGTCGCCCCCGGTCGGAAGAGGCGGAGAGACCATGGCGAGACTTGTTATACGTGGCTCGGGGGGTCGAGTCAATGAGGGCTAGGCGAGGGCCTGCAGGGTCTCGAGGACGGACTCTTGTGGCACGTCGAAGACCAGACGGAAGGCGCCGATCTCGGGAGCGAAGACGAAAGGCACCCGCCCATCGCGCGCCTTCTTGTCACGCGCCAGGGCCTCGACGACGGCCGACGGGGCCGCTCCCAGACCGCTCACCGGCAGCCCCACCGCGCCGAGGAGCCGCACCTGGCGCTCCGTGGTCGAAGCCGTGGCGATACCGAGCCGCTCGGCGAGTCGAGCCTCCGCCACGATGCCGAGCGACACGGCCTCACCGTGGGCCCAGCGCCCGTAGCCCGTCACCGCCTCGAGCGCGTGGCCGATGGTGTGGCCGTAGTTGAGGACATGACGCAGTTCGGCCTCCTTCTCGTCCCGCTCGACGACGTTCGCCTTGATCCGGCAGGAGCCCGCCACGACCCGTTCGAGGGTCGGCAGATCCCGGCGGAGTAGCGCGGGCCGGCATTCCTCCAGGTCGGCGAAGTAGCCCGCGTCCAGGACGATGCCGTGCTTGATCACTTCCGCGAGCCCGGAGCGGAACTCGGGCTCGGACAGCGTGGTCAGCACCGCGGGGTCGACGAGGACGAAGCGCGGCTGATGGAACGCGCCGATCAGGTTCTTGGCCCGTGGATGGTCGATGGCGGTCTTGCCCCCGATCGAGGCATCCACCTGGGCCAGGAGCGTGGTCGGCACCTGCACGAAGTTGATCCCGCGCATGTACGTGGCCGCGATGAATCCGGCGAGATCGCCGACGGCGCCCCCTCCCAGCGCGACCACCGTCGAGGTCCGGTCGCAGCCGGCTTCCAGGAGGCGATCCCAGCCCTGCCGGGCGACGTCGAGGGTCTTGGCCCGCTCCCCCTCGGGCAGGAGGATCTCGGTCACGTCGAAGCCGGCCGATCGAAGACTCTCGACCACGGTCCGACCGTGGAGCCCCATGATCGCCGGATCGCTGATCACGGCGACCCTGCGCCCGACACGCAGGCCGGCAAGCTCCGGTCCCACCGCCGCGAGAGCTCCGGGGCCGACGAGGATGCGGTACGAGCGCGCCGCGAGATTGACCAGGATGGTGGTCATCGGGCTCGGTCTGTCCTGGGGAAGGCCCGGAGAGGGCATCGACGAGGCCCCTTCCGATCGTCCTACCAGCTCTTCAACGACTCCAGGTACGCATGGTAGTTGTGGCGAGTCTCGTCGATGCTGTCGCCGCCGAACTTCTCGAGGAAGGCGCGGGCCAGCACGATGGCCATCATGGCCTCGCCGACGACGCCGGCGGCGGGTACCGCGCAGACATCGCTGCGCTCGACCACGGCCTCGACGGCTTCCTTGGTCGCCACGTCCACCGAGCGGAGCGGCTTGCGCAGGGTGGAGATGGGCTTCATGACCGCGCGCACGATCACGGGCTGGCCGTTGGTCACGCCGCCCTCCAGCCCGCCGGCGCTGTTGGAGGCTCGCTGGAAGCCCGCGTCCGCGTCGAAGAGGATCTCGTCGTGGACCTGCGAGCCCGGCCGGCGCGCGGCCTCGAAGCCCAGCCCGATCTCGGCGCCCTTGATGGCGTGGATCGAGCAGAAGGCCTGGGCCAGCAGACCGTCGAGCTTGCGATCCCACTGCACGTAGGAGCCGAGTCCGACGGGACAGCCGAGGGCCACCACCTCGAAGACACCGCCCAGCGTGTCGCCGCCGGCCTTCGCGTGATCGATGGCTTCGATCATGGCGCGCTCGGCAGTCGGATCGGCGCACCGCACCTCCGAGGCCTCCGCGCGCCGCCGGATCTCCTCCCAGGGCAGCTCGAGCGGCCCGACACGGACTCCGCCGATCTCCGTCACGTGGCTCACGATCGAGATCCCGAACTCGGAGAGCAGCCGCTTGGCGACCCCTGCGACGGCGACGCGCGCGGTGGTCTCGCGGGCGCTGGATCGCTCGAGGACGTTGCGGATATCGTGGTGGCCGTACTTCATGGCCCCGGCGAGGTCGGCGTGGCCGGGCCGCGGGCGGGTCACGGTCTTGGCGGTGGCGCCGGGCGCCGGAGCGCCCACGGCCATGGTGCTCTGCCAGTTCTCCCAGTCGCGGTTCCGGATCGTGAGGCTGATCGGGCTGCCGAGCGTCAGGCCCCAGCGCACGCCCGAGGAGACGTGGACCTGATCCCGCTCGATCTTCATGCGGCCGCCGCGCCCGTAGCCGCGCTGGCGGCGCGCCAGATCCTCGTTGATGTGCTCTTCGGTCAGAGGGAGGCCGGCCGGCACGCCGTCGATGACGGCGGTCAGGGCCTCCCCGTGAGACTCCCCAGCGGTGAGAAAGCGGAACGCCACGGTCCGATCATCTTACCTGCCGGGTGCGGGCGCCGCAACCATCGTCTTGAGCACCGAGGGTGTCAGAAAGACGACGAGTTCCCGGCCCGTGTCGAAGTTCTCCTTCTGCTTGAAGAGCCAGCCGAGCACCGGGATATCGCCGAAGATGGGCACCTTCCGGATCGTCTCCTGCTGCACCCCCGTCGTCACCCCTCCGATGACGAGGCGTTCCCCCTCGTTCATCAGGACCTGGGTCCTTGCCCTGCGCTTGTTGATGGCCGGCGGGCTCCCGCTCGCGCCCAGGTTCACCACCTCGCCCCGCGAGTTGTTCTCCACCACGACGAACATCCTGATCTTCGTGCGCTCCTGGCCGTCGGTCGTTTCCCTGATGACCATAGGGATCACTTCGAGCTTGAGCGAGGCCTCCTTGAACTGGATCTGGGTGCCCGCCGAGCTGACCGTCGCGTAGGGAATCTCTTCGCCGAGCGAGATGGAGGCGGTGTGGTTCTCGACGGTGACGATCTCCGGGCGGGCCAGGTTGCGCGTCTTGCCCAGCGTCGCCAGGGCCTCCAGCGCCAGGTTGATGTTGAAGTTGGTCCCGACGATCCCGAAGGCGAGTCCGGCCGTGGGCAGTACGCCGGCAGCGTTCGGGAGGGTCGAGATCGGCAGGTTGACCAGGTTGCCACCCAGCGGTAGCCCGGTGCCGGGCGTAACCGGCAGGACCCCGCTCAGGTCCAGGTTCGGGTTGACGGGGGAGACGTTGAAGGCTCCGGTACCCGGGGGGCGAAAGTTCGGCTGGAATCCCTGACCCACGAGCGTCGTCTTGCCGGCGTTCCCGGCTCCAGCGCCGCCCCACTGGATGCCGATGGCCTCCAGCGCCGTGCGGTCGAGGATCTCCATGCGGGCCTCGATCTTCACCTGGGGCAGGGGGATATCGAGCGATTCCAGGATGAGCTTCTTCACGCGGTCGAGGTCCGTCGCGTACAGACGGAGGAACAGACTGTTGGTGGCGCAATGGGCGCGGATCGCCAGGCCCCGGGCCAGCACCTCCGGCGGCACCAACGGCGGGGGTGTCTGCTCGGGTGTTCGAGGCGGTCCGAAGAGCTGCGAGAAGGGCGGCTCGGCGATCGGCCCACTGGTGACGCCGCCGCCACCGGTCCGGAACTCGACCCGTGTTTCCCTCTCACCCTCGCTGATCCGTATACAGGGCTCGATGGGTTGCGCTCCGAGACCGAGCACGCCCTGGAGCGTGTTCGCCACCTCCCCGGGATCGGCGTAGGCCAGACGCAGGACTTGCTCTCTCAGAGGACCGCGCGCCTGAGCCTCGGCGGCCGCCGCCTCCTGGCTCAGTTTCCGCTCTTGCACCTGTTGCTCTTTCATCTCGGCCTCGGCGATCTTGGTGCGCACCTCGACCTCGGCCTTGAGCTTGGCCTCCTCCGCCTTGGCCAGGGCTTCGCGCTCCTTGGCGAGCTGCTCGCGGGAGACGATGCGGATGATCCCGTCCTTCTCGATCTTTTGCAGCCCGCGCGCTTCGAGGATGGTCTCCAGGGCCTGCTCCCAGGTCACGTTGCGGAGCGAGACCGACACCTTGCCCTTGACGTCCTCTCCCACCACGATGTTGCGTCCGCCCTCGGTGCCCAGGAGCCGGATCACATTGATGACATCGGCGTCCTTGAAGTCGATCGTGATGAGCTTCCCGCCCTCGGACGGTGTCTGGGGTTGAGGCGGCCGCGCCGGCGCGGCGGGCGCGCCGCTGGGGGGGGCGGCCTGGGCGACCGGTGACGGCGGCGCGGCCTGGGCGACAGCCTTCGGCGCGCCTGGCTTTCGCGGATTGGCGCCCGCCTCATCGGATTTCGGCGCATCGGGCCCGGGCGGGTCCTGCCTGGACAGATCAATCACGATCCGGGTCGGAGAGTCGAAGAGCGTGGCTTGATGCCGGACCGGCCCCGACGTCTCGAGACCGACCATGAGGCTCAGGGGGTGTCCGGTGACCGTGACGCCCGTCACTTGCGCGGGGGCGTCCGCTGTCTGGGGGGTGCCGATGCCTGCGAACGAAAGGGCCGCCAGGACCACCAGTGCCGCCACCAGCATCCTTGTCATCGGACGACCTCCCTCTCTCAAATGTGGGGCTAGTCCCTGCCGATCCTCAGCGTCAGGCTCGTTTCGCGCTGGGCAGCGCGCCCGCTGATGGCGAAGGTCACCGAGTTCGCCGTGACCTCCGTGACGCGTCCGTTGCCGAGGACATCGCCCTGTTTCAGGATGTAGCCGAGCCCGTCGGGGGTTTCGGCAAGGGCCAGAGGCTTGCTGCCGCTGATGATCCCCACGAGCTTGACCGTGCCGACTTCGAGGCCGGTCTTCTCCGTGACCACCTGCACCGGAGCGAACGGATCGCGGCGACCCCTGGCCTCATAGACCAGGGGCGGCAATGGCGGGCCCGGCTCCGGTGTCCTGGGCATCACCGTGGGCGCGGCCGATTTCTGAGGGGCCACGGGCTGCTCCCCTAGCGCGACCTTGTTCGCCGCGGGTGGAGCCGGCGATCCACCGCCGCAACCCGCGGCCAGCGAGCCGGCAGCCAAGGTGCCGAGCGCCCACCGCCACGCTCTCATTGAAGGGCCCTCCCGGGCTTGGCGGGCGGCTGGCCCGTGGGCGGGGCAGCCGCCGCGGGCGGCGCCGGCGCAGCGGTCTCGGGTTTGGCCGGCGGTAGGGCTCCCTCGGGACGGAAGATGAAGGTTCCCAGAGTGAGCTCGGCGCGGACCGTGCCGGTGGGGCGCTCGATGCTGACGAGCCGGAAGTCTCCGAGATCGACGATTCGCGGCAGGCGGCTCATCCTGGCGAAGAACGCGCCGAGCTGGTGATAGCCGCCCTCGCACGCCATCGCGATGGGCACTTCGGCCACGTCCTCCCGATCGGCCGGTGGCTTGGGAGCGAAGAGGGCGACCTGCAGCCCGGACTGGAACGCAATGTCGGTCAGCTGCCGGTACAGTCGTGGCATCTCCTTCTCGGAGGGCAGCCGCTCCTTCGCGGCCTGCAGCCGCTTGCGCAGCCCTTCCGCCTGCTGGCGGAAGGGCCTGAGGTTGGCCTCGTCGGCGCGGGCCTTGCGGACGTCCGTCCGGAGCGCCTCGTCCTGCTGCCGGAGGGTCGAGCGCTCGTCGATCTTCGGCGAGATCAGCAGGAAATAGCCGAGGCCGGCCACGGCCAGGAGACCGACCACGCCCGCCACGATTTTCTGGGGTCTCGGCACATTGGCGATGGAGTCGAGGAACGCCATGGCTCAGATCTCGAAGTGGCACGTCACCTCGAAGGTGATCGTGCGGGGTGACTTGCTCAGATCCTGGCGTGACTCGACCAGGTCCACCTCCTTGAACTTCCCCGAGGCCCTGAGGTTGGCCATGAAGTCCGACAGCGCCACCGACGAGTAGGTCGTGCCGGCCAGTCTCAGGAGCCGGCTCTTCTCCTCGACCCGCGTGAGCCAGAGGTCCGCCGGCAGCATGTCGGCGAGCGCGTCCAGGAGGTACGTGGGGCGCGCCTGGCTGCGCGCGACCGTCTCGATGGCGTTCACCCGGCGCTCCAGCTCCTCCTTCTCGCGCCGATGGCGCTGGCCCTCGGCGATGATGGGGGTGAGCCGCACGATCTCCGCCTGGCTCTGGTCGATCTCGCGCCGGAGCCCACCCACCTCGGCGGACAGCGTCCACCCGTACGCGGCGACGATGACCACGAGGAGCAGGCCGAGGGCGCCGAACACGATCCCCAGGTTGATACCGGGAGCCCCCACGGCGCGCGTCTTCGCGGTCGGTGGAGCGAGATTGATCTTGATCACGTGGACTTGTCTCCGGGTGTGCGCAGCCCGAGGCCGAGGGCCACGGCAAAGACGGGGCCCAGATCGTGCAGCTCGGCGTCGGAGAGCTGGGCGGCCTCGCAGTCGATGGCGCTGAAGGGACGGGCCAGCTCCACCGGCACGCCCCAGGCCGAGGCGAGGAAATCCTCGATGCCGGCCAGCTTCGCGCACCCTCCGGACAGCACGATCCTGCCGATGCGCTCGGACTCGGCCGTCGACGCGAAGTAGTCGAAGGTGCGCTGCACCTCCAGCGACAGATCGCGCGAAACCGCCTCGAGCGCCGGCACCAGATCATCCCAGCTGACGCCCACCTCCTGTCCCTGCTTGGCGGCCTCGGCCTTCTCGAAGGGGATGCCGAGCCGCGCGGCGATGGCGTCGGTATAGTTGTTCCCGCCGAAGGGAACATCCCGCGCGAAGATGGACGCCCCGCCGTGGACCACATTGGTCTTCATGACGGCGGCGCCGATGTCGATGAGCGCCACCGCCTCGTTCCCGTCGCCGGGCTGGTTCAGCTCGAACTGGTTCTGGATGGCGAACGCGTCCAGATCCACCACCGCGGCGTCGAGCCCGGCCTCCTCGACGGCCGCGACGTACTCGAGCACCTTGACCTTCTTGGTCGCGACGAGCACCACGGACATGGAGTTCGCGGTCTCGCCGACGACCTGGTAGTCGAGGAAGACCTCGTCGATGGCGAACGGGATGTGGTGCTCGGCCTCGAGGAGGATGGCGTCCGCCAGCTCCTTGACACTCACCTTGGGCAACGGCACCCGCTTCACGATCGAGTCGCGGCCCGAGAGGGAGACGACGGCGGCAGGGGTCGTGATCCCTGCCTTGCGGACGCATTCCTTGATCGCGTCGGTGACCACTTCCGGCTTGCGGATGCTGCCCTCGATGATGGCGTCGCGGGGCAGGGTCACGATGGCGTGAGACCGGAGCGCGTACCCGCCCTTGCCCTGGACCAGCTCCACCACCTTGATCGAGCTGGCCCCGATGTCCAGCCCGAAGGTGGCCGGCTTCCTGCCCAGTCCGAACAGCGCCATGCGCGGCTCCCAGCGTTCCCGGCCCGCATCCGGGCGTTCCGGGCGCGAGCACTCAAGCAATGGGTTGAGTGACTCTGGGCGGGCTGTTGCCCGTCCGAGTCTACAGATGCCTCACCAGAGTTGTCAACAGAATATAGTGGCCTGCTCGCGCCGGGGCCCTAGCCCTGGGGTCGGTCGGGGAAATCGTCCCGCACCTTGGTGCTGTTCTCCGGGCGGAGGTCCAGGTTCATCTCCTGGCCCGGCCCGAGCTCCACGCGGAGTCGCCACCTGGGCGGTCCGGACGCCCGATCGGTGAGCTTGTAGATCCCGGGCGGCACCTTGGGGAAACGGTAGCGGCCTGCCTCGTCCGTCCGGATCCGGAAGTACACCACGCGGTTCGGATAGTCGTGGAGAAACAGCAGCATCTGCTCCATCGGGGCGACCCCGCCCGCGCTGTCGCTGAAGAGGGCCCGGCCCTGCAGGCTCGCATGAGCCGGCTTCCGCTCAGCCGGCGTCTGCTCCTGCTCCCGCGCGTCTCCGGGCGCGGGCGTGGTGGCGGCAAAGCGGGGGAGCGCTCCGACGCTCACGAGCCAGCGGCGCGCCGTCTTGACCTCGGTGGAGTCCGGCTCGCCTCGCTGAAGCACCCAGGTGAACGCGCTCACGGCGTCGGTTCTTCGGTCGAGGTGGGATGCCGCCACGCCGAGGCCGTAGCGAAGGGGCAGGCTCTCGGGCTCCGCCGCCAGGGCGCTGCGGTAGAGGGCGAGTGCCTTGGCATAGTCCCCCGTCTCAAGGGCCTCCGCGGCGAGGGTCCCGGGGTCTTTCACCGCGGGGCGTGGCGGCGGCGGCGCTGCCTGGCAGGCGGCGAGCGCGAGGGCCAGCGCCACCAGCCAGCGGCCGCCCCGGAGCCCATGGGCGCAACGCTCGCGCCAGGGCACCGGCGCGTTCGAGCGACGGCTTGGCCCGCGCAACCGGTGTCCCGGGGGGAGGGTCGGAAGGGGAGCGCAGCCCCCCTCCGAGTTTCCTAGGTGCACGAGTCGCAGAGCTCCCGGTAGCTGCCGGACGTGATGGTCCAGGTATTGGTGATGGTGCTGCCGCCGTTCCTGGCGTAGGCGCAGTTGTAGTTGATCAGGGCATTGCCGAGGAGGTCGGAGTCGATGCTGGTCGACACCTGATGCCGGATGTTCCGGCTGATCATAGCCCCGTAGACCCCGCCGGTGCCGACTCCGTGATAGCCGATGTCGTTCTGGGCGTACATCATCCCGTGCATGAGGAAGTTGCCGTCGATGGCAAGCGAGCCGTTCACGAACAGCCAGCCGCTGAAGATGCCGCTGGGATCGGCCGGCGGATTGCCGTGGATCGCGACATTGGCCAAGTCCGACGTGGGGGTCGGCGGGGTGACCCCCTCCGGGGTGATGTTGGTCCCGCTGACCGTGTCGATGAAGACGAGGCCGTTCGGGATCGTGTTGCTCGCGTCGAAAACCACCGTGCCCTGGAGGTAGGTGCCCTTGGCTTTGGCGTAGAGCCGGAGGGCGTTGATGTCGGCGTCGGTGAGGGCGAACTGGTCGAACGAGGCGGTGGCGAGATTCTTGACGACGTCGTGGGCATTGGCGGGGATCGGACCGTTGCCGGCGTCGGTGATCTCGTTGTCGATGTCGTTGCCGTCCGCGGCGCCCCAGATGTCGGTGGCGCTGCCCTGGAGGTCCGTGTTCCCGGTGGTCAGGGTCCCGACCTTGCTCCCGCAGCTCGTGTCCGTGCGCGAGTCGACGAGCGAGTTGCCGCCCATCTGCAGCTCGCCGCGCACGGAGAGGGCCGCCGGCGGGTCCGAGAACACGAGCTGCGGGTTGTTGATCGTCAGCGTGATCTTCTGGTGCGCTTTCGAGCTGCTCGTGGTGTCGTTGGGGACCCAGCCGACGGCGACGATGCAGCGATCGCCGCGGCTCATCGAGCTCGGGGCCGGACACTCGGGCGGGTACGGGCTCGTGGTCGCGGCGGCTACCGTGACGCGGAAGCCGCCGAGGTTGCTGCCTCCGTTGGACACCAGGATGAGCTGGCTCCCATTGTAGGGAGCCGGGATCGCTCCCGTCGCCGGGATGCCGCTGCCCTCCCCGGGGTGGTTCAGCGCCCAGATCGCGCGCTCGACTCCGGCCTCGGCGACGGAGCGGGCCTGCGCCACCATGAGCTGGTTGCTGGCGATGGTGGGCTCGGTGGCCGAGAGCACCGAGAAGCCGACGACGAGGGCGGAGAGGATGAGCAGCGCCAGCATCGCCATCGGCAGCGCCACGCCGCGCTGGTCGGTCAGCCACAGGGTTCGAGTGCGCATCGCTCGTCTCCTCAAGACAGGTACTTTCTCAGCTTCACCGTGGATTCCATGGTCGCGCGCTGGTCCCCGGGCGAGCCCGCCGCCACACGCTCCTCCGTCTTGGTCACGACGCTGATCTTGATCACCCGGATCTGGGCCGCCGTGGTCGTGGTCGTGTAGGTCGCGCTCGAGACGTCGTAGACCGAGTAGCTCGTGATCGCGAGGGTCTGGACCCCACCGATGAGCGCCGTCGTGGTCCCGTTGAAGATGCGGTTCAGAAAGCGCCGGTCGGCCCCGCTGACGCAGCCCGTCGCGCTGCTGGACCAGCAGTAGCGGATCGCGTCGACGCCGGATTGATCGACGAAGGTGATGTCGGCGTCGCCGGTGACGGTCGTGATGGAGCTGG
>WNGE01004540.1_pt1 | contig 15946 bp, 12 predicted proteins | sample 5400651 | NCBI WGS metagenome assembly WNGE01 (sample SAMN13153370, study PRJNA577476) | soil metagenome | isolation source: 60 cm soil or saprolite under grassland replicate 2 | place: USA:California | collected 2016-06-15 | reverse complement strand
CCTCGGCTAGGGGGTGTTGCAATTGTTCTTTCTTTCTTGATTGCAACGGGATGTGCGCTGCTATTGATCAGGCTCATGCGGCCTGAACTAAGTCCCTCGCTTCGACCGCTTTTGACGATTTTGCCGCCGGCAATTCTGATTTTTCTTCTTGGCGTCTATGATGACGTTCGAGGCGTAGGGCCCTATTGGAAATTTCTGGTGCAGGCGATTGCAGGTGCAATGTTGTTTGCAGGCGGCTTAAGGATTCTCGACCTGCCGGTGCTGTTTGGAGCGCACCAATTTTCCTGGTCCACCGGACTTCCACTTACCATTTTGTGGGTGATGGCCATCACCAACGCCTTTAACCTGATTGATGGCCTCGACGGACTGGCAGCCGGTTCAGCGCTGTTTTCAACCTTGGTTGTTTTTGTAGTTGCGCTCCTGGGGAATCTTTCGCTGATTTCGCTGATCACATTGGCATTGGCGGGAGCGATTCTGGGTTTTCTTCGTTACAACTTCAATCCGGCAACGATTTTTCTTGGGGACTGCGGAAGTCTTTTCATCGGGTTCATGTTGAGCGCGCTTGCACTTTACGGCGCTCAGAAAGCGCCGACCATCATTGCGGTAGCGATTCCGGTCGTCTCTTTCGGATTACCGATACTCGAGACTTCACTCTCGGTCCTGCGCCGATTGATCAGTGGAAGGCCGGTTTTCACAGCCGACCGCGAACATATTCATCACAAACTTCTGCAACGCGGCATGTCGCACCGTCAGGTCGTGATCGTGCTCTACGGAGTCTCCGCCGTCTTTGCGCTGCTGAGCCTTTTCCTGCTTTGGCCAACAGGAAGCACTCTGGGTTTGGTCCTAGCTGTGCTTGGTACCGGGGTATGGATCGGAGTACAGCACCTTGGATATTTGGAGTTCGGCGAAATCCGTCGCGTCGCGCAACGCACCATCGAACAGCGGCAGATTTTTGTGAACAATCTAGCCATTCGCCGCGCGACCGAAGAACTCAAAGCCGCGGATGACTTCGAGCAAGTTGGCCGCATACTTACCGCGGCCTTCGATTCCAATGATTTCGATGCTTTTGAACTGCGTTCCGAAGTTGGCGACCGCGGTTTTCACCTGGTTGATGCCGAGGACGTACCGCAACTGCGCTGGCGCAAGGCTGGCAGTTTTGCCAGCGTAGGCTTCGGAGACGCATGGAGCATGAGTCTTCCACTGGTGACCGCCGGAAGACAGCTTTACGGAAACCTAATTATTTTCAGGCGCTACGCCAATCGCGATTTACAGTTGGATATCAACCTGCTTACTTCCGTATTCGCTACAACCTTGGCGGAGGCCCTTCACCGCATCACCAGGCCGAACGTCGAATTCATCCCCGCAAACCAAGATCCAGCGCTACTGCCGGCGCAAGCTGGTTAGTTTCCCACAACCGAACCAGACGCGATACTTTTTCCGCTGCGCTGAAAAAATTAGGCTTGGCACTCTTCTCTGTTCGGAGGCGACTTGCCAGATGTCCGTTCCAGCTTTGGGTTCCGAGATCCACTTTCTTTCGTTGCAGACTGCCATTTTCTGCGTTCAATGCGAATTGCTCAGTGCCAACACCACGCCACGTTGCCTTGCTTGCGGCAGTAAGGCCGTCCTCAGCCTGTCGCGATTGTTTGGAGGTTCACTCCGTGCTCAACCGGTTGCGCGGGTGATTGAGGACGATGAGTTGAACCGACTCGTCCGAGATCTGTTGCGGACCGTGCCCTCGACGGAAATCGGGTCCGAACTGGACCGATTGCCCTATTTGCCCGCACGGCATCATGCCCGCGCGGCGGAACCGGCGGCCCTTCGCGACCACCAAATCGTATCAGCCCACATCAATCTCGAGCCCGCGATCGACATGATTACGGAACGCGCACAAGTGTTGACAGGCGCAAGCGGTGCTGCGATTGCATTGCGCAAAGGGAGTGAGGTCATTTGCCGCGCGCGCGCTGGCCGTACTGCGCCCGATATAGGTGTTCGTCTACAGACCGATTGCGGCATTTCCGCCGAGTGCATGCGCCGTGGCGAAGCGGTGCTGTGCCACGATGCGGAGGACAACCCGGAAGTGGACCTGGTCAGCTGCCGGCGCTTGGGCGTCCGCTCTATCCTCGCGGCTCCCCTGCGTCAGTTTCAAAGGACCTTGGGAATCTTTGAGGTGCTTTCATCTGTCCCAAATGCCTTTGACCAACAGGACGTCGCAACCATGCAGTTACTTTCGAGCATGATGGTCACAGCGATTTCCCGTGTCTCCGCTGTACGATCGGCCAGCTCTCGTCAGCAATAAGGTTCTTCCAACTAACGGGTTTCTGAATTCCATAGGTGGGCCTTGCTTCCTGGGTTAATATGGAGGCAATTCCTGTATGGAACGCCCCGGAGCGAGGCCCGCCGACATTAACCGGGAAAATTCAATTTTTGGCCGGGACCGGCGCCGTGTTGCTCGCCATCCGGTTCATACGCCCGCGTACGCCAGCCTGATGGGCAGCTCTCAGAGTGCAGCCTTGGAACTCTGCGAGGTCTTAAACATCAGTGAGAACGGCATGTGCATTCAGTTATCGGCTCCCATGAAGCCGAACCGGCTGCTGCCGCTGGTTCTTGATTTATCCGAGACCCAGACACGAATTCACACCACCGGTCACGTCGTTTGGTCGGACTCTTCAGGCAAGACTGGCGTCCGCTTTCCTGAAATGCCGGAGGCCTCTCGCATACAACTTCAGCAGTGGCTGGCGGTCAATGCCGCTGCAGGTGCAGGCGCGCCGGGTTATTCTGCGCCGACTTCAGGCGCCAAGCCACAGGCCGCGGCTGCCCGTCCTTCGTCGGCTGCCAGTTATACATCCCTGGTGAATGAGTGGTCCGACATTGAAAAGGAAGTAGACCTCTGCGGCCCAGACCTTGAGCCGGCTTTACAAGTCGTTGCCCAGCGTGCGCTCACGTTGACGTGGGCTAGCGGCGCTGCCGTCGCGCTCATGAACAAGTTGAGGCCTTCTGAGCTCATCTGCAGAGCGAGGGCAGGAACCGACTCCCCTGAATTGGGAGCAAGGCTGCAGGCAGGAGCGGGCTTTTCCGGGGAATGTGTTCACTCGGCGATAACCCTCAAGTGCGACGACGCGCAAACCGACTCGCGGGTAGATCGTAAGAGCTGCCGCGCGTTGGGTATCCGGTCGTTGATTGCCTGCCCGGTTAAAAGACGGACTGGCGAAGTGATTGGAATTCTCGAAGTGTTTTCGCCGGAAATCGCTGCTTTTTGGGACAACGACTGCAACGTTCTGGAGCGGCTTGCACGGATCATTGCGAACGCGGTTGGTCGTGCCGAGCACGCGCGGCCGGATGTTCTTGCGGTTGCGCCTCCGTCTGACGAGCCAGAGACCAACCTGCTGGCTTCGGCAATGCGTTCGTTCCAAGACCAGGAATTTGCGGCACGCATGCCATCTTTCGGTCGCAAGCTCGCGCTGTTCCTCGTGGGAACGTCAGCGTTAGTGATCGCGATTTGGTTGAGTAAGCCCTGGATCAAGGAGGGGGTTGCGCGAATCATTTCTCACTCCGTGGCGCCCTCTGCAGAAGCCAGTCCGGAGCGGGGACAGTACGTGGGCACCAGCGCCAAAGATCTTACCAAGTATGCGCTCAAAGGCAATGCGGCGGCCCAGTACGCTTTGGGAATGCGCTACGGCACTGGGGACGGCGTCAGGCAGAACTATGCCGAAGCTATGTCGTGGTTCCGTCAATCGGCCGAGCAAGGCGATGTTCGCGCTCAGGCAAAGCTGGCCTTGTGGTATCAAGCCGGCCGAGGAGCTCCCAAGGACTACAGCAGGGCATATTATTGGGGCTTGCTGGCGCAGGCCGGTGGCGAAAGCATCGGGCGGGAGGTTGTAATTACCAGCGGCCCATATCTCAGTGATGCGCAGCGGGCGGCTGAACATCGCGAGGCGGACAAGTGGCTTCACTCCCACCATATCGGCGGCGAATCAGCGGAATAGTCCGACTACCCCAATTCCCCATTGTCATCTCGAGCGACGCGGCGCGCTGGTAGTATCGGCGGGGCGCAGTCGAGAGACTTGTGTAGAGCTCGAGCCGACAGCGTACGTGTAGGTGTGGCCCTCTCCCAGCACAAGGTCCCTCGGCTACTCACGATTCTCGCTATCCTCAAAATCATGCTTCGCTCGGGATGACAGACTTGGGGCGCGGATCTTTCCCTCCGATTTACAATAGATATAAGGAGTTCCAGCCTGGTGTCCACTCTTCGCGAAGTCCTGAATCATCACGTCCGCGAAGGCGAACTTTACGAGCCGATTGATCGCAATCGCATTCGCTGTTTTGCCTGCGGGCATTGCTGTCCGATTCTCGAAGGGCAGTCCGGCGTGTGCAAAGTTCGCTTTAATCAAGGCGGAAAACTCTACGTGCCGTGGGGTTACGTCGGAGGAGTTCAGTGCGATCCGATTGAGAAGAAACCTTTCTTCCATGCCTGCCCGGGCGCACTGGCGTACAGCTTCGGCATGTTAGGGTGCGACCTGCACTGCTCCTATTGCCAAAACTGGGTGACCTCGCAGGCGCTGCGCGATCCGCATGCGGTTTCGGCTCCGCTCCAGGCTTCGCCGGACCTATTGGTGAAGGACGCCCTCAGACTGGGGGCCAAAGTTCTAGTCAGTACCTACAACGAGCCGCTGATCACCGCCGAATGGGCCGTCGCGATTTTCAAAGAAGCGAGGGCGGCAGGATTGAAAACTGCATTCGTGTCCAACGGCAACGGCACGCCCCAGGTCCTCGAATACATTCGTCCGTGGATTGATTTTTACAAAGTTGATCTCAAGAGCTTTGATGACCGTCATTATCGCCAGCTCGGTGGCCGCATTGGTCCGATTCTGGACACCATTCGCAGGCTGCACGATATGGGTCTGTGGCTGGAAATTGTCACACTGCTCATCCCCGGGTTCAACGATTCCGATGATGAACTGCGCCGGCTGGCCGAGTTCCTGGCCAGTGTTTCACCGGATATCCCGTGGCACGTGACCGCTTTTCACAAAGACTACAAAATGTCGGATCCGGCGAACACGACTGCCGAAGATCTGATGCGGGCAGCGGATATCGGAAAGAGCGCCGGATTACATTTTGTGTACGCTGGAAATCTGCCGGGTAGGGTTGACTCACTCGAACATACGCGCTGCTCTCAATGTGGGCACACGCTGATCTCGCGATATGGCTACTTCGTCGAGGAATATTCTCTCACCGCGAATGGTTGCTGCCCACGTTGCGGAAGCCCAGTTCCGGGACGATGGGCTGAGAGATTCGAAGGGCAAATTACAGATCGGCCATTTCTTCCGGGTCATGGAAGCAACTTCGTGACGATCGAATAATGGTGACGTGAAGGCGCTTCTCAGCGGCAAACCTAATTTTTCGCGCTCGCCACTTTCGTGCGCTTGCTCTCGTCCCGATACCGAGCAATGCCTCTGTAAAGCGATTCTGCAATCTGCTGACGGTATTCTGACCTCTGCAGTTTGCTTTCGTCTGTAGGGCTGCTCACGAAAGATACTTCAGCCAGCACCGCGGGCATCTGTGTCCCGGTGAGCACCACGTATTGCGCTTCTTTTACTCCGCGGTTTCTGACGTCTGGATTTTGCGAAACCAGCCCACCATAAAGCGCCTGTTGCACATCTGCGGCAAAGCGATGCGATCCGGTCACCTTCTCGCGAATATCAACTCCGGTCCAATTCACTTCTTTCAGCACAGCCAAGTCATCTGAGGTCCGTGCCTTTACCGACGAATATGTTTGGGTGTAGTAAGTTTCCACACCGCGCGCGGTTGCTAGATCGCTGTAATTCGCGTGAACAGAGAGAAATAAATCGGCCCGGGCAACGTTGGCGATTTCGGCGCGTTTTTCAAGCGGAAGATAGGAGTCATCTTGGCGGGTATAGATGACGTCAGCTCCCAGCTTGTCCTCGAGCATTTGCCCGAGCTTTTGAACGATGTCGAGCACCAGGTCTTTTTCCAGCAGTCCATTTTTGCCCACCGTGCCCAGGTCCCACCCACCGTGGCCGGCGTCGAGGACGATCCGCAATTCTGTGGAACTAACCGCTGGCCCAGTTGAGGGGACCATCTTCTTGGGCGCAGCGGTAATTCCCGGCGACGGCTTGCTTAGAGTTGAAGGAACAGCCTGGGCTGCAGGATTGTGGACCTCGATGGTCAGGCGGTAAGGATTGGGATCCAGTTTGACGGAAAAGTCTGACATGCGCTTGGTTTCGAGGACTACGCGCGTAATGCCGCCGCTGGGTTGGGCCATTCGTATTTTCTTGAGAAACGCATCGTCGACGACGATCGCCTGATTCAGTAGCCCTGTCGTCATTTTGGTGTCGTGCAAATCGAAATAGATTCGCGCCGGATTATCGATCGCGTGCGCCTCATATTGCACTTGATCTTCGAGATCAACTACGACCGTGCTTGATTCACTCGATGACCAATGGCGAATGCCGGTGACTTGTGGTGTTGCTGCTGGCTTCACGTCGAGTGCGGCCGCCGAATTAGGGGTGATGAGGTCTGCGGTGGTGCCTTTGGCGCGCACCAAAGGAAGCCCAGTGTTTGCACTGATGGATTGACCCACGTGCCGCGCCTTCCATACTACGGCCCAGCCAAGTCCAATCACTACGAGCACGAGCGCCGCAGTAAGAAGCACCCCCGGAAACCTGCGATCCTCTTTGGGGCGCGATCCGGGCGCTTCTATTGGAACCGCCTTCAAATTCAGCACCGGCTCGGCAATGGCCGCGATACTGACGAACTCGGTCCGCGCAGCTTCCTTAGTAACTGGTGTGGGGGTAATAACCGAGGCCTGAGAAATGACAGGTGCGGGAGAAAATTTCTCGTCAACGATGATTTTTGCCGGTATGGCTACGGAACCAGATGCGGCTACAATTCCAGTTCTCAATTGGTGTTCGTCCGCCAGTGCCGGTTCCTGAGGCATGATCTTTGGCGGTGCAGTTTCCACCCGATCGGGGAGAGCGGGCGTCGGAACAACCTGTTCGGCGAGTTGCGCCAAGCGGTCTTCTTCTTCCGGGCGGATTGCCGCCAGAATCAGCTCGCCCAGCAGGTTTAAGCTGCGAACGTCGCTATCATTGAAGCCGAATGGTTCAGTAGAGAATGCCTCAATTAGTCCCACCACGCGCTGCTTCGCAGAAAGCGGGACTGCAATCATGGAGCGGGTCCCGAGGTCGCGGCAGGCTTGCGCGTTTACTCGCGGGTCGTTATCGGAATCGTCGCAGCGCACGGTTTGTCCGCTAAGCAGGCACGCACCTGAAAAACCGGAGTGTGGATCCAGGCGGACGCCGGGAGGCGGCGCAATGCGGCCCATGGATGCACGGCAAACGATGGCATTCTCGTCGGCGAGCGCGATGGCAACGCCGTCTGCGCCAGTAATGGATAGCGCACGGGCAGCCACGAGGCGAAGCACCTCGTCCAGCGCAAGATATTCTTCGTTTCGCGTTGCGACAGAATCGGGAGCGCTCTGTTGCTTGCGTCTAGCCGCTTGTTGGTGGATGCTGGCAAACGCCAGCAGGGCCTGTAGCGCATCGCGTCCGCTGCTTTCCTCCAGGTCCGTTTCTGGCGGATGTGGTAGAGGCGGCACAGTCCAAGCCGCTCCAGCGTTATTCGGAGTCGCACTCATTTCTAACTACGACAGTACCCTCTATCAGCGAGTGTCGCGCCTGTATCTCGCACGCTATTTTGCTCGTTGCGCCGATTCTAATTTTCGGGACGCCTAGACCACTGAAACATTTCTATTCAGTACGTTACCGTGGTTTATGTTCCGCCGCAATATTTCTCTTTAGACCCTTTGCGCCCTTGGTGTTGCAGTTCCGCATCTGACTATTTGGAGGCCCTGCTAAAATAGGTCTATCTGGGTTCGCGATGGCGGCAGACGGCAAGAAATCACGCTGGAAAGTTCCTCTTGGAATCATGGCAACAGGCGTTGCCGGCGCTGCCGTGCTTGTGCTCCGCGGCTGCTGGCACCGCAAAATGAGCTGGCCCGTCCGCTGTCAGGAGCATTCTTACCAGGTATGCCTTGGGTGCGGCATAAAGCGGCTTTTTGATGAGAAGTCGTTTCGCGCTTACGGACCTTACAGTTACGACCTGAACCGGCTCATTGCTCAGGAAGCGGCAAACCGAGCCAAGCGTACCCAGGAGCAGCCTCAGCAGCGTCCGGCCTGAGTCTGCAGTTCGCGTCCCTCGATCAGTTTTGCCTCGAACCAGAACCGTCACTGCTCCGCCTGCTGGATCGGTGGCTAAGATTTCATAATGCAGTACTGTGCGGAGCCGACAGAAAGCCTAGTCCAAGCCAATCCTCGACGACGCCGGTGTCCGCGCCAAACTCTGCGATCACTAGCCTACGTGAACCTCGACCAAGGGAATGGCGGCATCATCCGCGATCTGACGGAATCCGGGATTGCGGTCCAGGCGGTCGGGGCCCTCCGGCCGGAACAGGAAGTAAGTTTGAGATTTGACCTACTCTCGCCGCGGGTACGAGTAGAAACTCGTGGACGGGTGGCTTGGGCAGACCCAAGCGGTCAGGCTGGGATTGAATTTATTGGCGCCAGCCCACGAGTCCGGCGAGCGTTGCGGGATTGGTTGCTGACGCAAATGCTCGCGTCGGCGGCCATTTCAGGGCGCGATTCCATGTTTTCCGCGGTCAGAGAAAATGAGCTCACTTTTTCTCCTGTATTCCAAGCCCCAATCGTGGTTTCGCCGGAATCGATCGCGTTTGGAGAAGCGGAGACCGCGCCGAGCGTCGCGTGGAGCTGGTTCACGTTTTCAGGGCGTAGTTTCTCCATGCTGGTGGATGGCTTGGTGCTGCTTTGCGCAGTCTTGCTTTTTTCAATTAGTTCCATCGTGGTGATGGGTGGAGTGCCGGCGTGGCCGATTGCCACGGCCCTGTTGCTCACGATCGCGGCCATTTTCCTGGCCATCTATCAAATTCTATTTTCCGAGTTTCTGTTCGGGGCCACTCCGGGAGCCCGCTTGGCAAGGCTGGCGATGACCAGCGGACTCGAAGAAGAACGGGACCAGAGATTCAGATGAAGGGCGTTACGCCTTAGCAGCTTTCTGTTGCCCGCGATACCACTCCACAGTGCGGCGCAAGCCTTCCTCGAAATTCACTTTCGGCTTGTAACCCAGTGATTTTTCGGTGCGCGATAAATCTGCGAGAGAATGTTTGACGTCCCCTGCCCGCTCCGGCCCGTATTCCACGTCGCCTTTGAAGCCGATGATTTTCTTCAGCAACTCAAAGGTCTGGTTTAAATCCACCCGGGTGCCGGTCGCGACATTGAACACCTGACCGGCTGCCAGCGAGGCCGGAGCCTGCGCGGCCAGCAGGTTGGCTTCGACCGTGTTGTCAATGTAAGTGAAGTCGCGGCTTTGCTTGCCGTCGCCCAAGATTGTCGGCTGCTCTCCTGCGAGCATCTGCGTTATGAACTTTGCCAGCACACCTGAATACGGAGAAGTTGGATCCTGTCGCGGTCCGAAAATATTGAAATAGCGCAAGCAGACCGTCTCCAGTCCATAGCAGCGGTAAAACGAAGTCATGTAGTACTCGCTGGCCAACTTGGCGACGGCGTAGGGCGAGATCGGATTCGGCGGCATGGCTTCGTGCTTGGGCAGAGTGGGAGTATCACCGTAGGCGGACGAGGATGCCGCATAAACGACGCGCTTCGCTTTGGCGTCTTTCGCTGCGATCAGTAGATGTACCGTCGCGTCTACATTGGCTTGGTTGCTGCCCAGCGGATCAAGCACGGACTTTGGCACCGAAGGGATTGCAGCTTCATGGAAAACGTAATGCACTCCTTTGCATGCGTCGCGAACGGCGTCCAGATCAAGGAGATCGGCCTCGCGAAAATCAATCTTGCCTAGAATTTCAGCAACGTTCTCGCGCGTCCCGGTAGACAAATTATCAATGCCGCGAACCTCGTCGCCTTGCGCTAGCAAGCCGCGAGCTATGGATGAGCCGATGAAGCCTGCAATTCCAGTGATGAGATAAAGAGCCATAAATCCAATATACCCAATGAAGGCGGAAAGTAACGGGCTACAGCGCGATCTCCTGCGGCGCGGAATCATCCTTCGCGGCGGCGCGAATTTCCTGCCAGAGCTCGTCTCGGCCCAACCCTGTTCTCGCTGAATAAGGCACGATACGCAGTTCGGGTAGAACTTGCGTGAACGCGTCGAGGGCCTTGCGAAGGGTGTTGCCGGAGAGTTTGTCGGCTTTGGTCCCAACCATCAAAAAGGGACGGTCGGCTGCTTGAAGAAACTCCAGCAGTTGCCTGTCACTTTGCTGTGGAGGCACGTTCAAATCAACGAGCGCCAGGCAGAGAGCCAAAGACCGCCGTTCCTTGAGATAGGGCTCGATAAAGCCTGACCATTGTGCAGAAATCTCGCGAGGCACGCGCGAGTAACCGTATCCCGGAAGGTCTGCAAACACGACTTCAGGTTGCGGCTTTCCCGGCCACCGTACTTCGAAGAAATTAATGGACTGCGTGCGCCCAGGCGTCGAGCTGGTCCGGGCGATTTTCGCGCCCAACAGAGAGTTGATGACGCTCGACTTGCCAACATTCGAGCGGCCAAGAAACGCAACCTCTGGTAACGCAGGCGCTGGAAAGTGGTCCACGCCGGTAGCCGCGCCTATGAATTTAGAAAGGACACGCACACTCCAGTTTCGGTTTTCCGACGAGAAGTTGCAAGTCGAAAGCGCTCAATCAAGCCCCAACGGACGCTTGTTCTCGACGTCCTTATCGCTGACCGGGAAGTACTTGTTTCGCAGATAAAGGAGCAGAGCAATGACCAGGCCGAGGCTAACGCTGATTGCAAAGAACTCTGCAAACAACACTCGATATGCGGGGATCGCTACCATGAAAAACACGATGATTGCGGCGGCAATCAGAAGTCCCGTCGTGCCTTTCACGCGAATGGACATTCGCGGCAGCATAGTCAAATTGTAGCCCTAGAAGAAACGCTTGTGGAGAGGTGGAGGCGCCCTTGGAGTTGCTATTGCCGCGCGGTGGGCCCTTCAGATGGACTGGTCAGCGGGATTGGCTGTGCCTCAGCTGGGATTCCGGTGTCGGGCAGCGGTTGCTCAAGAGCAATTGCCAGCACCTGGTCCACAGTGTCCACAAAATGCAACTTCATGGCGCTCCGCAAATTCTCCGGGACTTCGGCGATGTCTTTTTCGTTGTCCTTGGGAAGAATTACTTCGAATAAACCGGCACGGTGGGCTGCGAGGAGTTTTTCCTTGAGGCCGCCGATTGCCAGTACTTTGCCGCGCAATGTGATTTCGCCGGTCATGGCCAAGTCGCGGCGAACAGGAATTTTACTGAGCGCACTGGCGATAGCGGTGGCAATGGTGATCCCCGCGGATGGGCCGTCTTTCGGAATGGCGCCTTCCGGCACGTGAACATGAATATCAAAATTGCGGTAGAACTCGCGTGTGAGGCCGAGTCGCAGCGCGCGTGAACGAATATAGGACATCGCCGCATGAGCGGATTCCTGCATTACGTCACCCAGCTTGCCCGTCAAAGTGAGCTTGCCCTTGCCGTCAACCACTGTAGCTTCCGTGCTGAGAATCGAGCCGCCGACTTCAGTCCAGGCAAGACCTGTTACCAGGCCAACTTCGCTCTTCTCGTGCGCCAGAGTGTCACGGAACTTGATTACACCGAGGAAATCGTTGACGTTTTCCGCAGTGATGGTGACCGTGTAGTTTTGGCCCTCTTTTACTACCTTGCGCGCAATCTTGCGGCAGACGTTACCGATTTCTCGTTCCAGATTTCGGACCCCTGCTTCGCGGGTATAGCTGCGAATCAGGCCCGTAATCGCGTCATCGGTGAACTTGACGTTTTTTTCGTTCAGGCCAGCCTGTTCCATCTGCTTCTTGACCAGGAACTGCTTGGCGATCTCGACCTTTTCCGGTTCGGTGTAGCCGTGAAGTCGCAGAACTTCCATGCGGTCCTGAAGCGCAGGGGGAATCGTGTGCAGGACGTTGGCCGTAGCAACGAAGAATACCTGCGAGAGGTCGTATTCGACATCGAGGTAGTGGTCTACGAACATGAAGTTCTGCTCGGGATCGAGAACTTCCAGCAGAGCGGAGGATGGGTCGCCACGGAAATCCATGGACATCTTGTCCACTTCATCGAGCATGAAGACGGGGTTCTTGGTGCCGGCCTTCTTCATCATCTGGATAATCTGGCCCGGAAGGGCACCGATGTAGGTCCGGCGATGACCGCGAATTTCGGCTTCGTCACGCACACCACCAAGCGACATACGGACAAACTTGCGCCCCGTTGCCTTGGCTATGGACATTCCGAGCGAAGTCTTGCCGACTCCGGGAGGACCGACGAAGCACAGAATCGAGCCTTTGGGGTTTTTCACCAACTGGCGGACGGCAAGAAACTCAAGAATGCGATCCTTGATTTTCTCTAACCCATAGTGATCTTCGTTAAGCGTCTTTTCGGCACGCACAATATTGCGGATTTCCTTAGAACGCTTCTTCCAGGGAACCGCCAGCAGCCAGTCGAGGTAGTTTCGCGAAACCGTGGATTCAGCTGACATTGGCGGCATGGCTTCAAGTTTCTTGAGCTCCTGCAACGCCTTGTCTTTGACTTCCTTGGGCATGCCGGCGTTTTCGACTTTCTTCTTCAGTTCATCGAACTCGCTCTTTTCGCCGCGGCCAAGTTCTTTTTGGATGGCCTTGATCTTCTCGTTGAGGTAATACTCTTTCTGTGCCCGCTCCATCTGCCGCTTCACCCGCGACTGGATGGTTCGATCCATGTTGAGTTTTTCGATCTCAACGTCGAGAACATCGCCGATCCGGGTCAGTCGGTCCGCGGGATCGAAAACTTCCAGCAGTTCCTGTTTTTCTTCGATTGAGAGCTGAAGATTTGCGGCGATGGTGTCTGTCAGCTTGGCCGGATCTTCCATGCGCACGGCGGCAATCATGGTCTCGTAATTGAGCGATTGGCAAAGTTTGACGTACTGCTCAAAAAGCGAGGTGACGCGCTGCATGGCGGCTTCGAGTTGCGCGTTGGTCTCAACCGCATATCGAGCCAGGCGCACCGACGCTTGCATGAACCCTTCTGTGTCGATGATTTGCAGAACTTTCCCGCGCTCGATGCCCTCAACCAGGACTTTGATATTGCCGTCGGGCAGCTTCAGGCTCTGGACGATGTTGACAACCGTTCCGACCTGATAAATCTCGTTGGCTTTCGGCTCGTCCACGCTAGCGTCGTGCTGTGTGGCCAGAAATATCTTCTTGTCGGAGGCGAGCGCCTCTTCTAAGGCCCGCACGCTGGATTCGCGGCCTACCACGAACGGGGTCATCATGTAGGGGAAGATGACGACGTCCCGGATGGGCATCATGGGTAATTTTCTGGTCTCGAATTTTTCTTTGGCAACGGTCAATGAATACTCCAAAACAGGCTGTCAGCTCTCCGCTTTCAGCAAAAAACTGCTCAGCCTGCGGAAACCAAGCTGAGGGCTGATAGCTGAGGGCTGAAAGCTATCCTGCCTTCTCCATCATAGTAAGCGAAACGTTGCGTTTTTCAACCATTTCGCGGGTTACTTCGAACTCTTTTACTTTCTTTTGGCTAGGCAGGTGGTACATCAAGTCTAACATCAGCTCTTCGAGAATCATACGTAGGCCGCGGGCGCCTACCTTGCGGACCATGGCCTGGCGCGCCACTGCGCGAAGCGCATCTTCGCTGAATTTCAGGCGCACATTCTCGAATTCAAACAACCGCTGATATTGCTTGACGATAGCGTTCTTTGGGCGGGTGAGGATTTCGATGAGGGCATCTTCGTCGAGGTCTTCCAGTACGCCCACCACAGGCAACCGGCCTACGAACTCTGGGATGAGTCCAAATTTAATCAGATCTTCGGGCTGAATTTCATTGAGGAGCTCAAAATTTCGCTTGCGCTCCACAACTGGCTCGACTGGTTGGTCTTCTTCAGCTTTGAAGCCCAATGATTTCCTACCAGCACGGCGGCCAATGATTTTATCGAGACCGACAAATGCCCCGCCGCAAATGAACAGTATGTTGGTGGTGTCCACCGGCGTGAATTCCTGGTGCGGATGCTTGCGTCCGCCCTGAGGAGGGACATTGGCAATCGTCCCTTCAAGAATCTTCAGCAGTGCTTGCTGCACCCCTTCGCCCGAAACGTCGCGGGTGATGGACGGGTTCTCGTCCTTGCGGCCAATCTTGTCAACTTCATCTATGTAGATGATCCCGGTCTGGGCCCGGCCCACATCGCCGTCCGCAGCTTGCAGCAGCTTCAGAATAATGTTTTCAACATCCTCACCAACGTAACCGGCTTCGGTTAACGTCGTCGCGTCCACAATTGCAAATGGAACATCGAGCATGCGGGCCAGAGTTTGGGCCATCAGCGTCTTGCCGGTGCCGGTCGGTCCGATCAGCATGATGTTCGATTTCGAAAGCTCAATGCCATCGCCTGCCGCTTTCTGGCGATTCATGTAAATGCGCTTGTAGTGGTTGTAAACCGCGACGGCAAGCTTCTTTTTTGTTTGCTCCTGCCCGATTACGTACTCGTCGAGGAAGGCTTTGACTTCATGTGGCTTAGGGAGTTGGTTCGGAGTTGTGGCGGCAGGGGTGGCCGCGCGGTCGTCTTCAAGGATGGAGTTGCAGACCGCTACGCACTCGTCGCAAATGTACGCCCGCGGATAGTCGCTCGGGGACGAGATCAGCTTGGCAACGGCGTCCTGCGACTTATGGCAGAACGAGCAGCGCAGAATTTCTTCAGTTCCGGTCCTGTTTTTCACTCGGCCCAACTCCTTTTAGTTGCTTCCAACTGCCTTGTTACCCTCGGCCAGAGAGGCAAGCCAGAATTTCTTGCGCCGAGACATCCGGAATACGCACCACAATACGCACCACCAGAAGGCCGATCATACAACCTACCGGGTCTTATAGATGATATCGTCAATGATTCCGTATTCCTTTGCCTGCTGCGCGTTCATAATGAAGTCGCGCTCTACATCCTTTTCCACTTTGTCGAGCTTCTGACCACTGTGCTTCGACAGCAATTGGTTTGTAATGTCACGCATTCGCAGGATTTCCCGCGCATGAATGTCAATATCGGTTGCTTGGCCCGAAAGCCCGCCCATATGCGGCTGGTGGATTAGAATTCGCGAATTAGGCAAAGCTAATCGCTTTTTCGGCTCACCCGCCGCCAGCAAAGTAGCTGCCATGCTGGCTGCCTGACCAATGCATATTGTAGTCACATCGTTCTTGACGTACTGCATGGTGTCGTAAATTGCCATTCCCGAAGTAATCGAGCCACCGGGAGAATTTATATAGAGCTGAATGTCTTTTTCCGGGTCCTCCTGGGCCAGGAACAGCATCTGCGCGATGACCAGGTTGGCGACGTTGTCATCAATCGGGGTGCCGATAAAAATGATGTTGTCCCGCAACAGGCGCGAATAAATGTCGTATGCCCGCTCCCCTCGGCCAGTCTGTTCAATGACCATGGGAACCAGCATCATGCGTGCGTCTTTCTCGCTCACTTTCACACTCCTGCCCGGAAAATCCGGATTTTGGGGGATTAGAAGCGTTCCACTCTACGCGGACTGACGATACAGGAAATCGAGGGCCTTTTCGTTGCGGATCCTGTTCCGGATTCTATCCAGCGCTCCATCACGTGTCAATCGAGCGCGGATCGCATCGGCCGTCTGGTTGGTCTGTGTCGCCAGTGCTTCAATCTCGCGATTGATTTCGTCGTCGCCGACTGCGATTTTCTCTTCATCGGCGATTTTTTCCAGCAGCAGAGAAGCCTTCACCTCTTGAACAGCTTGGTCATGCTGACCTGCGCGTAGTCGGGGCAGGTCCATTTTCTTCATGTGCTCGGAGCTCATCCCTTGAGCGGCGAGGGCACGAAGTCCGCGTTCGAGACGTATATCAATTTGATGATC
>WNGE01008923.1_pt1 | contig 15949 bp, 12 predicted proteins | sample 5400651 | NCBI WGS metagenome assembly WNGE01 (sample SAMN13153370, study PRJNA577476) | soil metagenome | isolation source: 60 cm soil or saprolite under grassland replicate 2 | place: USA:California | collected 2016-06-15 | reverse complement strand
AACCCATTGTCGCCAGCGCCAGCGCCAACAGCCCGGACACGAGCGACAGTCCCGCGCCGAGTTTCGGCCCCCAGTAGGCCCAACTCATGTGCTGTTCCGCCGTCTTCAGGTCGAAGACCGGTAGCCTCGGGTCGAGCCGTTGCGCCTCGCGGCGCATCCCCTCAGCCACTGATTGCAATGCGCCCACTGATTGCGCGCGCGCCGTCAGCGTCGCCTGCGAAATGTAGAACTGCTGATGCGGTAGGAACATGTACGGGCGCGGGTCTTCGTAAATGTTGCGGTATTTGCCGTCAGCGGCGACGCCGACGATCTCAAACGGCGCAGGGCTCGAATCCGCCAGGAGAAACCGTTTGCCTATCGCTTTCTCCGCGCTGCCATAAAGTCGCCGCGCCAGTTCCAGATTGACAATCACGACCTGTGGAGCGTCCGCGCCGTCGTGTTCGGTGAAGTCGCGGCCCAGTAATAATCGCGTGCCCATCGTCTCGAAGTAGCGCACGCCGATGGAGCTGTAGTGGACGTACAGTCCCTGATTCGGCGGGGGCGGAGCTTCACCTTCTTTGATCAGAGGCCCCGTCGACCAGCCGTTATCGCTCAGCGGAAGGATATGCGCGACGGTGGCCGAAGACACGCCGGGCAGCGCGGCGACGCGGCGCGCGAGTTCAGCGTAAAACCGCTTGCCTTCTTCCGCGTTGTAGCCGAGCAATTCGGGATCGAGTTGCATCGAAACCAGGTTCTCGACGTTGAAGCCCAGGTCGGCTGTCTGAGCGTTGCGCAGGCTGCGCAGGAAAAGTCCGGCGCACGCCAGCACGACCACCGAAACGGCGAGTTGCGCAACGACGAGCAGATTGCGCAGGCCCATACGCCTGGCGCCGGAGCCTGAACCGCCGGAGCTTTTAACCACCGCGACCAGATCGACGCGTGACGCGCTCAACGCCGGAGCCAGTCCAAAAATGACGCTGGTCAACAACGAAACGCCAGTCGCCCAGAATAACGTCAGGCGATCAGGCGCGAAGTTCAGATCAACCACGTACGGCATCGGCGGCATGGTTGCGTTCAACAGATCGGCGCTCCAGAACGCCAACAGCAATCCCAACGCGCCACCCAGCAACGAAAGCAGCAGGCTCTCGGTCAGCAGTTGCCGCACGATGCGGCCCCGTCCCGCGCCAAGTGACAACCGGACGCCGATTTCACGCGAACGCGCCGCGCCGCGCGCCAGCAACAGGTTCGCCACGTTCCCGCACGCGATCAGCAAGACCAGCCCTACGGCCCCTAACGCCAGAAGCGAACTCAACCGCATCACCGGGAAAGCTTCATTGACGCGCCCTTCGCGTTCAGTGACGACCTGTACTTTCCTCCCTTCATTCGCCTGCGGATACGATTTTTCAAGCTCCTGAGCGATCAAACTGAGATCGGCCCCGGCCTGCGCGATGGTCACGCCAGACTTCAAACGTCCCATCAGCCCCAATGATTGGCGACTGCGGTCGGTGCGCCATGCGTCGTTGATGTTCATCCGCGCCCGCATCATCAGCGGAACCCAGAACTCCATCCTCAACGCAAACTTCGTCCCGGTGAATCGCTCCGGCGCGACGCCGATGACCGTGAAGGGATGGCCGTTGAGGTAAACGCTCCGGCCCACAATGGCCTGGTCGGCGTTGAAGCGCCGCAGCCACAGGCTGTGACCGAGCACGACGACCGGATGCGTGTTGGGCGTGCGGTCTTCTTCGGGCCGGAATCCACGCCCCAAGGCAGGCGGCGCGCCTAACACGTCGAAGTAGTTCCCGCTGACCGTCTCGCCCCAGACGACTTCGGCGCGATCATCGCTTCCCCCACTTGTGTTGCTAATCGCCGCGGAAGTCATCCGGTACGCGATCAATCCGTTGAAGGACTGGTTGCGGTCGCGGTAATCCAGATAGTTCAGATACGAGAAATCGTCGTAAACGCGCGGCTGCTGTTTGGCGCCGGTGAAGACAATCGCCAGCTTTTCAGGCTGCGCGTACGGCGACGGGCGCAGCAGCATTGAGCTGACGGCGCTGAAGATCGCCGTGTTGACGCCGATGCCTAAAGCGAGCGTGAGCGCGGCGATGAAAGTGAAGCCGGGCTGTTTGCGCAACATACGCGCGCCGTAGCGCATGTCTTGTAATAAAGAATTCATTGCTCATCCCCTCACTTGAAATTGGTCAGAGGGCTGAAATCGTTGGCTTATCTCTTTCCTGCTTCAGCAGCCAACTTGTCCAGCATTGTCTGCAATTCGGCTTTGCTGAATAATCTGCCGCCAACGACAACGGCGGCTATCTTTCGCGTATTTGTGATGTCGCTCAAGGGATTGGCTTCGAGCAGCGCCAGGTCGGCCAGTTTCCCTTGCTCGACTGTGCCCAGACTCGCGCCCATTCCCATAAACTCGGCGGGGATGCGGGTGGCGCTCTGCAAGGCTTCAGCCGGAGTCAAGCCGATTCTGCTGACCAGCAACTCCAGTTCGTCGTGCAAGCTGAACCCGGGATAGCACAAGGGGGCGCCAAGGTCAGTTCCGGTCATCATCTTCACGCCCGCCTTGTACAGCGCGCGGAAGATTTGGAGATTGTTCTCCATGACCGCCTGCCAGTCTATTTTGATTTCGACCTTTTTCATCTCGATTTGTTTGCGCCAGAAATCGGCCAGCGATTGGGGAACGTATTTGCGTCGTATGTCGCGCAGCCCGGCTTTGTCGTCAATGACGGCCAGCGCCTCACTGTCGGGCGTTCCTCTATAGCCTCGACCGGCGACCAAAGTCGGCGTCAAGTGCGTGCCGTTTTTGATGAGCCGCGCGGCAATCTCTTTCAGCTTATCTTCCGGAATTTTGTCGAGCATCGGCCATCCATGTTCGAAGCTGCGCTGGCCAGCGTCCGAGGCTTCGAGCGGGTCGATTCCCTCAGGCAGATGGCCGACCAGCGGCAGTCCGGCGCGCTTGGCCTCGGCGGCGATCGCCAGATAAGTATCGCGCGAAGCGCTCGTGCGAATCTTCAAAAAATCCGCGCCCAGTTTGACGTTGGCCTCGATTGCGCGTCGCGCGTCGTCGGCATTGGCAACGCCAATCCGTTTTCCAGTAAACGATTCTCCATTGATGCGTTCTACGATCTGGATGAAGCGCGGACTTTCAAGAATCAACCCGGTGGCTTTGATTCGGGGCCCTAACAACGAGCCTGATTTCACCCTTTCGCGCAGCGCCAGAGCCTGCTCACCGCTCCCACCCATCTCGCGCACGCTGGTGACGCCATTGGCGATCAGAGCCGGGAAGAGCGCTGCGCCCCCCTCGCCAAAATGCGCGTGCATGTCCCACAAACCGGGAATCAAAAACTTCCCGGCGGCGTTGATAATCTGCGCGTCTTCAGGGACGCGGACACTTTGATGCGGCCCCACTTCAACGATCCGGTCGCCAACGACTACCACGGTAAAATCGGGCTTGGCTGCGGCGCCGGAGCCATCAATTATTGTGACGTGAGTAAATGCTAGTATCCTTGAACGCGCTGTTTCCTGGTTTTGTGCAAGGAGTAAAGAGACGAGCGCCACTGCCAGGGCGCCCGCGGCGATCAATGTGAAGCCAGGCTTCTTCATCAACATTCGCACGCCGTAGCGCAGGTCTTGCCAAAGTGTTTGCATGACTTCCTTCCCGGAATAGTTCTTTCCTTACCATCATGTTAAATCGAACCACACAAGATGGGTACGGCACCGCGCGCGTAAGCAAGCGGCTGACTGATGGGACGGCCGCTTGCTTACGCGCGCGGTGCCGTACCTGTGTCCCAATGTTGCGTGGCCTGATTTAACCAAATTGCGTGCCACCTGTGTGGCCAAGATAAACGCTCAAATCATTTGAGTTGGCACGGCGCCCAAATAGCATGGCGCATAACGGCGTCCGATTTTGGGATCAGCTTTTCCCACAATCGTAAATCGCGCGCTCGGATTAAAGCGGAAGTTGGTACGGAGCCGAAGGCCAATTCAACGGTTTGAACCAAGCTCAGGCGCTTTTCGTAGGAGCCTTCATCTCGCGTTGCAACGCCTTGAAAGAATGAAAACGCGCCACGTAGTGACGATTTATTCGTCACGTGACGATCACGTGACGAATAAATTCGTCACTACGTGGTTATTTTCCGCAGGAGCCATCGGGCATCAACAACTCAGGAGGAAACTTTATATGGGCGCCAGAAATTTATCGCTGCTGTTCGGATCACTCACGCTTCACTTTTTCCTGGTAATGACAGGCGCGGCTCAAGATGCGAACAAAACATATCCGCCGCCGGGCAGGCTGGTTGATGTCGGCGGTTGGCGGTTGCACCTCAACTGCGCAGGGGAGAGTAAGGGGAAGATGTGCTCTTATGACCGCGCGGGAAGCGCCTGGAGTGATTTGGGGCCGCGCCCGCGCACGATGAGGCAGGTCGCCTATGAACTGCGCACAGCCTTGTTGAAAGCTGGCGAGAAAGGGCCGTACGTGTTGGTCGGCCAGTCCATCGGCGGCCTGTTGATACGCACGTTTGCCAGCCAGTATCCGAAGGAAGTCGCCGGGATGGTTTTGGTTGACAGTACGCACGAGGACACACAGCTAAGCCTGAACGGCAAAATCCAACGGATGCGAGAGCTTTCGCAAGGGAGAACCATTCCCCCCGTTCAAACCACAATCCGTGCCGCCGAGAAAGAACTCTCTGCTGAAGAAAGGCAGCAAGTCGAGGACACCCTGAAACAGATCGGCTCGCCTAAAATTGAACCGCCATTCGATCGCTTGCCGGCGGAGATTCAAGCAATGCGGTTGTGGGGGCTGACGCGGCCAAATCATTATGTCGCCGATAGCGATCCTTACTGGTCAGAGGAATTCGCTGAGATATACGCCTCTCGCAAGAAACAGGAGTATCCGCTGGGCGACATCCCGCTGATAGTATTGACCAGGGGTAAGCGTGGGTATCCGAATAATGACGTAGGCGACCAACTCAATGAAGAGCGCAAGCGCATGCAGTCAGACCTGCTCAATCTTTCGCGCAACAGCAAACAGATCGTCGCCGCCGACAGCGGCCATCATATTCAGTTAGACGAGCCGGAAGTAGTTACCAGCGCGATTCGGCAAGTAATTGATGCAGTTCAACGTCGCGCAAAACTGCGCCCTTGAGAAATGACTACGGCAGCGATCTCATCGTTCGCTCCCCGGCAGAGCGCGAATTTTCAGATTGCGGAACCGGACTTCGTCGCCGTGATCTTGCAACAGGATGCGCGTCTTAGTCTTGGCGCCATACCCCGGAACGTCTTTGTACTTGCTCTTGGCGATGGCATCGATCAATGCCGGGCTTTCCAGATCGTACTCGACGATTTTGGCCCCGTTAAGCCAATGTTCGACGTGTTTGCCTCGAACAACGATTCGTGATTCATTGAACTCGCCTGCCGGTTTCAGCCGTTTGGAATCGTTCGGGGGAATTAGTGAATAGAGCGAGCCTGTCGAACGGATCGGGCCGTTCCTGAGAGCGTCCGGGTGTCGTTCGTCATCAAGCAACTGATACTCAAAGCCGACTGGGCTTCTGCCGTCATCACCCATATACATCCCGACGCCTGGTTTATCCTGACGCTCCTGAAAGAGGTAATATATGCCGCTATTGCCGCCCGGGGGCATGCTCCACTCGAAGCGAAAATCGAAGTCCGTGAACAGTTCGGCAGTCATTATATCGCCGCCGCCGCTGCGGGGACGCCCGTTGCCTTTGGAGTTTTTGAAACATCCCGCCTCAATGCTCCAGCCTTTTGACGGGTCCATCGTTTCAAAGTAACTGCGCCATCCGTTGAATGTCTTACCGTCGAAGAGAAGCTTCCACCCCTCTTTCTTTTCGGCGTCTGAGAGTGTGTTGAGCTGAGTGACCGAAGTCTCCTGCGATACGGAAAGGCCTTCGGCCACGGCAGCCAGCGCAAGCGCGGACAATATCGCAGTCGTAACGCTGAGCATCATAAATCGCATACACCTACCAAAACGCAAATCTCGAAGCATCTCGTCCTCCAGTTGTTAGTGGTATATATCGTTTCACTCACTTCTTAACGCGGGCGGGACATCCTCCACGGTTTTGCCCTCTGACAAGCTCTTGGTAATCATCTCCGCCCGGCTCTGCAAATCGGCAGGCAACTTGCCATTCAGTTGGTCGAGGAGCGCTTGCGGCGCGGGGCGCCCGACGCCGGCGATCGCAATAAAAGCGTCCGCGTTCATCTGTCGTGGCGCGCTTGATTCAGGCGCGTTTGGCCTCGGTTGGGAACCGCTCTGGCCTTGAGTATGGAGAAAGCTCGGCCCCAATAGTGTGGCCCATAAACAAAACACGGTAGTGACAATGTAGTTAATCATTTCTGTAGTCTTTCGCTTAATCGTTTATCGATCCTACAGTGGGGGCAGCGGCGGAAATTTTTCCGGCGCCCGGCGATGTTTGGTCGCCTGCTCGTAGGAGTAAACAAACTTGATCAAATCCGGCTCGCTGAACGACCGTCCCAGAAACGTCAGACCGGCCGGCAGCGAGCCGTAGGTGAATCCCATCGGAACAGTGATCGCGGGGAATCCGGTTTGCGGCGAGAGCATCTGGCTGTTGTCGCCCGCCGGGCTTTGCAGGTCGCCGACCTTACGCGGCGGATTGCTCCACGTCGGATAGATGACGGCGTCGAGGCGGTCTTTCTCCATCGCCTTCAGCAAAGCCTCACGGAAAGCGACGTTGCGCGGGTCTTGATACAAATCCTTGCAGGGCGGCGATTGCGGCGTGGTCTTAATAGCGTCCTTCAATCGCCTTTCGATGTATGGCGAATAGAGGCCAGACTCGACGATTGCGGTCAGGTTTTTGTATTTGCCTTTCTCGCCGAGCGAGGCCAGGTAGTTGTTCACGTCGTAGTGAAAAGAGTTGCACCAGATGTCCTTCGTCAGCTCGTCGTAATTCGGGAGATCGAACGGGTCCACGATGACCGCGCCCTGCGCTTTTAAATCTCCGATGGCTTTGGCGACCAGCTCTTTGATTTGCGGGTCAGTGGTCGGAGCGTCAATGTACCTTCTGAACACTCCTAGTCGCGCGCCCTTCAGTCCGTTCTTCTTCAGAAACTGCGTATAGTTCTTCGGAATCTTGCCCTCGGAAGCCTTGGTGATCGGGTCAGCCGGGTCATATCCCGCAATCACTTCGAGCACCCGCACGGCGTCTTCAACTGTGCGCGCCATCGGGCCGCCAATGTCGTTGCGCAAATACAGAGGAATGATTCCGTCGCGGCTCGCCAGGCCCATCGTCGAGCGAATGCCGACCAGCGCGTTGTGCGAAGACGGGCCTCTGATCGAGTTGCCGGTGTCAGTGCCCAATCCGACCGCGCCGAGATTGGCCGCGACCGCGGCCGCAGTGCCGCCGCTAGACCCCGCCGGGACGCGCTCCAGGTCGTAAGGATTACGCGTCACGCCGGCGATCGAGCTTTCAGTCAGCATAGGACTGAAGGCCCATTCGGCCATGTTCGATTTGGCCAGCACGATCGCGCCCGCTTCGCGAATCCTGCGAACCTGGAAGGCGTCGTCGGGCGGGATCGAGCCTTTGAGCGCCATCGAGCCGCCGGTCGTCTGCAGGTCTTTGGTGTCGTAGTTGTCTTTGACGATCACCGGAATCCCGTGCAGCGGGCGAAGCTTTTTGGTTCTCCTGAACTCTTCGTCGAGGCGGTCGGCCTCGGCGAGCGCCTGCGGATTGACTATCACGATGGAGTTGAGTTTGGTCGATTGGTCGTAGGCTTCGATGCGCTTGAGATAGGCTTCGACCAACTGATGGCAGGTGATTTTGCCGGAGCGAATCGCCTGATGGATTTCGGCGATGGTCGTTTCAACTAGCTCGTATTTCATTCGTGTTTGCGCCGGCTTCTGCCAGACGAGAACCGTAATCATAGCCGCCGCCAGCGCCAACGGCGCGATCTTTTTCGTATCAATATCGCCAGGGTGATTTTCGCGTCTAACTTGTCGCTGTAACGCCACCTCGGTATCCTCTCAGAAACATAAGCTGGAAAAAAGCGCCTACTTGCCGCATAGGTAGGAAATTCCTTTGCCTTATACACCTGAAAAGGCGGATGACGCAAAGAATGCCGGACGCCTGAAACCTGAAACCTGAAACCTGAAACCTGAAACCTATTCGCATCTGAGCGCGACCACCGGATCAACTTTCGTAGCCCGCCGCGCCGGAATGTAACAAGCCAGCATTGCCACCAACGCCAGTAGCGTCGCAACCGCCGCAAAGGTCAGCGGATCGTTCGCGCTCACGCCGAACAACAGGCTCTTTATCAATCGCGCCAACGCAAATCCGCCAATCAAACCTATTCCTATTCCGAACAACGTTAATCTCATCGCCTGCTTCATCACCATCTTCATCACATCACGTGTTTGCGCGCCCAACGCCACACGAACGCCGATCTCGCGCGTGCGCTCCGCAACGAAGTAAGCCAGCACGCCATAAATTCCCAACGCGGCGAGCAGGAGCGCCACTCCGGCAAACGTCGCCAGCAGGACCATTCCCACCTGCCGCTGCTCCGTCTCTTCGCCCAACAGTTCAGCCATCGTCGCAATCACGGAGATCGGTATATCTGGCTCGACCGCATGAATCTCGTGGCTCACTGCGGCGACCAGACTCATCGGATCGCCGCTCACGCGAATCGCCAGGTTGCCCGGCGCCATCCACCAGTTGAATCCGTGCTGGTGATATGGGAGATACATTTCGGCCTTGACCGGCGCGTCGACTCCCATCTGCCTGATGTCGGCGACAACTCCGACCACAGTAATCCAACGCGGATTCGAATCGGAATCGCCGAGTTTGAATCGCTTGCTCAACACGTCTTGATCAGGCCAGTATTGCCGCGCCATCGTCTCGTTAATGATCGCCACCGGTGTAGACCACTCTTTGTCGGTTTCATCGAAATATCGTCCCTGCCGCAGCGTAATGCCCATCGTCCGCAAATAATCGTCTGTCACCTGTCGCTGAAGAGCGTCGTAAGACGATCCAGGAATGAGTTGTCCGCCTTCAGGTCTGAAGGCTGTCGCTCCGCCCTTCCATCCGAGCGGGACTATTGTCGTGTATCCGGCTGAAACGACTCCCGGCAGCGTTTTCACACGAGCCAGCGTTTGGTCGTAGAAGTTTTTTCGCCTCCCGGCCTCTTTGTACTTGCCGCGCGGCAGCGGGGTCCGCATCGTCAGGATTTTTTCCGGCTGAAGGAATGAGTACTGGCCGCGCAATTTGAAGAGAGTCTGAATCATCAAGCCGGCGCCCGCGAGCAGCGTCATAGCCATCGCGATTTCAAACACCACCATCGCGCCGCGCAACCTGCCGTTACCAACAATTGAGCTTGTCTGGCCGCCTTCTTTCAACGTCTCGTTCAAATCGACCTTCGACGCCTGAAGCGCCGGCGCCAGGCCGAAGGTCACGCCGGTTAGAAGCGCGAGCAGCAGCGTGTAACCCAACACCCGCAGATCAATCGTCAAACTGGTCGAAAGCGCCATTCCCTGAGGGATAAATTTTTCCAGGAAGGTGAAACTCCACAACGTCAACAACAATCCGGCCAGCCCTCCGGCGAGGGCGAGTAGCAGGCTCTCTGTCATCAACTGCCCCACGATCCGGCCACGGCCGGCGCCCAGCGCCGCGCGAATGGCTATTTCTCTTCGACGACCGGCTGCGCGCGCAAGCAGCAGACCGGCGATGTTGGCGCACGCGATCAGCAAGACGAATCCGACGGCGGCAAGCAGGACGATCAACTGGCGCCCACTTTCTCCGGCCAATTGATCGCGCAGCGGCAGCGTTACCGACCCCATCTTTCCATCGAACGACTCGCGCGGATATTGCCGGGCGATGCCCTGCGTGATCGTCTGAATCTCCGCCTGAGCCTCTCGTAGGCTGACGCCCCGTTTCATTCGCGCCACCACGTTCAGATGATGGCTCTTGCGATTAGCCCATTCCTCCTGCGTATACGCCATCGGAACCCATAGATTGATGTACCTGTACATAAACTCGAACTCGGCGGGCATGACGCCGATGACGGCATACTTCTCGTCGTCGAGCAGAATCTCGCGGCCAATGATATTAAGGTCGCCGCCGTACCGCATCTGCCAGAAATTGTGGCTGAGCACGACCACTTTATTCGCCCCCGGTTTCTCTTCTTCCGGCGAAAACGTCCTGCCGAGCGCGGGAGCGACTCCGAGCAGAGGAAAGAAGTTCGCTGTGACCGAATTGGCGAAAACCTGCTGCGGTTCGCCGTCGCCCGTCAGCCTGAACCCTCCCCATTCCAAAGCCGCCATATCCTCGAAGACGGACTGCCGCGCCTTCCAGTCAACGTAATTCGCCGGCGCCGGTTCCTGTTGCGGGAAGCCGGCGAAAGACGCCTCTTCCCAGACCATCACCAATCGCTCATGCTCGTAAAACGGCAGCGGCCTGAGCAACACGGCGTTGATCAAACTGAATACGGCCGTATTCGCGCCGATGCCCAACGCCAAAGTGATGACGGCTACAATTGTAAAGCCGGGCTTCTTCAACAGCATTCGCGCGCCGAAGCGCAGGTCTTGCAGCAGTGTTTGCATAAGCTCTCCCGCGGAAGGTAGGGCAAACTGCCTGGGAGCGCAGGCATCCTTGCCTGCGGGGGTTCTGCGATGACCGACTGACTGAAGCAAGCAGGCAGGGATGCCTGCGCTCCCAGGCAGTTTGCCCTACAGTTGATCGAATTGTTTGTTCCAAGTAGTGTGCCTAAGCTAGAAGCTGAGCTAAATTATTGAGAGAGCTAGATCGCGTTCACGAATCCGCGGGCTGAGGTGTTCGCTATTGAGAATCTCGGTTCCCAAATTCGGGCAATCAATTTACCTGATCGACCTGGCCTGCGCTTTCAAGCGGCCGCTGCGGATCGCGACGTCGAAAGGACGAAATAATCGCCAACGCCGCGACCACCAGATTGGCGACGACGACCGGAGTGGCTTTGATGGCGATCCCATAAACGATCCAGAGCGCCGCCGCCAAGGCCTGAACGCGGCGCATCGCGGCAGGCCGGCGATAGAAATATGAAACTGCGAAAACGGCGGTCGCTACCCATCCAATCGAATCAATCATTGTCTGCCCCCCTGTCGGCTAATCCAAATCAGCCGAGTGGGCGAATGATTTCGGGGCGATCTCACCGATCTTCAGCCAGTCGGTCTTGACCTTGTCCCATTCCTGAATCTGCAGGCCGTGAGCTTCGAACAGCGAGCGGATGCTCGTCGGATCGGTCAGGCCGACGACTTCTTCGAGCACGGGAATCAATGGACTCAACGCGTCTTCACTGAGGATCGAGCGTTTGGCGATGGGCGCGATGTATTTGTTTTCTGAAACGGCCACGGTGAATCCGCCGCGGCGGTTGACGTGCAGCATAACGTGAATGTCGGAACCGCCGTCGCCTACGTAAACGATGCGGTCGGAACCGATCTGAAGTCGCGCCTGCAATTCGTCGAGCGTAGCGACCTTGCCGTAGCCCGCCGGAACGCGGACGACGGATTCGATCTCGCCGGTCTGCGGGTGATAGCGGAAGCGCGAGCCGAAGATGTGATCCGAAGGCACAATGTCTTCGAGCGCCGATTGGATCACCTCTTCGGGCGCCGCCGAGATGACGTAAAATGAAAAATGATAACCTTCGATCCCCTCGCTCAGTATTTTCGGCAGCAAACGGATGTTCTGCTTGAGCCGGATACGCTTACCGGCTTCGATCAAATGCTCTTTGCGAACGCGGCGGAATTCGGGATCGTGCAGTAGCAGATAGGCGAGTTCGCCTCCCTGCTGCGCGAGGTTGATCCTCGCCATTCCCGCGACCCGCTCTTCAAAACCCGATACGCCAAGTATCTCGCTCAAAATGAGACCGGAATCGTTGAAACTCAATGTCTGATCGAAATCGCTGGCAAACAGATAATGCTTCATTTTTCTCCTTCTCCTTTGCATTAGATCCGCCGGCGGGCAAAGGCGCCGCCGCCAAAAACCCGAGTCGGCGTCATGATAAAGCCGCGAGCTTAAATCCGCTTTCAATAAACCAAGAATCAAGCCGCAACTTCGGCGCCGAAGGCCTGGGCAATAATGACACGGCGCAGGGAAAAGCTTGTTTGACAGTGATTTCAATCTGACGACGAATCTTGGAGCGGCTCGAATCTCATCGCGCGGCGCCTTCAAAAATGTCGTTCGAGAGATGGCCCGCGACAAGATTGTCGGAAGGATGGCGCGCGTTAAATCGAAACACTCGCCATCGGTACGGTACAGGGAGCGGTAGCGACCTGGTCCTTGCGTTATGCGCGTCTCGCAGGGGCGCCAGGTCGCTACCGCTCCCTGTACCGTACCGATGCGTGTCCCAATACAGCAATCATAATTACTCCTCCTCGAAGATGGGAATGCGCACGTTAGCGGAAGCGCGATAGGTCATTGTTTCGGCCAATCGCCCAAGAGCGACGCCGGATGCGATCAATCGCTCAACGGCGGCCTTCGCGATCATCGTGGCTAAGGCTTCGCCTGGGCAGGCGTGCGCTCCGACGCCGAAGGTGAAGATTCGTCGCTCTTTTCTGAAAATATCGAACCGATCAGGGTTCGGGTTGGCGGATGGGTCGCGGTTGGCGGCGGCCAGAATGACGAGAATCGAGTCGCCCGCCTTCATTTTCTCGTCCGCGACGATTCCGTCTTCGGCAAGGAAGCGGCGCGTGTTCTGGACGGGAGAGTCGTATCGCAAGACCTCCTGAATCACGGATTGAAGAAGGCCGGGATCGGCGTCGACCTGGTCGCGTATCCCGGGGCGAGAAGCCAGAGTGAGCAGCGTATTGCCGATCAGTCCCGCCGTCGCTTCATATGCCTGCGAGAGAAAGCCGATTCCATTCGCGACAATGGCGTCCGTTTCATCGCGCCCGACGCGTTTCGCCTCCCGCGCAAGGGCGCTCAGCAGGCCGTCTTCGCGGCTCAGGAGCGCGCGAAACGTCTCGAGCAAATGCCCCGCCGCCGTCTTGCCCCGCTCAATTTGTTCGGGACTGCTCGACGGCGCGACGCAGCGCGCGAAATCGTTCATCCACAAAGAGGTCTGATGCAGCCTGCCCTCGGGAACGCCGAGCAGACTTCCAAGAACATAAACGGGCAGGTCAAAAGCCAAGCGCGATAGACGCCTCGATCCGCCCTCTTCCAGAAGAATCCGCGCCCACTTATCGCTCTGTTGAGCGGCCCGAGCCGCGTCAATCGACGCCAGCGCCGTCGACACTGCTTGTTTAAAAGGACAATGCCTCTCGCCGTCATTCATACGTACGAGATGTCGAAAGATTTCGGCGGCTGGCGATCCGAGTAGCGATTTGGGAACCGGCTCCGTCGCCGGGCGCACTTTGTAAAGGTGATTGGTCAGGATGTTAGCGACAGCGACGGCGCTTGACGCCACCCAAAGCCTGAGCTTGTCGTCGTAATAGAGCGGCCTGCGGGCCACTAGATCCGCGTAATAGGCGTAGGGATCAGGGTGGGTTACAGCAGTAATTGGATCTTGTGGGAATATCATTACATCCTCCTCCGAAATGCAGTTCGTAGTCCCGCCTTTAGGCGGAAGGATCAGCAGAAGATCCATTCCGCGGCGCCAAAGGCTTCCGCCTAAAGGCGGGATTACGAACTGATTCTCAGAAAGCGTAGGGCAAACTGGCAGTTTGCCTGGTTTTCTCGAAAGACGCTGATTCAGAGCAAGGCAAACTGCCAGTTTGCCCTACGCTTTCCATCATAATTCTGGCCGGCCGGAAATGTTTTATTTATCATTTAACTATGGATGTCAAAAAAGATCTGGCTGAAGTCGCCGCGCTGATCGGCGAGCCGACCCGCGTCGTGATGCTTTGGAGCCTGTTGGGAGGACAAGCGAGACCAGCCAGCTAGCTGGCGTTTTACGCGAACGTCTCGGCGCAGAACGCCAGCGCGCACCTGGCCCGATTGGTCGAGGCCGGCATGCTGGCAGTCGAGGCTCGTGGCCGCCATCGTTATTACCGCCTTGCCGGCGCGGACGTGGCGCATGCCATCGAGGCGCTGGCGGCGCTGGCTCCGTCGTCGAAAGAGCTGGCAGGTTTGCCGCCGAGACAGGCGCCGGATTTGAAATACGCTCGCACCTGTTACGACCACCTGGCCGGAAAGGTGGCGGTCGAGATTTGCGCGGCGCTCAAGGATAAAGGCTACCTCGCGCCGGTCGGCGACGACTTCGAGATCACGGGCAAAGGAGAAAAGCTGTTTCGCGATCTCGGGATAGAGACCGGCGAACTGCGACAACAGCGGCGTGCGTTCGCGCGTCAATGTCAGGACTGGAGCGAGCGACGGCCCCACATAGCCGGGGCGCTGGGCGCGGCCATGCTTGAGCGGATGTTTCAGCATGGATGGATTGCGCGGGTTCGCTCTTCCCGCATCATCAGAGTGACGGCCAAAGGAAGAGAAGATCTTTATGAGCTGCTCAAATTAACTCTGTAATAGAATTGACAGATCGCTGTTCCGCTGTTGGTCTCGTTGCTACGCCTGGCCGTTTATTTCCGCGACGGCTACCGGGCCACTAACTATGGCGTGCCCGACCTGGTAGAGGTGATTCGCCAACTCGACCGTAAGGTGACCGAGAAGGCGGAGAGTCGTGGAGGGGAGCCCGAGTATAAAAACCCGGTCAAGCTGTCATTCATCGGCCACAGCATGGGCGGCTTCGTCGTCACCAACGTAGTGCGCATCCTGTCGGACGTCTTCTCCCCGCCGCAGGACCCGAGGCGGACGGAACCCGACTACATCTCTGTCGACCAATTCGCCGCGGAGAAGGGGTATGAGAGGGACCAAGGCTCCTTAAACGCTGGCAACGCAGGCAAGGTTTCTACGCCGGAACCCGGATTTTCCAATACCGGCTCCGGCTCCCCTTAACCAGAAACCAAAATGTAAATTGACACTGGCGCAGGCGCCCGCCATTCGCGGTCTTCGGTTGGGCATGACCAGCGATGAACTATTCGCTATTTTTCCGGCGAATGGGCGTGAAGAATTCGATCGCGCCCAACAATTGAAAAGCGTCGAACTCCACCCGAATTATGGGTACGCATCCTTTCAACTCAATCCTTCCAACTACGCGACCAAAGATCAGTTTATGGGCGTCGCCTCCCTTACTCTTGGGCTATTCGATAGGAAGGTAGTTCATATAAGCGCCTCTTATTCGAACACGCCTAAATTTGATAGCGCCGGGCAGTTGATGGAAATCATTACCAGGCAATTCGGCCTACCGGAATTCAAGGCCTGGCCGGATTACAACGAATTTTTGGAATATTGGAACCTACATTCACTCTATTGTGACGGATTTACATTTCAAGTGTTCGCAGGCAGAAGTTCTATCTCGATCACCTTGACCGATCCGACCTATAAAAAGATTGCGGACGAGAGGAAGAAGGCCGACCTGGCCAAGAAGCTAGGGGAGCTCAAATTTTAACATGGTTTAGCGCGTCGCGAGTCGCACGCCTTCGTCAATCATCTTCATCGTCTTCTCGATCGAGGTCGCCTCGCAATAAATCCTCAGCAGAGGCTCGGTCCCCGATTGTCTGAAGAGGATCCAGCTATCGTCCTCGAAGATCAGCTTCGTCCCGTCGAGCGTAGCGACGTCCACGACCTTGTATCCGGCTAAGCTGTCCGGCGTATTCTCCCGCAAGTCGCTGACCAGCTTCTGCCCAGATTCGATGGACACGTGCAGGTCGCGCCGCTCGAAATGGAATTCGCCGAACTCGCGCCAGATGTCGCGCACGATCTCGGAAGGATTCTTGCCGGCGGCCAACACGGCTTCGAGCAGGAGCAGGCAGTTGAAGATTCCGTCGCGTTCGGGGATGTGGCCGCGCACGCCTATGCCGCCTGACTCTTCGCCGCCGACCAGGAAGTCGTTGGCCGGGTCGAGCATGATCTCGCCGATGTGTTTGAATCCGATCGGCGTTTCGAAGAGCCGGAAGCCGTAGCTTTCGGCG
>WNGE01025676.1_pt1 | contig 15951 bp, 11 predicted proteins | sample 5400651 | NCBI WGS metagenome assembly WNGE01 (sample SAMN13153370, study PRJNA577476) | soil metagenome | isolation source: 60 cm soil or saprolite under grassland replicate 2 | place: USA:California | collected 2016-06-15 | reverse complement strand
GGCCAACCTTGACCCCGATCTGCTCGGTGCGCTGCGCAAAGCCGCGACGGATGCCGAGGACGACGGAGTCAAGTTTTTCGTCAACAGTGGCTGGCGCTCCCCGGCGTACCAGGAACAACTCCTCCGTGAGGCGGTCTCGAAGTACGGCTCGGAAAAGGAAGCCGCCCGCTGGGTGGCCACCCCCGACACGTCTCCGCACGTGTCCGGGAACGCGGTCGACATCGGGCGTTCCGACGCCACGGCGTGGTTGTCCAAGCACGGCGCCAAGTACGGACTGTGCCAGATCTACAAGAACGAACCCTGGCACTACGAACTGCGCCCAGCAGCCATCGATCACGGCTGCCCGCCCATGTACGCCGATCCGACGCACGATCCGCGGATGCAGCAGTGACCAGCGAATCAGCAGTACCGGCGGCGCGCCGCACCGGATCGCTGGCGTCCTGGTTGTCCTCCGCGGCCGGCCCAACAACCGGAATTACGATCTATGGCTGCGGGCCGGACGAGGCCGTTCTGTTCCGAGAGTTGGCGCCGCGCTTCGCCGTGGTTCCGACCGTCACCGACGCAGCGGTATCCGAAGCCACTGTCGACCTGGCATCCGGGAATCGGTGCATCAGCGTCAGTCATAAAACCCGGATCACAAATCCCACGCTTCTGGCGCTCAGCCGGGCCGGCGTGGTGTACATCTCCACGCGGAGCGTCGGGTACAACCACGTCGACGTGAACTATGCGGAGCGCGTCGGCATTTCCGTCGAAAACGTCACGTATTCGCCCGACAGTGTCGCCGATTACACGCTGATGCTGATGCTGATGGCGGTGCGAAATGCGAAGTCCGTCATCCGTCGGGCCGACGTTCATGATTACAGGTTGGAAGAGGTACGCGGGAAGGAACTCCGCGACCTGGTCGTCGGAGTCATCGGAACAGGACGCATCGGCGCCGCGGTCATGGACAGGTTGCGGGGCTTCGGCTGCCGAACACTGGCCTACGACAGTCGTCCCACAACCGATGCCGACTACGTTCCGCTCGATGAACTGCTGCAACTGAGCGACATTGTGACGTTGCATACACCGCTGACCGCGGACACCCACCACCTCCTCGATCGTCAACGTATCCAGCAGATGAAGTACGGCGCGTTCGTCATCAATACCGGACGTGGTTCCCTCCTCGACACCGAGGCGCTGGTTCCAGCCCTGGAGAGCGGCAGATTGGGCGGTGCGGCGCTGGATGTCCTCGAAGGAGAGGAAGGAATCTTCTACGCCGACTGCAGGGGAAGACCCATCGAGAGCGAATCGCTGGTGCGGCTGCAAAGACTGCCGAACGTGCTGGTCAGTCCGCACACCGCCTATTACACGGACCACGCGCTGAGTGACACCGTCGAAAACTCCCTGATCAATTGCCTGAACTTCGAGAGCAGAAAGCAGCAGTGGATATGAGAATCGGAATCATCTTCGGGGGCAGTTGCGAAGAACACCCCGTCTCCGTCAAATCCGCGCAGGAAGTGGCGAAGAACCTCGACCCCGAGAAGTACGAACCGTTCTTCATCGGGATCACGAAGAGCGGAGCCTGGCGGCTCTGTGACGGCCCTGACGAAGACTGGGAGAACGGCAGGTGCCGCCCGGCCGTGCTGTCACCGGACCGGAGCGCACCCGGGTTGCTCGTCCTGGCGCAGGGAGGATACGAAACGATCGGTCTGGACCTGGTGCTGCCCGTCCTGCATGGCAAGTTCGGAGAGGATGGCGCGATACAAGGTTTGCTGGAACTCTCCGGCATCCCCTACGTCGGCTGTGATGTCCAAAGTTCTGCAGTGTGCATGGACAAGTCTCTCGCGTACGTCGTCGCCGGCAGCGCGGGCATTGCCACGCCGAAGTTCTGGACGATCACGGCGAACGAGAAGATCGATCCCGGCCGGCTTACCTATCCCGTCTTCGCGAAGCCGGCCCGTTCGGGTTCGTCTTTCGGCGTCAGCAAGGTGTCTCGCAGCGAAGAATTGCTGAGCGCGGTGGAAACCGCTCGGCAGTTCGACTCGAAGGTGCTGATCGAGGAGGCTGTCGTTGGCAGCGAGGTCGGATGCGCTGTACTCGGGAACGATCCGGATTTGCTGACCGGCGAGCTGGATCGGATCGATGTGTCACACGGATTCTTCCGGATCCATCAGGAGAGCGACCCCGAAGGCGGTTCCGAAAACTCGACGATCACCGTTCCCGCGAACATTTCCGCGGCGTCGCGCTCGCGCGTGCAGGAAACAGCGAAAGCCATCTACCGTGCCTTGGGATGCAGCGGACTGGCGCGGGTGGACATGTTCCTCACGGAAGACGGGACTGTCGTACTCAACGAGGTCAACACGCTGCCCGGCATGACGTCGTACAGCCGCTATCCGAGAATGATGGCCGCCGCCGGGTTGCCACTCGCTGACGTGCTCGACCGGCTGGTGCGTGAGCGGCTTGGTGCCGCGGATCGGCCCGGTGCCGTACCGTGACCTTGTCCTGGTGTACGGCGGGTCGGGGCAGTGATGCCGTGGTTCCCGGAGTTTTCGACCGCGATCGAGCTGGCGCGCCGTGATGCCCGGCGCGCGAGCAGGCCGATCCGGCAGCGCAGTACGTGAAGGCTTTGCACGACGACGGACCTGGTGCCCTGGAGCGGACGTGGCCGGGTGAGGTGGTGGTCCACGATCCGCGGGCCGCGCTGTGGTCGCCACTGTCCCACGCCTCGCGCAGTCCAGGCGTGCTGACATCCCAGTCCGGACGGATCTCACTGCTGACCGCACGCAGATCGTGCCACAGCTCGGCGAACGACGGGCGTCCCCAGAACCAATAACCTCGTGCGTTCGCGTAGGAGACTTCGGGGCCGGTGATGCGGAATCCTGCCTTGTGCAGGACGCGCTGGGAGCCGGCGTTGTCGCTGGCCGCACGGGCGTGCAGAGGTCGGATCTGCACGGTCTGAAGGAAGAGCGTGAGGGCCTGGCTGGCCACGCCCTGTCCCCAGGCCGAACGATCGATCCAGTAGGTGATCTCGGTGTCGCCTTCGATAACGAAGCTGGCGATGCTGCCGATGAGACGGCCGTCGCGGGTGATTGCACGGTTGGTGACGTCGGGAGCGGACCTCACCCGCGCCATGTGAGCATCGAACGCGTCCCGGTCGTTGGGATCCCGGGACGTGAAGGCAGCCATCCTGACCGACTCCGGATCCCGCATCTGGTTGAACAGCACATCGAGATCGACGTCCTCGAGTTCCCGCAGTGCCACATCCGCCACGCTGTGCCCCTCTCGCCGCTTCGTCTCCGGTACGCGGGCAACGTATCAGCGACCTTCGACACTTCTCGCTCGTCCGCCTCTGCCGACCGGATTCGGCCATCGTGTGGCGTTGACAGGGACTGTTACCGGTAACAAGATGTTACCGGTAACAGCGGTGCTGGGCGGACGTACCGCTCACGGGGGCGCTGTTACGCATGCTGTTTCCGTGCGGTTTGGGGGATCGCGGCCGGATTCTGCATCCATGCCGTTCGGTGAGGAAGGAAAACAATGCCCACATCAGGCGTAGGTAATCGACTCACTGCGGTGCCGATGACGCGCCGTCGACTTCTCGGGCTGGCTGCTGTTTCGGCCGGCGCCGCATTCTCCGGTCCGATGTTGAGCGGCTGCGGCAATAATTCATCGAGCAGCGGTGGTGGAGGCGCCTCGCTGACCTTCATGAATCAGTCACGAGGTCAGGCCAAGGCACTCGACAAGCTGGTCGAGACATACCAGAAACAGACGGGCGTGCGAGTCGTCATCGACAGCCCGGGGCCCGCGAACTTTCCGACGAAGCTGCAGGCGAAGTCCCAGTCAGGCGATATGCCCGACATCTACTCGACACTGACCCTGACGGAGATGATCCCGTACTACAAGGCGGGCTGGGCGCTGAACCTCGAGCCGCAGCTGACCGGTGCATGGAAAGCGAACTTCTCGCCGACCGCGTTGAACCTGAGCAGGGTGAAGGAAGGCGCGGTCAGCGGTCTCGCGGCGGGGATCTACTCGGCGCACTGGGAAATTCAGACCGGTGGCCTTCTCCTCAATACCAGGTCGTTCGAGTCGGCGGGCGTCGATCCGAAGAATCCACCGGCGACGACAGATGCCTGGATCGAGCAACTGAAGGCGATCTCGGAGAAGACCGGCAAGGGTGCGTTCCTGATGGCGTCGTCGTTGGCGCCCAAGTTCCTGCTGACCCACGCGTCGAACTGGCTGACCGATCAGGAGATCGACGCAACGCTCGCGGGGAAGGCGAGTTGGAAGTCGGAGGGCTGGCGCAAGGGCCTGCAACTGCTTGCCGACCTGACCGCCGCCGGCGTCATCGTGAACAAGGCGCTGCCGGGCGGCAGCGGCGACAACCCGACCGTGGAGAAGGGTTTCTTCAACGTGCAGGACACCCCGACCATCTTCGACGGCTCGGTCGCGATCGGCGTCGCCCGGGCGACAGCGCCGGACTTCACCGAGTACACCTCGATGGGTCTTCCGAAGGCTCCTGATGCCACGCAGAAGCCACGCGTGTCCGGCGGCGTCGGAAAGGGCGCGTGTATCAACCCGAAGGGCAAGAACGTCGATGCCGCGCTGAAGTTCGTCCAGTGGCTGACCGAACCCGAGCAGGCGCGGGTGTTCGTCGACATGGTCGGGTTGATCCCCGCGAATCCCCAGGTGACGGGGTCGGGCAGCGTTTCGCCTCAGCTTGCCGGATTCGCGGCGCTCGCCGACTCGCTGCAGGTCGTTCCGACACCGATCAACTCCGACGCCAACAGTGCATTGATCAGCGGGGTCCAGAGCCTGGTGCTGAAGGAGAAGACCGTCGACCAGGTGCTTGATGACATGGAGACGGCGCAAAAGAGGGCCAAGTGACCGTACGTCCGCTCGAAGGAGTCGCGCTCTCTCGGGTGCGACTGACGACCCGGCGCCGCAGCCCGCTGGCACGGCGCCGGGAACTCATGGCCTATGTGTTCCTCCTGCCGGCGGTGGCACTGCTTGCGGCCTTCACGCTGGTGCCGTTCATTCAGGCCATCGTGCTGAGCTTCCAGCAGTGGGACGGCGTCAGCGCCACCACGTCCTTCGTGGGCCTGGCCAACTACGAATTTGTGCTCCACGACACCGTGTTCTGGTCGTCGATGGGGAACGTGCTGATCTTCGGCGCGGCCGGCTTCGTCATCGGCAACGCACTGTCGCTGGGGATGGCGATCGCGGTCAACGGGGTGCGGCGAGGCAAGGCGTTCTTCCGTACGGCGTTCTACCTGCCGGGCGTCTTCTCCGTCGTGGTCATCGGCATGATGTTCTCCTGGCTCCTCGCCCCGAACGCCGGAATCCTGAACCGCGTGCTCGCAGCCGTCGGAGCGTCCGGCCTCCAGCACAACTGGCTCGAAGATCCCGGTACGGCGTTGCCGGCGGTGGCAGCTGTTTTCCTTTGGTATCACTGGGGATTCGGCTTCATCTTGTACTTGGCCGGTCTGCAGGACATGCCGGTCGAGCTCTACGAGGCGGCCGGCCTCGACGGCGCTCGTGGCTGGGCGAAGTTCCGGTACATCACCTGGCCCGAACTGCTTCCGGTGACCGCGATCGTGTCGCTGTTGACCTTGCTGGGTGCGTTGCAGGTGTTCGGCACCGTGCAGGTGCTGACCAACGGAGGGCCGGGGGACCACACCATGGTTCCGACTCTGCGCATCTATCAGGAAGCGTTCACCAACCGTCGCTTCGGATCCGCGGCCGCGATGTCGGTGATCTTCGGTGGCGCTCTGGTCCTGCTCGCGATGCTTCACCTGTGGCTGTCCCGGAGGCGGAGGTGACGAGGACGACGACATCGAGAGCGAGCAGTACGGCGGCGTCCTCGGGCCGCGAGAGCGGTCGACGGGTCGTAGCGGGTTTGGCTGCCCACAGCGGTCTCTATGGATTGCTCTTGGTTGCCGCCGTCGGGGCGCTGTTTCCGATCGTCTGGTTGCTGATCGGCTCGTTGCAGACGAGCAGCGAGCTCTACCGCGGCAGCCATCTCCTGCCGGAGCACCCGCAGTGGTCGAACTACGTCCAGGCCTGGACAGATGGCGACCTCGGCACCTATCTGCCGAACAGTGTGATCTACACGGTGTCTGCCGTTGCCGGCATCCTGGTGGTGTCCAGCATGGCCGGCTACGCGCTGGCCCGGATCGAGTTCCGGGGAAAGGTCGCAGTCACCTTCGGGCTTCTGGCCGTGATGATCATTCCGGCGCCGGCGTCGTTCATCGCGCAGTACAAGCTGATGATCACGCTCGGGCTGACCAACAGCCGGGTCGGCTATGTGCTGATTCTCATTTCCGCCGGTATTCCGATCTCGTCGTTGATCATGCGGGGGTTCTTCGCGAACCTGCCGAAAGACCTGGAGGAGGCGGCCGCAATTGACGGCAGTTCGTCGCTGAACACCTTCGCGCGGGTTATCCTCCCGCTGGCTCGGCCGGGCCTGATCGCGGTCGCCGTGATTCAGGGACTCGCGGTGTGGAACGAATATCTGCTCGCGCTGGTGCTGTTCGACGATGACACGCTGATGCCGATTCAGCGCGGCCTGACGAACTTCGTGTCCGCGGAAACCCCGGTTCAGAACATTCTGCTGGCCGCCACCGCGATCTCCGTTCTGCCCGTGGTGGTGTTCTATGTCTTCGCCCAGCGACAAGTCGTTCAAGGGATCAGCAGCGGGGCGGTCAAGTAGGCTGCATTCGTCCGGTGGGCGAGCAGCGAAGAGAGGAGGGGAAGCGTTGAGCGACGTACCGTCCGAGACCACTGAGCCGAGTGGAGACACCGCCCGCGGGGGCGAGAACGTGAACGCACGGACGGCGGCCCGGGTTCGGCGCGCTATCAAGGCGCTCGGATACCGGCCGGACCCGATCGCGCGGGCGCTGTCCACCGGGAGGGGACGAATCGTCGGACTGCTGACCCATCAGCTCACCCACCGCCAGATCGGACAGGGTGCGGTCTCGATCATGATCGGCGTCGAACAGGCCGCTACGGAACTCGGTCTCGGCGTCAGTCTCGCCACGTTCTCCAGCTTCGATCGGGTCACTGTCCAAGAGGGAATAGACCGGCTCGCCCGGGCCGGGTGCGACGGCGTGATCTTCATGGCCCCGTGGGTGTCCGCCGCGAAGACGTTGCGAGCCCTGCAGACCACGCTGCCGATGGTGTCGACCAGCGAGATCCCGGAGTACGACGGACCCGTTGTCCATGCGGACGCGGCCCTGGCGACCGCCGAGCTGGTTGATCATCTCTTGTCGCTCGGACATGCGACGGTTCACCATGTCGCCGGGCCGCCCGATTGGATGTCCAGCCGGGCGCGTCGGCACGGCTGGGAGAGCGCGTTGCAGCGTGCCAGTGCCGAGGTGATCGAGCCGTTGACCGGCAGCTGGACCGCTCGCTCCGGGTACGAAGCCGGCCGGCGACTGGCGGACGATCCCACGGTCACGGCGGTCTTCGCAGCCAACGACGAGATGGCCTTGGGTGTCGTGTACGCCCTCACCGAGTGCGGACGTCGGGTTCCAGAGGATGTCAGTGTCGCGGGGTTCGACGACGCTCCAGGCTCTGACTACTTTCGTCCACCTCTCACGACGATCAAGGTCGACGACGCCGAACACGGGCGACTGGCTGTCGCGCAGTTGATTCTTCTGCTCAATGGCGAACCGGTCGCGCCGGAGACGATCGTGCCCCACCAGTTGATCGTCCGGGACAGTACGGCGCGGAGTCCGCACAAGGCAGCTGATCGTCAGCTGCGGAGCTGACTGCCGCACATCTCCAGCAAACACGGGCTCGGCTCCCAGCCGAGTCCGCGAAGCATGCCTGCCCACTACAGAGTGAGGAACAGATGAGTCGAGCTCCGGATGGCCTGCGAATCGACAGCGGCGGGGACCAGTTCGTCGTGTCCGGTCCCTCGCCACGACTATCGTGGCGGCTCCCGCCGAACTGGGCCGGTCAGTCGGCGTACGAGCTCGAGGCTACCGTCGACGGGTGCCCGCTCGTACGAGTGACGCGAACGTCCGCGGCACATCTGTTCATCTCCTGGCCTTGGGCGCCGCTCCAAAGCTGTCAGCGAGTGACCTGGCGGGTCCGGGTGCGCGGCGACCACGGCTTCTCGGACTGGTCCGAGCCGAACAGGTTCGAGGTCGGACTCCTCAACGAAGACTGGACGGCTCGATGGATCTCTCCGGTCGAAGAGGTCGATGAGGGCTATGGCAACCGGCCGGCCTACTCGTTGTCGACTCGGTTCGAGCTGTCCGCTGACGTGAAGTCCGCTCGGCTCTATGCGACCGCCTTGGGTGTCTATGAAGCGTTCGTCAACGGCACGCGAGCTGGGACTGCCGAGTTGACGCCCGGATCGACATCGTACGATCGCACTCTCTACGCGCAGGCGATGGACGTCACGGATTCCCTGCGCCGGGGCAGCAATCAGCTCGAGGTCCTGCTGTCGGACGGGTGGTATCGCGGCAAGACCGGCGGCTTTCGCCTGCCGTCCGGTTGGGGTACGACGACAGCCGTCCGGCTGGAGCTCCGCCTCTGGTACGGCGACGGCTCGCAGCAAGTCATCCGCAGCGACGGCACCTGGGCAAGCTCACGATCGACGATCGCCCGAGCCGACCTCATGGACGGACAGTCGGTCGACCTCGGCTCGCCACCGGACGGGCCACAGAAGGTTCTCGTCGACCGGGTAGTTGCCCCCGACATCGATTGGTCGCCTGCGCCGCCGGTGCGACGCATCGAATGCCGGCGTGCGGTCGCGATGAAGCAGGTGGAGGCTGGGGTTTGGGTGGCTGACTTCGGTCAGAACGCCTCCGGCTGGATCTCGGTCGGCGATCTCGGCCCGGCCGGCACTCGCACGATCATCGACTACGGCGAGTTCGTCACGCCCGACGGAGACCTGACGACCGCTCATCTCGATTCCATCCTGCCGGGAGGACCACCGGTCCCGTTCGTGCAGCGCGACGAGGTCGTCTCCGCGCGCGACGGCCAGGCGTTCGAGCCGCGACACACCGTGCACGGCTTCCGGTACGCACGGCTCCAGCGCGACGATGGCGGGATCGACCCCGCGAGTGTGACCATGCACGTCGTCCACTCGGATCTCGCGCGTACCGGAACGTTCGCCTGCAGCAGTGCCGACCTGAACCGCCTGCACGACGTGGCGGTCTGGAGCTTCCGTGGCAACGCGGTGGATGTACCGACCGACTGCCCCACCCGGGAACGCCTCGGGTGGACCGGGGACTATCAGGTTTTCGCACCCACTGCGGCGCGGCTGTACGACGTTCTGGGGTTCAGCCGAAAGTGGCTGCGTTCGGTGCGTGACGACCAACTGCCCGACGGACGGATCGCCAACTTCTCTCCGGACGGCCGGCGTACCAAGCTTCACCTCGACGATCGCTTGGCCAGGACCACCGGATCGGCCGGCTGGGGAGACGCGATCGTGGCTGTCCCGATGGAGCTCTACACGACGTACGGCGATCCGCACGTCCTCGCCGAGAACTGGGACGCAATGGCTCGCTGGGTGGAGTGGGCCCTCGACGCCGCCCGGACCCACAGGCACCCGTCCCGGATCGAGCGCTCAGCCGAGCCGTTGCCGCACGAACAGTTCGTCTGGGACGGCACGTATCACTGGGGCGAGTGGGCAGAGCCGAGGCCCAAGGCGCCCGACGAGGCCTGGCGGAAAGCCGACAAGGGCGAAGTGGGGACTGCCTACCTCTATCGATCGACGTCCACACTCGCGCGGATCGCCGGGATACTCGGTCGATCGGCGGATGCCGCCCGGTACGCCGGGATCGCCGATCAGGTGCTCGTTGCCTGGCGCAAGGAGTTTCTCGACGACTCCGGGCGGACTGCGGGAGACAGTCAGGCGGGCTACGTGCGCGCGTTGTCGTTCGGCCTCATCCCGGAGCCGTTGCGGCAGAGCGCAGTACACCGTCTGGTTGAGCTGATCCGTGCTGCGGACACCCACCTCGGAACCGGATTTCTTTCCACCGGGGATCTTCTTCCGGTACTCGCCGATCTGGGGTACGCCGACGTCGCGTACGACCTCCTCTTCCAGCGCACGCCTCCGTCCTGGCTCGGGATGCTGGATCGCGGGGCGACGACGATCTGGGAAGACTGGGAGGGTGTCGACGACAACGGGAATCCGCATGATTCCCTCAACCACTACAGCAAGGGTGCCGTCATCCATTTTCTGCATACTCACGTCCTGGGCCTGCGACAGGCCGAAGGTTCGGTTGGATGGGAGTCGTTCGTCGTCGCCCCGGTACATCACCCGGAGATCGCGTCGGCGCGAGGAACCTACGAAACTCCACAGGGCCGCATCGACGTCGCTTGGCAGATCGACGAAGGTACCTTCCAGGTCACCGTCGACGTACCATCCGGCACGACCGCCGAAGTCGTCTTCCCCGACGGCGAAACGGCAACGCTCTCCCCAGGCCATTTCAGCGCGAGCCGTCCTGTCCCTGAGTGAGAGCATAGGGCGGTCGAGAAGGAGACGTCATGGCAGCTTTCACCCGGTACGACGACCTGCGGGAAGCGGAGTTCGTCGACGCGGACCTGCGTGGTGCCCGGTTCGTCGGAGCTGACCTGTCCGGCGTCGTGATGCGCGGCGTCCAACGGCGTCGACGTGATCCCCTTCGTCGAGGCCGAACTCAACCGGCGCTTTCCCGGCCGCGCCGACCGGCGGACCGGAGATCCGGCGGGTCTGCGCGCAGCCTGGGCTGCGCTGGAGGGCACCTGGTCGGCGACGCTCGAGCGGGTCGCGGCGATGCCGGCCGGCACGGTCGACGTGTCCGTGGGCGGCGAGTGGTCATTCGCGCAGACGCTGCGGCACCTGGTCCTGGCCACGGACATGTGGCTGGGTCAGGCGATTCTGGAGGTCGAACAGCCGTTCCATCCCCTCGGTCTGGCGGATGCCGGCCTCGCGGACGAGGGGTTCGACATGTCAGTCTTCGCGACGGACACACCGTCGTACGCCGAGGTGCTCGAGGCTCGGGCGAGTCGTGTCGCCATGGTGCGCGACTTCATCGCCACCGTCACGTCCGACGGGCTGGCCGCCACGCGCAAGAACCCGCACGATCCCGATCACCAGGAAAGCACCCTTTCCTGCCTGCACGTGATCCTCGAGGAGGAGTGGGAGCACCACCGCTACGCCGTACGCGACCTCGACGCAATCGAGGCGTGACGTGGTGATCTACAGGTAGATCAGGTGGTGGGTGGGCCGAACCAGGTGGGGAGGTGGGGTTGGAGGTCTTGTTGGGATTCGCCGACCCAAGCCACGTGGCCGTCGGGGCGTAGGAGGGCGGCGGGGGTACTCAGTTCTTCGGTGGTGTCGACTACGTGGGTGATTCGGTCTTCCCAGCCGGTGACAGAGAGGCGGCCGGTTTGGTCCAGGAGTATGCCGCGGCCGTCGTGCATGAGGTCGTAGAGGCGACCCTGTTTCAGGCTCACGTCGCGTAGGCGCCGGCCGAGGAGATCCGGGCCTTCGCCGAAGTCGTAGCGGATCCGGATCGCGGTGATCTTTTCGATCAAGTAGCGATGCACGTCTTCGAAGTCCATGAGTTCGGTCAGGAGGCGCCGTACTGCTCGAGGGCCTTTATCGGTGGAGAGCAGTTCCATCTGGGCCTGGGTGTTGTTGAGGACGTCGGCGGCCACCGGGTGTCGTTCGGTGTGGTAGGTGTCCAGCAGGCCTTCGGGTGCCCAGCCGTTGATCTCGGCGGCGAGTTTCCAGCCGAGGTTGAACGCGTCCTGGACGCCGAGGTTGAGGCCCTGCCCGCCGACCGGCGGGTGGATGTGCGCCGCGTCGCCGGCCAGCAGTACGCGGCCGACCCGGTAGCGCTCGGCCAGCCGGGTGGAGTCGCCGAAGCGGGACAGCCAGCGCGGTGAGTGCACTCCGAAGTCGGTGCCGGCGACCACTTGCAGCTGTTGCTTCACCTCCTCGAGAGTGGGCGGGACCGCGCGGTCCTCGGCCACCCCCTCGGCGGGTACGACGACGCGGTACACACCGTCCGCGAGAGGCCCAAGACCGAACCGCAGCTGGGTTTTGCGGACTTCGGCCACCACGGCAGCCACCGTCTCCGGCGGAGCGGTCACCTCCATCTCGCCGATCAGCGTGTCGACTCTGCTCGGCTCGCCGGGGAAGGCGACACCGAGCAGCTTTCGTACCGTACTGCGGCCTCCGTCGCAGCCGACGAGGTAGCGCGAGCGCAGCTGCGTGCCGTCGGCCAGTTCGGCGGTCACTCCGTGCTCGTCCTGGCTCAACCCGACCAGTTCGCAGCCGCGCCGGACCTCGGCGCCGAGCTCGGCGGCACGCTCGGCCAGCAGGCGGTCTGTGATGTTCTGCGGGATGCCGAGGGTGTACTCGTGCGCGGTGTCCAGCCGGACGGCCCCCGGCTTCGTGATGGCGGCGAAGAAGCCGCCGACCGGGTACTTCGTGCCGTGAGCGAGGAACCGCTCCAGCAGACCGCGCTGGTCCATCACCTCGATGCTGCGCACGTGCAGGCCGAGCGAACGAACAATCCTGGTCGGCTCCGCATCCTTGTCCAGCACGAGCACGTGTACGCCGTGCAGCCGCAACTCGCTCGCCAGCATCATCCCGGTCGGTCCGCCACCGGCAATGATCACGTCAAACATGAAAAATCCCCCAGTCAACGAGATTGCGTTTCGGCCGACGATTCTCCAGCAGGAACAGGGGCTTGCGGCAAGTCCCCCGGTGCGTTATAGATTGAAAATGCGAGGAGTAGACACTTCTTGCCTTTTCTTTTTCCGCCGGTCACAAGGGCCTCAGTCACTCAGCGCCGCTGCGATGGATCTGGGGGCGCGGACCTTGGTGAACTGAAGGTTGCCGGCGGGCATCATCCACGTCATCACCTCGACCGCCAAACGACCGGCCCGCACGGCCGGGTCGGCGTACCCGGCCAAGGCCGCTTTCCGGCCTACTTCAGGTTCGCGGACAGGGCGTTCGTCAGAAGCGCGGTAAGGGCTTCGAGTTGGAGGTCGGCGGAGGCGGAGAGTTCCTCGTCGGAGCCGTCGAGGGCTTTGGCGGCCAGGCCGGCCTTGGTGTCGATGAGTTCGGCGATCTTGGTGTCGATGGTTTGGGCGGCGATGATGCGCCACGCGGTGACGGGATCGCCCTGGCCGATGCGGTGGACGCGGTCGATGGCTTGTTCCTGTTCGGCGTTGGTCCAGGAGAGTTCCGCGAGTACGACGTTCGACGCGACCTGCAGGTTGAGGCCGACCCCGGCCGTCAGCAGCGAGCAGACGGCGATGGAGACGTCCGGGTCGTTGACGAAGGCGTCGATGTTCTTCTGGCGGTTCGTGCGGGACTGGTCGCCACGGATCGAGGAGAAGCGGATGCCCCGCTCGGTGAAGAGCTCTTCGGCGGAGTCCATCACCTCGATGTGCCTGGCGAAGAAGACGACCTTGCCGACGTTGTGGGCGAGCTGTGCGGCGTAGTCGGCGGCCAGGCCGGCCTTCGCCCTGCCGATGCGACGGACCAGGCTGAACACGTTCTCGCCGGTCTTCGCATTGTCCTTGTCGGCCCGCTCCCAGCCGGCGACCCGTCGTACCAGCTCATGGTCGATCCCGTCCACGACCTCGCCGGAGGTCCGTGTCGCGAGTGCGCTCTGGTAGCGCGCGACAAGGCGGTCGGCGAGCTCGCGTTCCGCCGCGCGGATCGACCGGCCGACGGCGCCGTCGAGCTCGACGGGCAGATCGGCGATGCGGCGGTCCGGGATGTCGGCGGCCACGTCGACCTTGCGGCGGCGAACGATGCCAAGGTCGATCACGCTGGCGCGGGCCGCCGCGTAGAACCCGGGATCCGCCGGGGTCAGGCCGCTGTCCTCGAGCGACTGCATCAGCTCCGCGCGCGGCCCGGTCTCGTCGATCCAGCCGAGGAACTCCCAGATCGCCGTGAAGTCCTCGATGTCGTTGATCAGCGGGGTGCCGGTGAGCGCCATCAGCAGCGGACGAGTGGTTCGGCTCCGGATCCGCTCGGACAGTCGCAGGACGTTCCGCGATCGCTGGGACTTCTTGTTCTTGATGAAGTGCGCCTCGTCGACGACCATGCCGCGGAAGCCGAGGTCGCCGAGCCAGCCGACGTGTCGGTCGAGCACCTCGTAGTTCACCACGACGATGTCGGCGAACCCGTCGATCGTGTTTCCGTCGCCGTGGATCACGGTGGGCTTCCGCCGCGGAGTCCAGAGGCCTGCCTCGCGGGCCCAGTTGGTCTTCACGACGTTCGGTACGACGGCCAGCAGGGGATACGCATTCGCGGCCTGTGCGGCGAGCAAAGCCTGAGCGGTCTTGCCCAGGCCGGGCTCGTCGGCCAGAAGGAAGGTCCGATGCCCGGCTGCGGCAGCGGCGACAACTTGCGCCTGGTGCGGCATCAACTGGAGGCCGGCCGGTGCGCGCAACGAGGTGGGCCTGGGCAGCGCCTTGGTCGACGAGGCGGTGGCGTACTCGAACGACTTGAGCAGCGGGCTGATCAGCTCCCACCCGGCCAACCGTCGCGGCCGCACCTCCCGTGGCGCGGGGGAGCTGAAGTCGGGGGTGAGGAAGGGGTTGGCGAGTTGCCGCGAGACGACCGACTGCGGCACGACCTGACGCGTGGACGTGGGAGCAGCCGTCGGCTCTTGGGGCGCCGGCTCGTCAGGTGGTTCCTCACCGGCGGACACCAGCATCTCGCGCTTGAGCCTCTTGGCCGCCTCGGACACGACGGCGTCCTCGGCGAGCAGTCCGAGGAGCGACGGCTCGCGGGCCGCGGTCTTGGCGAGGATCGTCGCGATCCCGTCGAGGCGCCTGAGCCGCTCGGCCCGATCGGTGTCGCTGTAGGTCTGGTCCGAGTTCACCCGGGCCCGCTCCTCGCGCACCAGCAGGGCGACGACCTGGAACTTCGTGCGGACCGAAGGACGCACGGCTGCGCGCTCGACGGCCACCTCGACCTCGCGCACGGCACGGGCGAGCACCGGCATGAGGCCCTCGACCTCAAGCTCGCGAACTCGCCGCCCACGTCGGGGAGCGGTACTGCGGTTAGCGTCGGACGGACGCCGGCCTCGTCGGGCCAAGAATTCCTCCTCAGGACTGCCACGGCATGCTGTCGTGGCAGAGCACAACACCGCACGTCATCACGCCGGGGACGAGACGTCGTGCCGAGTGCCCGAGGTGGTCACCGGCGCAAACGCTCAGTTCCAGCGCTTCAGCGAGCGACCGACATGATGAATTCGGCGGGACCACTGGTCGATGGCCATGAGTTCCGGCTCGAGGCGCACCCCGTCGCGGGCCGGTCAGCGTCGCTCAAGGCCTCAATACTAGCCTCACTCGGCGGCTGCGAGCATTTCAGTACGCCGTACGTCGCCTAAGAAGGGCCACGCTTGCCTGCCAGGCGTGCTCTCACACGCCGTTGTCAGTCAGCCGAGGGCGGCTGGGGATTCGGCGTGGGGGATGAGTAGCCGCGGGCTGTCCGAGCCGTCGGCCGGGACCGTCCAGACGTCCGAGTCGCCGGTGCCTCGTGGAATGGCGTAGCCGATGGTGTTCGGGTCCAGCCAGGACGGCTGGTCGTCCACGCTGCGGGTTTCGGCCAGCGGGGTCCTGGCGCCCGAGGCCAGGTCGAGCACGGACAACCGCCAGCCCTTTGCTGGATCCCCGGTGATCGCCGATTTGAAGGCGATGAGCTTGCCGTCGGGGGACAGCGATGGACATTCCACGTTCTGCGCGATGGTGCGCACGGTCTTGGCCGCGATATCACCTTCCACCAGATAACGGTGTCCGGCGGTCGACATCGTGGCGTAGAAGTGATTGTCGTCGTCGGCAAACGTGATGCCCCAGAAATTGAGGTCGGCCGCGGTATAGCCGCAGAACTCCGCGACGCCTTCGAATCCCTCAGATCCTGACGAAATGAACCGCGTTGCCGCCGATGCACCACCCGCCGGCGACGACGCCGGACCCTTGACCTCGTCGCGGCCAGGCCGT
>WNGE01004924.1_pt1 | contig 15951 bp, 13 predicted proteins | sample 5400651 | NCBI WGS metagenome assembly WNGE01 (sample SAMN13153370, study PRJNA577476) | soil metagenome | isolation source: 60 cm soil or saprolite under grassland replicate 2 | place: USA:California | collected 2016-06-15 | reverse complement strand
AATCGGTCGCGAGCAGTCCGGACGCCTGGGTGTGCAGGAAGGTCCGCCAGCTGGTGTCGACCTCGCGTGGCGCCGGGCCGATCCTGGCGGCGGCGAGGATGCGGCGGATGGTGCCGGCACCGACCCGGTGGCCCAGCCCGACCAGTTCCCCTTGGATGCGGCGGGGGCTGGCATAAGCGAGGTTCGACTCCCGCCGGCCTCTTTGAGGCGGCGGGAGTCGAACCTGCGCGTGTCTCCGGCGGGAGTAGCACTGCAAGGGAAAAGGCCGTTCACCAGCGTGAATGGCCGGTGCTGGTGGTGGAGGAGTCGGTCGTCTTGGAGTAGCCGAGGATGGAGGCCAGATGGCGCAGCCGTATTGACCGTCGTCATCGGTCCACGCTTCCTGTGCCATAACCGGACATGGCGCATCGAGATCGGCCCGGCGGGCCACGACGAGCGCGACGAGTTTGGTGTTGGGCGTGGTGCGTGCGGGTGAGGCGGCGGGCCTGATCGCGGCGTACCGGGCGGTGTGCGATGGCGGCCGATCTGCGGCGGGCGTTGGGCCTGCCCGGGCTGGCCGGGGAAGCCCTCGCCGTGACGGCCGTGAGAGCGAGGCCGGAAACCCGGTGGTGCGGGTGAACCCTCACCTCACGGCGGCGGGCGCGGGTCGGTTGACGCGGTTGCTGGCGGGCGGGGCGCCCGCCGCCGCGCGGCGGCCGCGGCTGCTTCGCCTGCCGGGTGTCAGCGAGGCACGCCGGTTTCCCAGCCCCGGGTTAGGGGTCGAGCAGGTAGCAGATCTCCAGGATCCGGCGGGCGGCGCCGGATGGGTTGGTGACGACGAACCGACGGGCGCGGGTGCGGGCCGCGTTGCTGGCGGCGATCAACGCGCCGAGTCCGGCGCAGTCGAGGAAGGTGACACCGGCGAGGTCCACCTGCACGTCCTCGCCCAGCGGTTGGCTGATCGCCTCGAGGAGGGCCATGGCGGCGGTGACACCGAAGACGCCAAGGGCGGTTGCGGCCCGCCGATGCCGGCGGTGGACGAACACCCGGTCGGAGAGCGCGACAACGTCCTCGCGAGCCGACGGCATCATCACGGCCCGAGCCGCCCGCTCGGCATCGCGGACCGCCCTTGCCGACGGCACGGCCGGGCGCAGCGTACGCGTCGTACGCCGATGTGCTGCACACCAACCTGCTGGCTTTGGCCGTCGCCGAGGCAGCCATTACCGGCCGGCCAGTCGCCGCCCGCTGGACCGTCCGGTCGGCCGCGACATCGTGAACGTTGCGCGTGCGAGCCACGTCTTCCTCGGCGTCAGGTCCGGCTGGCAGGGTGGTGGACGTGGCTGAAGCAGTAGACGGCGCGTGTCAGTGGCGGGTCCGTGACCTGACGGGCTGGCGTGCGGGGATCTTGTTCACCGCCTCGGCGGAGCTGCTGGTCGCCTGGCAGGCCGCCTCCGTGACCGTTTCGGCCCGCGCCAGGCCCTCGACAGACCGCCGGTTCGGCGAACCCGTCGACCGGGTGCAGCGAGCCCGGCTGGGCGGCAATCTGGATGAGCTGGAAAAGGGGTGCCGCCACCTGGTTGAGGTCGCTCGCGACGGGACGAGGGTGCCGCGGCCAGTCCGGGCGGTGCTCGCCGACCTTGAGCGGACGCTGGCGCTGGCCGTCGATCCCGCTCCCTGTGTGCTCAACTGCACCAGTGTCCGTGTCCGCCCACCGGCGGCCGGCGCAGGACCGACGACCAGGGCGCGGAGAACCGGCGTTTGACCGGGCTGGCAGGGAAACGCCGCCGGACAATACCGGCTCACCAGGCGGCGTATGGGCTGCGGAGTCAACCTCTCCGGCGCCGCGCCGGCCGCTGATGGAACACATCGATCCTCGACCGTGTTCGTTACACCGACACCGCACGCCCGGGGAGGGTGACCACACATGACGATCGACTATGACGCTCCACGCCGTCGCGTTGCCGAGCTGGACGCCGCGGCGCTTGCACTGGCGCGGCGCTGCGTGACATCGGCGGAGCCGACTGGAGCGACGTGTCCCGCCGGTGCCGCGATCGGCGGGCACCGCGCGCCGGAGAATGTGGCGCCGACCCGCAGCCGCAAAACGGGTCTGGTCTAGGCGACCTTGGAGAGTAGAATCATCACGTGGCCGACGGCGGTGCGTCCGGAGATGCCGGAGGCGTGCGGCCCGAAACGGTCACCGACCCCATTCTGGATGAGGTGCTGCGCGCCGCGGGCTTTGACGTCACCGACGCCGGACGGCAACGGTGGCGCCGCCAACTGGCGCTGCCGATCCCACCGGCGGCGTTGGACGAGGCACAACGGCTGCTTGACCGGGCGCGGGGCCGCGCAGCGTGACTGACATTGCCGTCGTTTACGACGGCTCCGCGCTGCTGGCGTATGCGCATGGTCAGATTGCCGCTGCCGAGCTGATTTCGGAAATCAACGCCGAGGGGCGGCACGTCGGCGTGCCGTCGACCTGCCTGGCCGCGGCGCTGGCCGCACTCACCGACGACTGGGACATCACCCAGCTCATGCGGCTGGTGCACACCAGGACCATGGTCATTCTGCTGCTCGGCGCCGACGACGGCGGCCGGGACCCGGCGGAGGCCCTTCGTCAGGTCAGCGAGTTCGCCCGCCTCGCTCACGGTGATCTGACGGTCGGTCATGCGGTAGCCGCGGCACTGGCGCACCGCGCGTACTACGTCACCGCCAACCCGAAACGCGCCGCGGTTGCGCTGCCACCGAGTTGGCCGGTCCTGGACCTCAGCCCGGTCCGTCTGGTGAGTGACCGGCTGGGCCTCGCCCCAGCCCCGACCGGAGCCGCGCGGCCCGATGACGTCGACCACGACCACCCCCATGATCATGGCACGACCGCGGCGATGCCGACTGTGGTTGCGCCGATGCTGGCCACCCTCGGATCACTGCCAACGGCCGGCGAGTGGGGATATGAATTCAAGTGGGACGGCGTACGCGCGATCGCACTTGTCGCCGGCGATGAATCGCGCCTGCTCAGCCGTAACAACGTCGACGTCACGAAGACCTACCCGGAACTGGCTGCGTTGAGCACGGTGCTCGCCGGCCGCACAGCGATTCTGGATGGGGAGATCGTGGCTGTGGGCAGGAACGGCCTACCCAGCTTCGCCGCATTGCAGCAGCGCATGCGTACGCCCGTGCCCAGCGCCAGCCTCGTCCGCGCGTCACCGGTGCGGTTCTACGTCTTCGACCTGCTCCACCTCGACGGCACCGACCTGATGCCGCTGCCCTACGTGGAGCGGCGCGATGCCCTGCAGCGACTCGACGTCACCGCAGACACAGTGGACACGCCCCCATACTGGACCGGTGACGCAGGGCCCGCGCTGGTCGCGGCAGCCCGCGATCTGGGCTTGGAGGGCGTGATCGCCAAGCAGCTGGCGTCGACGTACCAGCCCGGCCGACGGTCCCCCGCATGGATCAAGGTGCCGCTCACCCGTACGCTCGAGGTCATCGTGGCCGGCTACAAGCCGGGTGGCGGTCGGCGGTCGGGGATGATCAGCTCCCTGCTGCTCGGTATGCACGATGCGGGCGACCGGCTGACCTACGTCGGGCAGGTCAACACCGGATTCACCGAGGCCACATTGCATGACCTGCAACAACGCCTGGACCCGCTGCGGCAGCCCACCTCACCGTTCGACCAACCCGTGCCGCGCCAACACGCCCGACACGCACAATGGGTCGCCCCGGTGCTGGTTGCCGACGTGACCTTCCGCTCCTGGACGCCGGACCGTCGGCTTCGCCAGCCGTCCTGGAAAGGGCTGCGCAACGACCGCGACCCGGCGGAGGTCCGTCTTCCGAGCTGATCTACCACAGCGGCCGACTGTCGTGCAGCGGCCGGTGACCTTCGACGCGGCCGCGGCACAGGGCCGCTTCTGCTGGCGACGACGCCCGTCCGCGCCGGGCGGAAGACCGATGATCTAAACCAGCGGGCCTGGCCACTGGCGAGGCGGTAGGAGTAGACGGCAATGAGGGCGGGTCCCGCACCGGTTGTCAATCAGTCTGTCACCCACGCGCCTAGTCGCCCTCGTCCTGCAACCCCCGAGGGTGCGGTGCAGAACCTCGCGCAGATCCATTGGCGTCGTGCTCCACGGAGACGGCTCTATCGCCATGGGGCTCGGATCGTCGTCCGGCCGTTGTGCTGGCTCACGGCTTCTCGGCACCATCCCTATCGCGATCGATAGGTATGCCGAAGTCGTCGCCGACGCGGGCTTCGTCGTCCTGCTCAACCGGTCACCTCGGTTTTGGCATCAGCGATGGCATGCCGCGTCAGGTGATGGCGATCTTGGATTAAGCCGATGTGCGCGGCGCCGTCTTCCTCGCTGGCGCCTTCTTGGCCGCCGTCTTCGCGGGTTCCTTGTTCGCCGTGGGCTTGGTCGCCTTCTTCTGCGCCCGCGCTGGCAGAGGCCTCTCCGCCCTCCTAGCCGCCGTCTTTTTCTCGGGCGCCGCCTTCTTGGCCGGCTCGGCCTTCTTCGCCGCCGCCTTCAGGTGCGCCGTCTTCTTGGCCGCCGCCTTCACGGGCGCCTTCTTCGCCGACCGTGCCGAGCTGGTCCGCGTCGGCCCGGCCGCGTCGCCGCGGGGCTCGCCTCGTGCCGCCCGGGCCCGGTCCACCGAGGCGCGCAGCGCGGCCATCAGGTCGACGGCCGGCGTCGGAGCAGGCTCTTCCTCCTCGGGCTTGACCACCTCACGGCCGGCCACCTTCGCGTCGATAACCTCCTGGAGCGCGGCCCGGTAGTTGTCGCTGTACTGCGTCGGGTCGAAGTCGGCCGCCATCGACGCGATCAGCGAACCGGCCATCGCCAGTTCGGCCGGCCGCGCCTCGACGTCCTTGTCGAGGAACCCGAAGTCGGGTTTGCGCACCTCGTCGGGCCACAACATGGTGTTGAGCACCAGCACGTTCTCGCGTACCCGCAGCGTGGCCAACTGCTCGCGTTGGCGCAGCGCCACCTTGACGATCGCCACCCGGTCGGTCTGCGTCAGCGCGTCGCGCAACAGCACGTACGGCTTGGTAACCGCGCCGTCGGGCTCCAGGTAGAAGGCCTTGTTGTACAGGATCGGATCGACCTGCCCGGCCGGGACGAACTCCAGCACGTCGATCGTGTGGCTCGTGGGCAGCGGCAGGTCGACGAAGTCCTCATCGGTGAGCACGACCAGCTCGCCGCCGCCCAGGTCGTATCCCTTGGCGATGTCGTCGTAGCTGACCTCCTCGCCGCAGACCGAGCAGGTTCGCTTGTAGCGGATCCGTCCGCCGTCTGTCGCGTGTACCTGGTGGAACCGGATGTCTTTCTCCTCGGTGGCCGAGTACAGCTTCACCGCGATCGACACCAGCCCGAACGAGACCGCTCCCATCCAGATGGACCGCATCGCCTGACCCCCTTTCACCCCGCCGCGCTGTCTCGCACCGGGTACCCGGCCCCATCCGCGGCGGCCGCCGGCGGCGGGCGGCCGGGCGTCCCGGCCGGCTGCCCTTGGCGGAACATCTCGCGCCACGGCTCCGGCGGGCAGGCCGGCACGGGACGCGGCCGACGCGGCAGGGCCCGGTCGGCCGCCGGCGGGGGATCGACGGGCCGCAGATGGACCGGCAGTCCGGGGACCTGGCCGGGTAGTGGGCCGACCCGGCCGGCGATCGACGGTGGCGGCATCGTGGTGCTCGTCCACCGCAGCCGGTCGGCCCGGCCGCGGCCGGCGGCGCTCAGCGTGACTTCCTGCACGCGTAACCGTCCTCGGCCCTGTGCCAGGCCACGCCAGCGTCGCTCGACCAGCTGTAGCGTCAGGTCGCAGCCGGGCCACTCCCGGGTGGGGACGAGCACGCAGCCGCGTTGCCGGGCCCGCGCCATCAGTGTGCGGGCGGCGGTGACCGGAACGTCATCGGGCGTGGCCACCACCACGATGTCCAGCCCGTCGACGAGGGCACCGACGATCGTTGGCCAGTGCTCGCCCGGAGCGGGCACGAGCGCGAGCCGGGTCAGGTCAATGCCGTACTCGGCGGCGGCCGCGACCCCGAGACCGGGCATGCCGACGACCGCCGCCCAGGCGCCGTTAGCTACGCCGTCGGCGATCAGCGCAAACAGCAGGGAGGTGGAGCCCACCGCCGCGACCGTGGTGCCGCCGCGCACGCCGCCGGGCCAGGGCAGCAGGCCGGCGAGCTCCGGCGCCACCGGCACAATCCGGGCGCCGTCGGGCTGACTCATCACGACGTCGCGAGCCCGGTCCACGGCCCGGGTCAGCGTGGCGGTGCGGTCGCGGCGCTGCCCGGCGGCGTTGACGGCGGCGAGCAGGCGGGCCCCGTCCATGGGTCGGTCGAAGCGGCGGGCGCGCGACCACGGCCTGCGCGACCGACCCGGGTTCTCCTGCCTGGCCGGCGCCGACACGACCGCTCCCCCTTTCTCACACCACGCTGACATGGGCTGCGGGGGAAGGCGCATCGAACGTACGTTCTACTCTAAGCTTAGAACCCCGTTCGTAGCGCCGCAAAGGGCTCCCTGTGACTACAACCGTTAGTTTGGCCATTGCAACGGTTAGTTGGCTGGCACGGGCGCGCCGGTGACGGACGGCGATGGTAGGTCGGTGTGCGGCGCCGCTCGGCTGGCCGCGGCCGGTGCGTGGCCACACAGGTCGGCGGTGGCGCCGATGCTGGGTGGCGCCACACCGCTGCCGGGGTGGTGCCCGGACCTGGGTGTCGGGTCCGGGTGCAGGACGGCGACGTGTCGGACCTGGCGCAGACCGACGGCGTGCGCGGCGCCGGTCAACGCGGACAGGTGGGATATGCGGTGCGCGGCGGGGACGCTGACGGCCACGGCCAGCAGGCCGCTGCCGTGCCGCAGCCGGGTGCGGCAGGCCACCAGCAGCCAGCGGGGGTTGGCCGGCTGTGAGCGGGGCCAGCGCAGCAGGACCAGGTCGACGTAGCCGGAGGCGTCGCCCAGCGGCGCCAGCCGGTTCCCGCCGCCCAGCGCGTGGTGGCGCCGTGCGGCCTCGGCCGCGGCGGCGAACGCCACGTTGTCGTCGATGTCGACGACGACGTCGCCGCGGCGGGTGTGCTCGTCGAGCAGCGCTCGGGCCAACTGCGGCGACAGCGCGTCCGGTGCGGCGGCGTCGGCCAGCCACACGACGGCCGCACGCCACGGGCACCGCCAAGGCGTCGGCGTCCACATCGGGGCTGGGTCGGTTCGGTTCGAGTGGTGTAGCCATAGTGCTCCCGCATAAATTAGTGCCGTTTTCCCGTACGTGATCTTCGGAATTGTGGTATGGCCTTCCGGTGGACATCAGCTTGCGCGAGCCGTTCCTGGACGAGATCACTGCTATCTATGCCGAGGTCAAGGTGGTGCTGGACGAGCGGCAGCGCAGGTTGGTGCTGGGTTCGGCGGCGCGGCGGCTGGGACGGGGTGGGATCAAGAAGGTGGCTGCGGCGGTGGGGGTGGATCCGGAGACGGTCGGCCGGGGCGCCAAGGAGGCGGCGGCCGGGCCGGTGGCCGATGGTCGGGTGCGGGCCACCGGGGCGGGGCGCCCGCCGGTCACCGAGCCCGCGCCGGGGGTGAGTGAGGCGTTGGAGCACCTGGTGGAGCCGGTCACCCGCGGCGATCCCGAATCGCTGTTGCGGTGGACGAACAAATCCACGCAGAAGCTGGCCGACGAGTTGGCCGGGCAGGGGTTTTCGGTGGGGCCGCGGACGGTGGCCAAGCTGCTCAAGACGTGCGGGTACCGGTTGCAGGCCAATGCCAAGGTGGCGGAGGGCCGTCAGCACCCCGATCGCGACGCGCAGTTCGAGTACGTCAACGCCGCGGCGGTGGCGTTTCTGGCCGCCGGGGATCCGGTGGTCAGTGTGGACACCAAGAAACGGGAGCTGGTCGGCGGTTTCAAGAACGCGGGCCGGGAGTGGGAGCCGGTCGGTGAGCCGGCCGAGGTGAGTGTGCACGACTTCCCCGGTGACGCGGTGGGGGTGGCGTTGCCGTACGGGGTGTACGACATGGGCGCGAACACCGGGTGGGTGAACGGGGGCACCGACCATGACACGGCGTGCTTCGCGGTCGAGTCGATCCGCCGGTGGTGGCGCCAGGTCGGGGCGGATGCCTACCCGAAGGCCAAACGCCTGCTCGTGACCGCCGACGGTGGCGGGTCCAACGGGTCCCGGCTGCGGCTGTGGAAGGCGGAGCTGGCCCGCTTCGCCGACGAGACCGGGCTTGCGGTGACGGTGCTGCACCTGCCCCCGGGCACCTCCAAGTGGAACAAAGTGGAGCACCGGCTGTTCTCCCACATCACGATGAACTGGCGGGGCCGGCCGCTTTCCAGCCACGAGGTGGTGGTGCAGACCATCGCGGCGACCACTACCCGCACCGGGCTGCGGGTCAAGGCCGTGTTGGACGAGGGCACCTACCCGACCGGGCTACGGATCACCGACCGGCAGATGCACGAACTGCTGCGCCGCCACATCACCCGCCACCAGGTCCACGGCGACTGGAACTACGACGTGCACCCCACAGCCGACGACGATCACGAGGCTCTGGCTACACCAATCATCGCGACACGCCCGAAGAAACGGCAGTAATTATTGCGGGAGCACTTGGACGAGGTATTCGGCAAGGGCAGGGCCGACCGGCATGATGCTGGCGAGCGAATTGCGTCTGCAGGACCTCAACGTGCTCGTTCTGGAGAAGGAGGCCGAGTTGCCGCCGTTCGTGCGGTCGCTCGGGCTGCATGTGCGCAGTATCGAGGTGATGGATCAGCGGGGGCTGTTGGAGCGGTTCCTCGAGAACGGCAAGCAGTACCCGATCCGGGGATTCTTCGCGGGCATCGAAAAGCCCGCTCCTACCGGGCTGGACACCGCCCACGGATACGTGCTCGGCATTCCGCAGACGCTCACCGACCGGCTGCTCGCCGAGCACGCGGCCGAAGTCGGAGCCGAGATCCGGCGCGGCTGTGCAGTGGTCGGGCTGGAGCAGGACGACGACGGCGTGACCGTCCACCTTGGAAATGGAACTGCAACGCCGTTGCGGGCGCGGTTTGTCGTCGGCTGCGACGGTGGGCGCAGCACGGTTCGGAAGCTGCTCGGGGTCGGATTCCCCGGCGAGCCGTCGAAAATCGACACGCTGCTGGGCGAGATGGAGGTGACGGCGTCCCCGGACGACATCACCGAAGTGATGACCGAGGTGCGCAAGACCGAGAAGCGGTTCGGGATCGGGCCCTCGGGCAAGCCGGGGGTCTTCCGGGCGGTCGTGCGGGCGGAGGGCGTGGTCGAAGACCGTTCGGTGCCGCCGACGCTCGAGGAGTTCAAGCAACAGCTGCGCAAGTACGCCGGCACCGACTTCGGCGTGCACTCCCCCCGCTGGCTGTCGCGCTTCGGCGACGCGACCCGCCAGGCCGAGCGCTACCGGGTCGGACGGGTGTTTCTGGCCGGGGACGCCGCGCACGTCCACCCGCCGATGGGTGGGCAGGGGCTCAATCTCGGGATCCAGGACTCGTTCAACCTGGGTTGGAAGCTGGCGGCGGCCATCACCGGCTGGGCGCCGGACGACCTGCTGGACAGCTACGAGTCCGAGCGGCATCCGGTGGCCGCCGACGTGTTGAACAACACCCGTGCACAGATGCAGCTGACGACCAACGAGCCCGGGCCGCAGGCGGTTCGACGGTTGTTGGCGCAGCTGATGGACTTCAACGACGTCAACCGGTTCCTGATCGAGAAGATCACGGCGATCAGCATCCGGTACGACTTCGGTGAGGGCCATGCCCTGCTCGGGCGGCGGCTGCGCGACGTCCAGCTGAAGCATGGGCGCCTGTTCGAGCTGATGCGCACCGGCAGCGGGCTGCTGCTCGACCAGACGGGGCGGCTTTCGGTGGACGGCTGGGCCGACCGGGTCGACCACGTCGCCGACATCGGCGAAGAGCTCGACGTGCCGGCGGTACTGCTTCGGCCGGACGGGCACGTCGCGTGGGTCGGCGAGGATCAGCAGACGCTCGAGGTCGCGCTGGCCAAGTGGTTCGGCGCCGCAGGAGCTCCTACGGCCGGGTGAGGGACGCTTCGAGGACTGCGACGCCCTCGGGGGTGCCGCTGCGAACGACGCGCCGCAGGTACCTCGGCGAGCGCCTGGATCGGGTACCCGGGCCAGTGCCGCGGGTAGGCCAACAGTCAACTCCAGCCGGCGGAGTCCGGCCGGTACGGCCGACAACGAGGCGATCAGCGATGATGGCGATGCGGGCAGGACTCACTTCGGAAACGATCAACAAGGCGTAGGAACCTCGATGATCTTCTGAACCGGTCATGCCCGCCCTGCTCCATCCAGCAAGGGCGCGTCTACACCAATCATCTCAAGCCGGACACCGGTCACGACTGTGCCGGGGTCCTGGGTCACCTACGACGCCGAGCGGGGCGGCCCCGCCGTGTTGGGCCGGCACGCCATCGCCGACGCCGGCCTGTACTCGGTGTGCCTGGCCATTCAGAACCTATGGCTGGCGGCCACCGCCGAACACCAAGGCGTCGGCTGGGTGTCCTTGATGGTCCGCTCGAGGTGGTCCGGCCGTCGTCAGGCCACCTTGCCGGCGGGGCTACCTCTCCGGCGCGCGGATCACTTCGCCGGTACCCGACACGATCCTGACGCGGACCGCACCTGTGATGCTGCGCCGCCGGGTCCGATGCGGTCAACCCCGGGCCGGTGGCTTCGTCACCTCGGCCATCGCCGGGGCCGACACCGGCGACGGGCACGTCCCGATGGTCACCGCCAGGCCGCCAGCCGCCGCCGCGCGGGGTAGCGCACTACAGTGCGTGGGTGATCGTCTGGGTCTGTTCGTTTCCCCGGTCCGGCAATACGTTCCTGCGGATCGTCCTGAACCGGCTGTACGGGGTGCGGACCTCTGTCGTTTATGACGTTGACGGTGTGGCGCAGCGGCTGGGCTCGGATCTGGTCGGGTTCGCCGAACGTCCGGCGAGCATCGTGGTCATGCGCGAGGCGGGAGAGGTGTATTTCGTCAAGACGCACCGGCAGCGCGACGGCCAGATCGATGAGCGGGACAAAGCGATCCGCCTCGTCCGGGATGGCCGTGATTGCCTGGTGTCGTGGGCCCGCATGACCAGCGAGGCAGAGGGGAGGCGGTTCGAGACCGAGGTGCGGGCAATGATCACCCGGCCGGACGAGCCAGGAACCGGTGGCTGGGGACGCAATGTGCTGAGCTGGCTGCGGCCGCCGTCGCCCAACCGGGTGGTGCTGAGGTACGAGGAACTCGTTCGTGAGCCAACAGATGCCGTGCAACGGGTTGTCGGGGCGTTGGCGGCGCAGCTACGACCGCTCGCCGACGCACGGATTCCGTCGTTCGGCGAACTTCGGCAGGCCGACGATCGGTTCTTCCGCAGAGGGCTCACCGACACCCACCGCGACGAGCTGCCCGAGGAGTTGCACCAGCTGTTCTGGTCCCAGCCCGACAACGTGACCGCGATGCGGCTGCTTGGCTACGGGGCCACCGTCCACGATCCGTACCGAGGTGAGTAAGCGCCTCGGCCTGACGCAGACGGTTCAACTGCGTTCAGGGGTCGGTATGCGCGCAGCGACCGTAGGACCGACAGATCCGCACGGCCGCGGCGACCGCGTGCCCACAGCGGTTGCGGGCAGCCCGCGGGTACAGTCCTTCCCGTGCAGCAGTGTGACGACTGCCCCTCTACCGACGCGAGTTCGGTCCTTCCCGGGTTCGGCACGTTCTGCGCTGAGTGCGCCGCGACTCGTGCGCTGCAGCCCGGTGGGCTCCCGGATCCGCCCGCCCCACCCGGCCCGGTGACCATCACCGGACCGGACGGGCAAGCACACCACTTCGTGTTCACGGTGCACCGCTACGCCAGCGGTACCGGGGTCGAACTCGTCGAGCGTGGCGGCGGGTACCGTTTCTCCACCATCTCGACCCTCGGTCGCCACGACCTGCCCATCGACGCGCAGGTCCGCCACCTGCTCCACGTCGCGAAGGAAAGCATCGCCCAGGTACAGATCGCGTCGTACCCTCCGGACGGGCGTGTTCTTCTCACCGGTCAGGAAGTTGCTGGCCGTCTGGTGTGGCCGGCCGGCGCCGACGTCTACGACCGGCCGCCGTACAATGTGGTCGTCGATGGTCGCGAGATGACCTGGGAAGAGTTCGGCCGCGCCCTTGAACCGTTCGAGGGCATGCGACTGCGGCTCGTGGTGGAGGACAGCGTCGACGAGGTCCACGACGCCGAGGTGCAGGGGCATTCTCCGTCGGTGTAGGCCCGGGACGAGGCGCTTCACCCACGCCGTCATCCGCCTCGGTACGGTCCCGCATCGCCCAGGCATGACACCGGGCAGCTCATCACTGAACGGACCCCTCCGCTTGCCTCGTCCGCTCCCGGTGCCGGTGGTCGGTTGGGGCATCGACGAACCGCCGACCTGCACGGCAGCTGCACCGACGGCGCCTCAGCGACGCCAAGCCAACCGGGTGAACCCCCGGTTAGCCCCTGCCACTTCGACCGCGGCGAGTTCCGTGGTGGAGGATGGCGAGGTGAGTCTGGAGCAGTACGTCGATCAGGTGGCTGGCGGCCCGTGGCGGGCGGCAGCGCGGCAGGCAGCCGAGTTGATGAGCAGGACAACGGGCCTCAACTACCCGCCCCACCACGACCCGGATCAGGACATCTGCCTCAAGACGCTGGCGCTGATCGTGTACGCGGTCGCCCACAACGCCGGGGTGCGACACGAGGTCACCGTCGGCCAACTCGCCGACTGGACAGCACCCTACGTGCAGCAACCCGGCGAATCCACAGCGGAGCGGGCTGACCGGGTCATCGTCGACCTGGACCGTATGCAGGCGGATCTTGCGGTGTTGCTGCAGCACGGGGGGGACGAGTTGCCGCCCGCGGGGCTGCGCGCGGGCATTGTGTGCCCGATGGACCCGATCAGCGCGACGTGGTGGAGCCTGGTCGACTGGAGCCCGGACCCGCCGTACCCCGACGAGTTCGGCAGCGACTGGGCGCCTGGCCCGAACCTCGGATACGGGCTGCGCTACGCGGTGGACATCATCCGCGCCGCCGCCGCACCCCAACCGTCGCCGCACGGGTGACGCGCAGCCCATCACAGCGCGTCGGGGCGCGGCCAGGCGACGTGAGGCGTGCTCGCCGCCCATCGCGTACCAACCCGCGACTGCGGGATTTGCGGATATTCCCCACAGCCGCCTCGCATCGCGCTGGCGGACATCGTCGAGCAAACGCCGGATGCCGCCCCCGATCGCGCGGTGGCGCGGGTCCACAACCGGTAACGGGCGAAACCATCGAGCTGCACGATCCGAACGCCTGTACGAAGTATGCTGTCGGGCATGGACCTTCGGGACCTCGCCGAACGCATCGCGGGCCTGCCCGACCCCGAGGGGTTCATGGCGCGGATGGTCAGCGAGTTGGAGATCGCCGAACTCGTTCAGCCGCGCACGGCGGCCCGGGAGGCGGCGTGGGAAGCCCTCGACCCGGACCTCCGTGAGCGGTACCGGCGGTGGCTGTTCGGGCCGCCGGACGCTGAGCGGGCCGCGGTGAAACTGCGGTTGGAGGCGCGGATCCGCTGGATCAACGGACCGTCTCCGGAGGCGGCGACGCGACGACAGCGGCACGCGCGTGACTTCCAGACGCGGCGGTTGCAGGCCCAACAGGACCACGACCGGCAGACCCGGCAGTTGCGTGACGAGCTGGCCCGGGCAGGGCTGCCCTACATTCCCGAACTGGCCGACCTGTATGCCCTGCGCCGTGCCCGGCGGCACGGCCCCGGCGGGAGCGCCGCCCCCGCCGGGGATTGATGGTGAACGCCGCGCGGGCATCCCGGGTCCGACGTGAGGATCAACGCCGCGCAGGCCGTCGGCCCATGAGACGGTCGTGAGCACCGCCGATCGGTCGGCGGTGCCCGCGACGCGCATGCCACCTCCGTAATGGCGTCACAGGGGGCGCCGCTATCGGTGCTGCGCCAGCCGCGGTTCCGGTTTCGTGGGCTGCGAAGACGCGCGTGGAGGACCGTCGACGCGGTGTGCGCCGACGCGGACGACCGGCCTGACGATCGTCGAATGCCGGTACCGGCGCCGCCCGTGCGGGCAGATCCAGACGCCGCGAGGGTCAGGTGTTGGTGGCGAGGCGGGCCGCGGCGAAGGCGAACAGGACGTCCACGTCGACGTCGCGGCGGTCACCAGCGGAGGCGTCGCGGACCCGTTGGGCCATCGCCGCACCGGACCAGGTGCGGGCCAGTTCGGCGGCGGTCTGCACCGTCGCCGGTTCGCGCAGGCGTTCGGTGATCGTGGCGGCGGCCACCTGCAGGAAGTCCTCGACGACCTCAGCGTCGCTGCCGGGTGTGAGCGGGTCGCCGCCGGACAGCTGACGCGCGAGGGACGCGCCGTATTCGGGGTTGCTGGCGGCCATGTCCAGGCTGATCATCGCGAGCATCGCCCGGAGTTTCCCGAGCTCGACGGCCTCGTCGACGGTTTCGTCGGGGTGGGTGCGTAGGTAGCGGTCGACGGCGTCGTGCCATTCCTGGGCGTCGGTGTCGGTGTTGAAGGAGCCGTCCGGGCGGGGCAGCAGCCCGTCGGTGTGCTGGCTGGCGTAGATCCACGCGCCGCAGATACTCGCCGCGGTCATCATCGCGGTGGTGGTGCGTTCCAGGCCGGCGAGGGGCATCGGGCGGGGTTCGTCGGCGTCGGGGTCGAAGAACACCGGATCCTGCGGGCCGGGTGGGCGGCCGAACTTCTCCTCGAACGCGGCGGTCTGGGCGCGGAGCATGACCGCGGCTTCGGCGTCCATCCGGATGACTTTGGCGTCGCGCGTGTCGACCTGCCGGAAGCCGAGTTCGAAGGCCAGGTCGGTGAGGGCCCCGCCGGGGTTGGAGGTGAACCGCCGGTCGCCGGCCGGTGCCGGCTGGGTGAACCCGGGCAGGCCATAGAGGTGCCGCAGGGTGGTGTCGACGTCCAGGCCCCGCTGGTGGGCCAGCAGCAGCACGTCGAGGACCGGCACCAGGGGTGAATCCTCGGGGACGCCCAGCGCCCACGCTTCGGCGCGTTGCGGTGCCACGTCGAGGGGGTCGTTGTCGGCGGCGACCAGCGTCAGGTACAGGGCGATCAGCAGCAGCGCCGCATCGGCGCGCACGTCCATGCCGGTGCGGCCCAGCAGGTGCAGCCCTTCGCGCAGGGCGTCCGCGCAGGGCGTCGGCGGGGGTGCCGTCGTGGGGCAGGTCGACGTCGGTGCCGGCCCACAGCCGCGCGACCTGCGCGGCGGCGTCCGCGGGTGGGGTGGGTAGCACCTGGTCGGGGTCGGGTCCGTGGACGAACCGGGCGTCGGCCAGCGCGGTGCGGGGCAGCAGCGCGGCGGGCAGCTTGCGCTGATCGAGGCCGGCGTCCTCCAGCCGGCCGGCGACCAGCAGCATCAGCTCACCCTCGTCGACCGGCATCTGGTGTTGTTCGCTGGCCGCCACGACCTCGGCGACGAACCGTTGGATGCCGCGCCAGTGCCCGGTGGTCCGCATCAGGCGCAGCCAGGCGGTACGGCCGTTTCCGAACTCGTACCCGTCGTGGAACTCGTACGGGAACGCGGTGCCCAGGAACAGGGTGTCGAGGGGGTCGAGGTCGTGGAACCAGTCCGGGCCGTCCTCGTCGTGCTGGGCCATGCCCAGCGCCCCGTAGCCCAGCGCGTAGGCACCGGCCAGGCTCACCCGTCCCGGCGGGTTGAGCCGGACCAGGCGGGTCACCGCGGCCAAGGCGGCCTCACGCGGGTCGGTGTCGGCGTTCGGGGTGCGGGTGGCCGGATGCGGTCCGGAACCGCGCGCCGCGGCACGGCGCCGGCGGGCGGCTTCGCCCACGATCGTGGCTCCTCACCTGCACCGGAATGGATGACCGGTTGATTCTAGCCGGAGTTTCCACCCTTTCATGATCAACTGATGAGTTTGCGCTGGTAGCAGCGTGTTTTTCGAGGGCCTGGGTGTATTACCCAAGTTGGGTGGT
>WNGE01004537.1_pt1 | contig 15954 bp, 13 predicted proteins | sample 5400651 | NCBI WGS metagenome assembly WNGE01 (sample SAMN13153370, study PRJNA577476) | soil metagenome | isolation source: 60 cm soil or saprolite under grassland replicate 2 | place: USA:California | collected 2016-06-15 | reverse complement strand
TCATGCCGCGGAAGAGATCTAGCGCGAACCGGGCATTCCCCAGGAGATGATCGTCCAGGAAGTAGAGATGTCTGCCGGGAAGGCGGGCAATTTCGGCAAGCGCGTCGTCCACGAGCTGCGTGTAGAACGAGCGCCCTCCCGCGAAGAAACCATCCTTGTAGCAGAAGGTGCAATGATGGGGACAGCCTCGCGAGACGACAATCGAGTTCGGGACCAGGTATCGGCGTCGCTGAATAAGGTCCCGCCGTATGGGTGGCACTGCTTCCAGAGTACGCACCGCCGACTCGTAGCGGCGTTGTGGCGCTCCTGCCGCCAGGTCTTTCAAGAACTGCGGGAAGGTGTGCTCTCCCGGTCCGGTAAAGATCGTGTCTGCGTGCGGTGCCGCCTCATCCGGCAGCGATGTGACGTGGAGGCCACCGAGCAGTACGTAGGAACCACGCGCACGATAGTGGTCTGCGATCTGGTACGCGCGATAGGCGTTGGTGATGTAGACCTGAATGATCACCAGGTCTGGTTGGTCGTTGAGGTCGAGCTTCTCGACGTGCTCGTCTTGCAGGGAGATCTCGAGGTCGGGATCGAGATACGCGGCGAGGGTTGCTAAGCCAAGGGGCGGGAAGAGCGAGTACTTGATCGGCCGCCAATAGGGACTCGTTGCCTCGGTCAATGCGGGAAGAATCAACTTCACGCTTTTAAGCGACTGTCTCGTGTTCAGAGCCGACTCCTCTCTTCGCTACCGTTAGAGTTCAGGTGGTTCAGGTGGTCGGGAGAGTCGCGACAACCTGAGAGAATAAGGACTTGATTCGCGGCGAGAATTGCCAGGCTAAGGGGGCGGAAAGAGTGAGTACTTGATCGGCCGCCAATATGGTCCACCTCTCCTTCGGCTGACAGCCCGTGCTACAGCAGCGATTTCCCAAAGCGCAGTGCATTGTAAATGACTTTGCGACGCAAAGCCAACCACCAAAAAGACTCTTTGTTTTGGTTAAGCTAAGGCAAGGGTCTGTAAAAGTCGATCGCACCGAACGTGATTTATCAGGCCAAGCGGCACTGTGTGTGCGGAAGAAAACAGACGACTGGGCGTCGCCCGCAACTATTGAGAATATTGGTGCCCAGATTGGGTAGAACACCGAACTTATGTCCTGAGTAGGGAAGGTGTGCTTCTGGTTTGTTCGTCTTGCCCAGTCGCTTGTCATCTTCAATTAGGGTGATAAGCTCGCCGAAAACCTTTGCAAAAGGAAGAAGTTCGGAAACAGCAAATCAGACTTGGCATTCAAGAAGTGGCGAGTGCTTAATTAGTTAACACTGCGTTGCGTTTTGCGTCCACCAACGACAAGCTAACCATCCCCGACTTCAACGTGTGTCGTAATTGACTCGCACACGGCTAGCAAACCCTGTCATTCCTGATCGCGTTACTTTCGGGCAACCGCCGACAGAGATTTCGCGAAGGAGAGGCAGGGTGGTTAGAAAAGGAATGCCCGCGTCGGTGATGAACTTGCATCCTTCGAACGAGAGTTCCTCGAGCGATCTAATGCGGCTAAACATCTCCAGGCTGGTATCTGTGATCTTCGTGTAACCTGCATGATACTTCTTGAGGTTTGGCATCCCTACGATATGACTCGTTGCGATGTCTGTAGTGTCACGGCAATACATCAGAATCAATGATTCGAGTTGTTGGCTGCGGCCGATGTAACGGAAACCATCATCGACAACGTCCATCGGCACAAACTCTTTCAGAGAAGGGAAGTCAGGCAAACTTGCGAGGGCTGCATCCTCAACGAACTTGCAACTGACAGCCAAGCCTTTCAGCGCACGCATCCCCGCCAGTGCAACAAACCCTGGTCCTTTCAAGTTCGGACACTCACGTCCCCAGAAGTATTCAATTGTTTGAGATCGACTGAGAGATCTAAAACCCTCATCAGTGGCGACGGTGCCCTGGCCCATGAGCATGCGAAGGTTTGGAAGCGTGGCAATGTAATGCATCGCGTCATCGTCGCAGAGTTCATCCTGACAACCCAGGTAAACCAGATTTGATAAGCCGTCGAGACATTGAAGATCATCACCGCGCAAACGCGACGTGTGCCAGAAGAAACTCAAACCAAAAAGTCCATCGAGTCCCCGCAGGCTGTTCAGTCCCTTCCGTGTAAATGGCCCATCGATTAGAAGGTTGGTGGGTTCAGCACTAAAAGACATCAGTCCGTATTTAGGTTCTCCTACTTGCCGTGTCTTGAAAGCGGGAAACTGGTGCAGCAGCCCCAGACCATCATCCGTTACGTTCCGGCCGGTCTTGAAGCGACGCAGTTTGGGTTTTCCTGCCAGCGCAGCGATCGCGCCATCGCATGTGTTGCAGCCCAATAAATCAACTTCCTCCAGGTGATCACAAAACCTAAGATTTGCAATCCCCTGGTCAGTGATGTTGCCTTGCCAAAACATCTGGAATACACGCAGTTCGCGCAAATGGCCCAGCGCTTCGAGACCACGATCCGTGATCTGACCGCCCAGGATCAATTCTCGCAGTTGCGGCATACGAGCGAGATACTGGAGGCCTTTGTCTGTTAGACGCTTTGAGCCGTCGAGGTTGAGCGACGTTATTTGATCTAGTTGCGAAATGATCTGAAGATCGTCATCGCCAATAAGGCCCCCTGAGTTGATGGTAGTAAGTCCCAACTCCTTGATTACCGCACAGACATTCTCCCAATCTTTCTTCGACATCGGTTGGCGTGGTTCGATGCTCTTGTTGGTCCAATCGATGCGGTAGAAGGGAGGTTTGGAGCTCAAGACGAAGGGAGCCGAATGTAGATCGCTTGGGAGTTCGTTACTCGACTGCACAAACTCATTCCAGTCTTTAAAGCCGTAGAGTCGTGCGACGACAAGTTGGGCATCGACCAATGTGAAGTTGTTTATACGTTGTTGAGTGTCGGGAAGATTGAAAAGCTTATCGCGGATGAAGTCGCGAATCTGTTCGAGGTTGAGCGCGCTATGGAAGAGATCGTTGAGGCGGGTGGCCGCCTCTGGATCAGCTGAGTTGTAGGCAGCTACAAGATCTTCTGCGATACGACGGTGCTGTTCGAGGCCTGGATATTGAACAGCCTGAATGTGGTGAACAAGCTTGGGCCAACTTTCGAAACCGTGCTCGCGAGCGAGGACGAACTGGGCATCGGCCAGTATTGGGTCGGAAACGTTCGGTTTGCATTTGCGCAGCCGGTCAGTAGCAGACGGATCACCGTTCCGTAGTTGTTGCACCAATTCCTTAGCTTGCTTGCGAAGTTGAGCCAGGGAGGGACGGTTGGGCAGACGAGGTGTGGAATCAGACATGTTGATCTCCTTTCGTTAACGCCCGTGTCCGCACGCGGGCCAAAAGAAGATCGAATTTGTGGAAAACAAATGTCAGGTGGGCTCAGCCCTTTCCGCGGACGGGTTGCGGCCTGTTACGCAGGAGGAATAGTAACTTGCGGTTGTCAGGCGGGCAACAGTCTGGACGATGCGACCGATTTCATAGCGAAGCTGCCGTTGAAGGATTCGATGAATGGATCGCGTTCCTCGCCGAAACACAACGACCCAAGAAGTACTCGTCGCGATTTCTGAGGATTTGTAAGTCGTTGAAGCATTTGAGTTTTAGGAGTGAGCACCGGAAAGCTTCACAACCCCAGTTGACGACTGTAGTCAACGCTATCGAAGTGGCCGCGCGAGTTGCCGATCAGACCACTTGGGCCGATCTGCCAGACTTCGAAGCCGCTGATGCGGACTGCGCGGCCCGTCCCGCCAGGCCCGGTGTTGGTCCCGATTAGCGTCCAGTGATAAATCGCCCCGCCGTCTTGCAACCGAACGTCGTCCATGGTTACTTGCATGTCCGGGAAAGCAGTCATGAATCCTTGCGCCACGTCGGCGATGGCCTTTCGTCCTACCGCCGGAACATCTTCGTTGACGCTTAACGAGCCATCCTCTTCGTAGCAGGCGGCTACACTGGCAGCATTCTGACTGCACCAGGCGGCGGTATAGGCTTCGGCCAGACTGCGAATCGGTCTTTCCTTAGTTGAATTCATTCCGGCAGGTTCAGGCGTTTCAACATTTCCTTGAAACGCGGGTCGGGGCGCAGATTATCTAATACAGTCTCAACCTTTAATAGTGCCATGAAAAACGAGCGTTCATCATACGCTTTGTTAAGGAGCTCAAATGCCTTGTCTTTGTCGTTTAGTCCGGCGTAGATGATGGCGATACTGTATGACGGCACATATCGCTGCTTTGATAATTCCTTCAATTCACCCAATACTCGCTGTGCTTCGGCTTTTTTGCCCGCGGCGGCATAAACATAGCCAAGGTATCCTAAAATTGAGGGATTGTTATCTAACGAACTTGCCTTTTCTAACGCGGCAATCGCTTCCGGATATTGCTTCTTTCGTTCATAAGCCAGACCGGCATCCTGGTAAGCGGCCCAGTAGTTTTGGTCAAGCTCCATTGTCTTCCGGGCCTGATCTATTACCTGGTCATACCTGCCCGCATACAAATACACTCCCTCCAAATCCATACGCATTTGAAGGTCAAGCGGCGAACTTCGTTGATGCATTTCCTGTGCTTTTATGGCTCCGTCATATCTTCCCATCGCGGCAAGATATAGAGGATAAGTAGAGTACGAGGAATCAAGCTCGCCGGCTCGCTTCCATTCTCTTTCAGCGGTTATCCAATCCCAGTCATACCAAAACGCGATTATTCCCAGAGTGTTGTGCGCTTCGGCGAGCGTGCTGTCCAATTCCAGTGCTTTTAATACTGCCGCCTTCGCCTTTGGCTGTGCCTCCTTTGGGGGCAAATACCAATCCGTCGCGGTGTTATATGCCTCGGCAATCGCGTGATAAGCCAAAGCATAATTCGGGTCCATTTCGATGGCTTGTTTGTAATAGTCAATTGCTTTCTGGTAGCTATTCGCGTTGTATTTGGAATAGAAATATTTGCCCTTAAGATAAAGTTGATAGGCTTCGGGATTGTTTGTGTAGGTCTTCGTTACCTTTGCTTCGTCCGCGCCCGACAGTTTGGTTTTAAGCCGACTGGAAACGTCGCGGGCGATGTCCGTTTGAAGCGTCACGAGGTCAGACTGCTGGCGATTGTATTGCTGACTCCAGACGACTTTCTCCAAAGCAACATCAATCAACTCGACATAAAGGGATAGGTCTTGTCCGCGTTGGACAACCCGCCCGTTCAGTATTGCCTGCACATTTAGCTCTTTGGCGATCGTCTGCGGATTCGTTTCTTTGCCCTTGTAACGAAAGACGGACGAACGCGGTTTTACGTTCAAATTCGGCAGTTGCGACAGACTGCTAATCAATGTTTCGGTCATCCCGTCGGAAAGATACTCAACCTCGCCGTTACCACTCGCGTTGACGAACGGCATCACAGCGATGGACTCGATGATGTTGTTCTTTCGTGAAAAGTAAAAGTAACCCGCGACCAAAGCGACTACGACACCCAGTACGGCCAGTGGCAGTACAAATCTGAATCGTTTCGGCTTACTCAGGTCGCGGGTAGTGCTTTGGGTGAGCGTTGCGTGAAGGAAAGTGGTTGGCCCTGTGGACCGAGTGATTTCGGGAGTCGTCGAAGGGTGGGGCAGAATGCTAGTTTCAATCTCACTCATCATCACCTGCGCTGAATGGAATTTCGCCGCATCCGCACCAACCGATCCAGAATCTCCGATTAGCGCCGTGCCATCGGCGCGACAAAAAGCCAGGGCATCGTCGGATTCGAGGCGATTACATTGGGGGCAACGTTTCATAATAAATGCGTTGGATTACGCCTATGCGCTTCTCCGGCGCCACCAGCGCTTTCTTCAGTTCGACCATCGGGATAAGTCGTTCTCATTTTTGCGTCGCCGAAGATGTATAACACTGCCGCCGTATGCGTATGCATCGGCTCTTTTTTCACCTGGTTTGAGGCGGTATTCCACTACTCGCACCTGAGCACTGCTCATGACGATGAGACCTGATCTGTTGACTGGCTGTCTGTCATTTCAGCTTCTCGTACTCCCGTCTGGCCTCTTGCAGAATAGGGATGTCCGGGTCTGCATCTCTCCACAGTGCGAAGAAATCTTGATAGGCTGTACGTGCCTTCGCCCGGTCGCCGCTCAAGGCTGCGGCGCGCGCCAGCCCCAAGTGCGCGAGCGGGTATAAAGGAGAGGCAGTCTGCCAGCTCCTGTGGTCGAGTATCTTCTGGAATTCTGCTGCGGCGTCCGCTCCCCTTTGTTGATTGAGGTGTGACTGACCGCGTAGGTAGGCGATCTGGAAAAGATTGTATCCTTCATAAGGTCTGGTCGTCTCCAACAACTTAATCGCCTGAGCCGGATTGCCTCTATGCAGTTCAATTCGGGCTTGAACGAGCGGCAGCAAAATTTTATTGAGCACAGTGTCTTTCGGAAAACGCTTGACCAGCTCATCAATAATAGTCTGTGCTTGGCTGACCTCGCCGCAGGTAGCCAGGGCGTTGCCCGCATTAACCATCGTCAGCGGCCGGTGCGATATGCCGAGTGCCTTTGCGGTCTGCTCTTTCACACGCCTGCAATCACCAAATAGCGCATCCCGCGTTGCGGCTCCTACAGCAAGCTGCGCTGCAACATCTTTCAGGTCGCGGCGCTCCGCTAACTCATAGGCGTGGTTGGAAAATTCTTTGGCTTTTCGCAACTGGCCCGAAAACGCGACAGTCTCGGCTTGCCAACTTTGAGCAAGATATTCATCCGGCTTTCCGTTTATCCATTCGATCTGTTGCTTCATCGTCGTCGCATCACCCTGCACAAAAGCAATCCGATAAAGAGTTCTGCGCATGGCTGTGGTTTCGAGCTTCTGAGCCAGCGCCTGCCCAATGATCTCCTTAGCCTCATCGAAGCGATTGAGACCTACGAAGGCGATAGCTAAAAGCGAGTAGCCGGAAGCGGAACTCGGATTGAGCCGAATCGCTTCACGCGCTTCTTCCAGCGCTTTATCGAATTGACCAAGCTCGTTGTATTTAAGAGCCAGATTGTTGCGCGGCGAAGCCTCGCGCGGATACGTGCGTTTCCACAGTTCCAACGTCTCAAGATACTTCTCCAATTCCCCGGTTACGTTGTCGTAATAACCCGCAGAGATATAGAGTCGTTCGCGCTCGCTGACTCGATCACGCAACTCGTATGCTTTTTGCGAAGCTTCGGCAGCAAGGTCAAACTGCCTGCTGTTATAATAAATTGATGCCAGCCGAGCATAAGCGAGTGCGAAATTAGGGTCTATTTCCGTCGCGCGTTTGAGAAATGGAATAGCTTCGAGGTACTTGCCCTTTAATTGCTGTTCAACTCCCAGGGAGAAGGCTTTGAAGGCTTCAAGCGAAGAGGTTGTGCCCTGTTCAATCGGCGCGTCGAACTTGTGGATTGATTGAAGCAACTCGCCCAGCTTCTCTCTTAACTTCATCGCCGCTTCGCCAAGTGCATGAAGCACCTGCTCCTTGTTTTCAGCTTCCGTCTGTTCGCGCGCAATCGCGTCGCCCGTCTGCGGGTTGTTAGCTTCCAGCGTGATAACATAATGGTTTCCCAGGCTCGCAATCGAACCCACGAGCATTGCCCTCAATCCCTGACGCTGGCAAATCTCTCGCCCAACGTCTCTGGTCACGCGCTCATCTGGCGAGCGCCCCATAAACCTGAGCGCATCGCGCGCACGATCGTCGGAGAAGATATTTAGAAAAGGAGATTGACCTAGTTGCACGGCCAGAGCTTGCTTGAGTGTTCCGTCAAAGACTGAGTCTCCGGTCGTGTTGACGAACTCAGCCAGCAGAATGTTGTCCTTTTCAGTTAAGACATGTGCGCTGCGGAAACGAACAAAGACAATTGAACCCAGGATGATCAGTGCCGCAAGCGACAAAATCAAGATCGCGCCCATCTTGTGGCGTTTGATCCCCGTCACGAGGTATTCGGCGCTCGATGTCGAGTGTGCCTCTTCTGCCGTCGCCGTCCGCGCCTCCGGTCCTTTTGTCGTAGCTGTCGTCTGATATTCGCCACTGTGCTTAGCACTTCCTTTTGAGCTTCTCAACTCCGGCGGGATTGTGCGCACTATCTCCGCTTCTACATCCAAATTCTGTTTCAATCTCTTCAGATCAATGAAGAGGTCTTTCGCGGACTGGTATCGCTCCTCTCTGTCTTTGCTCAGAGCTTTCGTCACGATCTCGTCGAGCCTTTCGTTAGCTTCGTCGGACATAAGCGTGAGCGCGGGTGGGTCTTTTTGTAGGATGTTCGAGACTACGTCGCTCTTTGTCGGGCCCTCAAACGGCAGACGGCGAGCGACGAGGAGGTAGAGCACGACGCCTAAGCTCCAGATGTCCGTGCGCCAATCCACCGGAAGCCCTCGTGCTTGCTCAGGCGACATGTACGGTGTTGTACCCATAACCACGCCTGGATCGGTATTGACCACCATGTGTGTGATTGCTTCGGACTCGGTAAGCGACTGTTGTCGGGATTTCTCATTCGGTTTAGCCAACCCGAAGTCCAGGACTTTAATCACGGCATCATCATGCCGCACCATGATGTTTTCGGGTTTGATGTCTCGATGGACGACGCCTGCTTTATGCGCTGCGGCCAGAGCGGACGCGATCTGCATCGCAATGTCCAGCGTCTCGCGCAAGCGGAGACGCTTGTGCGCTATATATTGATGCAAAGTCTCTCCGTCAACGAACTCGGTCGCAATGAAGTGCCCTGAGGCAGTCTCGCCGATCTCAAAGACTGTCAGGATATTCGATTGATTGAGGGATGATGCGGTCCTGGCCTCCTGTATGAAGCGCTGCATGCGCTGTTTGTCAGCGGCCATCTCAGCGGGCAGCATCTTCAAAGCAACGAGACGATCAAGCTGCATGTCGTGCGCCAGATAGACTTCCCCCATTCCGCCCGCGCCGATTTTCGAGACGATGCGATAATGCGAGAGAGTCATGTTGGCTTCGAGTTCTTTATTCATCCTTTCAAATTCATACGGGCAGATTCAGGCGTTTCAGGATCTCCTTGAATCGCGGGTCGTCGCGCAACGGATCCATCGCCGGATCGATTCTCGCCCGGGGCAGAAAACAAATCCTTGTCCTCATACGATCTTTCCAGTTCGGCGAACGCTTTTGTCCTTATCGCCGAGCGCGGCATAGAGGCGCACGCAAGCCAGTAAGTCCTAACGTACCGGGTTTTGGCTGCCTCTCTGAGTTTATCAATGTATTGCGTTTCAACTGTCATCTTGGCTTGTCCTGCGATTTCACTGCGGCAGGCCGACACGCCTCACGAGATCGGCAAAGCGTGGATCCGAGCGCAGGACATCCAATTGCGGGTCAGTGGTGAGCCAGGTCAGGTAGCCCGAGCGTTCGCTAAAGGCGCGATCGAGCCAGGCGAAGGCCTGGTCTTTCTCTCCCAACCCGGCATAAACGATGGCAATATTATATGGCGGGACATAGCTCGTCTTAGATAGTTCCTTCAAATCATCGACCATCTTCAGCGCCTGGACCTTGTTTCCCGACACCGCATATGCATGCCCGAGCATCGAACGATTCTCAGCGGCGGCCGGCTCCAGTTGAATGGCACGCTGAAACTCGGCAATGGCTTCGGGCAACCGGCCCTTCTGTTCGTACGCTCGTCCGAGGAAGTTGTGCGACAGCCAGAACGTCTGGTCGAGTTCTGCCGTCTTTCGCAGTGCCTCGATCGCTTCATCGTAATGGCGCAAGAAGAGCAGTACCTGGCCGAGATAGATGCCCTGCTCAGGCGAGATTGGATCGAGCTGCTGTGCCCGTTTCGCTTCAGCGATGGCTTCTTCGACCCGACCGTGTTCGGCTAAAAACCACGAATAGAATTGGTGCGACCTGGGATCATTTGGATCAAGTTCGAGCGCGCGTTTGTACTCCGGTTCCGCTGTCACCCAATCCCAATCGTGCCAATCGAGCACGACGGCCAACGATGCGTGAGCGACGGCCAAAGTCTCGTCTATAGCCAGAGCTTTTTTGGCTGCCTCTTTGGCTTTCGGCATTGCCTCACGAGGAGCCAGGTACCACTCATTTGCAACGATGTAGTAGTAAGCCAATCCGTTATAGGCCAGGGCGTAATTCGGATCGAGAGCGATCGCCTGATTGAAGTATTCGATCCCCTTTTGTAATCCGTCCTTCGTGTAACGGGCAGCAAAATAATTCCCCTTGAGATAGAGCTGGTACGCCTCGGGGTTCGCGGTTGAGCCCTTGATGAGCTTCTGTCGATCTTCACCCGAGATGTCGGTTCGCAATTTTTGAGAAATTTCATTCGCGATCTGGGCCTGCAGCGACACGATATCCGACGCCTTGCGAATGTATTGCTGACCCCAGATCTGATCGCCCGTGCGCGCGTTCACCAGATCGAGGCTGAGAGTTAACTGTTCGCCTCGTTGCACCACGCGTCCATTCAAAATAGCTTGCACGGACAACTCCGAGCCGATCTGTTGTGGAGTGATGTCTTTACCTCTGTAGCGAAACACAGTGCTGCGCCCCTTCACCGAAAGGTTGGGAAGCTGCGAGAGGCTATTTATCAGAGATTCAGTAATGCCGTCTGACAGATACTCGACGTCAGAGTTACCACTGGCGTTGACGAATGGCATCACGGCAATCGAGTTGATGGTGCCTTCAGCGGTGCTGTTACGAGCACGCCAGAAAAGACCGAGCCCGATGCTTCCCGCGACGAGTACCAGGACCACAATGACGGCAAAGATTTTGTGCTGCTTAATTCCTGTGACGATGTACTCGGCGCTGGAGGCAGGAGTCTGAAGCGAAGACGACGGCGAGCTGAATGCCGGGCCGCTGCTTTCGCTGCGTCTAGGATCGGCTGCAGTTGGCCTCGTCGTTTCGCTCCTGGCCGGAGGCGGCACCGTGGTATCAATGCCTGCGCCTTCCAGTTCGCGCCGCAGCTCTTTCAACTCGATCGCAACTTCCTTAATCGATTGATACCGCTCATCCGGGTCCTTCGCGAGACAGCGCCGCACGATCCGCTGTAATTCCGACGGAGCAGATGGATTGAAATCGGCGATGGGCGGCGCCGGTTCGTACACCACCATGTGCAACGACTTAATAACTGACTCGCCTTCGAAGGGCTTCTTGCGGGTGGCCGCTTCAAACAGAATGCAGCCGAACGAAAAGATGTCGGAGCGCTGATCGATGTCTTTGGTCTTGCCCTGTGCTTGCTCTGGTGACATGTAACCGACCGTACCCATGACCGTGCCCGGCGATGAATGCTGCGGCATTACTGCCGTGGCCACTTCACTTGAATCGCGGCCTGACATTGGTCGCTGCTCGACTAGTTTTGCTAGGCCGAAATCGAGAATCTTCGCGTGGCCATCACGGGTAATCATGATGTTGTCCGGCTTAAGATCTCGATGGACGATGCCGGCAGCGTGAGCTTTCGCTAATCCTTCCGCGACATGCTGCAGGTATCGCAACAGCTTTCTTAAATCGGTTTGGTCCTGGTGAATCTTCTCGCGCAGCGTAGCGCCATCGATAAATTCCATGGCGATGAAGTTCACGCCGTCACTCTCACCGATTTCATGAATGGTGGCGATGTTCGGATGATTGAGCGCCGCCGCGGATTTTGCTTCTTGAGTGAAGCGCCGCATGCGGTCCTGATTCGCGGCGAGGTCAGCCGGCAGAATCTTGAGCGCAACTTTACGATCCAGTTTTGTGTCCTGTGCGAGATAGACCTCGCCCATGCCACCCGCGCCGAGCTTGGAGACGATGCGATAGTGAGACAGGCTGGCGCCGGGGGACAGTTGTGCCATTCGTGCTCTTTTACGTCACAGGGGCAGATTGGCGCAAGATCGAAAGTGAGAACCGAGCTTGGCGCAGTGGTTTATCTTCAAATCCTTTTTGGCAGAATCTTGACTTGCAGACTAAAGAATCAACGTCGCATGCGATGTTACTGCGAGCCAGCGTTGTTGCCTTTTCTCAAATAGATAGGTAATCCTTGTTATCAACGACAAAATCCTCAGCTATGAATGCGCTTTGATGAACTCAATCGTCCGCTTGATTATCTCCCGCGACCTGTCGTTGTTGTCCTCCCCATCCAATTCCCCCGACTGTGCTCCTTTCATGGCGCGATAAGCTCGATCAACATTTCCTGTACTACACTATGTGCCGGCTCTCTTAATGGTTTTTCTTTCTGCAACAAAGCAACTTTGTCTGAAAACTCTTGTACCACCTCGGGCCGGACCTTATTCATCGTCAACAACGTTTGTGCCAATAAAATACGCGTGGCAACGTTTTCCGGGCAGGCGAGGCATAACTGAAGATTTCCATCGACGATCTCTCTCTCGCCGTTGAGAAAGTTGGGAGATACACCGTCCATTTCAGCACATCGGACCGCAAGCAGTTGTTCCAGACGAAGGAGGTAATTCGACATGTGGGCCGCATCAGGCAATTGATAAAGCGCAGAAGGAGTATGTATCTTTGCATTGGCCTGCTTCGCAAGCAATGTTAACAATCGCTGTGAGAGTTCGCTCACCCGCTCGCCAGGATTGGAGGATGCAAAGGAGGTCTCGATCTTGCCGACGCATTCTCCGTCGCCTGCTCGAAGAACGCGCAGATCTACGATCCAGGGATCAGACTGAGTGTTCAGATGGGTGACTACAACGTAATCGCTCTTCGTCTCACTCTTTCTGACAAACTCGACAGCCTCTTCGTTGCTCCAGGCCACACCACTCAGCACGAATCCACCAGCACCCTCAGCAATCCAGGGAATTAACGTTTGAACTTTTGCCTGACACGCAAATCTGACTTGCTCCGCGAGAAATAACGGCAACGCGCGACTCATGCGGCCTGGCGCATCAGACATCTGTTTCTGAATTTCCTGTGAAGGCGCCGCCATTGTCGCGGTGCTCCCAAGAAAACTTATGACGGGATCGTCCTGGGCATTCGATGGAAACAACTTGGCTGCAGGCGAGGCAGGCTTCAACCAGACTGGACCTTCGATTGCGAACATGATCATGTTCAGCGGCCCACTCAACTGGACTTTCGAAGTCGCAATCCGAACCTTGGCGATCTCGGTGTCCCAGTAGCCGAGTGTCTTTCTCCAATCCGGCCGTTTCAATGAATAGAGTCGATCCAAAATCCGGCGAGCGTCGTCAGGATGCCCAAGCTCTATGTGGGCTTTGATGAGGTTGTTACCAACCTGCAAGCCGTGATGCTCAGGGACGAAGTGTGGCTCAGTAAGGTTTAATAACTCGGCAGGATGAGCGTGGTTACCCAGGTCACCGCTTATCTGCATCAGCAAGTCAGCAGGAATGTTCTTTCCAGCACGAGACAGGCTCTCTCGGTAATAGACTAGCGCTTGCTCCAGGTCTTGAGACTTCAGTGCCGCTCGGGCCAACCACACTTGTGCGCGCCAACTTCCCGGAAGTACGGCTAGTCGGCGTAGGGCATTAAGTCCGGCTTCTTCTCCGAAGCGTTCGCGATTAAGGGCCTCGTACCAGGCGACCCCGTTATCCTGATTGGGATCCACTTCCAGAGCGTGCCAAAGTGTAGCTTCGGCCTTTTGCATTTCGTTTCGGTCGGCATACACCTTGGCAAGGTTTGTTAGCACGACACCGTCTTCGCCATGCTCTTCGAGGAATGAGCGCAGCACTCGCTCCGCCTCGTCGAGACGACCATTCTTCATAAGTACAATTCCGTAAAGGCAGGCGGCGCGTGAAGAATTGGGATCAAGACGGTAGAGTTGCTCCGCTGCTCCCAACACATCAGTAATAAATCCGTCGTCCAGAGCACCGATTATTATTCCGTAAAGCTGATCGGGGTTATCCCACTGTGACTTAATCGTCCCTGGTAAGACGCTCGTCCGCCATTGATCCTTGGAAATGAAAAGCTCCTGACCGTATTTGTCGAACACGCGTATGAGGTTGGGATCGTCCGCCGGGTCGGATGAAGGCCGAGGGACTTCCGCGTTCTGCTTCGGCGACTCGGGTTTCTTGAATAGTTTTCCAAAAATGCTCATATGCTAACGCAGTTCTAGTGAGAGAAGTGACTGGAAACAATAGACCCGAAACAGTCTCTTCTCAAATATCTTTCTGCAGTTGAACGGTCCTTACACTCACAGGCGAGAAAGCCACCAAAGCACCAATAAGGCAGAGAGTCCGTAGCGATGGGTCCAAGTCGGGACGTTGCCTCAAGCTGACGCCGACGTCGGGAATTGGTCAAGCGGGAGGCGCGTCAGCTCCATTGGCTTCTCGGCCAGCCCTTCAGGTGCGAGATCAAGCGGCTGAGCCCAAGGGTACTACAGAGGCCACCGGCAAGAGAACGGCTTCAAGCAAGAGGCCGCATCTGGGACAACTGCTCGATCCGAATGGTAAAAACTGACTCATTGACCTTTGCTCTCGCTGGTGGATGGTCCAAATCCCCAACGTCCGCGCATGCCTTGCCGGAATCGTTCTCGCTCCTCGGGCGTCATCTGTTCCCAACGCTCAGCCATTCGCCCCCGCATTCGACCTCGCGAATGGGAGCGATGACCGCCGCCACCAAGACCAAAGCCTCCGAAGAGAATCCGGCAGAGAGCCAGCAGTCCGAGAGCTTGCCAGAAGGTAATTTGGCGCAATCCGAACAACGTCGGCGCCAGCCAGTTCCATAAAAGCATCACCACTTCGCCGCCGATCCAAGCAAAGATCACCATCCCCAGGATCGCCAGTGGCGCTATCCAAATTAGTCGCTTCAGTCTCTCAGTCATGTTGTGTTCCTCACTTATTCGTAAACTCGTTGTAAATGCTTTGCAGTCGTTCGCGCAGATGAAGCACCGCATAGCGCTTGCGCGAGAGTAGTGTGTTGACGTTCACACCGCTTTCTGCCGACAACTCCTTGAAGGGTCTTCCCTCCAGTTCGTGAGCGACGAATACTTCACGTTGCTCGACCGGTAGTTCAACGAGCGCAAGTTCCAGCTCCTCAAGAAGGACTCTGCGGACATAGAGTGCGTCCGGTCCGGCAGCGGGCGATGGCAACAAATCTTCGATCTGCGGCGGCCCGCCGTCTTCGTCCTCTACTCCCGCATCGCTGAAGGTCTCTGGCTTCTTCTTGCGGAACAGGTCGGTGATGCGATTGCGCGCGACGCGAAAAAGCCAGCCGGTCACGTGGTCAATCGGCATCAGCAGGCGATTGGCTTCCACCAGTTCATAGAAGACCTCCTGCAAGATGTCCTCGACGTCCGCAGGGTCGGGCACACGCCGGCGGATGAAATTGTGCAGCCGGGATCGTTCCTCCGCGACGATTTCGGAGATTTGACGGTCTTGCTCGTTCATCGAGGCTGTCGGCGGCTCATCCATCCATTACTGTAGACGAACGGCAACCGCAAATATTGTAGAGATCTGAATTGACGATTGCGTTACGTTTGGTACTCAGGCGTAAGCAAACGCTTCTAGTGCTCCGTGGTAATGAAGTCATTACCACGTGGCTATAAAAACCTAACGGATCGTTCTCTGATCTGTAATCCGCGTTAGTCCGAGTGATTGGTGTCCATTGACAGTGACGGTGAGGAGGTTCAAAATGCGCCCACCTCGCGCGACAACCAATCTAAGAAAAGTAGAGGAGAGACAACATGCCTTCCATCTCAGGATCTTTTTCGGGAGAAATCACTCAGCAGTTTGGACTGCCCCTTGATGACCAATCCAATCACCTACTCGGCATCGCCGAGGTTAGCGGTAGGCAGAACTCGCCTGATCCGTTGTGGAACGACTCGAAGATTACATACTGGGGCGTTAACGACTTGCTCAACGGCGAGGGCTCGCAAACCGGTTACTTCAACAACGTCCATCCTGACGGGGGCAGAGACTTTGGAACATTCGAGGGCAAGGTCTCCGCAGCAGACGGCACGATGACCGTCGAAGGCACTTTTAAATTCACAGGCGGCGATGGTCTGCCCCCGTCAGGATGGACGTTGTTGAAGTAACCGGTTTGCGAGCCCTCGCCGTTGAGCAAGTCGTTAACGCCCCAGTATGTAATCTT
>WNGE01005780.1_pt1 | contig 15955 bp, 11 predicted proteins | sample 5400651 | NCBI WGS metagenome assembly WNGE01 (sample SAMN13153370, study PRJNA577476) | soil metagenome | isolation source: 60 cm soil or saprolite under grassland replicate 2 | place: USA:California | collected 2016-06-15 | reverse complement strand
ATTCGGATCGACCACCAGCGTATGCGTGTGCGAGCCGCGGCAAGTTTGCACCGCGGCCACCTGCTTCGGATTCTTGACGTCCGTAATATCGAAAATCCTAACACCCCTGAAACGATCTTTTTGCGCTGCCGGCAAGGTCCGCTTTTTCTCTTCTCCGGCGGCGGGCTTTTTCTCTTCCTCGGCGGGCGGCTGAGGCTCCGGCGGAAACCCTTCGGTACCGCAATCGAGTCGACCGTTGGGCATCTCCACTGACATGAACAGGAGGTTTTTGTAAACCGACAAATCACCCTGCCCACCTGGACATACCACCGAAGTCAACAAGGTGGTCTTCGCAGGATTGGAGATGTCATAGATATTGAAGCCATAGAAGTTTCCCTGAAACAGGTGATTGCTCTGGAACGCAAGGTCCGAGTTCGCAAAAGCTAGTTGAGCAATAACTAACTGCACCGGCTTCGGCATTTTCGAGGAGTCACCAACGCGAAGTTGACCGAGAGTCTTCTGCACCTTCGGATCATCTGGATTGGCGGAGCCGAGTTGAAACGCGTCAGGCTTTTTGAAGAGCATGACGTGCTTGAGGCCCATCGATGTTTCAGCTGCGTCGTACATTCCGGGTGCGAGCTTGGCGCGCGGGTCATTGGCATCGGAGCCAGTTATTCCAGCCGGTAGCGGTGCCGCCGGTTCAGGAGCAAACGGATTCTTCTCGCCTTCCTGGTTGGTCGGTTTTGTTTCTGCCGGCTTCGCGGACTCCTGAGACGGAGATGGCGACGGCGTTTGCGCTTGGATTCTCGTTGCAAAACACAAGCAGAACAAAAGGGAAGCTACGAGCAAACGGAAAGCCATGGTGTGTACTCGATTCATCGTTTCTCCTCTAGAGGTTTTTCCCCAGCATTGTTTGCATAATCCTGATCTCAGCGCGTTGGCCACTGTCGACATCGGTCGCGAAATTGAACAGTTCAGCGTCCTGCCCCGCGCCCGCAGTATCGAACAAGTCCTTCACCATAATCAACGCGCCGCTGTGGTGCTGAATCATCCCGGTCAAAAATAGACGGTCGAACTCCTCGCCCTTCGCTTTTTTGAGAGCTTCCATCTGCTTTTCCGTAAGCATCCCCGGCATAAGCATCGAGTGGCTCGACATATCCATGCCGGGCATTTCCGGCATCATCGGCAAAATCGGTTCTCCCCTGGCCTCCAGCCACCGTTTCATAAACTTTATTTCGTCCGACTGCGAGCTGCTGATTCGCGCCCCCAGCGACCGGAGATCCTTGTTCTCCGTTTGCGATTCGATCAGCGCGGTCATCTCAACCGCTTGCGCATGATGCATGATCATACCTTGCATGAACTGAACATCTGCCGGCGAACGCGGCGGCAGTGTCGCCCTCGTCGATGGCGGCAGTGTCCGCGTCGGCTCGCCCGGCGCACGAGGCTGCACCACGACGGGCGTCGCCGGAGCAGGCTGCTGTGCGCAGACTGGCAGCGAGAATAAACCGGCGAGGGCAATGACGGTAATCATCCCGCTTCGCAATGCTGCAATTCCCATTACTGACCGGAGCTTACGCCTACCCTTAGAATGAGAACATTTCATCGACGTTGAATGGTCAAGCATTAAGGTGGCTCACCTTATCACAAAGCGGCACCAGGGTCATTGGCGGTTAGGCCTGCGATTTGGTGACAGCCTACGCTCAGATCCGCGCTTCCAAGACCTGATGCGCAAAGTCGGACTGCCACAGTGATCTTGAACTATTCATTCCTAAGCGCTTCGGTCGGATCTAAGCCGGCAGCGCGAAGAGCTGGAAGCCACGAGGCCACGACGGTGATGAACAGGAAGAGCAGCGCGACCGATACGAAGGTCGCGGGATCGGTGGGTTTGACGTCGACCAGCATGGTTGTCAGAGCGCGGGTCAGTGCAAAGGCCGCGAGCAGACCGATCGCGATCCCGAGCGCGCTGAGGCGGAGTCCTTTTCCTACCATCAAACTGAAGATGCGGGACGGCGCCGCGCCCAGGGCCATCCGCAGTCCGATTTCGGCGGTTCGCTGCCGGACCACGGTAGCGCCGAGAAAACTCCGATCAACAGCAGCGAAAATCGCGTCTGTGCCTGGGCCTGGATCACTAATGAGTCCATTGGCTGCATCCGGTTGATCAATATTTCCGAGCCGGCTTTGCGGACTACCTCACGCACGGCACTGCCATAGCCGGACACGTCGCCATCCGTCCGGAGCGCCCACCAGGAGGCAGCCCTGTGGTTCACATATCCGTCGGTGACGTAAAGTTGTTCGCGGCCCGGTTCGGTCAGCGATACGTTGCGCTGGTGGGCCACCACACCGATGATCTCTCCCCATTGAGCTTCCGGCGTGCGAACGCGAAAAAGGATTTGTTTGCCTACGGCGGACTCGTTTGGAAAGGCTTTCGCGGCCAGTGCCTGGTCAACTATGAGGAGCTTCCGGTCGGGCGTGCTGTCGTCGTCGGTAAAGGTGCGTCCGGCCATTAGCCTGGTACCCATGGCCTCGAAATAGCCGGGCAACACGATCTGAAGATCAGCAGCCTGGAATTTGCTCGGGTCTTCGAGAGCTTCGCGGCCGCCCCAACGCACGGGACTAAACCCGCCGGCAAGCGGCAACGGAAACGACGCAGTGACACTGTGCACACCGGGGATCGCTCCGAGTTGCTCGCGAAGCTGGCGCTTGAAGGTCGCGGCTTCCTGAGGCGTCTTGCCGAAGTTCCCGAGAAGTTGAAACGTTAGCAACTGACGCGGGTCAAAGCCGAGATTCACCCGCTGAATGGCTAGGAAGGTGCGGAACATCAATCCCGAGCCAATCAGAAGGACAAAGGCAAGCGCAACCTCCGCTACCACCACAGCGTTACGCAGCCCGACAGCCCCAAGTGCGTCGCTTCGCCCACCGGCGCGTAGTATATCCATGAGGTTCGGTCGCGCGGTGCGGAGTGCCGGAACGACCCCAAAGAGCACTGCGGACGCGAGCCCAGCTAATGCCGAAAATGCCAACACCTTCAGATCGATCTGGATCGCATTCAGGCGGGGCAGATTGGCCGGCGCGATCACGAGCAGCTCGTGAATACCTAATTTGGCAAGCGCCACACCAGCCGCCGTTCCAAAAGCGGCTATGACGCACGCCTCGGCCAGTGTCTGCCGGACCAACGGCCACCAGCCGGCGCCCAGCGAGGCCCGAACGGCCAGCTCTCGTTCGCGCGACGAGGTTCGCACCAACATCAGATTCGCTACATTTGCACAGGCAATCAGTAGCAGGAAAATGACCGCACCCATGAGCGCGAGAATCGCGGGCCGAACTTCGTTGACCAGGTGCTGCTTCATCGGCTCAAGGCGGAAATATTGGCCGGCGGTCCGGGCAATGGTGTTTTCCTCGCGAATTTTTTCGGCGATAGTTTCGGCCTCGGCCTGGGCTTGCCCGATGGCGACGCCGGGCTTTAGCCGGGCAATAACGCGCCACTGCACATTGTTGCGGTTGGCGGGGTCATAAGGAATGCGCGCCGCAAACCAGAGACTCGGAAACTGTTCTATATTCACTTGCGGCGGAAACAGCAGTTCAAAACCTGGGGCCAGCACGCCCACGATGGTAGGCGCTGGTCCAAAGGCGGCAGACACGGGCAGGAGTTTGCCAATTACGGACCGATCGCCACCAAAGCGCTGTTGGAAGTATTGGTTGCTCAGAATTGCCATCACTGGCTGCGCAGGCGGTGCGGCAGCGGCACCGCCTGCCGGTGGCGCTGGCGGAGCTGGCTGGGGCGTCCCATCAGAATCCTGGAAATCTCGGCCCGCGATGATTGCACCACCCATCATTTGAAAGAAATTCGTCGATACTGCGGCCATGCGGATCTGCTCAAGCGTGCCGTCTACACCGGGAACAGTCCCGCGAAACGTATTGACCGCAGCGAAATCCTCGAAATTGCTCCTTGCGCCGTTGCGCAGGTCGAGAAAGTCGGCATTGGAAAGCGGAAAATCTTTGACATTCCGTCGCCGCATGTCGCTGCAGGCCAGGACCAGGTGGTCTGGATCCTTGTATGGAAGTTGCCGCAGCAGCACACCATTAGTGACACTAAAGATGGCGGTGCTGGCGCCGACAGCAAGGGCGATGGTGACAATCGCCGTGATGGTAAATATGGGACTCTTGCGCAGCGTGCGAAACGCGTAGGAGAGATCCTTTAACATGGCGGTTAGTGTAGACGGTGGTCAGATTTTCAGCTAGCAAAATCGTTAGAAACGTGATGATATGAGGACGGCCAGGCGTTGATCGCAGCGTGGCGCCAATGTTGTTGCTGCCGACACGGATGAGATTTCCTGCCCTACTTTGTTGTTGTGGAGTGCGAGCGGTATGTGGGCGAATTATGACATTCTGAAAATATGGAGAGCGGGAGCCAAAGAGCTGCGAGGAGTTGCTCTTGATTGCGGGCATTTTTTACCAGAGGAAAGTCCTGAGCAAACTGCAGGAGAACTAATCCGTTTTCTATCATAGTGCATTATGACAGGTACGGACGTCGCGAAAGCGAGTTTCTCATGCATAAGCATCATTCGATTACGGCGACGCAATAGCTGCGGATCAAAGCGATTAACAGTCAGGGGACAAATCTCTCTTCCTCATGGCCCGAGCGCGCCACGTGAAACGCGCAGCGCGCACTATGCACTTGAGGTTCTTGCTGAAGCGCGAGCCTTCATTCGTTGCTGCTCAAGCTCAGTGCAATCCTGAGTTCCAGAAATGCTCGCTGTGCCGCTTGAGCATTTCAGTAGCCTTGGTGCGTTGTTCGGGTGTGAGAAGGCTAAAGATCTTACTCTTCATACGCTCGTGCTCAACAATCATCTCAGCCATTAACTGGGCCTGTTGACTTGCAAGAGCCCGCACCTGTGCCTCATCAAACTGACCATTTTCAGTGGCTGATTCCAGTTGTTTGTGCACCTCATCCATCTTTTGATGCAGTGGCGCCATAGTGTTCTGCCCTGCTTCGAAGAGCGCTTTTACTTGCGTTTTCTGCGCCTCAGTCAAGTTCAACTCGCGAGCGATATGATCCAGCATCTCGGGCCCGAAACCATGTTGCATTCGACCGCCAGCCTGCTGAAAGTGCGCCATTACTGCGTCACGTTTCCCTAATGCGAAAATCGTCGCCGCCGTTATCAACGCTACCATGCTCACTAACACAAATACTCGGTTTCTCATCTTTGCTCTCCTTGGTGTTTTTTCGGATATCAAATCAAACGTGTTCTATTCGCGCTGCGGGCTCCGTGCGGGTGCAATGCCAGCGCCCGTGTAACTGATTCTGTCTGACCGTCCTTATACGCTGCTCTCGACCGGAGTGACGTAAAGAGTTGTTTGCCTTGTGTAAAGTTTTGTAAATACGCTGAAGCCCACTCGCTACTGCGTGGTGGCACTAACCTCACCCCGCCGACAACATCGCTATTCGAAACTGAATGAGTATCACGTCCCGGCGATTGTTACTTGTCATTGACACTTCTTTACAAATCCGGTGTCGTTATTAAACTACAATGAGTGGCTTTGGTTTGCCTCGCGAATCATGGAAGAGATCCTAATCATCGATGACGATGTTGCATTGTGTGAGCTGGTCAGTGAGTACCTTCAATCACTCGGCTTTCAGGTCGAAGTAATTCATCGGGGTGACACTGGCGCGAAGCGTGCGCTCGAGGGCCAGTATTCCATTGTCGTCCTTGACGTAATGCTGCCGGGACTGAATGGATTCGATGTTCTGCGCCACATACGCACTGTTTCGAAAATACCCGTACTGATGCTTACCGCTCGAGGGGACGATGTTGATCGTATTGTCGGGCTTGAGATTGGCGCTGACGATTACCTGCCAAAGCCCTTCAACCCTCGTGAACTGGCGGCACGCATTCGCGCAATTTTGCGGCGCACCGGTTCGCCGGAAGCGTTGGAAATGACTCGCATTGTGGTGGGCGATGTGGAAATGGAAACCGGCGCGCGTATTGTGCGCCGTGCAGGAAACATCGTCGATCTAACCGCGGTCGAGTATGACGTTTTAGAGAAGCTACTTCGTGCCGCCGGACGAATTGTGACACGTGAAGAACTTTCGCATCAGGTTTTGGGACGCAGCTCGTCCCCCTTTGATCGCAGCATCGATATGCACATTAGCAACTTGCGAAAGAAGCTCGGTCATCGGATCGGTGAAGCCGATCGCATTAAGACTATAAGAGGAGTTGGTTACGTTTATGCGCAAACCGCGCGCACGGATGGAAAGTAAATGCCTTTGCTGCGAAGCCTTTTTCTGAAAATCTTTGTGTGGTTTAGCGCGGCGATGCTCACGATGATCGTTAGTACCTTTCTGGTCGTCGAACTCGCTAGGCCGGTACCTTTCCGTCGTCCGCACCTGCTCGCCTATGACCACATTATGCATATGGCAGCAATGTTTTTGATTGGAGCTGCTTTCTGCTACTGGCTTGCTAAATATTTGACGGCACCGGTGACACAGCTGCGCAAAGCTACTAACGAGCTAGCGAGCGGAAATCTTGCAGCTCGCGTAGGACCATCGTTGGGTAAACGTCGCGACGAGCTGGCATCGCTCGGTTCTGATTTCGATCTTATGGCCGAACAGATCGAATCTCTGTTGAAGGCGCAGCGCCGGTTGCTGGGCGACATCTCACATGAGCTGCGCTCACCCTTATCGCGCCTGAATGTCGCTCTTGAACTGGCGCGACAGCGCTCCGGCTCAGAAGCCATGACCGCGCTAACAAGGATCCAACATGAGGCCGAAAATCTGAATGAGATGATTGGACAATTGCTTGCCCTTACGCGGCTGGAAACGGGCGACCAGGAGATCAGCAAGAAAAGTTTTGATCTGAGGGAGTTAGTGCTGGACATTGCGGAGGATGCGGATTTCGAAGCTCGCAGCCGAAACAGATCCGTGCGGGTCGATTCCAGCCGGCGGTGCATAATCGTGGGTAGCGAGCAGCTCCTCCGCCCGGCAATCGAAAACGTTGTGCGCAATGCTGTTCAACACACGGCAGAAAAAACTGAGGTTGAGATCAAGATTAAATCACATGCTAGTTCAAACGGCCCCACAGGCGCGTCAGTCGAAGTCCAAAACGTCAGGGAAGGTACGGCTGAGATAACGGTGCGAGATCACGGCGAAGGTGTGCCAGAGAATGCGCTGTCGGAAATCTTTCGTCCTTTTTATCGCGTTGACGATGCGCGCGATCGCGAGAGTGGCGGCACCGGGCTCGGCCTTGCGATCACCGAACGCGCTGTGCGCTTACACCGCGGGAACGTAACAGCCTTAAACGCACCTGACGGTGGCCTGTCAATAACGATTAGTCTACCTTTGGGCGACGGCACAGATGACAACTGAGAAATTTCCAATTTATGGAATCGGAAGTAAATCAAAAATTGATAAGCCGCGTCAAAACTCAACCTCTCATTCTCCCCAACCTTTAGGTTGGGGTAACCCGGCTAAAGTCGGGTGTGAATGAGAAGGTTGCTTAGCATCAGACCCACCGCCATTGCCCCTGAAGCAGCTTTAGTTTATAAGGCTCAACGAAATCAAATCCGCCAGGCCCCTGCAAAACCTTTTTGACCCAAAGTCATGACACAAATCAGCTCTCTGAAGAAGGTCTGATTCGCGGGATCGGTCGCTGGGATCTGGTTGCGATTGCCATCAACGGTATTATCGGCGCCGGTATCTTCGGTCTCCCGTCCAGAGTCTTCGCGCTGATTGGCAGCTACAGTTTGATCGCCTTCATAGTTTGCGCGGTTCTTCTGGCGTTAATCATTCTCTGCTTTGCCGAGGTTGGCAGTCGGTTCAAAGATACGGGTGGCCCATATCTGTACGCCCGCGAAGCTTTTGGATCAGTCGTCGGTTTCGAAATCGGCTGGTTAATATGGCTCGTCAGGATTACGGCGTTCGCCGCAAACTGCAATTTACTCGTCGGCTATATCGGCTACTTCTGGGGGACGAGTGGCAATCCGTGGCCGCGCGCCATCATCATCACCCTGACTGTGGTGGCGCTCACGCTGGTCAACCTCAGCGGTGTTCGGCAAGCCGCCGTCACCGGCAATTTCTTCACAATTGGGAAATTGGTGCCGATGTTGCTTTTCATCGGTGTCGGGTTGTTTTTCATTCAGCCGGCAAATTATTCCTTCGCGACCCAGCCTGCGATCGGCGCCTTTTCTCAGTCTGTGCTGCTGTTGGTCTACGCTTTCTCTGGCTTTGAAATGGCCGCAATTCCCGCGGGAGAAGTGCGCAATCCGCAAAAGAATCTTCCGTTCGCGATTCTGATAGCAATAGGCGTAGTAGCCATCGTCTACATCTTGATCCAGATCGTATGCGTGGGGACTCTCCCTGAACTCGCGACCTCGCAACGGCCATTGGCGGATTCTGCGAGACGCTTCATGGGAACGTTTGGAGGGGCAATTATCTCCGCTGGCGCCATCATCTCCATAACCGGCAATCTGAATGTAGTTCTGTTATCCGGATCGCGAATGCCGTTTGCGATGGCCGAAAGGAAGGAACTACCGTCGTTTCTCGCGAGAACGCATCCGAGATTTCACACGCCGCATATTGCCATCTTAGTCACGTCAGCAATTGTGCTCGTAGTAACACTTTCAGGCACGTTCATATACGCTTTAACCATCAGTACGTTAACGCGATTAACCAGCTACGCAGTGACTTGCGCGGGCCTGCCGTTATTGCGGAGACGAAAAGACGTACCTCCGGCTGAATTCAAGGCGCCCGGCGGCGTGGTCATCTCATTTCTGGTGCTGATTCTCGCGGCCTGGCTGCTTTGGAACAGCACAAAGTTGGAAGCACGGGACGCAGCGCTCGCGGCCGCGGCTGGTTTGGTGATCTATTTCGGGTATCGCGCTTTCCGGAAAGAGTAATAGCGTTACTGTGCTTCGTAAACTACACGCCCGTCGAGAATTGTCATCACTACCTTCACCTTCTCGATATCTTTCGGATCAATCTTGAAAATATCGCCGGAAAGGATCGCGAGGTCCGCCAGCTTCCGCATCGCGATCGTTCCTTTCACTTCATCCTGAAACTCTGCGAACGCTGAGCCCACAGTGTAGGCGCGCACTGCCTCTTCAACAGTAATCTTTTGCTCCGGCACCCAGCCATTCGAGTTCTTGCCATCGAGGGTACGGCGCGTCACTGCCGCATAAATGCTCAACACCGGATCCAATGGCGCAACCGTCCAATCCGTTCCAAACGCCAGGACCGCTCCCGAGTCCAGCAGCGAACGAAACGCATACGTAGTCTTCGCTCGCTCTTTGCCGATCCGTTTCTCTGCCCAACGGCCATCGTCAATAGCGTGGTACGGCTGCATCGACGCGATCACTTTGTCGCGACTAAAGCGGGCAATGTCCTGCGGCCTGAGGTGTTGCGCGTGCTCGATCCGAAAGCGGCGATCGCGCTGTCCATTCTCGCGCTCAACCTGCTCATAAATCGACAGTATAAGATCATTCGCCCGGTCGCCGATTGCGTGAATCATCACGTGCAAGCCGGCACGATCCGCCTCGCGAACGCGATTGAGCATCGCACCCTCCGGATACATTTCATCCCCGGCAATTCCTCTCGTTTCGGGAGCATCGTGGTACGGCTCATAAAAAAGCGCGGTCGTGGATCCCAGACTACCATCGGCAAAGCCCTTCAGTCCGCCAATGCGCAACATCTCGCTGCCAAAGTGAGCACGCACACCAGTTCGCGCCAACCTCTCCCATGCCGGCAACGGCGCTACTGCGTAAATCCGCGTTTTCAATTCGCCGCGGTCCAACAGTGTCTGATATATGCCCACGTCGGTGCCGGCTGACATGTCTTGCACGCTGGTAACGCCCAGGCTTGCAGCATGATTGGTGGCGGCACGGGCGGCGGCTAACTTTTCATCGAAGCTCGACTCGGGAATCACTCTCCAAACAAAACTCTGCGCAGCGTCCTTCAGAATTCCAGTAGGTTCTCCTGTGCCGGGATCGCGCACGATTACGCCGCCGGGAGGATCGGGGGTCTGTCGGGTAACACCGGCGAGCTTTAAAGCCAAACTGTTTGCCAGCGCCATGTGACCGTCAAGCCGGCTGACGAAGACCGGTGTATTCGGCGTGTGCCGATCAATCAATTCGTGCGTCGGCAGCTTTGCGTCTGGCCAGCGTTCGTGATCCCAATCGCCTCCAGTGATCCACCGTCCGGCCGGTAAATGTTCGGCGAACTTACGAATGCGTTCCGCAAACTCCTGCGGCGAAGCTGCATCACGCAAATTGACACTTGAAAGCTGAAAACCGCCGCTCAAGAAATGCACGTGGGCGTCGTTGAAACCGGGAACGATCAACTGTTTTTTAGCGTCAATCGTGCGTGTCCCTCGACCGGCTAATTTTTTGAGCTCCTCATCCGCACCTACCGCAACAATACGGTTGCCAACAATCGCCACGGCTTGCGCTAGCGGCTGGCTCGGGTCCATCGTGTGAATATTTGCGTTGACTATGATTAGGTCCGGTTCGATTATCCTGTTGTCAGCGCTGGTGCGATTGTTAACGTCCATCAGACAAACTATCAGCAGAAAGTTGGCGAGTAGCATGATTTTCATGCGCGTGAACGTGGCCCGGCATTAGCGAAGCCTAAAGAGTTACTTGGAGATCGGCGCCGTAGTGTATCATTTGATTTGCTGTTGAAGGTGAAAAACGATCCACTAAATCACACGAAATGAGACCAATAACATTTCGTGTTGATTTCATGCGATTGCTTTGGGTGGTTTCGTGGATCGGCTGTTTTTGCTCTAACATCCTGCAAATAAAACAAGTAGCGCACGATTCCTTCGTCCTGAAGATAACGACATCCGTGGATCAACTAATCGAAACCTTGCGAGCCGTGGTCGGTAGCGATGCGGTGCTTGCCGATCGAGATGAACTCCTGGTCTATGAATGCGATGGCTTGCCGCAACACAAACATCTGCCTCGCGCGGTAGTCTTCCCAAACTCGACTGAAGCGACCGCAGAAGTCATGGGCGTTTTGGGACGCGCCGGCGTGGCTTTCACTCCACGTGGCGCCGGCACAGGTCTTTCAGGCGGCGCAGTGGCGCTGGAGCAAGCGGTTGTAGTGGAATTGGCCCGCATGCGGCGGATTCTGAAGATCGATGAAGCCAATCGCATTGCGGTGGTGCAAACAGGTATTGTTAATTCTCATGTCAGCCGCGCTGTCGCCCCATTACACCTTCACTACGTGCCCGATCCTTCCAGCCAGCCGACCTGCACCATTGGCGGCAACATAGCCGAAAACGCCGGCGGGGTTCATTGTTTGAAGTATGGCACCACCACTGATCATGTAACGGGAATCCGCGTGGTGCTTGCCGGAGGAGAGATTGTTGATCTTGGTGGCCCATCAGGCGAACAGCCCGGCTATGATCTGCGCGGGTTGTTTATTGGGTCGGAAGGAACGTTCGGTATAGCCACCGAAGCGACCCTGCGGCTGACACATATTCCGCCTACAGTGCGTACGTTACTGGCGGAGTTTGCCGAAGTCACCGATGCGAGTCACGCAGTGTCGGCGATCATCGCCGCCGGTCTCTTGCCCGCAGGTTTGGAGATGATGGACCGTGAGATCATTAAAGCGGTCGAAGCAAGTGTGTTTGCCGCAGGTCTTCCAATCGATGCCGGCGCCGCCCTCTTGATCGAACTCGACGGGCTGTCTGCGGGAATTGACGATGAAGCTGAGCAGGTTAAAACCATCTGCCTGCAATACGGTGCGAGAAGCTGTCGTTTGGCCCGCGACGAAAACGAGCGAAAAAAACTCTGGGCCGCGCGCAAAGGCGCTTTCGGAGCCATTGGCCGTATCGCTCCGGATTCTATGATCCAGGATGCCGTTGTTCCGCGGTCTCGTCTGCCTCAAATAATGGCCGACGCCTACCGGATCGCTTCGAAGTATCGGTTGCGTATTGCCAACGTCTTTCATGCGGGCGATGGCAACCTGCATCCGCTCATTTGTTTCGATTCTCGGTCTGCGGATGAAGTCAGGCGAGTAAAAGAAGCAGGACGAGAGTTGATGGAGACTTGCGTACGGGCCGGCGGTAGCATCACCGGCGAACATGGTGTGGGTCTGGACAAACGAGAGCTGTTGCCGCTGGTATTCTCTGAAGACGACATGGAAACAATGTTGCGAGTGCGCGCTGCATTCGACCCCTCTGGACTTATGAATCCGGGCAAAATCATTCCGGTACTCCGCGGGTGCGGCGAAGCGCGCGTCTTATCAAAACCGGGCCTGTCAGAACCGGGATTGTCAGAAGCGGGATTGTCAGAACCGGGAGCGGTAGCGACCGGGTCGGTCGCCGGACTAATGCCCTCGCAACGGCAAGGCGCTATAGCAGAACCGGGAGCGACCGGGTCCGTCGCGGGACTGATGTCTCCGCAGCAGCAAGCAGCTACGTCAGAACCGGGACCGACTGAGTCCATCGGGGAATTGATGTCTACGCAACGGCAAGGCGCTATATCACAACCAGGAGCAGTTGCCTCCGCCGACAGAACCGCCAGCGGCAACGGCAAAGCCATGGCATTCAAGCAAGACCAGGCTTCTGCTCGTCTCGCAGCCGTTGTCGGCGCTCAAAACGTAACAACCTCCTCAGTCTCCTTCTCGACTTCAAAGGTGTTGACTGTCTCGCCTGCCTCCATTGATGAGGCGTGCGAGATCATGAAACTCGCTTCAAAGGAACGTTGGACCGTCTTGCCTGCAGGGAGCGCATCATGGCTCGATGCAGGTAATCCACTCGGTCCCATAAACTTGATTGTCAGCACCGGGCGACTAAACCGCATCATCGAGCACGAACCTGCGGATCTTGTTGCAATCACTCAAGCCGGCGTGCCATTCAGAAACTTTAACGAAGAGTTGATGCTAAAAGGCCAGTGGCTGCCACTAGATCCTCCTGGCTATGTCGCGGCAACAATCGGAGGCATAGTGGCGACTGGCGTCAACGGTCCACAGCGGAGTGGCTACGGCCCAACGCGGGGCTTTGTAATTGGTCTAAAGATAGTACGCGCCGATGGGAAATTGATAAAAGCAGGTGGGAGGGTAGTAAAAAACGTCGCCGGTTACGATTTGTGTAAGCTATTCACCGGTAGTTACGGCACGTTGGGATTGATTGTCGAAGCCAATTTCAAACTGCGACCTCGTCCGGAACGGGAGGCAACCGTCATAGCCTCAGGACCAATCGTTTCACTCATTGCGGCGGGACAGTCAATACTAAGAGCGCCGCTCTTTCCGGTCGCAGTTGAGTTAGTTTCGCCCGAACAGGCAAAAGCGATTGACGTAGACCCTGAGGATGCTGAGGCTGTTCTTCTGATTCGTTTCGCGGGAAACCACACGGCTGTTAACGAGCAGAGCGAAAACGCACTTTCGCTTCTGGCTAATGCTTGCATCTCGTCGGCCTGCACGCTTGCGGAAGATGAGAGTATCTGGCAGCAGCTTGCAACTCAGCTCGTGTCAAAACACAATCAGATTTCATGGCGTGGGAGTGTTCCGCCGTTTGAACTTCTGAGCCTTTTTAGGATGATGAATGAATCGTATTCGGCGGTGTTCAGTTCATCAGCATGGCAGGCGGGGATTGCTGACGGCAGGATGAGGGTGATTCAGAACTTTGATTGCCAACGCGAGACGCACACTCAGGCACTTCAAATGCTCAGAAGAGAATGTGAGCGACTGGGCGGGTCATTGATTCTTGAGAACGCACCGTTGCGACTCAAAGAAACCTTCGATGCCTGGGGCGACTTAGGAAAGTCCCAGGGTCTAATGCACAGCATCAAGCAACAACTCGACCCGGCAGGTATTTTCTCACCTGAGCGCTTTGCGATCTGAGAATGATTATGAAACCACATACCAAACTTCGACACCTCGTATTCACATTTGCGATCTTGGCCGCGCTGATCTGCGCACCCTTTGGATCATTTTGTCGCTACTCTCTGCCCACCGCCCGCGCAGCCTCGCGTGAACCCGTGCGCGCCCCTCATGGCATCGTTGCCTCAACCAGTGAAATCGCGTCGCGAGTCGGCGTCGACATCCTGAAGCGCGGCGGCAACGCTGTGGATGCTGCGATTGCGGTGGCTTTTGCCTTGGCGGTGACACATCCCGCGGCGGGTAATCTTGGGGGCGGTGGCTTCATGATGATCCATTTAAAAGATGGACGAACTACGGCAATAGACTATCGCGAGATGGCTCCCGCGGCAGCTACTCGAGATATTTATCTCGACAAGAACGGAAAACTAATCGAAGGCGAAGGCGGTTCGCTTGTGGGTTATCGAGCCGCAGGCGTTCCAGGCACGGTGCGAGGCATGGAGCTGGCCTTGAAAAAATACGGCTCAGGGAAACTCATCTGGTCACAACTGATTGAACCCGCGCGACGGCTCGCGGCTGACGGCTTCATCGTAAACCGCACGCTTGCACGTTCGCTACATGGAAGCAACGATTACCTGTCGCAGTATGAGGAAACGAAACGGATCTATCTCAAAGGCGGCGAGTTCTACGAGGAGGGCGAGCTTTTCCGGCAGCCCGACCTCGCGGGCACGTTCGCGAGGCTGCAACGATCTGGACCAAACGAGTTCTATGAAGGCCAGACGGCGCGTTTAATCGTCGCCGATATGAAACGACATAACGGCTTGATGACGCTCGCCGACCTGCGGAGTTATGTTGCAAAGAGCGCGAACCATTGCGCGGTACTTATCGTGGCTACCAGGTTATATCGATGCCGCCACCGTCATCTGGCGGTGCGGTCCTGATTGAAATGCTTAACATCCTTGAAGGCTACGATCTAAAAAAGATTGATGCATCATCCTCCGATCGCTATCACCTGATGACTGAAGCGATGAGACGCGCGTTTGCCGATCGCGCTGAATACATGGGCGATGCCGATTTCGTGAAGGTCCCCGTTGCCGGGTTGACGAACAAAGCTTATGCCGAGCAGTTACGCTCAACTATCAATCCTCAACGCGCCTCAGCCAGCGCCGAGGTACGCGCCGGTCGTCCGGTCGGCTATGAGTCTGAAGAGACTACTCACTTCACCGTGGTTGATGCCGCTGGGAACGCCGTTGCGAATACTTACACTCTAAACAATTCGTACGGCTCGGCCGCAGTAGCAAAAGGCACCGGATTAGTCCTAAACGATGAGATGGACGATTTTGCAGCCAAACCCGGCACCGCAAACATGTACGGCCTAATCCAGGGCGAACGCAACGCCGTGGCGCCACGCAAGCGTCCGCTTTCGGCGATGACACCTACGTTCGTGCTACGTCAGGATGGCAGTCTTTGGTTTACGGTAGGCAGTCCTGGAGGACCGACGATCATCAACACTGTATTGTGTGTGATCACGAATGTCGTCGATTATGGAATGAATATTCAGCAAGCGATTGACGCGCCTCGCATTCATCATCAGTGGCTGCCGGACGAGATCGTGTTTGAGCCATACGGACTCTCTGGCGATACGCAAGAGGCATTGAGCTCCCGCGGACACAAGCTCAGCAAGCCACGTTACCTGGGCGACGCTGAAGGAATTATGATCGAAGAGAAAACCGGCATCAGACTAGGTGCGACGGATCCACGAAGGAGTGATGGATTGGCTGTAGGGTACTAGTTGCTTGGGTTGTTTCGTGTGAGTTCGCGGATCATTACTTTCGCAGTCAGGAGACTCGCTCACCAGGCCATTCGTTTTTAGCGAGATTCTCGTTTGGCTTCGGAGTCTGTTGGATTCTTCACTATCTAGCAGGCTAGGAGTGAGATGTTTGTAGGCCCAAACGCAAAACCCTCGTCTACTCCGTTCGGAGGAGCGGAACTCAACTAGACCTTCGCCTCTCGGGTACGTTCCGCTCCTCCGAACGGAGCCTGAGGGTTTTGGGTTCCAAGGCTATAGACATCTCACCCCTAGCGGGGTGAAAAAGGTCCGGCTGCTTGAAAGGAATGGGTTCAAATTGCTGCGAGAGAAGGGTTCAATCCGCTACTATT
>WNGE01015758.1_pt1 | contig 15957 bp, 15 predicted proteins | sample 5400651 | NCBI WGS metagenome assembly WNGE01 (sample SAMN13153370, study PRJNA577476) | soil metagenome | isolation source: 60 cm soil or saprolite under grassland replicate 2 | place: USA:California | collected 2016-06-15 | reverse complement strand
GCCTGCGCGCCTATCTGCCGTGCACCATCGACACCGTTGAGCCAGGTCGACGGTGCAACAGCGAAGCTTGTCGCCAAGATGCCCGCCGCGAGAACCCAGATCAACTGCCCCATTGCACTACCGCTCGATCGTCGCTGCGTGTAGGCGGCGATCGCGCCGAATGCAAGCGCAGAAGGTAGCAGCCATCCCACCAGTTGGCCATTGATGCCACCGATCGCAGTCGAGGCAGCGTGAGTAACCGGCCGAATGTCTGTGAATGAGAACAGCCACCAACCGACGGAAATGGCGCCACGGACGACTACCACGATGTACATCATCATCATGTGCGCATAACCGTTGAACGCCGCATCGATGGGGTCGCGGATGCTCTTTTCGAAGTCGAGGCCGTAGGCCATCGGGCTGTACTGCTCGAAAAGGGTTCGGGTGTCGCCGTGAGTCAAGTCCGGCGTCGGTAGGAGATCGGCGAAGCCGGTTGGGTTGGTGCGAAGCCGGTTGGGTTGGTGGGGCCTTGGTTGGGGTCGGCGGCTAGGGCTAGTTGGGCTGTGACGATGAAGGAGACGGTGAGGACGGTGGCCGCCGTGCGGAGGCGGCGGGGCCACCTCATGCGACGTGCTCCTTGTTGTTGGAGGGTGCCGGTTGAGCGGCGTCGTCGGAGGTCGTGGGCTGGTACATGGCTTCGTTGTAGGCGGCTTCGTCCGCTTCTTGGTCGTAGACCTCGTCGGGGCCTATGGGGGATTCGTAGCGGAGCGGGTGGCGGTGGTCGGCGCCGTTGGGGGTTGGGGGGTGGCCGTTTTGCTGGGCTACCGCCTCGGCGTACGTCGGCTGCTCCGCGTGAGCCGGCATCTGGGGTGCCGCTTCCGCGTGCGTTGGTTGCTCCGCGTGGGCCGGCGTCTGCGCTACCTCGTCTGCGTGGGTGTGGGCCTCGGCTTGGGCTGTGGCGGTGGCGGCGGGTTCGGGGAGGGGGGCGTCGTCGACGTCGTACTCGGACTCGTACTCGTCGGCGAACGGGTCTTCCTCGGGCGCCGGCAGGATCGGTTGGGTGGGCTCGGCGGCGTGTTCGGATTCGGGGGTGGTGCGGAGGAGGTCGGCGACGCGCTGGCTGGGGATGTCGATCTGGACGGTGGCTACTTCGTCCCAGCGGTCGCGCATGATGCAGTGGCCGTGGCGGATGCTCTTGCCGTTGGCGGCGGTGTTGATGCCGCGGACGAGGGCTTGGTACGGCGGAGTCTGTGGCCGGCCCAGCAACTCCAGCAGTGAGTCAACCTGCTCGCGGGAGCGGAGGCTGAAGGCGAACAGGGTGGTGATCTGCTCGACCAGACCCGGGAGCTTCAGGATCGAAGCAGGGTCCTGGGTGTCGAGGACCAGGGAGGCGCCGAGGGCACGGCCGACACGCGCGATGTAGTCGAGGAACGACGCGCCGTCCGGGGTCTTCGTGAGCAGGTGGACCTCGGGCACGATGACGACCTTGGAACGGCCGCGGAACTCGCGGCGCCCCGTCGTACGGACCATCCAGGCGAGGCAGCCGCGCAGGCATGCCATGCCGACACGTTCGATCGGCGACCAGGATTCGGGGGCCGACTCGGGCGAGGGCAGCGTGAGGCCCGGCATCTGGACGACCCACAGACCCGGATTCGTGGTCAGAGACGACAACCCCGAAGGCGGACCGGCAACGACTGAACCCAGACCGGTCTCGACCAGGTCGCGGAGAGCGAAGCCGACGGTTCGGGTGGTCTCCGAGTCGGACGCACAGAGCCGCTGGATCACGCCCCACGACGAGGGATCGGGCGACTGGATCTCGGCCCGGGTGGCGGCGACCACAGGAGCTTCGGCCGCGCCACGCAGGTGCGGCGGCAGCAGCAACATCAGCTGCGACGGAGCCTGCAGCAATGCGTCGTCGACCGGCAGAACACGCAGCAGGTCAGCAGCACCCGAGAACTGTGCCGTGATCTCGACGACAGCAGTCGGTACGCCGTACTCCGCGGCTACAGCGGATACGCCGGCAGCGTCACCCTTCAGGTCCAGCAAAGGCACCCACGCACCGGCAAAGGCGGAGTCGAGACCGCCAAGCATCGCGGCAGTCGTCTTACCACGGCCGGAACGCCCCAAGAACAAGGTGGTTGTCGCATCACCCAGAGCAGAACCAGCCGCCGCGTCGAAGCGCACAAGACCTGGCGTGGATCCGGTCAAATACCCAATCGCAGGACCGGTCGCGTCACCGATCGACGCACCGCCCCAGAACCACGAACCGAAGAATGCGGTCGACTCACGCACATGCCCGAGGTCGGGCACGCGAAGCTGGTCGCCTGGCAGGGACTCCAGCCAGAGGTCGCGCTGCTCGTCGGCGCCGACGGCGACGGTGATGCCGCGGTCGGCGTAATGCGCGATGACCGCGTCGACGTACGTTTCCAGGTCCTCGCGGGTGTCCGCGCTGACCAGCAGGCGTGGGTGGTCCTCGACAAGGGTCAAGCCGCTGCGGTTGATGTCGCGCTTGACCTCGCGCATCACGCGCTCGGTCTCGACGATCTCGTCAGCGGTCTCCTCCGCGGTGCCCTTGGCGGCGGACCTACGTTGTTCCTTCGCGCTCTTGCGAGTCTCGTCGACCAGGTGCCGCGCGGTCTTCTTGGTGAGCACGCGGAACCGGACCGACGCCTCGACGGTGACGTCGATCTCGTCGCCGTCGTCGTCGATCGCCTTGATCTCCGACAGCGTGCGCAGCCACTCCCCCGCGCCCGGCGTCTCGAGCTCCTCGGGGAAGTCGGTCATCGCGAGCACGGTCGTGTACGCCGCAATCTGCCCACGCGTGTCGAAGATGCGCAGATGGTCGGTGTACGGCACAACCCGGCCCGACGTCAGCCGGGCGAGGGACGCGCCGGTGATCAGGCCGCGGCGAGGGGCCGCGACAGCGCCACGGTGCATCTCGCGGCTGATCAGCCAGGAGATCACCTCGGCCGGCGCGGTGTGCGCACGCCAGACGGTGGAGCCAAGTTGGCGGCCGAGCTTGCGGACCCGCTCGTCCAGGTGGGCGAGTTCGCGAGCGCTCACCCGCCAGGACGTCGTACCGAGGGCGTCGCTGATGGAACCGCGGACCTGGGCGGTCGCCCGGGGGTCGCGGTCGCTGAGGTGTACGCCGAGTGCGACGTACCGCTCTGGCATCCGCATCTCGTCGATACGGTCGGCGCGGGTCTGCGCCCAGGCCTCGTGGTCGCCGAGCCGGTAGTGGCCGGACACGCTGTCGATGTAGTCCTGACCGGTCGAGCGGCCCCAGACCACCTTCAGGTGGCTGAGCCGGTCGCCGAGGACGGTCGCCGCGGCGCTGACGGCCGCGTCCAGGGCGGCGTCCTGCTCGGCCTCGGTGGCCAGGTCCGTGTTCGCTACGGAGATCAGAAACCACGCTTCGGCGCTTCGCTCGGTCACCAGCAACCCGTCGGCGATGGCAACAAGACGAGGTGGTGGCAGGCCGCGCTCGCGGCCGACCCCCACCAGGTTCAGGAGTTTGTCAGCGATCTTCATCCGCGCCTCTTCCCTGGCGACGTCCTACGACTGACCCGTTGCACGTGGTCCGCCCCGAGCAGGCGGGCACGCTGGTTCACGGTGATGTCCGCACCGGCGCGGACCCTCGGATCCAGCTCCACGACGGCCTCGCGTTCCCATTCCGGGGTCACCCTGGCCTTCGCCAGGTTCGCCACCTTGTGGGTCGCGACGCGCTCACGCCAGGGCAGATACTCCGTCTTGTCGGCCGCCCGGGCACCGAGACCGATGATCGGGCGATGGGCGCGCAACGCGTAGCGGACGGCCAGTGCCCACTCGGTCACGCGGCGGCGGCGTTCGTGGAACCTCCCTGGTCGCCAGCCGAACGCGGTGATCACGAACGGCGGGACGACGTACAGGCTGACGGTGGGCTTCTCCGGCACTCCGATGAGCGGGAACAGCAACGCCACCCAGAGCACGATGATCACCGCCCCGAAGATGATCATCCGGCGCCGGGCGCCTTCCCCGAGGTCGACGCCGAGCAGGTCGTACTGCCGGGTCTCGATCTCGAAGTGGTGGGTCAGGGTACGGCCGACGCGCATCAATTGCCCCCGGAGAGCAGTCCCCAAAAGCCCTTGAGCACGTTGATGGTCTGGTTGTTGGCGTAGATCAGCCCGCCCACCAGGACCCCGGCCGCGATGTGGCCGAACAACTCGCCCCACTCCCGCTTGAAGTAGTGGCCGATGGCGCGCAGCACGAGGATGGCGATGAAGATGTTCCCCGCGATGACCAGGACCCAGTCCTTGAAGTCCGCGCCCGTCGGGACGTTGCTGTCGGCCAGCGGCGCGGCGAGCTGAACCACGCTCGCAGCCAGTTCGTGCGTCATCATTGCGGTGTCTCCCTTGCTACCTCGGTCATCCGACGGCAGCCACTTGCCATCGTTGTGCTCCGTCCGTGGCGACAGTACGCCTCAGCGTGAGCGTGTAGGTCTGGTCCAGGGTGGTGTCCCCCGCCCCGTCCCAGGTGACGGACGCGGTGGCCCGCCGTTCGTCGTCGTTGCCCGTGTAGACCTGCCAGTCCTTGAGCTCGCCGAACTTCACCGCGCCGTTCAAACTGCGAATCGTCGAACCCGGCGCGGTCACCGCCGACACCTTGTTGTCCGACTCGGCGTACGCACTGAAGAAGGCCTCCGCGTCCTTCAGCGTCGCGGCGGTCAGATCATCGTCCGGTACGCCGGCCTCCGGCATGTTGTCGGGCAGCGCCGCCCGCACATCCGGTACGAACGTCGGTGGCCCGCTGGCCACCACACGTGACGCGGTCCGCGCGACCGGGACCGACAGCCGCTCCCACGAGGACGCCCCAAGCGTCCATGTCGCTTCACATAGGAATGGATCTGCACCCGTACGTCGACCGCCGCGGTGACGCCACTGGAGTCGACATTCACCTCGCCCGGGTACGCGCGGTCGGCGGCCTGCTTGCCGCGACCGTTCCAGCCGGCCCGGCTGTCCAGGCCGGCGGCCAGGTCCAGCTCGACCTGGGCCGATCGCGCGTCCGCGTTGTCCTCGTCCCAGCTCAGGTAGGAAACGGCGTACCGAGTCGCGACCGCGCGGGCCTCGTCAACCGGGAAGGTGCTCTGCCCGCTGACGACCGTCTCGGGCGTCCGGTTCGGGCTGATCCACGAGCGGACGCCGCTGATGGCGGCAAGCAGCAGTACGGCGACAACCAGGCCGCGGAAGAACCGGCGGGCCCAGGTGGAGAACGACGACTCGGGCTCCGTCGACCAGGGCGCCTGACCGGGCTCGTACATCTCGCGGGCGGATCCCGGGGTCGTGTGAACAGCATGCTGTTTCAAACGTTCGGGCGTGCGACTGCCCCCCGACCCTTCCGGCGTACGAGAGGAAGGACGCCGGGGTGGCGCCATCACACCACCGGCCGGCGGAGGAGTTTGAGGAGCGGAGTACTGCGCTGCGACCCCCTGTGCCTGCCGAGGGGTGGGTGTCACCGGTCCATCCGGGTGGGCCCACCACTCGGGTGCGGTGTTCTGCGGGCGTCCCTTGCCCGGTTTCCTCGTACGGCGCTGGTCCGCCCAGTGCTCACCCTTTGGCGGCAGATTCAGCAACGTTCGCCACCAACTCATCGCTACCCGCCCCTCAGACAGCAGTTACGCGGACAGTAGCCGGGAGGATACGGCAAGCAACTGTCCACCGGGAGACCTGAGACCAGGATCCGGATGCTCCATCGCTCCCCGCAGCCATACTGTTACCCCACTCACGCGCAGTGTCACCCTCATCGCGCAAGAGTGACACCTTCGGTACGGTCCTCATAGCTCCTCTCCCCTGCCCGATCGGGTTCGATCGGGCAGCGCACCACCATGCCACACGCCGCGGACAGGTTCGAAAATCCGTGCGAACCATATGGTAAAAGCACGGACCAACTGATCACGCATAGTAACTGATCCACGGGCCAAGCCTGTGGAAAACTCTCCCGTGGCGAGGGGTCAAAACCGCCTTCCGGGGGCATAGGGTCGAAGTAACCCTGCTACCCCCTGGAGGACCAGGATGGAAACTCGCCGACTGGGCAGGCTCGGGCACGAGAGCTCGGTGCTGATCTACGGCGCGGCCTCGCTCGGCGGGGTCGACCAGGATCGGGCCGACGCCTCGATCCAGGAGGCCCTCGATGCCGGCATCAACCATTTCGACGTCGCCGCCGACTACGGCGACGCGGAGATCCGCCTCGGCCCGAGGATGCCGGAGATCCGGGATCGCATCTTCCTCGCCACCAAGACGGGCCGTCGTACCTATGAAGAGGCCTGGGCCGAGATCAACCGGTCCCTGGAGCGGCTGCGGACCGACCATGTCGACCTGATCCAGATGCACGCGGTCTGCGATCTGGAGAACCTCGATCTCGTGACCGGCAAGGGCGGATCGCTCGAGGCCGCGATCCGCGCCAAACAAGAAGGTCTGGTCCGGGCCATCGGGATCACCGGTCACACCGCGCAAGCGCCGGCCGTCCATCTGGAAGGGCTGCGCCGGTTCGACTTCGACAGTGTGCTGACGCCGCTGAACTACCGGCTGTCGACGGATCCGCAGTACGCCGCCGACTACGCCGCGCTGGTCGACGCGATCAAGGCGGCCGACGCCGCGCTGATGACGATCAAGATGATTGCCCGGCGCAACTGGAAGGACGGCGAGGAGAAGACGTACGACACCTGGTACCGGCCGTTCGACGAGCAGCGCTACATCACCGCCGCGACGGCGTGGCTGCTCAACGGGCACCCGGAGATCACCGGCCTGGCGACGGCCGGAGAGACCCGGCTGCTGCGGCAGATGGTCGTCGCAGAGCGCGAGCGAGCTGACCTCAGCGCGGACGACGCCGCCTCGATCCTCGACGAGGTGCAGGACTACACGTCACCCTTCGTGGACATGCCCTTCTGACCTAAGTGGCCCACGTCACATCTGAAACGCCGCATTCCGGTCACCTTTTGGTACGGCGTGGCGGCGGTCAAGCGCTTGTACGCCGTACCTGCGGTCAAGCGCTTGTACGTCGTACCGGAGCCAGCGGGAACACCGGAGGACACCGCGGTGTTATGGGTGCTGAATTCGTCTAATTTCGGAGGTTGTAGTGGCAACGGTCGAGCTGACCCAGGAGAACTTCGACGAGGTCGTCAGCAGCGACGGCCTGGTCCTGGTGGACTTCTGGGCGGAGTGGTGTGGCCCGTGCAAGATGTTCGGACCGGTGTTCGAGAAGTCGTCCGCGGAGCACACGGACATCACCTTCGGCAAGGTCGACACCGAGGCGCAGGTGGAGCTGGCGCAGGCGTTCCAGATCCGCTCCATCCCGACGCTGATGGCGGTGCGTGACCGGGTCGTCCTCTACTCCCAGCCGGGCGCCCTGCCGGCGGCGGCGCTGGAGGATCTGATCGGCCAGCTCCGCGCGGTCGACATGGAGGACGTCCGGGCCCAGATCGCGGCTCACGAGGCCGAGCACGGCACCGAGCCCCACACCCACTGAGCAACCTGACGAAGCCCCGGACCCCACGGTCCGGGGCTTCGTCATGTCCGCGCGGGAGCGGGCCTTGGACAGGGGTTGTCGACCAAGGCCCGCTCCGAGAGGCTGACCGGGGCGGCAGGTGAGCTACGGGCGGGTGAGGCAGGACCGCCCGGACGGGGTCACCTGTCTGCGTCCGAGGTCAGCGCAGAGGGTTGAACGGGGCCAACTCGGTCGGCGTGCGGCCGGTGGTGATGGTTTCGGCGAGGAGTTGGCCGGTGATGGGGCCGAGGGTGATGCCCCACATGCCGTGGCCGCCGGCGGCGAAGACGCGAGGTGACGCGGTCGCGCCGATCAGCGGGAGGCCGTCCGGGGTGCAGGGCCGCGGTCCGACCCATTCCGACGTACGGGCGTCCAGGTCGGCGTCGCGCAGCAGCGGCCGTGCCGCCTCGACGATCGCGTCGATCCGGCGCGGGTCGAGCTTCGCGTCCGGCTTGCGGAACTCCATCATCCCGGCGACCCGCAGCCGGTCGCCGAGCGGCGTGCAGGCGATCCGCTGCGCCGGGAAGTACACCGGCCCGGCGGGCACGTGCGCAATAGGCACGCTGAAGCTGTAACCCCGGCCGGCCTGGACGACAGTGCGAACGCCGAACTGACGAGCCAGGTCGCCGAGCCACGCGCCGGTCGCCATCACCACGGCGTCGAAACGGTCGGTCTTGCCGTCACTGGTGACGAGCCGGACACCGCGGATCTCGTCGCTGATGTCCTTCACGGAGACGCCGCTGATGATCTGCCCGCCGCGGGCGATCACCGAGTCGGCCAGCAACTGGACGTACTCGCCCGGGTTGATGAACCGCTGCCCGTGCAGCCGGATCGCGGCCCCGATCTCGTCGGACAGCGACGGCTCGATCTCACGGGCGTCGTCGCCGCTGATCGGCTCGAACTCGATGCCCTGGCCGGCCGCGTGGATGTGCTCGATCTCCTCGAGCAGCACGCTGCGCTCGGCCTCGGTCCGGTACGCCGCCAGGAACGACTTGGCCTCGTACGTCTCGGCCTCGACGCCGGCCTTGGCCAGCAGGTCGAAGGCGTTCAGGGCCTGCCGGTTGATCGGGACCAGCGACTCCATCGCGGTCTTCCAGCGTCCGGCGGTGCTGTTGCGAGCGAAGCGGGTGAGGAAGTTGAGCAGCCGTGGGCTCGCGGTCGGCGGAACGTACACCGGCGAGGAGGGGCTGAGCACCGCGCGTACGCCGTACTTGAGGACTGCCGGCTCCGGCAGTGGGGTGGCAAGGCCCGGCGTGAGCCAGCCCGCGTTGCCCCAGGACGCGCCCGCGGCGACGCCTTCGCGATCAAGCACGGTGACCTCGACGCCGGCCTCCTGGAGGAACCAGGCGGTGGCGAGTCCGACCATGCCCGCGCCGACGACAGCGACGCGATCGGGAACGATGTGAGTGGAACCAGCAGCAGAACCAGCAGCGACCATGCATCGATGGTGCGGCCGCAGCAGACCACTGTCATGGTGCGATCACACCACTGATGGGACAAATGACAGTGCTCGGAGCACAATAACCCTCATGATCACCGCCTCTGACCTGATTGTGGCCGTCGGTCCTGCCCTGTTCGAGGTGGTGGTGACGGGCAAGGGCGACGGAGAGGTCCGTGACGTCTTCCTGGCCGACCCACAGGAACCCGCGACGGGTCAGCCCGGCGACCTGGTGCTGGGCCTGGGCATTCGGGATGCGGAGGAAGCAGTCGAGCTGGTGGAGCGCTGTGCGGCCGGCAACGCGTCAGGCGTTGTTTTGCGTACGGCGCTCGCACACGACCCAGCTGTGGTCGCGGCGGCCAAGCGGTGGGAGCTCACACTCGTCGCACTGCAGCCAAGCGTCACGTGGGCGCATGTGGTGTGGCTGCTGCGCGGAGTGATCGACAGGGCCGCCGCACCGGACTCCCCCGCCGCTGGAGACGCTGGAGTCCACCAGGAACTGTTCGCCCTGGCGGATGCGGCCGCAGCGATCGTGGACGCGCCCGTGACCATCGAGGACAACCAGTCGCGAGTACTGGCGTACTCCTCCGGGCAGGATTTCACCGACCCCGCCCGCGTCTCCACCATCGTCGGCCGCCGGGTCCCGCCTGAGGTGATCTCGCACTTCCGTGCTCGAGGTGTCTTCCGCCGACTGGCCCGGTCGAGTGAGCCATTCCTGGTGCCTCACGGCCCGAACGGCATCCGCCCGCGTCTCGTCGTACCAGTGCGCGCTGGTGGTGAGTGGCTGGGGTCTATCTGGGCTGTGGTGGACGGTCCGGTCGGTGACGACGTCACGGCTGAGTTGAGCAACGCTGCGTCTGTGCTGGCGCTGCATCTGCTGCGGCTACGGGCTCAAGCCGATGTCGCACGCCGCAGTGCCATCGATAGGTTGCGGACGATCCTGCGCCAGTTCTCCCCGGACAATCCGGTCGACGTACGGCTTCCACCGCAGCCCTGGCGTGTTGTCGCACTCGGCTCACCCGACGGGTACGACGTACCGCAGCAGCTGGACCTCTGGGAGTCGACCGGTCGTCGGCACGGTTGGAGCGAGCCGCAACTCGCAGACCTCGACGGGAACGTCCTTGCAGTCGTCACGGACGCAGACGGCCCTGGATCGTGGAACTGGTTGCGCAAGCTGGTCACCGACCTGGCGAAGACAACTCCCGGCACCATCGCCGCGGCCGGCGGTCCTGCACGTGGTCCCGCTGACCTGCCGAGCTCGCGAGCCGAGGCGGTCGAACTGCTGAACCTGGTACGACGTGGAGCCGCGCCCGGACCGGCGCTACGTGTGGAGCAGGCGTGGCACCTGCTAACTGTTCACCGAGCGGTCACCTCGTTGGACACCACCAAGATGGACGGGCCGCTCGCGACACTGCTGCGGTACGACGTCGAGCACGACACCGGCTTCGTGGAAACGTTACGGGCGTGGCTCGACTACCCGGGCCAGCCGCAGCGCGCGGCCCGGGAACTCCACCTGCACACGAACACGTTGCGGCACCGGATGAAGCGGATCGGCGAGATCGCCGAGCTTGATCTGGCGGATCCGCGGGAACGTTTGGCTTTGCAATTGCAGATCGCCGCGGTGCGAACAGAGCACTGAGACGTTCACCACAGCCCTACGTAACAAGGCTTCATATTCCGGCAACGGTTGAGCAACATCGGACTGATTAAGTCTTCCTCAGAAACACCGAGCAGCACCCCAAGGACTGTCCCAGCTTTTCACCAGGAAGCTGGGGCACCGTTCCAGCCTTTCACCAGGAGGCTGGACCGGCCGGTCCGAGCTTTTCACCAGGAAGCTCGGGCTTCTCGTGGGCCCGGCGATTGTCTGAGCGATCGCCGGGCCCCAAGAACGATCGCGGCTACGCGAGGCGGTTCACGATCCGGCTGTAGACCCCGGGCAGCAGTGCGGCGGCCGGCACGATACGGGGTGCGAGCAACGATCTGTTGCGGGCCCAGAGCAACGATCCGGTCAGCAGCCGGCACTCCCAGGACACCCGCCGCCAGGCCGCCTCGTACGCCTCCGGTCGATCTTCGAGCACACACCTCACCAACTCCGCCGAGGTCCGCAAGGCCACCGCGATCCCTTCCCCGGTCAACGCGTCGACGTACCCGGCAGCATCCCCCACCAATAACACCCGCCCAGACACGCGCCCCTTGACCCGTTGCCGGAGCGGCCCAGCACCCATCACCGAGCTCGCCGGCGCCGCCCCTTTCAACCTTTCCTTCAACGCCGGAAACGCATCGAGATGGGAGTCGAAAGTCCCGCGGACAGAGGTGAGGATGGCGACGCCGACCAGGTCGTCAGCAACAGGCGTCACGTACGCCTCCCCCAGGCTCGACCAGTACACCTCGACGAGGTCTGTCCAGGGCGAGACAAAGAAATGCCGCCGCAGCCCACGGCGAGCCGCGCCCGGTCCGTCGGCGGCCGCGACACCCAACTGGCGGCGGATGCCGGAGTGAAGCCCATCAGCCGCAGCGAGGTAGCGGGCGGTCATGCCGGCGGCCGTGACCGACGAACTGTTCGGAGTGATCGAGCCGACGCGCCCCTCCACCACCGGCACACCCACCTCGGCCAACCGTGCGACCAGCGCTTGCTGCAGCGCTGTACGTCGTACTCCCAGACCAGGTCCGGCACGGAACCGAGCATCGACCCGGTGGGAAGCATCCAGGTAGCGGATGCCGTAGAAAGGCCGGCCAACAAGCGAGACGCCCAGCCGCGACAAGTACTCGACGGCGCTGTGCGCGATCCCCTCGCCACAAGCCTTGTCGATCGGGGCCGAACGCGGCTCAACGACCACGACCGACAGACCTGACAACGCCGCGCGTAGAGCGGTCGTTGCCCCGGCTGGACCGGCGCCGGCGACGAGGAGGTCGATCACTTGAGCAGCGCGGCGTTGAGCGCCGCCTCTTCGGAGCGGATGCGGATCGCCAGCAACGGAATGTTCAGCACTGTGAACACGACCGCCGTCACCCACGCAGTGTGAACCAACGGCAGAGCGATGCCCTCGGCAACCACCGCGACGTAGTTCGGATGACGCATCCACCGATAGGGGCCTCGAGCAACCAATCGCAGACCGGGTACGACGATCACCCAGGTGTTCCACTGCCGGCCCAGGACCGTGATGCACCACCACCGCAACCCCTGCGACAGCAACACGATCACGAGCATCGTCCACCCCAGCGCAGGCACGAACGGACGATGAGCCGCCTCCACCAGACACCCCGCGAGCAACCCGGTGTGCAGCGCCACCATGAACGGATATCCACACCGCCCTGCGCGAAGCTCCACGAAGCGTTCCGCAGCGACACCACCAACTCGGCCACTCGTTCGAACCCGACGAGCACCACGAGTACGACGTACCAGATCATCACCACTCCAGCAGGACGAGCTCGGAACAGAACCCCGGACCCATTGCCAAGAGCAACCCCATCCCAGCAGGATCCAGCCGCAACGTGTCACCGAGCACGTGCAACACGGACGACGACGACAAGTTGCCCACAGCATCGAGCGACGTCCACGTCAGCTCCAACGCACCCGGCCGCAGGTCGAGCGTCTCCGAAACTGCCTCCAGCACCTTCGGCCCACCCGGATGACTGACCCACGTCCCGATCTCCGGCACGGTCAAGCCATGCTCCGACAGAAACCCCCGCACGTCACCACCGAGATACTCACGCACGACATCCGGTACGTCCGCCCCGAGCACGATCCGAAATCCGCCCGACCCGACGTCCCACCCCATCACCCGCTCGGAATCCGGATACAAGCGGCTCCGCGTCGCCACCACCGACGGCCCCGAAGCCAGCGGATGGTCCGACCCCGTCATCACCACCGCCGCGGCACCATCCCCGAACAAAGCGCCACCCACGAGATTCGGCAACGAAGAGTCGTCCCGCTGCAGCGTCAACGAGCACAACTCCACCGACAGCAGTACGGCGACATGCGTCGGCCAGGCCCGCAAGTAGTCGTGCATCCGCGCGATCCCCGCCGCCCCACCCACACACCCGAGCCCGAACAGCGGCATCCGCTTGATGTCGTCCCGCAACCCCAGCCGCAACGCCACCCGCGCGTCGATCGACGGCGCCGCCACCCCGGTCACGGTCGTGAACATCAGTAGATCAATATCGTCCAGCGTCAGCCCGGCATCCTTCACCGCCCCGGCGACCGCCTCGGCACCAAGGTCGACAGCGGAACTGATCCACGCGTCGTTCGCCTCGCCGAAGTCCTTCAGTACGGCGTACTGCTCCAACGGCAACGCCAGATGCCGAAACGACACCCCGGCATTCGCGTGCAGCCGCCGGAGCAACGCCGTACCTCGACCGTCGGGCAGACAGATCGAGGCGAAGGCGTCGGTGAGCTCGGACTGCGGATAGCGGTACGGCGGCAACGCGGGCCGGACCGCTGCGATCCGCGTCATCGTGGCATCGTTACTTCGGTGAGCCCCAGGCGACCTCTCGTGACGACCGTGAAAGGCCTCGCGCTCGCCTGCCATCCCGGCCCGACCGTCGCCGTCACCGCACTCACCACGGCAGTGGCCTGGTCGGCCGGGCGTAGTCCGGCCGGGTGTCTCCTGGTCGCAGCAACGATCCTCACCGGCCACCTCTCGATCGGCTGGAGCAACGACGCGATTGATGCCGCTCGCGACACCATTGTGAACCGGAAGGACAAGCCGGTGGTACGCGGACTGGTGAGTCGCCGCACCCTCGCCATCGGCGCGGGCGTGATGCTGATCGCCACCATCCCGGTCTCGCTGGCCAACGGAACCGCCGCCGGCCTGATGCATCTGCTCTTCGTCGCCTGCGCGTGGGCGTACAACCTCGGGCTGAAGTCGACCGCCATCTCCTGGCTTCCGTACGCCGTCGCGTTCGGTGCCCTCCCCTCGTTCGTCACGCCCGGCACGACCCACACCTGGGCACCCTGGTGGGCGAGGGCCGCCACCGCCTTGCTCGGAGTCGGTGCCCACCTCGCAAACGTCGTACCGGATCTGGCCGACGATCTGGCGACAGGCGTCCGTGGCTGGCCGCAACGACTCGGCAACGCGGCGCGGCTGCTGGCTCCGATTCCGTTGGCCGTGGCCACGATCTTGCTCGTCGTAGCCTCGCCCGGACCCGTTGGCGTGATCGGCTGGATCGTACTCGCGGTCGTGGCAGCGCTGCTTGCCGTCATCGCGACTTGGAAGAACGCGCCGTTCCTGGTCACGATCGGCGTCGCCGCGGTCAGCGTGATCGCCCTGATCATCCGCGGCGACTCGCTGGTCCGTTAAGCGGCGTCGGGTTTCAGGGGCGCGCTGCTGCCGAGGATGGCGGCGGTGAGTGCCTCGGCCGGCTCCTTGGCCGCGCGTGGGTTGGTGATCAGCACCAGGTCGATCGGCGGCAGCTCCGGCAGCCCCGCGCTCGGTGGCGGCTCGACCAGGTCCGCCGGCATCAGCGACCGCGCGAAGATCGCGATCCCGAGCCCGGCCCGGACAGCCGCGAGTACGCCGTTCACACCGCGGACGATGCACGTGATGCGGCAGGACCGGCCCGCCTGCTCCAGCGTCTGCACGCCAAGCGACCGGCTGATGCTGGGCGCCTGGTACGCGACCAGCGGCACTGGGCGGTCCGGCGCGATCCGGGTCCCCGCGATCCCGGCCCAGACCAGCGGATCACGCCGTACCAGGCGACCGTTCGGCTCGTGGCCGTTGCCGACGCTGTGCTTGACGTAGGCCAGGTCCAGGTGGCCCGACTCCACCCGGCGGAGCAGGTTCGGGCTCTGGGCGACGGTGAGCTCGAGGTCGATCCGCGGGTAGAGCTGGCGGAAGTCGCGCAGGATCCGGGGCAGCGGCGTGAGCGCCAGGTCGTCGGTGACGCCGAACCGGAGCCGGCCGCGCAGCGCCGAGCCGGTGAAGTAGCCGACCGCCTCCTCGTGCGCTGCCAGGATCGTCCGTGCGAACCCGGCCATCGCCTCCCCGTCCGCGGTCAGCGTCACGGTCCGCGTGTCGCGGACGAACAGCGGCCGGCCGACCGCCGTCTCCAGCTTGCGGACGTGCTGGCTCACCGTGGGCTGCCGGATGCCGAGACGCTCGGCCGCCTGGGTGAAGCTGAGCGACTGTGCCACCGCCAGGAACGTCCGCAGCTGGTCCGGATCGTACATCGATGCACCTCCCATTACGCGACGCAATAAGACTAATAGGAGTAATTCGCTGTCGGAATTCAGTACCCAACCGCGAGGATGGAGGTGTCCTCCCCTGACCAGTCCACTCGTGTAGGGAACACTCTTGACCACCCGGGCCACCGGTACTGTCCACCCTGTCCCCGACTTCCACACCCACCGCAGCAACTCCCACCGCAGTACGACCCCTGGCGAACTCCCGGCCGCGCAGCGCCGGCCCGGATTCCGGGACACCTTCAGCGCTCTGCAGGTCCGAAACTTCCGCCTCCTGGTCAGCGGACTGCTGGTCAGCGCGACCGGCGGCTGGATCCAGCGCATCGCCCAGGACTGGCTGGTGCTCACGATCACCGGCAGCGCCACCGCGGTCGGCATCACCACCGCGCTGCAGTTCCTGCCTACCCTCCTGCTCGGCCTGTACGGCGGAGTGATCGCGGACCGCTTCCCGAAGCAGAAGGTCCTGCTGGTCAGCCAGTCGACCATGGGCTCAGCGGCGGCCATCCTCGCCGTACTAGCCTTCACCGGGCAGGTGCAGGTGTGGCAGGTCTACACCATGGCGCTGGTCCTCGGCCTGGCGACCGCGGTCGACAATCCGACTCGGCAGTCCTTCGTCACCGAACTCGTCGGCAAGGACAGGGTGCGGAACGCGATCAGCATGGTGTCCTCGACGTTCCAGCTGGCCAGCCTGATCGGTCCGGCGCTCGGCGGGGTACTGCTCGGGTCGATCGGCACGGCGTGGGCCTTCGGGCTCAACGCGATGACGTTCTTCGGGTCGATCTCCGCGCTGCTGATGATGCGCGAGCGCGAGATGCCCGGGCTGCACGCGGCCCGGCGGGCG
>WNGE01004534.1_pt1 | contig 15958 bp, 18 predicted proteins | sample 5400651 | NCBI WGS metagenome assembly WNGE01 (sample SAMN13153370, study PRJNA577476) | soil metagenome | isolation source: 60 cm soil or saprolite under grassland replicate 2 | place: USA:California | collected 2016-06-15 | reverse complement strand
CGACTCCTGCGTCCCCGCCGCCCGCACCGAGAACCGGGACCGCCGGAAGAACTCACTCAACCGCGGGTCGACCCGCAAGTCAGGCGACACCAGGATCGGCTGCCGCTCGGCGAACCCCAGCCGCCGCTCGCGCTCGTCCAGATCGGCCCAGCCGCCGAGCCCGCTCTGGTCCGTGGAGGTGTCGGCGTCGCCGTCACCGACCCAGAACAGGTCCCATTCGCCTGCCACACGACCTCCCCGACTAGGCAACACGACCTCGAACAACACGCGGACCGTACACGGAAGGCGGTCTTGCCGGTGCCCGGCGGCCCGTACAGCAGGACCGGGATCTTCTTGTCCCGTAGGCGGCGCAGCACGTCGATGTCGGTGGCGCCGGCCAGCCGGCGGGGGAAGTACCGCTCCCCGTTGGGCCGCAGCAGCGGTTGTCGCCGCTTCGACGTGCGCGGGCTCCCGCTGCTGGAGGTGCGGGGCGCCGGCGGGGGCAGGGCGCCGGCGGCGTCGATACCGGCCTGGGTGACCTGGAACTGGTGCGGGCCGGTGTGGTGGGTGGCGTAGCCGGCGGCGGCCATCCGCTTCAACGCTTCGAACACCGCACCAGACGACGGGGCGCCGATCGCGGCGGTGACCTCACCGACCTTCAGCACGGTGTCGGGCCGGCTGGCCAGGTACGCGGCGACCTGCTGGTAGAGCTGCCCGGACCGCCGGGCACCGGCCGCCGCCGGGTCCGGGCCGGTGTGCGCGGTGGTGGCGGCCGGGTCGGGCGCGCCGCCGGTGCTGGCTGGTTGGGCTGGGTTCATGTGTGGGCTCCTGTCGCGGGACAGGCCCGCGCACCCGTCTCCGGGTGCGCGGGCGGCGGAAATGCCGCTCACGGCGGAGACGGGTGGGTCGACGGCGCGGCCCAGGTGGTTCAAGGGCCGGCCACGACACCCGTGCAGTGAGGTGGGCGCCGTCGGTTGTCGGCCGACGGCCGGTGTGGTTCCGAAAGCGTGTGGGGTAACGGGCGTCGCCAGGCGGTGACCTACCAGGGTGCGACGCGTTACGGTGCGGCCGGATGGGACAGGTCAGTCGCCGTTGCCGCAACCGGGTCGTGTGGCGGCCATCGGCTGTCGCCGGCGGGCGGGTTGGTCGTCGCGGGCGCGCCGTGCCGGGGTCCGCGCGACCGCCGGCCCCGCACCGTGTGTGGCGCGCCCGCCACCGTGACCCGGCTGGGTCGTGGATGTCCTCGCGCGGGGTGGTCACCCGTCGGTGGCGGGCTCGGGTGGGGCGGGGTGCAGTCCGACGATGAGCCGGTCGACGGCGGGGTCGACGTCCGGGGTGGGGCGCCACGCGTCGGCGGTTGCGCGGTTGCTGAACGGGCCGATGGTGGCGGCGACGGTGCGGGCGCGGTCGAGCAGCACCACCACGGCGGCGGTGGTGTCGGTGGGCGCGGGGTGGGCGGTCGCGGCTAGGTCGGCGGGGAGGGGCAGCCACGCCTCGTCGGGCACGGCCGGCTGCTCGGCGGGGTGCAACGCCACCGGGCGGGTGGCGAAGACGGCCGGGTTGGTCATGGCCAGAACGGGTGCGTGGCCGGATGCGGCCCGGTCGCCGTCGAACGGGCCGTACGCGGCTAGGGCCCCGTCGGCGGTGGCGGCCAGCAGCGCGTACGGGTCGCGGATCTCCAGCGAGTCGATGACCGCCAGGCTGACCATGTCGCCGCTGGCGAGGTCGATCAGCGTGACCATGACGAGGCGGCCGTCGTCGCGGGTCCAGTCCACTGTTTCGAAGTGCTCGCCGGTCACCGTGGTGAACCGGCGCCAGGCACGGTTGTCCGGGTTGAAGTCGTCGATGGCGGTGCTGCCGCCGGCTTGGTGCATCACTGTCCTCCGTGGACGGTCGAGGGTCGTTGGGCGCTCACGGCCGCCGGTGTGCCGGGACGTGGCGGCGCGACGTATCCACCCCTGGATGCGCTGTTTCGTCAAGTGCTCCGCCCCGGATCGCTTCGCGGGGGCCGGCGGTCCCGGGGACGCACCTTCGGCCTTGGGCGGGTGAGGTGCCGGCTGTCGCGGGGCGGGACCCGGCCCCCGTTTCAGGCGGCCGTAGCGGCGGGTGCCTTGCCCGCCGCGGGTGCGGTGGCCTTCCTCGGTGTGCCCCGGGTCGCGGGCGTGGACGCCCTGGCTGGCCGCCCGGCTGCGGCGCCTCCGGTTCGCGCCGGCGACGATGCGGTGGCGGCCTTCCTGGCCGGCGCCGGCATGGTCTGCGGTGCCGCCGGTGCCGCGCCGTCGAGGGTGCGGATGTGCCCGGCGAGTTCGACCAGGCTGATCGAGGCGACGACGATGAGACCGTCGACGCACAGCGGCATCAGGTGGGCGGAGGCGGCGGTTTCGCCGTACCGGGCGGTGACGCCGGCCATGTGCCAGTAGGAGACCCAGGCGGCGATGGCCGCGATGACGCCGGTGGCGGCGATCCGCACGGCGGCCAGGGCGCGGCGGTGCACCGGCACCCGCGAGATGAGTTCGACAGTAAGCAGCAAAGCCAGGGGTGGCCAGGCGGCGATGGTCTGGCTGATGAGGTTGTCGCGGGCGTGCAGGACGTTTGCGGCGATCGAGGCCGCGACCCCGAGCGTGAGGGCCAGCCGGACGAGCCAGCGCAGGCGTCGCAGGTGGGTGAGGTTGGTCATGGGCTGCCTTCCCCGCACGGTCTGCCAGCCGGGCACCGGCTGGCAACCGTGCGGTGTGCTGGGAGCAGGGGCGTCGGTGAGCAGTGGGGTCAGGGCGGCTTGGCTGGCGCAGCCAGCGGTCCGCCGGGCGGCTCAGCGCGGGTCGCGGCTGATCAGGAAGCAGTCCGGCGCCGCCGGGTCGTCGTGGCGGTAGCGGCGCAGCTTCTCGTCGTAGTGCGCGGGCAGTGCGCAGTGTCCGCAGCGCATCGCGGCGGGCTCGTCGAGGTCGGCGCCGTCGGGTCCCTGGGTGGTGCTGTGGTCGTGTTTGGGGTAGGCGCAGGCGCCGTAGTTGCAGTGCCGCCGGTCGGGGGCGCAGCCGGCGGGACACCTCGTCCTGGACCGCGGCGATGGTGTCGGGGCCGCCCTCGGCGGTGGGCATGGGCACGCCAGCGTCTTGCAGGTAGTCGTTGGCGTCGACATAGTCGTGCAGGTCGGTGAAGGAGACGACGCTTGCCGGCAGCCCGCCGGCGGCGATGTCGTCGTTGACGGTGGCCATGATGTGGTCGGCCCACCGGGCGATGTCAGGTCGGGGCGCCGGCCACCACGACCGGGGTCGGGGTGTCGGCGCTGAAGGTCGCGGTCCACACCACGGTGGCGGCCTCGCCGACGAGGTGGCTGGCGTTGACTTCCACGCCGGTGTCGCCGAAAGGGTCGACTGACACGTCGAGCCGGTGCTCGCCGCGCCGGTGCCCGTACGCGGCGGCGGTGGCCGGGTGTGCCGGGGCGATGGGGCGCAGGCCGAGTCCGGTCAGGGCGGCTGCCAGATCGGTGCCGGTGGCCGCGCCGGTCGCGGATCCATCGGCCGTGGCCGCGGCGGTCGCCTGCCGCCACAGGCCGAGCAGGGTGCGCAGGTGGGCGATGCGGTCGGCGCGTAGGCCGATCAGGGCGTCGAAGCGGGGTGCGTTGGCCTGCAGTTCGCCCAGCGGGTTGACCGTGCGGGCTGGCTGACCGGGGCGCGCCTCGATGTTCTCCTGAACCTTCGCGGTGCTGTCGGCGATGGTGTCGGCGAGGCGGGCCAGTTCGGTGTCGGCGTCGGCGACCGCGCTGGCCGCCCGCTCGACGGCGCGGCCGAGTCCGCGGACGACCGGGTCGCCGCGGCGTCCCGCGTCCAGCAGATCCTGCCAGGTCACCCTCTGGCCGGTGTACTTGCCTATCACCTCCTCGATATCCACTGTGGACTCCTACAGGTTTGCGTGGCGGCTGGTCCGGGTGTCGCGTGGGGTTGCGGGCGCACCGGCGGTGTGGCCGGTGTGGCGGTCACCGCCGGAGTGGGGCCGCGGCGCGCGGGGGGTATGCGACGGTCTGGCTCCGTCACGCTGCGGGGGTGCCCCGGCGTGGGCTGAGGCTCAGTCCTGGTCGGATGCGGGCGCCGTCGGCGGGCCGGCCGGCAGGGTGTCGCGGACGGCGGCGGCGACGACCGCGGGTGGTGTGCCGGGCAGGAACGTCGCGCTCCACAGCAGCGCCGCGTGGTGGTCGAAGACGTGCAGCTCGGCGGTGTTGTCGTCGCGCGGGTAGACCGTGACGGTGACCGTCCGCCCGCCGCGGCGGGCCGCGTAGGCGGTGCGGTTGGGGTCATCGGTGGGTTGCGGGTGCAGGCCCATCTCAGCCAGCGCTGCGGCCAGCTCGGCCGGGCCAGCGGCGCCAGCGGCTGTGGTCGCCGCCTCCGGTGGCCAGGTGGCGCCGTCGGGTTGCAGCGCCTGCAGGGCGGCGACGAGGCGCCGCCGGGTCCGGTCGGTGTGCCGGCGACGGGTGTCTTTCAGGTCGAGCACCGCGGCCAGCAGCCGGACCTCCCAGTCGCCGACCGGGTCTTCAGCGCCGTCGATGACGGTGCGCAGCGACGCGGCAGCCTCGTCGAGGATCCGCACGCCGGCGGTGGCGGCGAGATGGGCGGCCGACGCCTCGATCAGGGCCAACACGAGGACGGGCACCTGGGCGCAGGTGACCGGTAGCAGGTCGAGGTCGACCTCCCAGCCGACGTCGGTTGCGGCGGTGGTGAGCAGGTCACCGAGGTCCATGGTGGATACCCTCCTTTGCTGGATATGGCGGGGTGGCGGGATCGGTTCGAGGACCGTGTTGTGGTGTGCCCGGCGCCGGGGGTCATCGCAGGCCGGTTCAGGCCGGGGCGGGTTCGCCGCGGCCGGTGAGCGCCGCGCCGTCGCCGCCGGCGGGTTCGGCGGCCTCGTCGGGTGTGGGCACACGCAGGCACAGCCGCGCCGCTTGCTCGGCCATCTCGTCGGCCCAGTCGGGGCGCGACGGGTGCACGGCGGTGGACAGCCACAGCCGGGTCGCTGCGGCGCCGGGGTCGGGCCGGCTGGCGCCCAAGCGGCGGGCCACGTCGCGGACGGCGTCGATCGCGGCGGCCATGCTGGGGTGGGCTTCGGTGGTGATGATGGTGGCGTGGCAGGTGCCGGGGCCGGGGCGGGTGTCGGTGAGGTGGCCGTTAGCGTGCCACCGCCAGGCGTGGCCGTCGGGTTCGGGGCGTAGCAGGATGTCGGTCAGCCGCAGGTCGGCCAGCCGCTGGTCGAGGTGCAGCCGAGCGGCGACGTCGTCGTGGGCGCGGCGGGCCATGGCGGCGGAGTCGGTCAGCAGCGCGGTGATGGTGGCCAGCCGGGCTTCGGCCTGGTCAGCGTGGTCGCCGCAGTACGGGGTCAGCCCGTCGGCGACCGCGGACAGGTCTTCCAGCACGTAGCCGAGGGTGGGCAGGATCAGGGTGAGGTTCTGGTTGCTGTCGATGGCCATCACCGCCCGCGCCATCGCGGCGGCGCCGGCCAGCGCGCCGATAGCCTGGTGCGCGGTGCGTTCGTGGTGGGCGGCGTCGTCGGGGCGGAAGTCGGGTGCGAACAGGTAGCTGTCGGCGACGCCATCGCGCAGCCGGGCCAGCACCGTGTCGGTGTCGACGACGGGCACCGGCACGCCGACGGCGCTGCCGCCCAGCGGCGAGGGCAGCCGCACGTGCCTGCCCGCGTGGGGGTCGTCGTCGCGGACCGCGTCGACCAGCAGCACGTGGCTGGGGGCGACCACGTACACGGCGGGTCCGCCATCGGGCTGTGGTGCATCGAGGACTGGGACGGCGGTTGTGCGCAGCAGGGCGAGGGCGTGGCTGACGGCCGGCAGCGGGTAGGCGGCCAGGTCGGGGACGGCGGCGGCGAACCCGGCGGGGGTCAACCACTGCCGGATGGTGGGCTGGGTCACGGAAGACTCCTGTGATGTCAGGGAAACTGGGGTGCAACGGGTTCCGTGGCGCGGCGGCTGGGTGTCGGGGTGCCTGCCGGGCACCGCAGGTGCAGACGCCGCGCACGGCATGAACGCTTCGGCGGGGCCGGGTGTCAAGTGCGCGGCCAGACCTATGCCGCGCGGCAGCGGTTCCGGCAGCAGCGGTGGTGAACCGCCGCCTGGACGTGGACCCGGCGGGTGGCTGGCGGCGGGTTCGGCCCCGGCTCAGGCGGTGGTGTCAGGGCAGTTGGGTCAGGGCATGCGCAGCAGGAACGGGCTGGTCGGGTCCAGGCCCAGCGCGGTCAGCGTGGTGTGGCGGTGGGCGAAGATCGCGTCGGCCACCGTGTCGGTGAGGCGGTGCAGCCGCAGCGCCAGGGACACGGTGCCGGGTTGGTTGGTGTGGTGGATGGTGTCGAACTGGCCGGGGAACTGACCGGTCAACGCCCGGTGCGCGGTCCGGGTGGGCTGCCCGCCGTGCTGGTAGGTGTCCCACCGCGTGAGGTGGGCGAGGTTGACGTACAGCGGCCCGTGCACGCTGAGGCTGTCGTACAGGTCGCTGGACAACAGCAGGTCGGGGATCTCGCTGTGGCGGATGCGGACCTGCAGCCGGATGTCGTCGGGCATCCGCCACCACGGCGCCGGCATGCGGTGGTGCTCGTCGGGCCAGTACTCGTCGTTGCCGGGCGGCGCGGTCACGACCGCGTCCCGTCGTCGGTGCCGGGCGGGGCCTGCGCGTCCAGCTCACGCTGCCGGTCGGGTGCCGGTGGCCACGGCGCGGGGTTGTGGTGCGCGCCGAACATCGGGTCGGTGGTCGTGCTGGATCCGCAGCGCCGGCAGCGGGTCCAGGTGTCGTAGCCGTAGCCGACCATCGACGGCATATCGCCGCCGTCGAACTCGTTCACGGCGTGGCAGGCGGTGCACCGTTGTTCGCCGTCTGGTCCCCACGTCTGTGACAGCGGTTCGTCCCGGCCGGCATTGACCTCGTCGTCGGCGAGCGTCCACCGCCAGGTGTCGCCGTCGATGCGCCACCACCGGCCGGGGTCGGCGGTCAGCGCCTCGACGCGTTCCCGCCCGGTGCTGGGGTGGCGGATCACCTCGACCTGCTCGCCGGTGACCCGGATCCCTTCCGCGGGGCGCCTGTCGGCCGGTTGGCGGCGCCAGTCCAGGGCGATCCAGGCGATGTCGCGGCGGAACCGGGCGAAGACGAACCCGCCGGGACGGTGGTAGCCGCGCGCGACCTGCGCCGGGTATGGGCCCAGGTCACCGGCGGCCACCTGTGCCGCCGCCCAGGTCGCCTCGGCGGGTGCGGTGGTGACTTCCCGGGTGTGGTGCGTCGCGTGGTCGATGGTGGCGTCGGTGTGGACGTCGATGGTGAACCAGCACGCCCGGCGGGCGGCGGCGTGGCACAGCTCGTCCAGCAGCGCCGGCCCCTGCCAGAACTCGTCGTCGGGGTCGGTGTGGGTGAGCCGCAGGTAGCTGCCCGGTGTCCGGTGGTCGGACGGCTCGTCTGGGGCGCCGTCGACGTGGACGGCGTGGACCGGGTCGGGGGCGGGTTCGGCGGATCGGCCGTTGGAGCCGATCATGCCCGTCGATCGGGTGTCGACGAGCAGGCACGGCCGGCGGCCGTCCTCGCCGACGCCGATGAAGGTCGTGCAGGACGCTGCGTGCTCAGCGAGCCGGAAAATCTCGGGCAGGTCGAACCAGAGCCGTTTGTCCACAGTGGTCTCTCCTGACATGAGCCGCACCCCTCGGCGGGCGGGCCGAGGGGTGCGCAACGGTGGCGGGAACCGGCGACTCCCATAGGGTCGCCGGGTGTGTGGTGATGCGGGTCGCGTCATCGGGCGGTGGTGCACCTGGCGGACGCGGCGCCGTGCCGCGGTGCGTCACTGCGCGGGGTGTGGCCGAGGCCGGTCAGCCGGTTGCGTTGCCGTCGGCCGGCGTCGTGTCGGCGCCGGGTTGGGCGTCACCGCCGTCAACGCGGGTCAGGTACCGCCAGCCGCGGCCCGACCAGATCACCCACTCGACGCCCTTGGGATGCCGGTGTTCGGCCAGCAGTCGCCGGGCCAGGCCGGTGCGTTGCGCGGCGAAGCTGGGGGTGGGACGTGCGGTGAGCAGGTCGAGCTGGTAGCCGTGCTCGTCGAGCAGTCGCACCACCGTTGCGTCGTCGGCGGCGGCGTGCCGCACGATCTGGTCGAGGTCGAACTCGTCGATCAGCGCGTCGAGCACCTGCTCCTCGGACATCGTTTGGCCGCGGCGGCGGCAACCTTGCGCGAAGGTGGCGAGGTGGCGCCAGTTGAACGGGCTGGAGTTCAGCGCGTAGTACTCGGTGGCGCCGCCGTTGCCGTTGTTGGTGATGGTGCCGACGATCTGCCCGTCGAGGGCGAGCTGCGCGGTGTAGGCCACACCGTTGTGGGTGTCCATCTGCTGCAGCGACACCACCCGGACCCGGTCGTGCGGCATCCGCACGTCCGGGGTGTGCGTGAGCATCACGAACTCCTGATGCGCACCGCGCGGCGGGAGCTGCCCGACGATGCGGTCGCAGTCGGCCGGATCGATCGCTTCCCAGCACCAGTTCCAGCCCATGACGACGTACCGGCCGTCGGCGTCGGGGGTGATCCGTTCGATCGCCTCCGGGTCGCCGTACATGACGCGCTGGTCGGCGACGACGGTGTCGCCGTCGAAGGCCAGGCTGGTGTACGCCTCGTCCACCATGCGGTCCAGGTCGGGCTCGGACGCGCCCTCGCCGCGGAGGGACTCACGGTACTGCAGGCGGTGCTGCTGCTGGTCGGCGACGATGGCCTCGGCGACCTCGCGGGTGCACCGGAAGACCGCCCAGCCGTTCCAGGTGTCGATGAGGACTCCGACGAAACCGACGGACATGCGCGAGCCGCCGTCAGGGCCGTCGGTCCAGGCCCAGTCGCCGGCGAACACGCCGACGCTGCCCAGGCGAAGGTTGTCGGGGTGCAGGTAGCTCAGCTCCGCCGCACCATCAGCGGCGGGAGTTGCGGTGCTCGCCGCCGGGTTGGCGGCGTTGCTGCTGTTCGGGTCGGTTGACATGCGGGTCTCCTGTTCGGTCGTGGACCGTTGTTGTGCGGGGGCTTGCGGTGGGATGCGGGCCTACGCCGCAGTGGTGAGGCACGCGAGCGGGCGCCGCTTCTGGCGCGGCCGTACGGCCGGCCTGGGCAGGCCGGGGTGCCAGCTCCGTCAGGCGCCGGTGGGCAGAAAGCGCCACCGGCAAGCGAGGCAAGATCGGCGGTGAAGCCGACGCGTGCCGTGCGGGTGCGCCGTTTCGTTCAGGCGGCCCGTCGCCACCGAGTGTCAACGGGGGCGGGCACTGGGCGGGTACAGCGGGCGCCGCCGGTGAACCGATCCTTGGCGGGTCGGTGCGGGCGGCGCCGACCCGGGTACGGCCGTGCGGCGCATTGTGGCGCGGTGTCAGTCCTGGGGTTGCCAGTTCGGCTTGGCGATGCCGACGACGTTGGGGTTGATGACCCAGTAGCCTTCGCAGCCGATGACCACGGCGGCTCCCAGGACGATGTGGATGCCGTCCTCGGGCTCGGGTATCTGGCTGCACTCGGGGCACACCGGCGACAGATAGGGCTGCACGGCTGGGTCGTGTCGCATCATCGCGGTGATCACCGCGGCGAGGTAGGCGGTGCGCTCCTAGGCGGCTTGGCTGGCGCGTACGCGGGCGGCAGGGTCGCGCGGCGGGGCCGTCTCGTCGTGCCGCCCGCCGAGCAGCCGGACGGTGGCCAGGTCGGCGGCCAGCTGCTGTTCGACCTCAGCGCGGACTTCCTCGGCGTCGCGGTCGTCGTCATCGTCCAGGTCGATGGTGACGAGCAGGTAGACGGTGCGATCCATGGGGATTCAGGTCTCCTCCGGTGCGGGGGCACGGACAGGTGAGTGCGGCACGGGGGCTCGGCCGGGGATCCGCCACGTCGGCGGGCATCGATGCCTGTCGGATCCGGTGGCGTCGTCGGGTAGCGCCGTGCGGCAGTGTTCGGCGGCCCGGTCCTGCACGGCGGTTTGGTGGCCGTCGCGGAACGCGTCGATCGCCTCGGCGCGGTCGTGGGCGTCGAGGCCCTCCCAACCCGGGGCGTCGGCGGGGGCGGCGTCGGTGTACACCTCGGCGCAGGTCGGGTGTCGGCGTCGGGGCGGGACAGGTCGCAGCCGGGCAGGGTGTCGAGGGTGAGTGGGTCACCGTCGTCGATGCCGGCCAGGATCATCCGGGCGGTGGCGGCGGTGTCGCCGCTGGCCCGCCCGCCGACGGTGTCCTGGGCCCACCAGTCGGCCGCGTCGGCGCCGGCGTCGGTGCCGGCCGCGCGCAGCGCGTCGGGCACCCGCTGCCACCGGTCGGCGTCGGCCGCCGGGTCGGGCGGATCAGCGTGGTCGGCGATGGTGTGGGGCATGGGTTCCTCCGGGTCGAAGACGTGTAGGCGCCCCGGGACGCCAGGCGGCGGCATCACCTCGGTCGACCGAGGGGGATGCGGCTGGCCTGGCGCACCGGGGCGCGGCTACGGCGGCTGGCGGTGGTGGGGTCATCTGGTACGGACGGTGGCCCGGACCAGATCGAGGACCTGCTGGTAGGTGTCGCAGGTGCGGGCCGCGGCGTGGAACGCGTCGGCGGCGGCGTCGCCGACCTGGCGCCGCAGCGCCACCGCGACCTTGCCGATGAGGATGTGGACGTTGCCGTCGCCAGAGACCCGCACCCGCACCTGCGGGTAGCGGGGGCCGGCGCCGTGTGCCGTGGTGGCCGGTTCGGGGCTGGGCATGGTGGTTGCTCCTCAGGGATCAGTGGGCGCGGCCGGCTTGGAGGTCTCGGTGAGGGCGGCTTCGAGCCGCACGTGGCCTTTGCCGATGGCCGTGCAGGCCCAGGCGACCTGCGCGGCGGTGACGACCGGCACGGGCGGTCGGCGGTCGCGGACCCGCCGAGCGGGCGGGGCAGCACCACCGTGCCGGCATCGGGCTGGTGCGACAGCGGGGTGAGCAGCAGGGCGTGGCCGGGCGCGGGCAGCCACATCGGGCCGCCGGCGTGGTCGGCGGCGGCGATGACGGCTGGTCGGCCGGGGTGCAGCACGGTCAGGGCGGCGCAGACCAGCGGCAGCGGACGCGCGGCGAGGTCGGGGTGCGCGGCGGCGAACCCGGCCGGGGACACCCATTGCAGGATCGGTGGGGTACCGGCCCGCAACGCGGTGGGGTCGTAGCCGGGGGTGTCCTCCTGGGTGAGGATCCATGGCCAGATGTGCGGGCCGAGGACGAACCGGCCGCCGGAGTCGGCGTCGATGTGGTGCTGCTGGGCGTGGCCGGTCCTGGCGTACCAGGTCACGGTGAGCGTGTCGCCGTGCCGGTGCAGGCGGGGAAGGCCGGAGCCGGGCAGCCGGTCGGCGTAGAACGCGGTGAGGATGTCGATGGCCACGTCGAGGGTGTCCGGGTCGAACCGGGCCACCACGACACCACGGGCGTGTTCGCCAGTACAGATTTCGGCGTGAAAGGCGGTGTGCAGCCCGTCGAGGCTGACCACCGCCGGCCGCCAGGTGTGCCCGACGTGGGCGGCGGTGGCCGCGTCGCCGACCAGCGGCGCCGCTGACGATTGCAGCCCGTCAACGGCGGCCTGCAGCCGGTGGCGGCTGTGCCATGCCCACCGGCCGTGCACGGTGGCCTCGAACACCAGCACGTGGTCGTCGAGGTCGTCGACCAGATAGGCCCAGTCGTGGCCGACCGCGGCGTCGGTCAGGTGGACGTCGCCGATCTCGTCGTCTGGCGGGCCGTTCCAGTCCATCCGCCCGATCCCGGCGACGAGGTTGTTCCCGCCGGCCGGGCCGGCGCAGTCCGGGTCGAGGAACGCCCAGTCCTGGGCCAGCAGCCGCCGCAGCAGGACGTGGGTGTCGCCGTCGAAGACGTCCCGCCAGATCCGCCGCAGCGCCGCCAGCACCTGCGGCGGTGCGCCGTCTCGGTACAGCCGGCGGGCGGTGTAGGTGTGCCCGTCCGGGCCGACGGTGCCGATCAGGGCGTGCGTGCGGGCCATCACCGCACCCCCTCTGCGATGCCGCCGGCGTCAGGGTTGTCCGGAGTGGACAGTCGGCGGATGCGGTCGCCGGCGTCCAGGCACATCGACAGCCGGGAGCCGCTGTCCCAGTCGATGTCGACGGTGGCGGTGGCCTCGTCGTGGCGTACCACGGTGCCCGTGTCGCCGGGGCGTAGCGCGGTGTGCGGGTCGTTGGTGTATTCGAGCGCGACGCGCTCGCCGGGCTGGTATCGCATTGCCGGTCTCCTCGACGGGTCGGATGAGGGTGCCGGCCCCGCGCCGTGTGGCGCGGGGCGGCGAGGGGTGGATCAGGTGCGCGCCGGGCCGGGGCACGGAGGTCCACGGGCGCGTGGGTCAGGAGTGGAAACTCCACGTCCCGGGCCGCGGGGAGCCGATCGGATACGACGGGATGTGCTCGTGGTCGCCGCCCGCGTCGTCGCGGTCCGGCTCGCAGGTGCCGTCGTCGCGGAGGCTGGCGTGGCACCCGTCGGTGGTGCAGCGTCGCGCCGTGCCGTGGAAGATGAGGCCGTAGACGATCCGGCTGGCGGTGGTGACGAGCAGCGACAGGTCGCCGTCGCGGCTGACGTGGGTGTCCGCGCCCATGCCCATGCCGAACACGCCGGCCAGGTGGCGGTGCCAACTGGTGAGCGCGTCGAGATGGATCTGGGAGCCCGGCCCGTAGTGGGCGGCCAGCGCGCCGATGTGCGCCTCGCACGCCGCGATGACGTCGACGGCGTCGCGGGTGAGGTGCACCTGGTGGACCGGCGGTCGCCGGTCGGTGCGGGTGAGGGTGGGGGCGGGTACGGTCGGGTCGTCGTAGCTCGCCGGCATCAGGTTGACCAGGTCGAAGGTGAGCTGTGCGGCGGTGCCCCACTCGGCGGCGCGGTCGAGGATCGCGGTGACGATCGCGTTCCACTGCACGGTCGGGACGGCGAACTCGCCCGGGGTGAGCGGGTGCGTCGGGTCGAGTTCGGCCAGCGTCGTGCCGCGGTCGCACAGCAGGGCGTCGAAGACGCCGCCGAGCGCGTCGTTGAGCAGGGCGCGGGTGTTGCCGGCGGCGTCGACCGCGGCGACGATGCGGTCGAGTTCGTCGGTGGTCAGCGCCCGCCGTGCGCCGCTGGGGGTGTCGTTACTGGACATGCAGCGTTCCCCTTTCAGATTTCAGACAGGGTGGTTGGTTTGCGGTGGCAGATCAGCCCGGCCGACGCCGGCCAGAGGGTGCGCCGCCGCGCGACCGAGCGTGTTGCGGCAGGGGTCGAGGCGAGCCGGGACTGTGCGGCGGCATGGTTGGACTTCGCCTGTGGGCGTGTTCGGCGGTCGGTCCGCACACGCCGCGACGGCCGCCGTCGCGGCTGGCGTCCACATCGGACAGATCGGCGGGCCGCGGGGCCGCGCCGGCTTCACGGCGAAGCGTGGGAGCATTGCGTCCGCTGCGGTGTCGGTGCTGAGCCGGCGTTGGCGGCGGCGGGTGTAGAGTCAGCTTTGACACGGCGTCGGCGCGTTGTAGGTTCTCGCGGATCTTGTCGTCGGCCGCGTGGCTGGCCTGGGTCGCGAGCGCGTTCTCAGCGGTTTGTCAGCCGGTTCTTCTCACCGGTGTGGCGCTTTCTTGATGATCTTGGGCCGGGGTCATGCGGCCAGGTTGGCGTCTGCCCGTTGGCGATGGTGTTAGCGGCGGGTTGAACCGCGCCGTTAGCGAAGGTGTTACGGGTATCCGACCAGGCGCCGTGTGTTGTCCGGCAGCGCGTGGTCGGTGCCGGACCACCGACTCGCAACGCCAGCCACGCAAACCGGTCAGCTGGCCCAGCGCGAATGCATGGGCTGCGACGCCTGGCTCGACGTGGCGGGCCGCAGGCGTTGGACCCCGGCGCCACTGCGGCCCAGCTTCGGGCCCGGAGAGCCTGGATCGCCGCCGAGCGGGCGGAACCGTTCCGCCTCTTCGCGTGCTTGATCGCGTGGCGAAAACGCTCGACGCCGTGCTTTCGGCGTGCGGTTCCTCCAGAGGGCCGAGCGTTAGGTGCCGAGGGCGCGTGCTAGGAGGGCCTTTCGGCTTCGGGTCTGGGTCTTGGCGAACACCGACTTGAGGTGGTCCTGCACGGTGTGCTCGGAGAGGAAGATCCGGCCGGCGACCTCTCGGGTGTCGGCGCCGGAGGCGAGATGGGTCAACAGTTCCGACTCGCGCGTGGAAAGGGCGTAGGCGCGGGCAAACAGATCGAGCCGCTCAGCAGGTGTCGATTCCTCGATGGTGACGGCGATGTCAGCGCCGATGCGGGCGGCACGCAAGGTGAGCCACAGCCCGGCGGAGAGGTGGACCCGGGCACTGGGCTGGTGATCGTCCACCCCTGACTCGACCGCGAGCAGTTGCGCCGCAACGTTGTAGGCGTTCGCGGGAACCGGCGCGCGGCCCTGTTCGGGCGGAATGAGGGTTTGCAGGTACTCGTGGGTTTGCGGAGTCTGGCCGATCACGTCGAGCTCGGGCGAGAGGAGCAACACCACGGGCCCGGGCCGCGACGCGGACGAGGGGCGGGCGACGAAGGTGGCCGCCTGGGCCTCGCGCAAGGCCGCGGTGACGGGTTCGGCGAAGGCGGCCACGCGGCGGGCATCCGCCGCGGTGAACACACCACCTGCGCGCCACAGGTCCAGGAACCCCCAGCAGCCGAAGCGATCGCGGAACACGACTGAGACGACGTCGGCCACCCCATGCTCGCAGAGCAAGGCGCGCAACGGATCGCTGTCGGTCGCCGCGCTCAGTAGCGCCACCTGTCCAGGACCGAGGGCGGTCCAGCGGTTGGCCGCGGTGAGATACTTGGCCCGGATTAGGCGCGGCAGCGCCACGAGCAAGGGCATCGGGACGTCAGCGAGCGGCGACGAGCCGACGGCGGTTTCCGGATCGGTGAGCAGGAATGCGTACGCATCGAAGCCGACCGCCCGGCGCAGCTTGCCGAGCAGGTCGACGCGCAGCCGGCGGTCGTCGAGCACCCCAAAAGCCTAACGGCAAGGACCCCAGACATCTGGGATGGTGCCCGTCTCGCGGGAAGATCGAGCATTGAGGCGTGACTACCTTGCATATCGAGCACGCGATCACCGACTACGGCGTGTGGAAGTCCGCATTCGACCGCTTCGAAGAAATGCGCCGGCAGTCGGGCGTCAAGCACCACCGAGTCCACCGGCCGGCCGACGACCCGGCCTACATCATCGTCAACCTCGACTTCGGCACGGCCGAGGAGGCCAACGCGTTCCTGGAGTTCCTGCGCAACAAGGTCTGGTCGTCGCCGCAAAGCGCGCCCGCGCTGGCAGGCACGCCGCAGACCCGCATCCTGGATCTCTGCGAGGAAGGGTGACCGTTGGGCGTAGGTCGGATCCGGCCGTGATCCGATCTAGACGATCATTTGAGAGTTGACCCAGCGTGTCGTACTCCGGGGCCGGTGGAGGCCAGCGCTCAACACGTTCGTGATCACCTCGGCGATTGCTTCCCGCAGCGGACGTCCAGGTGATTGCGGCAGCGTTGTTCCCCGGCGCGGCGGGCGCGCAGTGGGAGGACTGGCCGGACTATCCGCCTGCCGAGGACCGCGCGTGGCGGGTGGGCTGAGCTGGCGCGGCGTAGTGGTCAAGTAGCTGGCGGATCTCGGGCCGGTCGAGGTGGTCGAGCAGGCGGCGACCGCGGGCGGTGAGGGTCATGGGTTGGTAGCGGTGTCGGGTGCGATGGATGAGGGCGGCGCCGATGTCGGCTTCGAGGCGGTCGAGTTGCAGGAAGAGGTTCTGTTGGAACAGGCCGAGTGCGGTGGCGGCGGCGTTGATGCTGGGGTAGGCGGTGATCTGCTGGAATCGGTGTAGCCGTTGCCAGCCGTGGCGTGTGCCTTCGACTGCGCGGCGGATGTCTGCGGGCAGGTGCGAGTGGAGCTGGAGTTGCTGGCGGTGGACGCCGATGCGGCCGGCGGTGATGCCGAGGTTCTTGCGGTGGCGGCGGATGGTTTCGTGGGTGAGGCCGAGTTCGGCAGCGATGTCGCCGTTGGTGCGGCGGCGGGTTT
>WNGE01004737.1_pt1 | contig 15963 bp, 16 predicted proteins | sample 5400651 | NCBI WGS metagenome assembly WNGE01 (sample SAMN13153370, study PRJNA577476) | soil metagenome | isolation source: 60 cm soil or saprolite under grassland replicate 2 | place: USA:California | collected 2016-06-15 | reverse complement strand
ATTCCCAGGGGATTGCTGTCCGCGCCCACGCTCCACGGGCCCTTTCCCTCGACCTCGGGCAGTGGGCGCGGCGTGAAGAGACGGACCTCGACGCCGGCGCGCGACGCGAGTGCCCCCGCAATGCCGCGCGTGTAGGTGCCGATTCCGGTCGCTGGCGGCAGAAGCGCCCTCCCGTCAATCGCGACTTTCACCAAACGAGTCTACCGTCCTGTCCGTAATGTCTTCCTGTTTGACTACCACCGGCCGGTGGGTAAAATAGCGGGTTCCGCCATGAAGCAGCCCAACACCCTCTCTCTCGACGCGGTCTCAGACGAGCCTCTGCCGTTCGCGTTCGAGCTGTTTTTTTCCACGACGGGGCTCGACCGGGAGCCTCTGCTCGAGATCTCGCCGATCCGCCTGGAAGGGGAGATCTCCCGCATCGAGAAGGGCTTCACCTTCGACGCGCGGATCGCCTATGGAGGCAGGCTCGAATGCAGCCGCTGTCTGGCGTCGTATCCCTTTCAGACCCGGGAGGATTTCTCGTTGATCCTGAGGAAGCGGGCCACCGCCGCGCGCCGTCGCCAGATCGGCCTTGGCGCGTCGGCAACCGGCGAGGAGATTTCCCTGGATGGCGAAGATCTCGATGAGTATTTCTACGACGAACCGGTTATCTCCGTTGCGCCGATCGCCGAGGAGCGGATCCAGATGGCCGTACCGATGAAGCCGCTCTGCAGGGAAGACTGCCGCGGCCTGTGTCCCCGATGCGGCGAAAACTGGAATGTCGCCGGTTGCGGCTGCGCGCTCGAGTCGGCCGACCCGAGGTGGGAAGTCCTGCGGAACCTGAAGAAAGTGTAGGTCAACGATGCCCAACCCCAAACGTCGCCACAGCAAGGCCCGCCGTGACAAGCGGCGCGCGCACGACGCCCTGACGGCTCCGGCGCTCTCGGAGTGCCCGAACTGCCACGAGCCGAAGATGCCTCACCGCGTCTGCCCGCACTGCGGCTACTACAAGGGCAAGCAGACGATCAACGCGTGACGCCGGCGTGAGGCGTAAGGCAGAAGGCGTGAGGCGGAGTCAACCTGGCTCTTCGTCTAACGCTTGACGCCTAACGCCTTACGGCTTCGGGTGTCGTTATAATCCCCGAGCCGTGCAATCCCCCGAGATCGGGAGTCTGACAATGCGCATCGCGGTGGATGCGATGGGTGGAGATCACGCCCCGCAGGTCAACGTGGACGGGGCGATCGCGGCCTATCGCGAGTTCGGCATTTCGACGCTGCTCGTTGGAAGGTCCAGGGAGCTGATGGGCCTGCTCGAGGACTCGGGTTTCCACGGCGGCGAGATCGAGGTCGTGGAGGCTCCCGAGGTCGTGACGATGGACGACCCGGCCACGGCAGCCATCCGCAAGAAACGCAACTCCTCGATCCGGGTCGCTGCCAACTGTGTGCGCGACGGCCGAGCGGAGGGGCTCGTCTCGGCGGGACATACTGGCGCCGCCATGGTCTCCGCCAAGATGGTCATCGGCACGATCGAAGGCGTGGACCGGCCGGCGCTCGCGACAGTTCTTCCGAACCTGACCGGCCACTGCCTGCTCCTGGACGTCGGGGCGAACCCCGAGGCCAAGACGCAGCACTTCAAGGAATTCGCGGTCATGGGCTCGATCTACGCGCAGCTCGTCTTCGGAAAGCGCTCGCCCTCGATCGGTCTCATGTCCATCGGCGAGGAGGACACCAAGGGGAGCGACCGCACCAAGGAAGCCTTCAAGACCCTCAAGGAGACCGGCTTGAACTTCATCGGGAACGTCGAAGGACGGGACGTCTTCAACGGAAGGGTGGACGTCATCGTGACCGACGGCTTCACCGGAAACGTAATTCTGAAAGTCTCCGAATCCCTCTCCGAGATGGTCGAGCAGCTTCTGCGCGAGGAGATCAAGAGGACGCTCAAGGCATCCGTCGGGTTCCTGCTCTCACGGACGGCCTTCCGCAGATTCAAGACCCGGCTCGACTATTCCGAGTACGGCGGCGCGCCGCTGCTGGGTGTCAAGGGCTGCGTCATCATCTGCCACGGCCGCTCGAGCGCCAAGGCCGTCAAGAACGCCATCCGCCTTGCCGCGGAATTCTCCCGCCAGCGGTTGGCGCAGAAGATCCAGTCCTCCATCGCCGACCTGCACTCGCGCGAAGCGCGGGCGGTGCAGAGCTGATGCTGCGATGAACCGCGCGAAGATCCTGGGCACCGGAGCCGCGGTGCCGAAGAAGCTCCTGACCAACGCCGACCTGGCGAAGATCGTCGAGACGAGCGACCAGTGGATCACCGACCGCACCGGCATCAAGGAGCGCCACATCGTCTCGGAAGGGGAGAAGTTCTCCGATCTCTGCACGAAGGCCGCCGAGATCGCATTGAAACGAGCGCACGTCAAGCCCGAAGAACTGGACATGATCCTCGTCGGCACGATCTCGGGAGACATGGTCTTCCCTGCGGCCTCCTGCTTCGTCCAGAAGAACCTCGGGGCGACCCGCGCGGCCGCTTCCGACGTCGGGGCCGCCTGCGTCGGGTTTCTCTACGGGTTGCACCTGGCCGACGGGCTGATCCAGTCCGACAAGGCGGGCAACGTGCTCGTGATCGGAGGAGAGATCCTTTCGCGCTACGTGGACTGGACCGATCGCTCGACGTGCGTCCTCTTCGGCGACGGCGCGGGGGCCGTTGTCCTGCAGGCCACGAAGGGGGACCACGGGATCCTCGGGAGCCGTATGAAGTCCAACGGCAACTACGCGGACTTCATCTGCATGCCGGGCGGAGGCTCCAACTTCCCGGCCAGCGATCCCAGGACTATCGAACAGAAGCTGCCGTACATCCGGATGAAGGGGAACGAGACCTTCAAGGTGGCGGTCAAGGCGATGGCCGACGTGACCGCGGACCTGCTGGCCGAGCAGGGATTCACGAACGAGGACGTCCAACTCTTCATCCCGCATCAGGCCAACGAGCGGATCATCGACGCGGTGGCCTCGCGGCTGAAATTCCCCGCGGAGCGCGTGTACAAGAACGTCGAGCGCTACGGCAACACCTCCTCGGCCTCGATCCCGATCGCGCTGGACGAGTGCGTGCAGGCCGAGCGCGTGAAGACCGGCGACCTCGTCCTGCTGACCGCCTTCGGCGCAGGACTGGTGTGGGGGTCGGTGCTCCTCCGTTGGTGAGATGAGCCGTTCGACGTGCGACGTTCTACGTTCTACGTTAGGCCCCCTACTTCGCGTCAACGTAGAACGTAGAACGTAGAACTTCTTCGATGGGCCGCCTCGCGCTGTTGTTTCCAGGGCAGGGCTCCCAGTTTGTCGGGATGGGGAAGCCGCTGTCCGAACGGTCCGAGGCGGCGCGCGCGGTGTTCGAGGAGGCCGACGCTGTGCTCGGGTTCGCCCTTTCGCGGCTCTGTTTCGAGGGACCCGAGGAGGAGTTGAAGCACACAGCCAACACGCAGCCAGCCATCCTGACTCACTCGGTCGCGGCGTGGCGGGACCTTCAGACGCGTTTTCCGGAGCGCATCGAAGCAGCGGCCTTCGCCGCGGGGCATTCTCTGGGCGAGTACTCGGCGGAGGTCGCGGCCGGCGCTCTCTCCTTCACCGACGCGGTGCGGCTGGTCCGCCAGAGAGGCCTCTTCATGCAGGAGGCGGTTCCCGCAGGCGTGGGCGCGATGGCGGCGATCGTGGGGCTCCCGCCCGAAGAAGTCGAGGCCGCCTGCAAAGAAGCCGCGCAGGAGGAGGTGGTCTCGCCGGCCAACTTCAATTCTCCCGAGCAAACCGTCATTGCCGGCCACGCGGCGGCCGTCGCGCGCGCCAGTGCGGCGTGCACGGCGCGGGGCGCCAAACGCGCGATCCATCTTCCCGTGTCCGCGCCCTTCCACTGCTCTCTCATGGCGCCCGCCCGCGGACGGCTGCGGCCGCTCCTGGAAGAGATCCCCTTCGCGGACGCCGGGATCCCGGTCGTCACCAACGTGGACGCGCGATCCGAAGCCCGGGGAGATCTCCTGCGCGACGCGCTGCTTCGCCAGGTGGACGCCCCGGTCCGCTGGGTCGAGTCCGTGCGGCTCCTCGCGCGGGAGGGGGTGGATCATGTCCTGGAGATCGGGCCGAGCAGCGTCCTGTCGGGGCTCGTGCGAAGAATCGACAAATCGTTGAAGGTTGAGAACTATGGATGAGACCTTTAAGCGTTCGACGTGCGACGTTCTACGTTCTACGTTTGGGCGCCGGTTTCGTGCGCAACGTCGAACGTCGAACGTAGAACGTAGAACTCTTCCGGTCCTTGTGCTGCTGCTGACCTTCCTGGCAGCGGGTTGCGCGACGATGCGACGGGGCGCCAGGCCCTCTCCGATCGACGCGGCGGTCGAGGCCGCCTCGCGTCGGTGCGCTTGCCGCATCGGAGTCGCGGCGAGGCATCTGGAGAGTGGCCGGGCCTACGAACGCAACGGCGCGGCGGAGTTCGAGTCGGCCTCGGTCATCAAGATCGCCATCGTGACCGAGGCGATGGCGCAGGTGAAGGAAGGGAAAATCGCGCTATCGGACCGGTGGACCCTCTCGCAAGAGAAGAAGGCGGACGGCTCGGGGACGCTTCTGATGCTCGACGCGGGATTGAACCCCACCTGGAACGACCTGATCACGCTCATGGTCGGCCCTTCCGACAACACTGCCACCAACGCGTGGATCGACAGGCTGGGGATTGATGCGATCAACTCCCGCATGGCGGGAATGGGTCTTCCCCACATTCACCTCTTCGCGATGATTCCGTCGCTGGCTCACGCGCACGATGATCCCTCCCCGTGGCGGGGATTCCGCCTGGGCTCGGTCACGCCGCGTGAGCTGGCCGACTGGATGGGGCGTGTCGCACACGGCGAGCTCCTGGACGACGAGTCCTCCCGCAAGATCTTCGAGTACCTCGACAAGGACCCCACGCGGCTGCGCATCGCGCGGCGCTTTCCCTCCGAGATGCTCTGGGCCGGCAAGTCCGGCTCCATGCACGGCGTGCGCAACGATTCCGGCATCCTCCGCACGAAGAAGGGGAGATTCGTCCTCGTCATCCTGACCGACGGCAGCAAGGTCGAGGCGGCGAGCTCCGCGGACCACCCCTCGGTGCTGGCCATCGCCGACGTGGCGAAGGCCATCGTGGACACCTGGAGCCGGGATTTGCCGGACATCGTGGACAAACCCAAATGACGGCGCGCCGCACGCGCGCCGTCATCCTGAGCGCCGTGAGGCGCGAAGGATCTCCGGCGAGAAGAAGGAGATTCTTCGGCCCTTCGGGCCTCAGAATGACAGGGCAGGGGAATGTAGACTCCAACACATGAACCGCTTCGACGGCAAGATCGCCCTGATCACCGGTGCGTCGCGAGGAATCGGCGAGGCGATCGCGCGGCGGCTGGCCGCGGAAGGGGCGATCATCGTCGCGGCGGCCCGGACGGCGGAGGCACTGGAAAAGGTCGTCGCCGGGATCGCGGGGGCGGGGGGCAAGGCTCAAGCTCTGACCCTCGACCTGGCCGACTCGGCCTCCGTCGAGAACGGAGTGAAATCCATCCTTGCGGGGCATGGGCGGATCGACGTTCTCGTCAACAACGCCGGTGTCACGGAAGACAACCTGATGATCCGCATGCCGAAGGAGGCCTGGGACCACGTGCTCGCCACCAACCTGACGGGCGCCTTCCTCCTGACCCAGGCCACCGTCAAGACGATGCTTCGCAGGCGATATGGGCGGATCGTCAACATCACGTCGGTCGTCGGCTTGATGGGCAACGCAGGCCAGGTCAACTATGCCGCCTCCAAGGCGGGGCTCGTCGGGTTGACCAAATCCGTCGCGCGCGAGCTCGCCTCCCGCAACATCACCTGCAACGCCGTCGCGCCGGGCTTCATCGCGACGGCGATGTCGGAGAAGATCACCGATGCTGCCCGGGAGGCACTTTCCGGACAGATCCCGCTCGGCCGGCTCGGCACGCCTGACGACGTCGCCGCGGCGGTGGCCTTCCTCGCGTCCGACGAGGCCGCCTACGTGACCGGAACGGTCCTGAACGTGTCGGGAGGACTGTACATGTAAAAGTTTCAAGTTTCAGGTTCCAGGTTTCAGGAGGGACCGAACGGGTTCTTGCAACCTGAGACTTGAAATCTGAAACTTCGTTAGAATACGGCGGCTTTCTGAGCGAGAAGAAAGGGGAACTGAATGAGCGTGGAAGAGAAGGTCAAGAGCATCATCGTCGAGCAGCTCGGAGTGGATGCCAACGAGGTGACTCCGGAAGCCTCTTTCGTGGACGATCTCGGCGCGGATTCTCTTGACACCGTCGAGCTCGTCATGGCGTTCGAAGAAGCATTCAACATCGAGATTCCGGACGAAGCCGCCGAAAAGATCCAGAAGGTCAAAGACGCCGTCGCCTACATCGAGAAGAACTCCCCTCAAAGCTGATCTCGTGTCCCGGTAGAAAAATCATGCCCCGTGTCTCCTCTCCGCGCCGGGTGGCCGTGACGGGGATGGGCCTCGTCTCGCCGGTCGGAATCGGGAACGCCGCAAACTGGGAGTCGCTGCTTGCCGGCAAGAGCGGCGTCGGACCGATCACGCGCTTCGACCCATCCCCTTTCACGAGCCGCATCGCGGCCGAGGTCAAGGGGTTCGATCCTTCTCTCTACATCGAGAGGAAAGAGATCAAGAAGATGGACACCTTCATCCATTACGCGATGGGGGCCGCCCACTTCGCGATGGAGGACTCGGGCCTTCCGGTCAGCGATGAGAACCGGGAGCGGGTGGCCGTCGTGGTCGGGTCGGGCATCGGCGGGCTGCCGCTCATCGAGAAGACCGCGCGCGAGTACGTCGAGAGCGGCAACAACGCGCGGGTCATCTCCCCCTTCTTCATCACGGGACTCATCGTGAACGAGGCCGCGGGGAACATCTCGATCAGATACGGCCTGAAGGGGCCCAACCTCGCGACCGTGACGGCCTGCACGACGGGCGCGCACGCGGTCGGCGAGGCCTACCGCAAGATCCAGTACGGCGAGGCGGACGCTGCCATCGCCGGAGGCACCGAATCGGTCATCACACCACTGGCCGTGGGTGGTTTCGCGGTCATGCGGGCGCTCTCGACGCGCAACGACGAGCCGCAGCGGGCGTCGCGTCCCTGGGACAGCGATCGTGACGGATTCGTGATCGGGGAAGGGGCGGGCCTCGTGATCCTGGAGGAGATGGAGGCCGCGAAGAAGCGCGGAGCGCGCATCTACTGCGAGCTCGCCGGGTACGGCCTGTCGGGCGACGCCTACCACATTGCCGCTCCTTCGGAAGACGGCGACGGGCCGGCGCGTGTCATGCGCAATGCCCTCGAAGACGCCGAGATCAATCCCGACGAAGTGGACTACATCAACGCCCACGGCACTTCGACGCCCGCCGGCGACAGGGTCGAGACAATGGCGATCAAGATGGTCTTCGGCCCGCACGCCCGCAAGCTCGCCGTCTCCTCCACCAAGTCCATGACCGGACACCTGCTCGGCGCCGCCGGGGGGCTCGAGACAGCGATCTGCGCGCTGGCGGTCGAGAACCAGGTGATGCCGCCGACGACCAACTACGAGACCCCGGACCCGGAGTGCGACTTGGACTACGTGCCGAACGTGGCGCGTTCCGCTCCGATCCGCTACGCCCTCTCCAACTCCTTCGGCTTCGGCGGCACCAACGCGTGCCTGGTCTTCAAGCGCATCTAGCGGTTATGTCATCCCGAGCGAAGCGAGGGATCTGCTCTGGTGCTTTCCCTCCATCGTGGAGCAGATCCTTCGTCGCTTCGCACCTCGGTATGACAGGGCGCGTCGGGACCGTTTGCATCTTGCGCGGCGACCCGCTTTTTCGGCAGTCTTCTCCGCACCTATGAACTCCTTCGTCGCCATCGCCTACGTGCCTGATACCGAGACGCGGATCAAGATCGGAGCGGACGGCAAATCCATCGACGAGGCCGACGTCAAGTGGATCGTCTCGCCCTACGACGAGTACGCGCTCGAGGAGGCGCTCCGGATCAAGGAGGCCAAAGGCGCCGGAACTGTCCGGGTCGCGGCGGTCGGCCCCGAGCGGGCGAAGACGGGCCTGCGCGAATGCCTGGCGCGCGGCGCCGACGATGCGGTCTGGATCGATTCGGGCGACGGGCGGTACCTGGACGCACTCGCCACTGCGAAGGCTCTCGCGGCGGCCGCGCGTGAGGGTTCCTACGACTTCCTCTGGTTCGGCCAGAAGGGGGTGGGCTACGACGAGTCGCTGGTGGGCCCGATGGTCGCCGAGCTGCTCGACCTGCCGCACGTCGGCAACGTCATCAAGCTGGAGGTCGGGGAGGGGAAAATCACGGCGCACCGGGAGATCGAGGGCGCGCACGAGGTCGTGGAGTCCACGCTCCCGGTCGTCCTGACGGCCCAGAAGGGCCTGAACGAGCCTCGCTACGCGTCGCTCAAGGGGATCATGGGGGCCAAGAAGAAGACGATTGCGGAAAAGAAGCTGGCGGAGATGGGGATCCCGGAGGCCGGCGCGGCCGGCGTGAAGCTGCGCTGGAGAAAGCTCGAATTACCGCCGCCCCGCCAGCCCTGCAAACTCATTCCCGCCGACGATCCCGCCGCCGCCGCGAAGGAGCTGGTGAGGCTGCTGCGGGAAGAAGCGAAGGTCATTTGACCGTGAGACGTGAGGCGTTAGGCGTTAGGCGAAGCAGACGCTGGCGACAACACGCCTTACGCCTTACCCCTTACGCCTTATGCGGCGGAGCCGCATGAAATTCCTCGTCTTCATCGAGCAGCGGGACGGGAAGATCCGCAAGGCTTCGCTCGAAGCGTTGTCGCTCGCGAGCAAGCTTGCGGGCGGATCTGTCGCGGCGGTCCTGCCGGGGAGTGGCGTGGCCGACCTCGCGGGCGGGCTCGGGAAGTACGGCGCCGGCGTGGTCTACGTCGCGGATCAGGACATTCTCGCGCTCTACAGCGCCAAGGGTTACGTCGGCGCGCTGGACGCCGCGGCGACGAAGGAGAGTCCGGACGCGGTCCTGATCGCCGCGACTGCGATGGGCAAGGACATGGCTCCGCGGTTGGCCGCGCGGCGCGACGTGTCCGTGCTCGCCGACGTGATGGATCTGCGAGTTGAGAACGGAAGACTCGTCGGCTCGCGTCCCGTGTACTCGGGCAAGGCGCGCGCCGAAGCGGACTGCGGGAATGCCGCCCTCCAGGTCGCCACGACGCGCCCGAACGTTTTCCCGGCGGAGCCTCGAGAGGCGGGGCAGGCGCGCGTCGAGATGCTCGACCTGCCCAAGATCGCGCCGCGAGCGAAGGTCGTCAGGGTCGAGGCTTCGGAGTCGAAGGAGCTGGACGTCTCGGAGGCCGACATCATCGTTTCCGGCGGCCGCGGCATCAAGGGCCCGGAGAACTGGCCGATGATCCGAGAGCTCCAGCAGGCGCTCGGGGCCGCGCTCGGGGCCTCGCGCGCCGTCGTGGATGCCGGCTGGATCGACCATCAGCATCAGGTCGGGCAGACCGGCAAGGTCGTTTCCCCGACCCTCTACGTCGCCTGCGGAATTTCCGGCGCGATCCAGCACCTGGCCGGCATGGGCACTTCCAAAGTCATCGTGGCCTTGAACAAGGACCCCGAGGCGCCGATCTTCAAGGTCGCGACCTACGGGATCGTGGGAGACATCTTCCAGATCGTTCCGGAGGTCGCCAAGGCCGTGCGCGAGCTCAAGAAGGAGTGATTCGTCGCTGTCATTCTGAGGTCGGCGACGCGCCAGCGCCTCCGCCGAAGCGGCTACGCTCCAACGAAGGCGGAGAGCCGCTGTGGCGACGGCGCGGCCGAAGGCCCGAACTGCTCCGGGCACGGGCGGCGAACGAGAGCAGATCCCTCCTCCTTCGCTAAAGCTTCGGAGGACGAGTCGCTGCGCTCAGGATGACACGGAATCGGCGAAGGGATGACAGGGTCGGAGTCGTCGGCTAGAGTTCAAGTGTGACTCCCATTCCCACAGAGCGCATGATTCTCGGCCTGAGCGGCCGTCTCGCCTTCGGTCTTCTCGTTCTCTTCGCCATTCTCGTCTTCGTTTACTCGGCGAGCCGGCGCATCCGTCTTCTGCTGGCTCTTGGACCCGAGCCGCGCTTCGATCGGGTCGGCCGGCGCATCGCCAGGACGCTGGAGTACGCGTTCGCGCAGAAGAGGATGTTTCGGGACCTCTACGCGGGCGTCTTCCACATCTTTCTCTTCACCGGCTTTCTCGTGCTCCTCGTGCGCACCGTCGCGCTCGTCGTCGAGGGACTCGCGCCCGGCTTCGTTCTCCTGCCCGGCCGCGCGGGCGACGTCTACGCGCTCGCCAAGGACGTCTTCGAGGTCCTGGTTCTCATCGGCGTGATGATGGCGGTCGCTCGACGCGCCTTCGCGCGCCCCAAGCGCCTCGATCTGACGGCGGACGCCTGGCTGATCCTCTTCCTGATCTTTCTTCTGATTGCGGCCGACCTCGTCTCGGAAAGCGCCCGCGTCGCCCTCCATCCCCAGGCGGCCACGGCCTGGTCGCCCGCCGTCCTGGTGCTCTCCGGCCTCGTCGCGCGTCTGACCGCCCCGACGCTGCAGGCCCTCTATGAATCCTGCTGGTGGATCCATCTGGTGGACATCCTCTTCTTCGGCAACTACCTGCCGTACTCCAAGCACTTCCATATCCTGACCGCCATCCCCAACGTCTTCTTCATGAAGCTCGAGCCGATGGGACGCCTCGGCACACCGGACTTGGAGAACTCCGAACACTTCGGCGCCTCGCGCGTCGAGCACCTCTCCTGGAAATCGGCGCTGGACGGGTATACGTGCACCGAGTGCGGGCGGTGCCGCGTCGTCTGCCCGACGGCGTTGACCGCCAAGCCGCTCGATCCGAAGGTCTTCATCGGGGATCTGCGAGACGCCGTCTACGAGGCGACGCCGCAGATCCTGGCCGCGGTGACGGATCGGGGAAACGGGTCCGCCTCCGCCCCTGGCGGGGCTATGGCGGATGAATCCGTTGAAGCCTTGGCGAAAGCGGAGCGGAAGGAACTCATCGGCGGCTGGATCTCGGAGGACACGATCTGGGCCTGCACCACCTGCGGCTACTGCACGACCGCCTGTCCTGTCTTCATCATTCCCGCGGTGGACAAGATCATCGAGATGCGCCGCCACCTGGTCCTCGAGAAGACGGAGTTTCCCAAGGAGATGCAGACCGCCTTCCGAGGCATGGAGACCAACGGCAACCCCTGGGGCATTTCGGCCGCATCGCGGGCCGACTGGGCCAAAGACCTGCCGGTCGTCACGATGGCCGAGGTTGGAGAGCGTGCGATCGAGGTCCTCTTCTGGGTCGGATGCGCCGGCTCCTATGAAGACCGCGCCAAGCGCGTCTCGCGATCGCTCGTCGAGATCCTGAACGCCGCCGGCGTCTCCTTCGCGATCCTCGGCACCGAGGAGACCTGCAACGGCGACTCCGCGCGCCGCATGGGCAACGAGTACCTCTTCCAGATGCTCGCCCAGCAGAACATCGAGACCTTGAACGGTCACGGAGTCAAGTCGATCGTCACCAACTGCCCGCACTGCTTCAACTGCTTGAAAAACGAGTACCCGCCGCTCGGCGGCAACTACGAGGTGATGCACGGCTCGGAGCTGGTCTCTCGGCTGATCGAGCAGGGGCGAATCCATATGGAGACTCCCGTCGCCCAGACGATCACTTTCCACGACCCGTGCTACCTCGGCCGCTACAACGGCGTCTACGACGCGCCGCGGCGGATCCTCGAATCCATCCCCGGCTTGAAGCTCCAGGAACTGCCCCGCTCGCGCGAGCGTGGCCTCTGCTGCGGCGCCGGCGGCGGCCGCATGTGGATGGAAGAGAAGCTCGGCTCCCGAATCAATCAGACCCGCATGAAGGAAATCGCCGAGGCCGGAACCGACGCCGTCGGAGTCTCCTGTCCCTTCTGCATGGTCATGATCGGCAACGCCAAAGACGAGATCGGCGCGGCGACCGTCCCCTTCGACGTCCTCGAATTAGCCCGCCGCTCCATGTCTTCCCACTCGAAACCCGAAATCCGTTCCTAAAACACTTCCAGCCCGAACGGCACGACGATGTTCCCCTCCGTCCTCCTTTCCCGTCTTGTCGCCTTCTTCTCTCCGCAGCGCCGGAAGTACCGCGGGCTGCGGGGGGTTGGGCAGGAGTGGGAGAGGCTGGCGGAGAAGCACCTGAGAGAGGCAGGCTACAAGATTCGCGCGAGAAACTTCCGGAGTCGCGTCGGGGAAATCGATTTCGTGGCGGAGGACGGAAACGTGCTCTGTTTTGTCGAGGTCAAAGGGCGGCACGGCACCGGATTCGGTCTGCCCGAGGAGGCGGTCAACGCCGAGAAGCAGCGCCGGATCTTTCGCGCGGCCCAGGCCTACCTTCAGCGCGAGCGCCTCGAGGATGTTCTGTGCCGCTTCGATGTTGTCTCAATCCTGCAGGATGAGTCAGTGTCGAACGTGACGATTTTTCGCGACGCCTTTGTCGGGCCTGCTCGCCCGCGTCCTCCCCGGTGACCCGCTCACCCCGTGCTAAAATGAGTTCTTTCAGGAAACAGAATCCTTTGGCCGACACGGAACAGCGCTACAACTTTATCTGCCCGAACTGCTCGGGGAACTTTTCGATCCAGCTCGATCGAATCCCTCCCGTTCAAGCGCGCTTCCGTTGCCCTCACTGCAAGGAGCCGATGGACTTTCCCTCGCGGGATGAGGCCCGGAAGCATATCCGGCTCCAAGGGGAACGCAAGAAAGTCTCGGCCCCTGCCCCCGCGTCCGATCCCGCAGAGCCCGCCGCACCCGAGAACAGCCCCGAAGCCACGGATGCCGAGCACTTGCGGTTTCGGCTTGACAAGCCGGGCTTTGAATCGGACGTCTTCGACCGCAAAGGCATCCGCAATCTCATCCGGACCCGAGAAGTCCTCGAGACCGACTGGATTCGGGTGGACGATTCCGGGCCCGTCGCGGCGGGCGACCTCCCGTATCTGAAATCGCTCTTCAACCTGGCCCAGGCCCAGAGGGTCCAGCCGCCTGTCTGCTGCCGGACCCACACCGAGAATGTCGCCTTCTTCCGTTGCCACGATTCCGGACGGCCTCTCTGCGAAAAATGCGCTCCCGAGAAGAAGTTCGGCGGCGCGACCATCCGCGTCTGCCTGCATTGCGGTGGCACCGCGCAAGACATTCACGCAGCTTGACCGCCGCGGACCCCTCCGCTATCCTTCGCGCTCCCGAGCGGGAATAGCTCAGTGGTAGAGCGCCACCTTGCCAAGGTGGATGTCGCGGGTTCGACCCCCGTTTCCCGCTCCAACAACCCCCTTGGACTCAGCCGCTTGGAGGAGTCCCCCGGCCTCCTGCGGGTCATTCGGTCGGCCGCGGGTCGTTCTGGAGCCACCATTTTCGGGCTCTCTCATGGTTCCACTCGACGGCGAAGGCGATCGACTCCAGCGTCCCGCGGAGCTCCAGCGCGGATTGCGGACGGTTCTCGAGATCCTTCTCGAGACACGACAGAATGATGCGCTCGAGCTCGGGCGGCACAGGCATTTCGGTCCGGCGCCCTGGCGGCGTCGGACGCTTCCCGATGTGGTCCTTGATGACCTGCGTCGAGGAGGGGCTCTCGAAAACGCGGTGCCCCGTCACGAGCCGACGCACCCGAGCGCGTAGATGTCGCTGCGCCAGTCCACGTTCGGAGAGCCGAGGGCCATCTCCGACGGCATGTAACCCGGAGTCCCGGCGATCACACGGGCGGCCGTGACGGATCCGGCCGCAACGGCAACGGGATCCTTGACGATTCCGAAGTCGAGAAACTTGACGAAGTCCCAGTCGATGCCATAGCAGCAGACGAAGATGTCCGCTTTGTCAGAATGGCCCGATCGAGGATCTGGTCGAAGCGAATCAGCTTGATCCCCGCCGGCCGCGCGAGCAGGCGATGACTCGCCTTCCACACTTCTCCCATCCCGCCGCTCCCGAGCGGCTCATCGCGGAGTCCCGACCTCAACAAAAGCTTGACAAAGTCTAAACCAGGACGCAATCTATAGCGCACTATGCGTCCGGACGTCGTCGAGTTGCTCAGAGAACGCGGCATTCAGCCCTCGGCACAGAGGGTGGCGGTCGCCCAGTACATCCTCTTCACCGACGAGCATCCGTCGGCCGACAGAGTGTGGGCGCGCGTGCGCAGCCGATTTCCGATGATTTCACGAGCCACGGTCTACAACACCCTGAATCTCTTTGCAGAGAAGGGGCTCGTCCGTGATCTGCATCTTTCACCCGCCTCTGTCGCCTTCGACGCGAACACCGGCGCGCACCATCATTTCATCGATGAGGAGACCGGCCGCATCTATGACATTCCGTGGGAGAAGGTGGCGATGCGAAACCTCCCGAAGGTGGATGGATTCGAGATCCACGATTACCAGGTCGTCATGCGGGGGCGCAAGGCTCCCGGCCGCAAGCAGATTCTGTTTCGGCAGGGCGCCGAGCTGCGGTTACATGACGAAGATCGAGCGGCCGGAGCTCGTTCCAACGGAAGACTACAAGTTCGTCGCCGCGCCATAACATTGTCGAGAGGAACCAGCCAGCAGAAGAAAACACCCGGAAAGGAGAAGGATCGACGTGCCTGATAAGGAAAACACTATGAGCGTCAGCGAAAGCGAGAACCCTGCAATCCCTTCCCCGACTCCCAAGCGCACTCGGCCGAGGACAAACAAAGACTGGTGGCCGAATCAGCTGGACCTCTCGGTGCTCCATCACCACTCGCACCTATCCAATCCGATGGAAGAGGACTTCAACTACGCAGAACAGTTCAAGTCCATCGACCTCGACGCCCTGAAGCGGGATCTCATCGAGGTGATGACGACGTCACAGGACTGGTGGCCGGCCGACTACGGCCACTACGGGCCGCTCTTCATCCGCATGACGTGGCATGCCGCGGGCACGTACCGGATCGCCGATGGCCGCGGCGGTGGCGGCGCCGGTCAACAGCGCTTTGCGCCCCTGAACAGCTGGCCGGACAACGCAAACCTCGACAAAGCGCGCCGGCTGCTCTGGCCGATCAAGAAGAAGTACGGGCAGAAGATCTCCTGGGCCGATCTGGTGATCCTGGCCGGCAACGTGGCCATGGAATCGATGGGGTTCAAAACTTTCGGCTTCGGCTTCGGCCGGTCCGATGTCTGGGAGCCCGAGGAGATCTTCTGGGGCCCGGAGGACGCCTGGCTGGGAGACGAGCGCTACAGCGGCGACCGCGAGCTCGCCAAACCCCTCGCCAATGTGCTCGGCGCCGTGCAGATGGGCCTGATCTATGTGAATCCGGAAGGGCCCGGCGGCAACCCGGATCCGCTGGCTGCCGCCAGGGACATTCGCGAGACCTTCGGCCGCATGGCGATGAACGACGAGGAGACGGTTGCGCTCATCGTCGGCGGCCATTCGTTCGGCAAGACCCATGGTGCTGCTCCGGCCGCTGAGAACGTCGGCCCGGAGCCCGAGGCCGCTCCCCTCGAGGAGCAAGGCCTCGGCTGGAAGAACAAATACGGCGGCGGCAAGGGGGCCCACGCGATCACCAGCGGCCTCGAGGGAGCGTGGACCAACGAGCCGACCAGGTGGGACAACGGGTTCCTGGAGAACCTGTACAAGTACGAGTGGGAGCTGACGACGAGCCCCGCCGGTGCGAAGCAGTGGACTCCGAAGAATCCCGAGGCCAAAGGCACCGTGCCGGATGCGCACGACCCGTCGAAGCGGCACGCGCCCATGATGCTGACGACGGACCTGTCGCTGAAGGTGGATCCGATCTACGGACCGATCGCGAAGCGTTTCCACGAGAATCCGGACCAGCTCGCCGACGCGTTCGCCAGGGCGTGGTTCAAGCTGCTTCATCGCGACATGGGCCCCCGGACGCGCTACCTCGGCCCGTGGGTTCCCGAGCCGCAGCTGTGGCAGGACCCCGTCCCGGAGGCCGATCATGAGCTGATCGGGGAGCAGGACATCGCCGC
>WNGE01004889.1_pt1 | contig 15973 bp, 16 predicted proteins | sample 5400651 | NCBI WGS metagenome assembly WNGE01 (sample SAMN13153370, study PRJNA577476) | soil metagenome | isolation source: 60 cm soil or saprolite under grassland replicate 2 | place: USA:California | collected 2016-06-15 | reverse complement strand
AATCCTGTTTCTGCTCTCCACCTTTGTTATCAGCGGCTTTAATCTGTTTCATTGGTTGCCCGAAAAATTTCCCGGCCGTGAAAAATTGATCGAAATCTCCGCAGCCTATCATCTTTACGCGCATCATTGGCGCGCAACGCTCGTGGCGTTCGGCGTATCGATCATCGCGCACCTTGCCACTTTCGCCACTTTTCTCTGTGCCGCTTACGCGTTGGGCGCTGCCGTGCCGCTGCTGGATTTCTTTGCGGTGATGCCGGTTGAGCGAACTATCTCCGCGCTGCCCATCAGTTTTGCGGGAATTGGGCTTCGGGAAAAAATCCTGCAAATCATGTTAAACGGCCTCTGTGGAGTACCGGAAGCAAAAGCCATCCTTATCGGCTCGCTCAGTTTTCTCATCATTCTTGTCTGCTGTATTCCTGGCGCGGTTGTTTACATCTTTTACAAACCGAGCGGCGCAGTTGCACACGTAAGATTGCGCGAAATGCAGAGAGAAGTCGCGACGCTGGAGCACGAAATCAGCGAAACGGAATGAAGAGTCCTTTCAACGTCCAACGCCTAACGCCCAACACCGAACGCTCAATTCAGACAGTTGAACGCTGGAGGTTGGACGTTGCGCGTTGAGTGTTTTCTTTGGAATGACAGCGCCCCTTTGTTGCCGCCACCTTCGCGATGACGGTGGACGGCAAAATTACGACCAGGAATTTTTCGCCGGTGGATTTCACCTCGCGCGAAGACAAACTGCACTTGTTTCGCCAGCGCGCCCTGGCCGATGCGGTCCTGATCGGGCACACGAGTTTGAAGCGCGACAACGTGCGGCTCAGCCTTCCTGCTGACCTGCAACAAACGCGAATCAAGCGGAAGCAGACTCCAGCACCGCTGCGCGTGATCGTTTCCAACAAGGGCAGGATCGACAGCCGATTGAAGATTTTTCAATCCACCAGCTCGCCCATTCTCGTTTTTTCCACCACGCGAATGCCTAGGAAAACTCAAGCCGCGCTCGGAGAGAAAGCCACCTTGCATCTTGCTAGATCGGATCATGTCGATCTTGCCGAAATGTTGCGAATTCTACGCTGCCAATACAATGTCCGGACGGTCGCGTGCGAAGGCGGTCCCACGCTGTTTCGATCGCTGCTGGAACGCGGTCTGGTCGATCAACTCAATCTCACCGTTGCTCCCTACCTGTTCGGCGGAGCGAGGGCGCCGACTTTGACCGGACTGAGCAAGGAATTCTTGCCGGCCAGTGTCCATTGCCGCTTGATCCACATGCGGGTTGTCGGCGAGGAGTGTTTCCTGACTTACCGAATCAAGCGTAAGCGCTGAGTCAGCTTAAGGCGCGGGAGGCGTTCTGTGGGTTTGGGCGGTTTCGATTTCTCGCCAGAAGCAAATAGTCCCTTGAGGACACTGCAACGCCCAGGATTGGCCAGATTCGCTATCCAACTTCAAAACTTGATCGCGCGTGACGACGATCTGGTACTTGGGCGGATGCGAAGGCGAAGGTGAACATCCCGCCGCAATGAGTGGCATTACGAGGAGTAGGGCTCCACGTAATGGCGACGTTTTCATAATCGTTGCGCGATGGGCCAATGTAATCTGATCAGATGCGCGTCTCCTCCGGCCAACGTATATCATCACGGGCTGAGCATTTCAGCAAGCTCCAAGGACGGAACTTTTCGAGCAACTGAGACGTACGAAACGAATTCAATCTTTGTAAAGTGATTGGGCGAGGCGCAATTCCAATGGAAGAGACTTGCAGTTTCCCGGCGCCGAAACGCCTGTTAAACTGCCGAGCGATGGATGTGTGCCGGATCGTTTTGCTGAATTTCGTCTTCGTCTTTCCCTGCATTTCGGCTTTAGCACAGGCGGTGGTGGAGGGACGCGTCGAACTACCGAAGTCGCATTCGGCGCCGGTGGTGGCCAAGCGATATGAGATTGTTACGCGCGGCGGTGTTCTCTCGACCGAACCGCCACTGGCAGTAGTTTATCTGGATGGTCTTTTCCCAAAACCGGCTTCGCCTCCGACAAAAGAAATGGCGCAAAAGGATCTTACCTTCGTTACATCGCTTCTGCCCGTGCAAGTCGGGACAAAAGTGGAATTCCCCAACCTTGATGACACCTATCACAGCATTTTCTCGTACTCGCCTGCGAAACGCTTCGATCTCGGCCGTTATCGCCCAGAGGAGCGGCCGATTCCATCAGAGGTCTTTGATAAGCCGGGACTGGTGACGCTTCGCTGCGATATCCACGAACACATGCGGGCGCTCATTCTTGTTCTAAATACGTCCTATTTTGTGGTGACGAATCCCGACGGAGGATATCGGTTGAGTAGGCTTCCTTCCGGCCACTACACGCTGAAAGCATGGATTGATAGCAAGACTACGCGGGAACGCCCAGTGCAATTGAAGAGCGGCGAAACGCTGCACGTTGATTTCCCATGATCGCCAAGAGCCGGTCAGACAAACGCGGCGTGGCACGTTTCCGGACAAAATTGCTAGCCGCGATGATGCTCGTTGTTTCTGTGATGACGGTTTCGGGACTTTACCTTGCTCAACGCAAGATCATGGCGGACGCAGGACGAGATTTGCAGCAAAATTTTCAAGCGGAACTTTCCTCGCTTGATAAGGTGCAGGAATTGCGCCGCGCAGCGCTGGCGGAACGTTGCAGCGTCCTCGCATCGAGGTCGCGAATCCACGCCGCGCTGGAAGATAACGCTCTCGATCTGCTGTATCCGAGCGCGAAAGACGAATTGCGTGATTTGATGGAAGACGAGGAGGCCGCGGCGGAGCAAGCGGCGGCTTCGCTTCATGCAAAGTTCTATCGTTTCCTGGATGCGACCGGCGCGGTACTATCGCCCACGAATCCGCGAGATGTCGGGGAGTTAAACCCAAAGGCGGAAGTGCAGCTAGCCTTGAAGAAATTACCTGAGACGCAACAGATCGGTTACATCCGGGAAAATGCCGATGCCGCGTACGAGATTGTTGATGAAGTGGTGGCAGTGCCGATTTTTTCGACCGAGACAGGCGATGTGATCTCGGCTCTTGTCGTCGGATTTAAACCATTCGAACTAATCGGGAAAGGCGCCGGTGCTGGCACGAAGAGTGGCATTTGGGTTAACGGCCAATTGCACATCCCGTCGCTCTCAAAATCTGCGCAAGCTGCTCTGGGCAGCGAAATCGCAAAAGCGATCACGAATTCTGCGTCTGAGCAAAATAACTTTGCCGTTACAGTAAACGGCGCGCCGCAGCTTTTGTTTTACAAACGACTCAATCCGAGTTCACTTTTCCCGCCAGCGTACGAAATCCGCGTTTATCCACTCGCTGATTCGATGGCTCAATTGCATCGGCTCCGCTGGCAGATTGGCGGCGCGAGCGTGCTGCTTTTACTCGGCGGGCTCATCGCCAGCCAATTCGTCGCGGCTCGCCTCTCGCTGCCGGTTGAAAAGCTCGCCGTGGATTCGGAAAAGGACCGCGCGGAGCGAGAGCGCGCCGAAACCGCGCTTGCCTCGACGAGTGAAAAATTGAAAAGATCGACAAGGTACTCGGCTGATGCCTCCCATCAGTTGAAAAGTCCCGTGACCGTTCTTCGCGTGGGACTCGAAGGATTACTACACCGCGACGGTTTCAAACCTGAAATTTACGAGGAACTCTCCACGCTCCTGCATCACACCCACCGGTTGACCGGCGTGATCGACGACTTGCTTCTCCTCTCGCGCATGGACGCGGGTCACCTTGAAGTCGAGTCCAATCCGGTCAATCTCAGTCAGATCATCGAGGAATGGCTTGATGATCTTGGCGCGCTCCCCGATTCACTCGAGGTGAAGATCGAGAAACAGTTTCCGGCCGATTTATGTATCGCCGGCGAAAAACGATATACCTCGCTCATCGTGCAAAACCTTCTCGAAAACGCGCGAAAGTACAATCGGCCGGGCGGCCTTATCCGAGTTACCGCCGTTAGGAGCAATGCTGAAGTTGTCCTAACAGTCGGCAACACCGGCCATCCGATCGCACGCGACGCGCAGGAACATGTTTTCGAGCGCTTTCATCGTGGCGGCCCTGGTTCACACATTTCCGGTCACGGGCTCGGCTTGAATTTGGCGCGGAAACTCGCACGATTGCACGATGGCGATTTGCGATTGGTGCGCTCCGAGGATGATTGGACCGAATTCGAAGCACGCTTTCTGATTGCGGCGCAAACACCCGGCGGCGTGACTCAAACCACATGAGACTATTGCCAGCGCTAAGCTTTTGTCTGTTCGCCTACACAGCGTGCGCCTTTGATGTCGATGATTTTCTCGACCGGCTAGATAAAACCCTCACACTGTCGGCATTTCACGATAATTTGCGCGCGCGTCTCAGCGGCACGCTCGATTTGGAATTTTATCATTTCGAGCAGCCACCGCCCGGCCTCATCAATAGTAGCATCGATAATCTCTTTAATCCGCGATTCACACTTTTTCTCGACACGCAAATCGGATCACAGATTTATTTCTTTGCACAATCGCGGCTGGATCGTGGATTTGACCCCAGTGATCACGGCGCTCAGGTTCGCCTCGATGAATATGCGCTTCGCTTTACGCCATGGGATGATGGCCGTTTCAATTTGCAAGTGGGAAAATTTGCAACGGTCGTCGGCAATTGGGTGCCGCGGCATCTTTCCTGGGAGAATCCATTCATCAACGCGCCGCTAATTTATGAAAACGTCACGCCAATTCAGGACAAATCGGCTCCATTTTCACCACTCGATTTCATCTACGGCTTGTACTACTACGCTAAGTACGCGTTCAATCCGGTAATCTGGGGACCCAGTTATGCGAGTGGCATTTCTGTATCCGGCCGGCTGGGTCGATTTGATTACGCTGTGGAAATGAAGAATGCGTCGCTCTCGTCGCGTCCAGAGTCGTGGAACGTCACGGAGAGCGGTTTCGATAACCCTACCTTTAGTGGGCGCCTCGGTTTTCGGCCTAACCAGGCGTGGAATTTGAGTCTGTCTGCGAGTGAGGGCCCATATTTTGGGCGTGAAGCCGAACCTACGCTGCCGCCCGGCCGCGACATCGGCGATTATCGGGAATTTGTTCTCGGGCAAGATGCCAGTTTTGCCTGGCGTCATTTACAAGTGTGGGTCGAGTTTTATGAAGCGCGCTTTGAAGTGCCGCGAGTGGGAGACGCAGACACCTTCGCCTACTATGTCGAAGCGAAATACAAATTTACGCCGCAACTATTCGGCGCGCTTCGCTGGAACCAACAACTCTTCGGAACGGTCAGTGAGGGCTCCGGCCATAACGTTCGCTGGAGTCAAGACCTCGGCAGGATCGACATCGCCGCAACCTATCGTTTCACAACGCACGCGCAGTTAAAATTGCAGTATAGCTTTCAACACGAAACCACCGGCCCGCGCGATGAGAATCATCTGCTGGCCGCGCAATTCACTATCCGTTTCTAATAATCGAATCTCTTCTAAGATTCGCGAGCATTGTAACGTCTGAAGCGCCCCGCCAAATAACCGGAGGTGGCGAAAGGGTTGATCAACACGCCTCTTCGACGTCCGCCAAGGTAACAAGCGCGTAACCTTTGTGCTCTGGTCTTCATCACCGTCCCGCCGTAGGCAATCTCAGGTTAACTCGGAGGAAGTCGATGAGAATCTTGCGGACCTTTTCCCTCGCGGCTGCGATTGTCACAATCGCAGCACTTGCCTTCTCGCGCGGCGGCGCGACAGCGGCGGATTCGGTCTCTGAAAAGTGGGTAACGCCCACGAGCAGCGCAGCGAAGAAGAATCCCATCGCGCCAACAGAGGCTTCCATCGCCGCGGGGCAAAAGATTTATCTCAAACATTGTGCCACGTGTCATGGAAGGAATGGGGACGGCGACGGTCCGGGCGTCGTCGATCTTGGCATTCAGCCGTCCAAGCTCTGCGATCCTCGCCTTCAAGCCGAGCCTGACGGTCCGCTTTTTTGGAAGATTACCGCTGGGAAAAAACCGATGCCGGGATACGGCAGGCGACTCTCCGAGACTGACCGCTGGAATTTGATCAATTACATTCGAACGCTTGCCAAGGAGTAACTAAGAGGCTGAAGAAATGAAATTTTGGAACACGCTATCGGAGCACCTCAGTCGGCCTGAATATATGCACGTCCTGATTAATCCGTTGCCAGTTTACGGTCTGGCTGTTGCGATAGTGGTGCTGATCATTGCACTGGTGGCGCGTAATCGGGTTGCGCTTATTACTGCGCTCGTTCTAGTCCTGTTGACCAGTTTGTCGGCCTGGCCGACTTACCTGTACGGAGAAGCCGCTTACGACCGCATCAAGGCAGTATCTGATACGGCCGGCGAGCGATGGCTGGACGAGCACGTGGCTCGCGGTGAAAAATTCATAGCTGTTTTCTATGTTCTGGCTGGCCTTGCTTTAGCTGCGATCATTGTGCCCGCGAAATGGCCGCGCAGTGCAGTTCCTCTAGCAGTCGCCACGCTTTTCATCGCGGTGGCTACGCTCGGCATCGGCAGTTGGATCGCTTACCCGGGCGGTCATGTGCGACATAAAGAGTTTCGATTCGAGTCGCCACCACCGGCGCACCAACCTAAGAAGGGCCCATAGTCCCCTTCCTGGGGAGAGGTATGCGAAGGTAACAGCGCTGTTACCTTTCAAATGCGCAGCGCAGCTCCGATCGTCTCGATTCAGGGATATGAAGCCGATCATAACATCCTTCGCGTCGCTTTTCGTTACTTCGATATTAAGCCACAAGGTTAAAGCCAAGAAAGAGGGAATCGCTCTCCTGTTAGCTCTCGGTCTTGTGCTTGGCGGAGCCGCCACGGCAAATTCAGTATCAGAAAAAAAATGGCAAGCGCCTGCGACTGCGGCCGCCAAGAAAAATCCGGTTGCTGCAAGTCAGAGCTCTAACGACGCAGGGCAAAAGATATATACCAAACATTGCGCCTCGTGTCATGGACCTTCCGGCAACGGGGATGGTTCGGCTGCCGCCGACCTCGGTATTAACCCGGCCAAACTTTCTGAATCGGCAAGCCAATCCGACGGCGCTCTGTTCTGGAAAATCACAAGCGGTAAAAAGCCGATGCCGGGATACGGCAGCAAACTATCGGAAACGGATCGGTGGAACTTGATCAATTATCTCCGAACATTGTCTGGGAAATAAACCAGCAGTAAAAACAGGCCTGGGTCCGGGCCTCGCAAAAGTAACAGTTCTGTTACTTTTGCCCGCTTGTGTTCCGCAGGACGCCCACGGTAACCCTGATGGGATGACCACGTTCGGTCTCGGCAAATTTGGAAAATCACAAGCGCTTCCGCGCATCTTTTTAGCGATCGCCATACTAGCCTCGCTATCAGTGGGCCGCGCACAGGAGAATCCTGCTTCCAGCGGAGACTACGTGTCGCGAGCCGAGTACGAAAAACTCAAGAGCGAGCTGGAAACGCTAAAAGCACAGATGGCACAATTGATAAAAAATCAGACGCAGCAACCGCCAGCAGCGTCAGCGGAAAAGCCCAGTGGTGAGTTCAAAGCCGTGACGTCGCCCCAGTCTGATGTCAGCGAGTTGCGCGACGAGCTTGCAAAAGTAAAGGAGATTGCAGAGAGCAGTGCGCGCGGCACAACGAAATTCCTGCTGACCGGCTATGCCTTCGCCGGATTTGAGAAGCGCGAAGGCCAGCCTTCCACTTTCAACGCCGGCCTGGCACCAATCTTTTTATGGGAGCTGAGCGATAAGCTGTTTTTCGAAGGCGAACTCGAACTCGGTCTGAACGATACAGAAACGGAAGTGAATCTCGAGTACGCCCAACTGACTTACTTGCTCAACGAGTATATCACCGTGGGCGCCGGAAAGTTTTTGACACCGTTTGACCAATTCCCTGAGCGGCTCCATCCAGCGTGGATCAACAAGCTGCCTGATTTCCCGCTCGTATTTAACGAAGACGAAGGTCTCGTACCATTTTCCCAGGTTGGTGCGCAGGTACTTGGCGCGATTCCAATCGGACCAACTAAACTGCTCTACGCCGTTTATGTGTCCAACGGGCCGCGATTAAACACAGACGCCGATTCAGCCGGTTCTCTCCAATTCGATAACTTCACTGACATTGATCACGACAAGGCCGTGGGTGGTCGGGTTGGATTCCTGCCGCTTCCAGAATTGGAAATTGGTTACTCGATTGAATACGCTCGCATGAAAGCAACTGATGCTTCCGCAGATCATGCTGATTTGGTTTTGCAAGGAGTGGATATGAGCTACATCCACGATTTCGACTGGATTAAAGGCAGGATTGACGCTCGTGCGGAATGGGTTTGGTCAAAAGTGAGTAACCTGACGTATGATTCAGACGGGTCACTCGGTTTCGGCCCGCTGAAATCCGATAACTGGCGCACCGGAGGCTACGCGCAGCTGGCTTATCGCCCTAGCAAAATTAAATTGCCGGTCATCGATAAGCTCGAGCTGGTCGCTCGCTACGACAGAATTGATGAGCCTAACGAAGCGCCGGGCGCTTTTGACGAACGGCGGTGGACGTTCGGTCTGAATTACTGGCTCGGCCCAAGCACCGTCATTAAAGCCGCATTCGAAACTGGCCACAGAAGCAGTTCGGATAATCAGGACGAAGATGTCACTGCATACCTTTTGCAGGCGGCGATGGGCTTTTAGCGCACGGGATTGCTCGAATGAAAACAAACTCTTCATATTTGCTGAAGGCAGCCGCCACCCTGTTCATTACTGCGCTTCTTGTCGCTCTCTTTCTCACTAGTCGCGTTGCAGCTGACGACAAGAAATCTGGCACAAACTCGCAAAGCACCGCTACGGCTACGGAGTCGAATGTTGAGCAGAAAGAAACTAAAAGTGGCACGCAGCTTTGGAGCGAAAATTGTGCGCGCTGCCATAATATGCGTCCGCCCACTACGTACAGCGACGCGGAATGGGAAGTCGCCATGCACCACATGCGGATCCGTGCGCAACTTACTGCTGAGGAACACAAGCAGATCCTCGAATTCCTAAAGTCGGGCATGTGAACTAGTGCCCCCTCGATCAATCTGCGAAAGTAAGAGTTGCGCTGCGACACGGTTAAGGTCTGTTCTCTTTTGAAAGCTCATGCGCATCCTCCTAGTTGAAGATGACGTTCAGTTAGCCAGGCAAATTGCGTCGGCACTCACTGAGGCCGGGCACGACCCAATCATCGTTCATAATGGCGAAGGAGCTTTGGATAAAACAACGGAGACGTCGTTCGATTTGATCGTGCTCGATATTATCTTGCCCGGAATCGACGGATTTGAGGTCTTACGGCATCTGCGTTCGCAACACGTCACCAGCCGCGTTCTGATGCTGACCGCTCGCGGCGAAGTCAAGGACCGCGTCACCGGGTTCCAACTTGGTGCTGATGATTATTTGCCAAAACCATTTGCCATGCGGGAGTTGGTGGCGCGCGTAACCGCGCTTGGGCGACGTTATCCGGAGGAACCGGTGCTCAACCTTCGGGTCGGCGATCTCACTTTGGATCTTGTGAATCACCAAGTCTATCGCGGCTCGCGCAGGCTCGAATTGTCAGCGCGCGAGCTGATGTTGCTCAAGGTACTCATGCGCGAGCCGGGCCGCGTTTTTACCCGCACCGAACTCTGCGAACGCGTCTGGGAACACGAACACGAATATGACACAAAGCTTGTGGAAGTTTTCGTCGGACGGTTGCGGAAAAAAATCGGCAATCCTCCGCTGATTTACACGGTGCGCTACGTGGGCTACACACTTCGCGAAGCACTGTGAGCCTTCCGGCTCTCGGTTTGAAAGCAGCGGGGAGCCAAACAACCTTCTCGAGAGCTGAGACGCGCCCATTCTGAGATCGGGACTGGTAACAAACGTGTTACTTTTCCGGTGCAGCGTGTGCGGTGACCTTGCTGGACCGGCCGGCAGTGGACGGTTGTTCTTCAGCAACTTAACGAGCGGTATGGTTGAGGAATTCCACCTGGGGGTCAGCGCAATCCGTTGCTGGGATCGTTTCTGAAAGGCTTCGGTGAGGATGATGCTGGTGAAATCTACGTCCTGATCGATTCCAATATCGGGCCCTCGGGTACCGGCGGCAAAGTTCTGAAAATCGTCCAAGCACAAAGCACGCTTTGATTATTGGATGAATGACCTCTTTCGTTGGCCACGGCGTTCCGCTTGGCTTCACCATGGTGCCTTAACGATAATTAGACGGCATAATGGTGTTAATATGGCCGCCGCGATTACTGAAATTAGACCGCACCATTGAGGTTGGAAAGTTTTTGAGGCACCCGGCGTTGAGCCTGTGTTCCCGCAGAAACATGAGGCGATCGACTACCTCAGGCCCGCGCGAGGTTCCGCCCGGGTGAAATTCGTGTTTTGGATTCGACCGGCAATGTCGAACGCATAATTGCGTTCAGTGAGGTTGATCGGAAACTATGATCACGCTCGCTCATCGATAACGGCACAGATGGCATCAGTGGCCATTCAAAGAAAGTAACAACTCTGTTACTTTATTCCGCTTTACAGAAACCGAGAATGATCCGTGTTGTGCCTCATCAAGGAGCACACCATGAAAACTAGAAATATCAGCATTTGGGCAATAACCACACTGGCCGCGAGTTTGCTTGCCGCACCGGCAGCTCACTCGCAAACGGAGCGTTTTTCTGCAACTCTCGTCGGGGCAAATGAAGTGCCTTCTATTAATACCGCTGGCTCGGGTGAGTTCCGCATGCAGATCGTGGGGAGCGACATTAGCTTCTCGCTATCCTTTTCCGATCTGTCATCGGCCCTTACTGTAGCCCACCTGCACTTCGCATCGACTAAGGTGAGCGGTGGCGTCATGATATTCTTGTGCGGCGGCGGAGGACAGCCGGACTGTCCAGCGACCACGTCGGGAACTATTACCGGGACGATCACGGCCGCAAATGTTACGGGACCCACAACTCAGGGCATTGACGTAGGCGACCTCGACTCTGCCTTGGAGGCCGTGCGCGCAGGTTTGGCCTATGCCAACATGCACACGGTGAACTTCGCCGGAGGCGAGATTCGCGGCCAGGTCCACCGGGGAAACGGTGGAAACGGCGATTGAATCGGTGCTGACGTCTGAAACTCCGTCAACGCGCTGTAGCCGCTTCGCTATGCGAGACGCCGCGCCCCAATCACGCCCAAAGTAACAAACGTGTTACTTTTCCCATACGGCCTTCAGTGCGAATTGCTGCGATTCTACGGGCATGAAAGCAATAAGTAATGCTACAGCAAATGGCTCTAGCAGGAGCGAGAGTCGCCCTCTAGAGGATAACTTGGAGAAGAGAACAAAACCCCGGAAACGGTTCATCAGCCGCCGTTCCTTCCTGGGTAGAACGATCGCCCTGGGAGCAGGAACCATGGGCGGCGCGGGACTCTTGGGCAGCATCCGAGCCGCAGAAGCAAGTGGCAGTCTGTCACTGGGAGACGCGGCACTGCTTCGGTTCCCAGCGGCCCTGGAGATACTCGAGGCGGACTTTTGGATCCAATACAACGAACTCGGCAGCATCCAGGACGACGAAGTCCCAGGCGGCAGTGGCAATCCAGACTATACTGAGGCCTTGGAGGTTATTGAGGATGAAATGCAAGACTACATCCATGACAACACCGATGATGAGATCACTCATCACAACTTCCTCAACGCCTACCTGGTCTCCAAGGGAGCGGCGCCTGCAAATCTCCATGCGTTTCACACTCTGATGGGCAGCACCGCGACCGGAGTCAACCCACACTGGATCGGAAAGCGGCTGACGAACCTGACCCAGCTGACGCTAGACACCAGCTGGTGGACCCGCTACCGCGACGACAAGCATAACCCGGATCTTGATCCGAACTTTGTCTTCCCGCAGGCGGTGCCGACCCTGGCCGTAAACCAGCACACGGCAATTCCTCGGACGGATGCGGATACAAGCGATCCCAATTTCCTACAGGCGATCGCGAATACTGCGGCTTTCCACTTTCCAACTATTGAACAAGGCGGGAACAGCCTTTACCCGTCACTGGCGCAAAGGGCCACCGATGTGGAAGTGCTGCGGATCCTGATCAGCATTGGCCCGACCGAGACCATGCACTTCCAAACCTGGTCGGATGTGGCGGGTAATGCGCCTCCTCTGACTGCCGTCGATCCGGTAACGGGCGTTAGCGTGACGTTTCCGGATTTTGAGGTGGAGAACGAGCTCTTCGACAAGGCCCTGATCATGCCCGAGCCATGTCCGTTCCTGAGCCAAGACTTCCCACGATGTTCGATCATTCGGCCAACAAACACGGAAGGCGTTGCCATGGGGGCTCTCGCATTCCTCACAGCCATGGGCCTTTTTATTGGCCAATCGGATGCGTTCTTTGCCTATATGACCCAACTGGCACAAGACGCAGATGCGGCCGAACGCGGGTGCGATTAAACTATGTGACTGCCCAATCAGATAGATAACAAGAAAGTCACGGAACAGTCGCACGTGAAGTTGCAGCGTCCGGCGAGGTACCTGGGGTTCCTTAGCCTCCCCTGTCCGCCGGGCGTTGCAACCGCCTAATTTCGATATTCCGCAGCGCGAAGCGGGTTCGCTGATCTTTCAAGCGCCGATTTTCTATTTCACCCAAGTGGTTTTCGAGGAAGGGCACTTAGTTCTCGCGCCTGGCTCTTGAATTTCGGTCAACGCGCTCGCTCTACCCGCTTCGCTATGCGAGACGCCGCGCCTCATTCACGTCCAAAAGTAACAGCGGCGTTACCTTTTTTATACGGCGCTGGACGCCGTTCGCCACGATTACTGGTCATACAAAATCAATAAAACCTATGAAAACAATTCACACTTCAACCGCGCTGCTCGTGTTAGCAGCGACAGTTCTGACGGCCGCCTTTGGGCGAGCCGATACTTACAGTTGGGAAAACCTTCAATCCGACATCCCCGGTGTGGCCGCGCATGTCGATCCGAACCTCGTTAATCCGTGGGGCATGGCGGTGGGATCAACCGGTGTCATTTGGGTCAGTGACAATGGCACCGGCGTTTCCACGCTTTACAACCAGGACGGGACGGCGGTTCCGCTTGTGGTGGCAATTCCAGCGAAAGAACCGCCCAAGGCCGGCAATCCAACCGGTATCGTCTTCAACAGCACAGAGTTCTTCAAGGTCACAAAGAATGGGAATTCAGAGCCCAGCATATTCATTTTCGTGAACGAAGACGGAACAATCTCTGGCTGGAACCCCGCGCTCGACGAAACGAATGCGATCGTAGCCGTGGAAGGCTCAGGCAAAAATGTTTACAAGGGCGCCGCCCTCGGCGTAGCCAATGGCCACAATTTTCTTTACGCGACCAATTTTCACACCGGTCGGGTGGATACTTTCGACGAGAATTTCAATCGGGTGAACCCGGGTGGCTTCGTCGATCCAGATCTGCCGAGGCGGTTTGCACCTTTTGGTATAAGTAATATTAATGGCGAGATTTTTGTGACTTACGCAAAGCAGGCCCCGGGCGGGCGCGACGATGAACCAGGGCCGGGCAACGGCTTCGTCAATGTCTTCGATACGAGCGGCAATTTGATCAGACGCCTTATTTCCCAGGGCCATCTGAATTCCCCGTGGGGACTTGCCCTCGAAGAGGAGGACGAGCTTTGGGTTGGCAATTTTGGAGACGGGCAAATCAATAATTACGATCCGAATACCGGCGACTTCCTGGAAACGCTTGTCACGGCGGACGGAACGCCGCTCGAGTTCCAAGGGTTATGGGCTCTTCTGCCTCTCGGCGAGGGAGTTTATTTCACTGCTGGAATTGCCGATGAGGAGCACGGCCTTTTCGGCATCATTACTGAAGATTAAGTTTGATTCGCGACCAGTCCTTGCGTTAAACGCGTGTTTTCCGGGGAGCGCACGCGCCCTCGCGTGCTGTTTGCCGCGCCCTCGCGGCAAACCTCCTCGAGTCTACAAATGCCAGCGGTCCACGGCTGTCGGAAAAAGTTCGCAATGGCGCGTGCGCTCCCCAGAAGATCGAACTCGCACGTTGAGCGAACAAATCCACACCTATAAAGTAAGCTTCGAGGAACCGAAATGCGTAAAACGAATTCAATCACCATGCGCGCGCCGAGGAAGTCGATCTTCGAAACAGCGGCGAACCTGGAACTGTGGCCGAAGATTTTGCCGCATTATCGCTACATTCGATATCTGGAACGCAGCCCGGAGCGCAATCTGGTAGTGATGGCCGCAACCCGCTCCGGCATTCCGATTTCCTGGACCTCCGAGCAGATCATCGACCGCGAAAAAGTCGAAATCCGCTTTCATCATTTGAAGGCGTTTACGAAAGGCATGCGCGTCGTCTGGACATTCAAGGAAACTCAAGAAGGCGTGCTGGTGGAGATCGCGCACGATCTGCATTTTCGAGTGCGCTTGCTGGCACCAATCGCGGACAAAATCATCGGCGATTTCTTCATTCACCACATTGCAAATAAAACGTTGCACTGTATGAAGGCGTATGTCGAAGCCCAGGCCAAACCGGTGACCGCATGAGCCGAAGACGCGCCGTCATCACCGGGATTGGGCCCATCACTTGCATCGGACGCGGCCGGGCAGACTTTTGGAAAGGGATTCTCGCCGAGAAGAGTGGAATCAATAGTATTGCCAGCTTCGATCCCGGCGCCTTCCGCGTCCGTTGCGCCGGTGAGATTCGCGATTGGGATCCGGAGGAGTTTTTTCCGGCGCACCGTTTGAAACGGCTCGACCGCTATGCGCAGTTCGCCGTCGCGTCGGCGAAGCTGGCGCTCGATGACGCGCACTTCGATCATTCGCGGGAAAAACCGCAACATCGCGTGGGCGTCAGTTTTGGCACTGCCCTTGGCGGGGTTTGTAAGGCTGAAGATCAATACATCCGGTTTTTGAAAAAGGGCGCGCGCGGAGTTCAACCCACCCTTGCCGTCCAGGTTTTTGGTGGATCAGCCCATTCGAATATCGCAATTGACTTCGGTTTTCGCGGCGTGGGCACGACGAACTCGAATAGCTGCGCCAGCGGCACAGTGTCAGTAGGCGAGGCGCTCCGGTATATCCGGGATGATTTTGCGGACGTGATTGTCGCCGGAGGGGCGGAAGCGCCTCTGACGACTATTACAATCGGGGCATTCGACATCATTAAAACGATGAGCCGCTGGCCGGGCGATCCCGCTCGGGCTTGCCGTCCGTTCGACCTGTCGCGTGATGGATTCGTCATGGGCGAAGGCGCGGCCTCGCTCATCATTGAAGAACTCGAGCACGCCCGGGCCCGCGGCGCCCGCATCTATGCCGAAGTGCTCGGCTACAGTCTCAACAACGATGCTTTCCATATGACATCGCCTCTCCCGAGCGGCGATTCATGCATTCGCGCCATGCGCGACGCATTGGCGGATGCGCGACTGGCGCCCGAGCAAATCGATTATATCAATGCGCATGCCAGTTCGACGCAGCTGAATGACAGCGCCGAAACCATGTCGATCAAACAAGTGTTTGGCGAACATGCAAAGCGGATCCCAGTGAGCGGAACAAAAGGTTATTACGCCCATCCGCTCGGCGCGACCGGCGCCATTGAGGCGGCGCTTTGCGCGCTCGCAATGGACCGCCAGTGGATCCCTCCAACGATCAACCATCAGAATCCCGATCCGGCGTGTGATCTCGATATAGTTCCAAATCACGGACGCGAAGCGAAGCTGGGTTACATCATGAGCAATTCATTTGGATTCGGCGGAATCAACGCCTGCGTGGTGCTGGGGCGCGTAGATTGATCTCCGCCGGTTAGGTAGCGGAGTCGCAATGAACAGGTAGGGACATCTCTCCGAGATGTCCGACTAATTTCCATCGTTCTCGTGAAACGAATGTCTCGAGGCAATATCACGGACGCCCCGGAGGTGCGTCCCTACCTTTTAAAAGATCCGGGCGATTCTCGCGGGTGCGACGCAATGCTTGTTGTTTGCGCCACTTTTCGATCTCCGCGTGATTTCCAGAAAGCAAAACGCCCGGGACTTTCCAGCCGCGAAACTCC
>WNGE01007270.1_pt1 | contig 15974 bp, 14 predicted proteins | sample 5400651 | NCBI WGS metagenome assembly WNGE01 (sample SAMN13153370, study PRJNA577476) | soil metagenome | isolation source: 60 cm soil or saprolite under grassland replicate 2 | place: USA:California | collected 2016-06-15 | reverse complement strand
CAATGGATGATTCAACTCAACGACCAAACGATGGGGCTGGCCCGAACGCTCACAAAAACTCCCGCATCCCTGCGCTCGGAGATGACATTCGGAAATGGCCAGGTAATCTCAGCTGCAACTCCCAGATCAGCCTGGACATGTGGCCTTGACAGACAACTACACACGCTGACCGATGCGGAAGCAGCCGCGGCAAGACTTCAGGCCGCCCTCGATGCCGGCCGCTTAGTAAACATCAGGAAGAGTAACGTTCTGGCCCGGGTTGTATCGCTCAAAGATCTTAAGACAGGTCCTGTCTATGCGGTCGAATTCTCTCTTCGCAGCGGCGCACGGTTGCGATATTTGTTCAGTTCCAATACGCAGCTGCTGGTAGGCATTGAAGATGAAGCACGTAAAACTATTACCCGCTTTGAAGACTATCGTTCCGCAGGAAATATTCTTGAGGCGCATCGGGTCACCGTAAACAATGGCGGCACGGGAGAACTGACGTTTCTGCTTCAGCGCGCCAGTTACAACGCTGGAATTTCTGATGCGTTTTTCGATCCCCCGCCGCCCGTCGCTACGTTGGATGTTGTGGCTCTGCTCCACGAAGTCTCCCTCAACCAGGCTGAACTGGAGAAGCGCACAGCGGAGTATTCGTTTTTGCAAAAGGAGACTGATCGGGAGATCAGCAGCAAAGGCGAAGTGACGAAGGAAACTGTCAAGATGTTTGAAGTTTTTCCGGTAGCCCATCGCGCTCCGATAATGAAAATGATTAGTGAGAATGGCGTTCCACTCACCGGCGAACGCGCTACCAAAGAACAGAAGCGAGTTGAGGAAGAATTCTCAAAGGCTGAACGCGATAAGGAAAAAGACGAACAGCGAATGGACAAGAATCGCGCCGAGCGCGAACGAAAGAAAGCTGCGAAGGCTAAGGACGGCGAAGATGACGACCTGGACATTTCAGGATTCTTGAGAGTCTGTGAATTTGTTTCGCCTCGTCATGAGCGCTTTCGCGATCGCGATGCTGTGGTCTTCGACTTTCGGCCGCGTCCGGGTTTCAAGACGAGTAATCGCCAGGAAAATCTGATTTCAAAACTCGTCGGTGTTGTTTGGATCGATCCGGCGGATAAACAGGTGATGCGGCTCGAAGCGAGACTGGCGGAAGGATTCAAAATGGGAGGCGGGCTGCTGGTAAATTTGCGTCCCGGCGCCGCGGTTGTAATGGAGCAGACGCGGATGGTGGAGGGAGTTTGGTTACCGCGCCTTGCTCAAATCAACCTTTCGGTTAAAGTACTGCTGTTTGGTGGTGGCGATTTCAACAAGACAATCGAATGGAGCGATTACAAACATTTTTCGGGCGACGTCGGTGATTACAAACTCGACGCACCCAGGACTGAACCATCGAAGTTTGACGCCCCGGCGCCGAAAAAGCCTTAAGGGTTCGCCAGAGGCGGAAAACCAAGGTGGGCAGGATGCGTTCGTTTGATAGAAACTCCCAGGATATGAAAAAAGTAAATGTCATTGGCGGTGGTCTTGCCGGCGTTGAAGCTGCATGGCAGGCGGCTCGCGCCGGCGCGCAAGTCCGTCTGTTCGAAATGCGGCCGGTCACCCAAACGCCCGCTCATCGTACGGATAAATTGGCCGAGATCGTCTGTTCCAATTCACTAAAATCGGATGAGCCCGGTAGCGCGCCTTATCTCTTAAAAGAAGAGCTGCGCCGTGCCGGCTCGCTCGTGATGGACTCCGCGGCAGCGACACGTGTTCCCGCGGGCGCGGCGTTAGCCGTCGATCGTCACAAATTCGCCGAGCTCATTACTGAGCAGATCGAGAACAATCCAAATATTGAACTGGTGCGCGAAGAGGTAAAGAAAATCGATGATAGCGAGATAACGATCATCGCCACCGGACCGCTCTCGTCGGACGCATTGACAGCCGATATCATGAAACTCACGGGCAGCGACCAGCTCTACTTCTATGATGCTATCGCTCCGATCGTCGCGGCGGATTCAATTGATCGCTCCATTGCGTTTCCCGCGGCTCGCTATGGCAAAGGCGGCGACGATTATTTGAATTGCCCATTTGATGGGCCGCAGTATGCGCACTTCTATAGCGCCCTAATCGAAGCCAAAAGCGTCCCGCTTCATCGCTTCGAAGAGACACGCTGGTTCGAGTCTTGTTTACCAATCGAAGAGTTGGCACGGCGCGGCGTCGATACGCTCCGTTTCGGTCCGATGAAGCCGGTGGGGTTGGTTGACCCACGTACTGGACGCGAGCCCTATGCTGCAGTGCAATTGCGCCAGGAAAATTTAATGGCGGACGCATACAGCCTCGTCGGCTTTCAGAATCATCTACGTTACGGCGAACAGGCGAGAGTGTTGCGGCTGATCCCCGGAATGGAGCAGGCGGAGTTTCTACAGTTTGGCCAGATTCATCGAAATACTTATATCTGCTCGCCGCGGGTGCTTTCCGCAACGATGCAAATGCGCGAGCGTCCCAATATCTTTTTCGCCGGCCAAATCACCGGAGTCGAAGGTTATGTGGAATCGGTAGCGATGGGCTGGCTCGCCGGACAAAACGCAGCCCGTCTGTCTTTGAGTCGCGCTCTAACTCACGCGCCGCAGTTGAGCGCCATGGGAGCACTGGCTCGTTATGTTTCCAATGCCGAAACAAAAAACTTCCAGCCTGTGAACATCACGTTTGCACTGCTCGAGCCTTTGACAGAACCAGATCGCAGGCGCGTACGCAGAAAACGAGACAGGCATCAACTTCAGGTCGAGCTAGCTTTGAAAGAGTGGGATACCTGGCTCCAGGAAACACAAGACCAGTCGCCGGCTTTCCAGGTCTGCGCATGAAGGCGGAGATGTCAGCAAAGAGGCATTCGCTGCTGGGTGTTTTTGTGTTGCTTGCTCTCAGCTTCACAACGATTGTCGTCGCGCAATCCGGCCGTAACAAAGAAAAGACGCCCAAGCCATCGCCAACCAGGACGAGGACCACTGATCCGATTACCGACCCGGCCAGGGCTCCTTCGTCCCCGAGCTCTACTACGTCAGGTTCACGCCCAAAAGATTCGCCAAAAGACAGCTCCAATGGGGAAATAGATCCTTCTGACACCGTGCGTGTCAGCTCCAACCTCGTGCCTATTCCAGCTTCGGTAGTAGATCCAAGAGGTCTGGCCATTACCGGCTTGAAGCTGGAGGATTTTGAGTTACGAGTCGATGGTGAGGTTAAGCCGATCAGCGATATGACTCGCTCGGAGACGAGCGTCCGTCTGGTGATGCTTTTTGATAACAGCGGTAGTTTGGATGCGGCCCGCGAGTTTGAGAAGCAAGCTGCGATGCATTTTTTTCGTAAAGTAATGCGGCGCTCGGATGAAGCAGCAATTTATTCCGTTGAGTCTGACAGCTACCTGGCCCAGCCGCTGACAAGCGATGTTCTCAAGCTGGAACGAACGATTGAGAGCTTTGGCAAGCCGGAAGGATCGACCTCGCTCTTCGATGCAATCATTGAGTCGGCTGCTTATCTACGTCCTTACACTGGGCGGCGAGTGCTGGTCATCGTTTCGGATGGCATCGAAACTACCAGCCGTAACGATTTCGAGACGACCATCCAACGAGTGCTTGCCGATGACTGTCAAATTTTCATAGTGCAAACGGGACTGTACGACGGCGCTAACCTGCGCGCGCTGGCGGCAGAGCGCAGGATGGAACAACTTGCCGGCCAAACCGGTGGGGCAGTTTACATTCCCAAGACAACTAACGAGTTGAATCTGGCGTTCGAGCAGATCGCAGCGGACCTCGCGCAGCAATACGTCTTAAGCTATTACGCGGGAGAGGAGCGCCGCGATGGCCGCTTTCATCTGATTGATCTGCGAATAAGGTCGCGGAAAGACGTGCGCGTGCGGGCGCGTTAACCCAGTTTCTCGAGCATCTGCGCTACGAGCGCAACCTGAGCGAGCACACCCTGCGCAATTACCAGAGCGACCTCGAGCAGTTTCACGATTACCTCGCGCCCGCCCATCCCAAAACAGGGAAGAGAATAGAACCCACTCTCGCGGCCATAGATCACATCACCATCCGCGAATGGTTGGCAACGCTCCACGCGGCCCGGAAGCAAAAGACGTCCATCGCGCGCAAGCTCGCCGCCTTACGCACGTTTTTTCAATTTCTGGTGCGCGAGGGAACACTGGATATGAACCCGGCGAAACTCGTTGCGACACCGCGTTTGGAAAAAAAACTTCCCAAACACCTATCGATTGAAGAAGCGATTAAGTTTGTGGAAACTCCAGATCTCGAGACGGACCTGGGCAAACGTGACCGCGCAATGCTCGAGTTGATGTACGCGACAGGGGTGCGGGTAGCGGAGTTGACCAAATTAAATCTCGGCCATATCGATTTCAAGAACCGGCTGATTCGGGTGACAGGAAAGCGACGCAAGGAACGGATCGTGCCTTTTGGCGAGCCGGCGCTGGCAGCTCTAAAAATATATCTGGAGGTCCGCGAAAAATTCCTGGATGCGGCGCTTGTTTCGGAGCGAGAACCGGAGGCACTGTTTCTCAACTATCAGGGAACACGAATAACTACACGTTCGGTGGGCCGTATGGTTGAAAAGTACATACGCATCTGTGCCGGAAGATACGACATCAGTCCCCACGCGCTGCGCCATTCGTTTGCCACTCACCTGCTCGACAGTGGGGCCGACTTACGCGACATTCAGGAGCTCCTCGGTCACGCTCGACTCTCAACGACGCAAATCTACACGCACGTTTCCATGGAAAAATTGATTCAGGTTTACGACAAGGCGCATCCGAAAGCTTGAAGACGGTGGAGAGGAAAAAGTGAAGAGTAAAAGGTGAAAAGTGAAAAGTAAAAAGTGAACTCGCCGTCTTCGTGACTTGTCACTTTTAACTCTTCACTTTTCACTGCTCTACGCTACAGCGTGGCGTTGAAGATGGTGAAGAGTAAAAAGTGAAAAGTAAAAAGTGAACTTGCGGTCTTCGTGACTTGTCACTTTTAACTCTTCACTTTTCACTGCTCTACCCTACAGCGTGGCGTGTTCGTCGTCACCGTTCGCGCTTTCAATCAAAGCCTGACAAGCAGCGTCGTAGCGGGCAGTAGGCAGAGCTTCCAGGCGGCGTTCGTCGATCAACTTCCCGCATCCAGCGCAAATGCCGTAGGTACCCTCCTTGATTCTAAAAAGGGCTTGATCTATATCGGCAATCATCTGCGATTCGCGTTCACCGAGGCGCAAGGCAAGCTCCTTGTTAACGTCCATCACTGAAAGGTCGACAGTGTCTTTGACGTCATTATCTGAGGCTTCGAGTGCAGCTGCCTGATCCTCGCGAATGTGCTCAGTATGCCTACCGACCTCGGCGAGAAGTAGTGCTCTAAAGTGGGCTAGTTTCTCAGGCTGCATTGATACTGTTGACCTTTGCGATCCAGTTTCCAAAAAACCTCTTACTTATTCGCTAAGTCGGCTCCTTTTTGAGGAGTCGGATTATAGCCTAGAGGCTCTGATAAATGTAACGCTCAAGGTCCGGTTTTTTGCGGAGAATAAGGGAATGCTAGAACTTCCAGGTCAACGCTACACGAGCGGCGCGAGGGGAACCCGGTGAAATGTTGTCGTTGCCGTCCGCGTTGATGAAGTATTTTTTATCGAAGACATTTTCAAGGTTTGCCTGAAGACCGATCTTTTCACTGACCGTAAAGTACAACGCTGCGTCCGCTCGAGTGTAGCCGGGAAGAACGACCTTGTCGTCAATCGCGGCATACATATCCGAGCGATGAATGACCCCCACGCCCGCTCTCCACTTCCTCGCGAACACGTAAGTGTTCCACAGGGAAAAGGTGTGACGCGGGACCTGAGCTAAGCGGGCCCCTTTTGCAGCCGCTGTCGTCGCGGACGTGACGCGGCCATCCTGGTATGCATAACCTCCCACTACCTTCCAGGCGCGCCTGATCGTACCGTTTAGTCCTGCTTCGAATCCCTTCGTGCGCTGGCTACCTGTTTGCACAATCTTTACAGGGTTGTTCGGATCGATTGCCCGGGTATTGGTGCGATCCAATTTATAGACCGCCGTCGTCAGCGAAAGAGATTGACGAACGTCCCATTTGGCGCCGAATTCGTAGTTGGCAAACTTTTCCGGTTTAAGCGTCTGCGTGATTACTGTCAGCGAAGAGAATTGGTCGCCGGAGCTCGGCAGGTAAGACACACTGTGACTACCATAAAGCGATAGGGACTCGCTTGGTTTGACAACGATTCCCAAACGCGGTGAGAGCAAAGCATCGACGCGGGCCAAGTCTTCACCACTTCTATTGTTGTGGAAGCGCAGGTTGAAATGATCGAAGCGGAGTCCGGCAAGCACCTGGACTTTTGGGGATAACTCAATCTGGTCCTGGGCATAGGTCGCAGCGATGTTAGCCTGTACTCGATTATCGGCATCGGTCGCATTCTGACGAAAAGTAACCGGAGTATCGATAGTAGGGCTAACAAAGGGTAAAGAGATCACCGTTGTCGTGTTGTTGAAGAAGCCCGTGTTGCGAAAGTTATGCGATATCTGGCGGCCGAATTCCGTTCCGCCTAAAAGTGTGTGTCGTAGTGAACCGGTCTTCGCGGCATATGTAAGATCTGTTTGGTTGAAGATGTTACGGCGGCGTGTCGCATTGTTATAGGCAGTAAGATTGACGCGAGTCTCATCTGCGTTCACTGTGCCGGGAACAAAGTTTTGATACATGCGATCATAATCGCCGAACAGCGTATGGTTGCGAATGTTGAGGTTGCCGACTTGATGATCGATGACGGCGGAAACAAGATTCACACGAGAGTGCACAAAGCTGAGGTCGGGATTACCAAAGAAGGTTGAAATGTTGGCGTCCGAGGGACGGCCACGATACGAAGGAATGCCACGATCGGCGGTTCGGTTATCGCGAAAGTGTTCAAAGCCAAGTCTGATCTGAGTTTGCTTGCCGGCGACGATGGTCAAGGTTGGGTTTATGCCGAGGCGGTTGAGATCAACATGCTTGCGGAAGCTGCCGGAGTTTTCGTACATGCCGTTAACACGAAAGGCAAATCGGTTACTGAACGGTCGATCGAAATCAGCCAGGATCCGTTTGTTGCCGTAAGATCCGGCCTGAAATGTCAACTCTCCTAACGAAGCGAATCCCGCCTGTTTGGTCACGCGATTGATCACACCGCCACCACCGCCGCGGCCGAAGATCATGGCGTTGGGTCCCTTCAAAGCCTCGACCCGATCGAGGTTGTACAGGTCGCGGTAGTACTGAACGTCGTCACGAACGCCATTAAGAAAGAAGTCGGCAGATGAACTATTTCCTCTGATCACAATCTGATCGCGGTTGTTCTCTCCTTGAATGGCGGTGATACCGGGAATATAACGGACCACGTCGGCGATGCTTTGCATTGCCTGATCCTCGATCACCTCCCGCGATACAACTGAGATTGATTGCGGCACGTCGCGCAGTGCAGTGAGCGTTTTCGTAGCGCTGTTGGTAATAAGGGTGTCGTAGCCGGCCATGTCGGTAATCGTGACCGTGGCACTATACCCGGCAAGCTGGAGAACGATCTCTAATGGTTCAAAGCTGGTTGGCTTAGAGCGAACGGTTAACGATGCTTCCGCAAAGCCAGCCGCTGAAAGGCTCAACGTATATTCGCCGGGCTCGAGTAACAGGGAAAACTCTCCATTCGCGTCGGTCAGCGTGGAATAGTCGGCTCGGCCGTTCCTTGAGGCTGTGATTTTGACCCCGGCCACGGCAGCATGGTTTGGATCCAGCACTTTGCCGCGCAACTGAGACTGCGTAGCTATTTCGCCGGCCTGGGCCCCGCAAAAGAAGGCCCCCACAAGCAGCAGGCTAAAGGAAAGTCTAACGAAAAACGTGATTACGGCTTTTGCCGACATGTTGCTCCTCCAACGAGGCGGGTGTGGATAAAAAAGAAAAAAATCGGTAATGAAATTGAAAACCGATTTCAATTAAGAGAATAATTCTAATCCTGAGACGTTGTCAACATTTCTCAGGAAAAAGATTTCCGGGCAGGATTAGAGCGCTAATTGATTCTGCGTTTTGGCGGCGGCACTCAGGCTCGCTCAGGAACCGATTACTTCTCGGACCCACAGATTAGTTCTGCAGCCAGGAGCGGCAGCGTGAGTTCGTGATGGCCGGTAACCGAGTAGCCTTGTCCGGCGCCGTTTGCGGTGGGACGGCGAACTACATTCGTGAGCGGCCGGTAGGATTGTATGAAGTCGAAGTTGGCGGTGGTGATGTCCGTAAGTCCATGGCCGAGGTTGCGTACAAGGTTAACGGCCTTTAAAAACACTTCGGGCAAAGTAACCGCCGATCCGATGTTTAAGTAAACTCCGCCACCGTCCATTCGCCGCACCAGTTCAGCGAGCAATCTAAAGTCCGTATGCGTAGTCGCTCCTAATGCGGCGCCGTCGGCCTGCGGGTGAAAATGACCGATGTCGCCGCCGATGGTCAGATGAACGGTGAAAGGGACTCGCGATTGATAGGCGCTGCACAGCAGGGAGTAGTCTGCATGTTTTGGATTGAGGCCCAGCAGCGCGCAACCGGTTGCTTCGCCCAGGCCGAGTCCCTGCTTCGCGCCTTCCTGTGCGGCGCGATTCAAAAGCTGGCCAGTTTCTTCGGCGCCGCCAAACGCACCTTCACCGAGGGTGGCATCGACATCTTCGGAAGTCGAACCCACCATTGCGATCTCCGCATCGTGGACGAGCACTGAGCCATTGGCTGCGATGGCAGTGACAAAACCTCGCTTTAACAAATCGATGATCACGAGTCCAAGTCCGGTTTTGATTACATGACCGCCCATGCCCCAGATGATCGGTTTTTGCAATTCGCGCGCGCGACGGATACGAGCGGCAAGTTCTCTTAAACTTTGTACCGCCAGAATGTTTGGGAGACTGAGGAGAAAATCTTTAAGCGAGGCATCGTCTTTGACTGGACTGGCAAAATCGTCGAGTGAAACCTTACTCGGGCGCGAAGCAAGCGGATAGGTCTTTACATTGTCCAACTTTAGAGGGCGCAACTTATCACCGTAGATTGACATGTTTTGCGGTCGGCAGCGGGCCGGAGTATATCACGCGATCTTCTTGTCTTCGCGGCGAGGATTGCCGTCACCGTTTTTAGCGAGGCGGCCATTGAGCAATGGCCGGAGCACGTGGCCCGTATGTGATCGGCGCGAACGCGCAACCTCTTCCGGCGTGCCCGCGGCCACTAGGCGCCCGCCGTGTTCGCCGCCTTCCGGACCAAGGTCGATGATGTAGTCGGCAGACTTAATTACGTCGAGATTATGCTCGATCACAATGATCGTATTACCCATCGAGACGAGCCGCTGAAGAACGTCGAGTAGCTTATGCACGTCGGCAAAATGAAGACCCGTGGTCGGCTCGTCGAGCATGTACACCGTGCGTCCGGTTGCGCGCTTGGACAATTCCTTGGCTAACTTAATCCGCTGCGCTTCGCCGCCGGAGAGCGTAGTAGCGGATTGCCCCAGTTTGAGGTAACCGAGCCCCACGTCGAGCAATGTCTGCAGTTTTTGCTGAATCTGCGGAACGTTTTCCAGCAGGGGCAACGCTTCTTCAACGGTCGTGTCGAGCAACTCTGCGATCGACTTGCCCTTGTATTTTACTGAAAGCGTTTCGCGGTTATAACGAGCGCCACGACAGACGTCGCAGAGCACATAAACGTCAGGCAGGAAGTTCATCTCGATTCGCTTCATGCCATCACCTTCGCAACCTTCACAGCGACCGCCTTTGACGTTGAAGGAAAATCGTCCCGGTTTGTAGCCACGTTCGCGAGACTCCGGCAGCATGGCATAAAGCTCTCGCAGCGGTGTGAAGAGCCCGGTGTATGTTGCCGGGTTGGATCTCGGCGTACGGCCGATAGGCGATTGATCGATCTCGATGACCTTGTCGACATATTCCAATCCCTCGATGGCTGCGCAGGCTCCAGGCTGCAACAGCGAGCCGTGGAGATGACGTGCGAGCGCGGGATAGAGAATGTCGCCCACCAGCGTCGATTTGCCCGAACCGGACACTCCAGTAATCACCGTCAACAAACCGAGCGGAAACGAAACGTCAATCTCTTTTAAGTTATTGGCACGCGCTCCGTGAACTATGAGGTACTTACCATTGGGCGTCCGTCTATCGGATGGCACTTCAATTTTTTTCAAGCCGCTGATGTAAAGACCGGTGATCGAACGAGGATTGCTGGCAACATCCGCAGCGGTCCCCTGAGCTACCAGTTCACCGCCGTGAGCGCCGGCGCCTGGCCCCAGGTCGACTACGTGGTCGGCGCGGCGAATAGTTTCTTCGTCATGCTCCACGACGAGCACGGTGTTGCCCAAATCGCGCAATGCCGTCAAGGTGTCGAGCAATTTCTGATTGTCGCGAGGGTGCAGCCCAATCGAAGGCTCATCGAGGACATAAAGGACGCCACGAAGCTGCGAGCCAATTTGTGTAGCCAGACGAATGCGTTGTCCTTCGCCGCCTGAAAGCGTGGAGGATGGACGGTCAAGTGTGAGATAGCCCAGGCCAACGCTTTCCAAAAAGCGCAGACGATTTTTTATTTCGCTAAGGATCTGACCGGCAATCTGGTCCTCGCGAGCATTCAATTTTACGGCTTCAAAAGCAGTGACGGAATCCTCGATTGGTAGAGCGGTGTATTCCGCAATGCCCCGGCCGCCCAAACGCACGGAGAGAGAGTCGGGCCTGAGGCGCCTGCCTTTACAGTCGGGGCAGATTGAGGGCGAAACGAGTTCTTCCAAGGTACTTCTGACTTTTTCGGAGGGGCCTTCATTAAGTCGATCTCGCAGCCAGCGCAAGGCACCCTTCCATGGGCTTTGATAAGAGTAAAGGCCCTGACGAAAGGTTAACTGCCCACTAACACCATGGAAGAAGCCGTCGCAAACTTCTTTGGGCAGTTCAGCAAATGGCCGTTTCACATCTGCGTTGAAATGTTTCGCGACGGCGAGCAGCGCGCTCTTCAGATATGCCGATCCCTGCTTGTCAGCCGGTCCCATAAAGGTGAGTTTGTCGGCGGCACTATTGGCATCAGGAATCAACTTGGTTGGATCAACTTCGAGGACTGTGCCCAACCCGTGACAACGTTTGCAGGCGCCGTAAGCGGAATTGAACGAGAATGAACGCGGCTCGAGCGGGGGAACGTTGATACCGCAAATCACGCAAGCCATTCGTTCCGAGTAAAGTTTTTCTTCGCCATCGACTACCGCAACAAGCACCGCGCCTCCGGTGAGTTTCAGCGCTGTGCGAACTGATTCCGAAAGACGTTCCTTAATCCCGGGCTTAATCAATAGCCGGTCGACCACTGCTTCAATCGTATGGTTGCGTCGCTTATCCAGCTTGATCTCTTCGTCAAGCGACAACAGTTCGCCATCGACTCGAGCGCGCAGGAAGCCATCCTTCGCAAGTTTCTCCAATTCTTTCTTGAACTCACCCTTACGGCCGCGCACGATTGGCGCCAGGATCATGACCCTTTCACCTTCAGCGAGGCCGAGAACATTCTGGACAATCTGTTCGACGCTTTGTCTCGTGATGGCCGCTCCACATTTGTGACAGTGCGGTTGTCCTACTGAGGAAAAAAGCAGGCGCATGTAGTCGTAGATCTCTGTAACCGTGCCCACGGTTGAGCGAGGACTGCGTGAGACTGTTTTTTGTTCAATAGAGATTGCGGGTGAAAGGCCATCAACGGAATCGACGTCAGGCTTTTCCAGTTGATCCAAAAATTGCCGCGCGTAAGCGGAGAGCGATTCAACGTAACGGCGCTGACCCTCTGCATAGATTGTGTCGAAGGCAAGTGAAGACTTGCCGGAGCCGGACAGGCCGGTGATTACCGTGAATCGATCCCGAGGTATCTCTACGTTGATGTTCTTGAGGTTGTGCTGGCGCGCTCCTCTTACTGTGATGCGATCAAGTGTCATTTGCTAAGACCGCTGATGAAAACCACGCCGGCCAATACGGATGCGAATATAAGGGGGTGGCGAACCAGTCATTCTAGCCGAGCGGAATACGTTGGGCAACCGGGCGCAACCCGCACTGTCTCAAGCTACTGGTGACTCTTACGCGGCAGTGTAGTTACGAGGGACTTCACCGCCAGGAGTCAAGCATCAAAACAGGCAAAATGCATGCTGAACATCTATGAATTGAAAGCCGACAAGTAGATCAAGTATGCTCAAGTAACAACGGTGGAGATTTTTAGAATGGCACAGGACTTTTCAAGAGTAGTCGAAGAAGTAAAGCGACTCTCAACCGCCGAGAAGGAAGAATTGCAAGAACTCCTCAAGAGCTATCTAATCGAGGAGCGACGGCGGGAGATCGAGCAGAACTACGAAGCTGGTATCGAGGAGCTACGAGAAGGCACGCTTACGTTCTCAAGCGATCCGGACACACTCCGTAAAGCCTTATCCAATGACTGAAATTGCCTTCAGCTCGTCATTCAAGCGTGCCTTTAAAAGAAGAATCACGGGGGCGCCGTCCTGGAAACGCGCTTCTGGGAAAGACTGGAAATATTTCGAAGGAACCCCTTCGATCAAAGACTTAGAACTCACAAGCTATCCGGAAGACTGAAAGACCTTTGGAGCTTTTCGGTTGAGTACGACTTGCGAGTCGTGTTCTCATTCGTCGAAGACGATCGAGCCTTATTTGTCGACATCGGAACGCACGAGGAAGTGTATTGAGAAAAGCCCCAAAGTCCCATTACTAGTTTGTAGTCAATCTCAGAAGGAAAATCCCCTCATGGATGTCCGAATAATTGATCTCGTGAAACGCTTTGATACTGGCGAAATTCGTTTGCCTCTCATGCAACGCGATTACGTTTGGCGACCGGCAAAGGTGGGAAGTTCATGCACCAATTTGAGATTCCGGTAGAGAAGCTAAACAGCGCCGCTAATTATGCGATCCTGTTCCAAGCAGATAACGCAGAGTTGAGTGATCGCGATCCACAGGTCGCACATAGAGAGCTATCGCCAACGCAGCGGGACAGAGCGGAGGAACAGCTGTTTTTTAGAGACTCAGAGCGTTTAAACTATAAGGCCTACGAAGAAACGCTCGACTTTCGGGGGTCGAATGGCTGAGGGATTGAACGATTTTCTTGGACTGGGTAAAAGATGGGTTAACTAGTTTGGTAAATCTAAGCCTTATGCTTTTGGTCATGAGTTTTGACTTCGTAAAATTCCGGTTTCTGGGTTAGCGTCATCAAGGTACCGATTAGTGAATCTTCCAAACAGCTTAACGCTCCTGCGTATCTTCATAGTCCCGCTACTGGTCGTTGTCCTGCTCACGCCGTTTTCGGAAAACTGGTTTGGGCTGCCGCGCCACATTTTCGGCGTCGCGCTCTTTCTGGGGGCTGCGTTGACTGACTATCTCGATGGACACTTCGCCCGCAGTCGAGATCAGGTTACGCGTTTGGGTCAACTGCTTGATCCGATCGCGGACAAGCTGTTGATCTCCGCTGCGCTAATCTCACTGGTTGAGAATCAACTGGCCCCGGCATGGGCCGTGGTGATAATCATCGGTCGAGAGTTTGCCGTGACGGGCTTGCGTTCAATTGCGGCTGCGGACGGCGTAGTGATCTCAGCATCAAAGATGGGGAAGTTTAAGATGCTGGTTCAGGTCTTGACCGTGGCGCTGCTGATTGTTTCAAGCGTTGCCGGCAAACCTCCGGTGCAAAATTTCGGCCTGCCCTTTCCCGCGATTGAGTTTTGGTCTGTTCCCGAGTTACGTGCTGCGTGGCGGCATCTTTTCGGACCAGACTCCACTACCACAAGCGACTGGCAGGTACTACTCTATACTGCCGGGCGAGCGATGCTCTGGTTAGTTGTGATCTCGTCCTGCCTTTCAATGTATGGTTACTTCCGATCATTTTATCGATTCATCCTCTCAAATAAGCGGGCGCACTATGTCGCTGAGCAGCCGAGCGAGACAGTGATTCCAGTAGTTCGCGATTAGTTTTTCTCGCTTCGAGTCTTCACCTGCAAGCGCGGATCGTTCTCAATCAGCCGGATTCACAAACTGTAATTGATGAAAGCGGCGCGTTCTTTTTGCGTGCAAGTGCTAAGATATCTGTAATTCTGACTGCGACTTGCGTTTTTGCATTTGGGTTGGTAGTATCCGCATTTTGTCGGAATGCGCTATTTGTAATCTATAGCGGGCCGGCGTAGCTCAGTTGGTAGAGCATCTGATTTGTAATCAGAGGGTCGGGGGTTCAAGTCCCTTCGCCGGCTCCACTAAGCACTTGGCAGGATATGCAGGGGTGGTCGAGTGGTTAATGGCACCGGGCTGTAAACCCGGCAGGCTAACGCCTTACGTAGGTTCGAATCCTACCCCCTGCACCAGGCGAAACGATGAAGTATGAACGCGGAACGATGAACAGCGGTGTTCTATTCAGCGTTCATAGTTCTGAGTTCACTGTTTATTGAGCGGGTGTAGCTCAGTTGGTAGAGCATCAGCCTTCCAAGCTGAGGGTCGCGAGTTCGAATCTCGTCGCCCGCTCCAAAGTGGAAGGATGAAGTAGGAAGGATGAAGGATGATCAAGTGGGCTGTTTTCATCCTTCAGCCATCATCCTTCATCCCTGTTGTTGCCCGCGTAGCTCAGGGGTAGAGCGCCTCCTTGGTAAGGAGGAGGTCATGAGTTCAAATCTCATCGCGGGCTCCATCATTGTGGGCTCGCGCCAGGATATTGTCGCAACGATTAGCGAATGTTTATTGAAGAGGCCAATTAGGAATGTCAAAGGAAAAATTCGACCGCAGTAAGCCGCACGTGAACATCGGGACAATCGGGCACGTGGATCATGGCAAGACGACGTTGACGGCAGCGATCACGAAGGTGCTGGGGAAGACGAATCCGAAAGTGCAGTTCATCGCCTTCGATCAGATTGACAAGGCGCCGGAAGAGAAAGCGCGGGGCATAACGATCGCGACGGCGCACGTGGAGTATGAGACGAAGAACCGGCACTACGCGCACGTGGACTGTCCCGGGCACGCCGACTATGTGAAGAACATGATCACCGGGGCGGCGCAGATGGACGGGGCGATATTGGTGGTAGCGGCGACCGACGGGCCGATGCCGCAGACGCGGGAGCACATTCTGCTGGCGCGGCAGGTGGGAGTGCCGGCGATGGTGGTGTGTCTGAACAAGGTGGATGCGGTCGACGATGCGGAGTTGCTGGAGTTGGTGGAGTTGGAAGTGCGGGAGCTGTTGAGCGCGTATGAATTTCCCGGCGATGATATTCCGGTAATCAAGTGTTCGGCGTTGAAGGCTTTGGAAGGGGATCCCGAATGGGAGAAGACGGTGCTGGAGTTGATGGAGGCAGTTGACTCGTACATTCCGACGCCGGCACGGGATGTGGAGAAGCCGTTTTTGATGCCGGTGGAAGACATCTTCACTATTCAGGGGCGCGGCACGGTGGCGACGGGGAGAGTAGAGCGCGGCAAGGTAAAGGTAAACGAGAGTGTGGAGGTAGTGGGCATCAAGCCGACGCGGACGACGGTGGTGACGGGGGTGGAGATGTTCAAGAAGCTGTTGGACGAAGGGACGGCGGGAGACAATGTGGGGTTGTTGTTGCGCGGAGTGGAGCGCAAGGACATCGAGCGGGGGCAGGTAATAGCGAAGCCGGGGAGCATCACGCCGCACACGAAGTTCAAAGCCGAGGCTTACGTGCTGACAAAGGAAGAAGGAGGTCGCCACACGCCCTTCTTCACCGGGTATAGGCCGCAGTTTTACTTTCGCACCACGGACGTGACGGGAGTGGCGCACCTGCCGGAGGGAGTGGAGATGGTGATGCCGGGCGACAATGTGGCGATGGAGATTGAGTTAATCGCGCCCATCGCGATGGAGAAGGGCTTGCGGTTCGCCATTCGCGAAGGAGGCCGCACGGTCGGCGCCGGCACCGTGTCGGAAGTTGTGGAATAGAAATACCTGAGATCTCAAATTTGAGATCTGAGATTTGAGATC
>WNGE01013397.1_pt1 | contig 15980 bp, 13 predicted proteins | sample 5400651 | NCBI WGS metagenome assembly WNGE01 (sample SAMN13153370, study PRJNA577476) | soil metagenome | isolation source: 60 cm soil or saprolite under grassland replicate 2 | place: USA:California | collected 2016-06-15 | reverse complement strand
ATCTCAGCGCGGCCTCGCAAGACGTTAGCGAGACGGAACTCGAACGCATCCATCATCAAAAGACCGGCGCGCTGATTAGCGCTGCCGCGCGTTGCGGAGCAATTATCGCGGGCGCAGACGAAGGCGAACTTGAAGCGGTTACGGAATACGCGGCGCATCTGGGTTTGTTGTTTCAAATCACCGACGATTTGCTTGACGTGACTTCGACGGCTAAGGACCTTGGCAAGACACCAGGAAAAGATGCGCGGTCGCGGAAAGCAACGTATCCCGCACTCTACGGCATTGAAGCCACCCACGCTCAAATCAATGTTGTTCACTGCTCTGCATGTAACGCGCTTGATCGCATTGATCGACCCGCCGGGCTCTTGCGTTCAATCGCCGACTTTATACTTGAGCGGCAAGCGTAACTTTTGCAGTGTGCCGGCGAAGCGTAGCGACGACGGCGCTTTGGATTGCGAATTCGTTAATCAAAAGCGGCGTCGCGCCGTTTTGCACAAAAAGTCCGCGATAGCGGACACGATGACAGTAGCCCAGCGATTCATCGCTGGGAGCAGGCAAGCTTACAAGCTGCAGTCCGTGAAGCGGACGACTGAAATTGCCACAAGAATGCCTTTATTTAGCCTTACCACAAGGGATCAGCCGTCCGTTTCACGGACTTGGTATCATTCACGCCCTTTCCCAGCAGTAAACTGCTGGGCTACTATCATTCGTCCGCCAGGCGGACTGGCCTGAACGTTGACTTCTTCTGCAAAAGCGGCGTCGCGCTACGACCACGTCAGCGCGGCTGCGGACGGGGGCCCAGTGCCGCCGCACTCCAAATTCACGTTGCATAAGCCGCATAAACTGTTTTCACCTTTTCGAGAAAGTCGCGACGGTCGACGATGTAATGCAGTTTGACTGGTTCAGTGGTGATTTCTTCAGGTTCAGGCAAAGCGGCTTTTCCTTTTCGGGATTTCGATGATTTCTTCGCTGTTTTCTTTGATGCTTTCTTCTTGCGAGCAATCACCCGCTCACTACCGTGAGCGGTTCTGTACTGAGACCATTCGTGAGTCGCCAATTTGATCCAGGTAGCCGTTGTAACGAAGGTGGCGAATCAGCTCCATCAGTGTCACCCGGCCATCGAGGGTCATGCCACCGTGCGTGTGCGAGCGACTGACGAGATATTGAATCAGCAAAGCTTCGCTGTAGAGATTCGGCGCCAGAAACAGACGCCCGCCGTCACGCTCCCAGCCTTCCGTCAAGCGACTTGAGCGTCGTACCGAGCGGACACCGTCAAGCGTTTCTTCCCAATCCGTCTTCGGCTCGCGTCTTTCGAGATACATTCGCGTCGCGCCAATCAGCCAGGTCTCGTCGTTGAAATCCAGATTGCGTCCCAGCGTGTCCAGCCAGTCAAAAAATACAGCGCGTGAGTCAGATTTCTTTTCCAGCACTACGAATTGTGCGCTGGACTTTGGCAGCTTCTTCATCAGAGAACGGCGTGCCGCGTCGGTAGTCTTTCCACCTTCGATGCAGTAAGTATCAAAGCACGCGAGCCAACGCTGGCCTGATCCACAGTAAGGGCAATGCGGATGCTTTTCTTCACTGTCGAAATAGGGCCGCATGGCACTGCGACTCGTGAGTTCTTCAATTGTCGGCGTGTGATTCTTGACTTCGGAAAAGGCAGTTCGTGGGGCTAGTCCGAGTTGTTTCGTGAAGATATCGAAGATGCAGGCAAGGCAAACCAGGGTGGTGTAGCGATTAAGTCAGTACCACCCGCGTGAGCGGGTGGGTTCATGAGGCCACTACGACCCGCCCGCTTACGCAGGCGGTACTGACTTCAATATGGGAAGGCGTCGCTCACGCGATCGCGACAAGAGCCGGCTCGCTATCGGTATGACCTAGTGCGAGATCGAGTTCGGCTTCCACATCGCCGCTGGCCGCCGACAGCTTCTTGAAATCGAACAGGTTTGAATCAAGCAGGTGCGAAGGCACGACCTTGCCGAGCGCAGTAAGCATTGAGGCTCGCACGTGTGGAATCTCTTTTTCAAGATCGCTAATCAAGCCCATAATTCGCGCGCGTTTCAGGTTTGGCTGCGAGCCGCACAGGTCGCAGGGAATGATCGGAAACTGCGCCCTCTTAGCAAAGTCGGCAATGTCCGTCTCGCGGCAATAAGCGAGCGGCCGAATGATTGTGTTGCGACCATCGTCTGAACGAAGCACGGGCGCCATTGCCTTCAGGGTGCCAACGTAGAAAAGATTCAGCAGGAAGGTCGCGATGATGTCGTCGGCGTGATGACCGAGCGCGATTTTCGAGCAGTCTTCCTCAACTGCGATGTTATAAAGAATGCCGCGACGGAGGCGCGAGCATGCAGCACAGTAAGTCTTGTCTTCCGGCACCAGACGCTTAACGACTGAGTACGTGTCCCGCTCGACAATTCGAAACGGCACACCGCGAATGCGCAAGTAATCAGGCAAGACCTCCGCAGGAAATCCCGGCTGTTTCTGATCGAGATTGACGGCCAGCAGATCGAACTTCACGGGCGCGCGGTTCTGCACGTCGAGCAACAAATCGAGCAGGGTATGACTGTCTTTTCCGCCAGACAGGCAGACCATTACCCGATCACCTTCCTGGATCATGCGAAAGTCTTCAATTGCTTCGCCCATCCGACGGAGCAGAGTGGTTTTTGTCTTACTGCCTGCGAACATCATTTGTTTATCAGAATGCCACGCCCCCGGCACTGCTGACAACGAGGGATGCCTTGCTTGACTGGGTGACCGTCGTTGCCAATAATGCCCGCGTCAGAAAACTCTCGGGCTCTCAAGTCCTCGGCCCTGATCCGGTGACCAACCATACGTTCACTGCAATAACGAATCAGCAAGGCCAATACAAGTTCAAAGGACTTCCCGCGGGAGCTTATTCGCTCGTCATCTCGGCGCCGGGTTTCAGCGACGCACGTCGCGAGGAGGTCAAGGTCACTGAGGAAACTGTTGATGTGAAGCTTGAAATCGCGCCGGTCGAGGCCTCAGTTACCGTGTCGGGCCCAAAAGCCGAGCTCTGAACGCAAATTGACCCACTACATACTCGTCAATCCCTCCTTTTCGCTCGTCAATTCTGTGGTAGAGTTTGTCGCAGACTGAAGTGTCTGCCGCCAGAAAATGATTGACCTGCGGAGTGATACCGTAACCAGGCCTACGCCGGCGATGCGTCGGGCGATGGCCGACGCCGAGGTTGGCGACGATGTGTACGGTGAAGACCCCACGGTCAATCGCCTGCAGGAGCGCGCCGCGGAGATTTTCGAAAAAGAAGCCGCCATCTTTGTGCCCACCGGCTCAATGGGCAATCAAACTGCTGTCAAGCTGCATACCCGGCCCGGCCAGGAAGTCGTAATCGAAGAACGTGGCCACATCTTTAACTTTGAGATGGCAACTATGGCTGCTTTCTCCGGTGTAGTCGCGCGCCCTGTGCACAGCAATGATGGCAGCGGCATCCTCACCTGGGACGAAATTGCGGGAGCCATTCATGCGAACGCGGCTTATTATGTCGCGCCTACGGGTCTCATTGCGCTTGAGAATTCCCATAACCTGGCCGGCGGGTCGGTCCTGACACGAGATCGCACGGAAGATGTTTGTGAGCATGCGCACGGATTGAATTTGCCGGTGCATCTGGATGGGGCACGCATTTTCAATGCGGCCACGGCACTGAATGAATCTGTCGCAAATCTTTCGCGGCCGGCCGACTCAGTAATGTTCTGTCTATCGACCGGCGTGAAGATCGATCCGGAAAACGTCGTTACCAACATCGTGATCTTCGACGTTGCCGGCACAAGCATGTCGGCTGATGATATCTGCAAGCAACTGCGCGAGCGTGGAGTGCTGGCCTCCGGTTTTGGCTCGGCCATTCGCATGGTGACCCACTTTGATGTTTCTCGATCTGACGTTGAGAAAGCGCTGCTGGCATTGAGCAGCGTGTTAAACCAACGTCGAGCCGCGTAAGAATTCACTCACGTCCAACATGGACTCATCTGCGACTCGCAAGCCCGATCTTAAAACCGAAGCCATTGCCGGCATCACCACCTTTTTCACGATGGCCTATATCGTCGTCGTGAATCCGCAGATTCTTTCCGCAGACGGCAAAACCGGGATGGCGTTTACCGGGGTGCTAACCGCGACAATGCTGGTTTGTTTTACGATGACGCTGTTAATGGGCTTGTATGCAAAGCTGCCATTCGCGGTCGCGCCCGGCATGGGCATCAACGCCTTCTTTACTTACACGATCATTCTGGGAAAGGGAGTGCCATGGCCAACAGTATTGGGAATCATCTTTTGGGCGGGTGTTTTCTTTCTGCTGATCTCAGTGACACCGGTGCGCGAATTGATCGCGAAAGCAATTCCCAAAGAGATAAGAATCGCGGCCGCCGCCGGCATCGGCATCTTTCTTACTTTCATCGGCTTACGAAACGCCGGCTCCATCGTTTCGGATCCGGTGACCTTCGTAAGACTTGGCGCGTTGGGTAAACCCGCTCTGCTGACGATTGTCGGCGTGGCCGTCTCGGTTTTCCTGATCTCGCGAAAAAATCCTTTTGCCTTCCTGGCCGCAATCGTCATGGTCACCATCATTGCGTGGTCTCTTGGATTAGTAGGAACGCCGGCGCGGCCGTTCAGTCTGCCGGATTTCAAAAGCGTCTTTCTCAAGCTCGACGTGCTCGGCGCCTTGAAGTTGAGCTTGCTGCCTTCGATCATTGCGGTTCTCTTTACCGACCTTTTCGATTCCATCTCGACTTTTATCGGTGTCGCCCACGCCGCCGATCTTCTGGACGAGCATGGACATCCACGCAATTTGCGCGAAGGATTAATTGTTGATTCGCTGGCGACGCTCGGCGCCGGACTTGCCGGATCGTCGTCCGGCACGGCTTACATCGAAAGCATCGCCGGCATCAGTATGGGCGGGCGCACGGGATTGACTTCCGTCTTTACCGCCCTCTGTTTTCTGCCTTGCTTTTTCATCGCTCCCCTGGCCGGCACGGTGCCGCCACACGCGACCGCCGCCGTTCTGATTCTGGTCGGCGCGGCCATGTTCCAGAGCGTGGGCCAAATCAAGTTTTCCAAAATTGAAGAAGGTGTGCCGGCGTTTCTGACTTTGACTTTGATACCGCTCACGTTCTCGATTACCCAGGGCATATTGTGGGGTTTCATCTCTCACATCGGGTTGTATCTAATGGTGGGCCGGCGTCGAGACATTCATCCGGTGATGTATGTGCTGGCGGTAATTTCAATCGGATTACTCCTTCTCGAGCGCGTGAAGTTCTCATAAATTCACGTGCCGTAGTAAAGTAACAACTCACAAATCAGAGAATGGAGTTCAACCTGAGTGAAGCGTAGCACGCGCGGATGCGGATGTGCGATTGCGGTGCTGGTGCTGTTGTTGGGCGCTGGCACGGTAGCATTTGTGAAATACGGGCTACCGTGGCTGCGTTCGCTTCCGCCGCGAGCTTCCGGGGCCGAGCTGCAAGTGCACGTCCTCGACGTTGGTCCAATCGAAGGCGATTCGATTCTGATTATCTCGTCCGCTGGTCGGTCGGTACTGATTGATGCGGGTGAGGCGGGCAAAGGCAAGGTGGTACTTGATGCGCTGAAACGTTACAAGGTCGAACGTCTCGACTATTTCATTGCCACCCATCCCCATCCCGATCATATCGGGGGCGCGGATGAAGTTCTGAATGCTGTGAAAGTCGGCACGATAATTGACAACGGTGTCGATCTTTCCGCGCCGGCGCCGGAAGCCGGATTGAGCAGCAAGCCGGGCAAAGGATCAAAGCCTAAACCGCCAGCGGCGCCGATTTCGAAGAAAGGCAAGACCAGGTCGGTCACTGGCTTCTTCGACGAATATGAAGCCGCGGTGAAACAGAATGGTGCGCAATATGAGAAGGCCCAACCTGGAAAGAAGTATGACCTGGGCGGCGGCGCACTCTTGACTGTGCTGGGACCCACGGAACCGCTGTTTACGAAAGACCAGATGAAAGCCGGCGGCAATGAAACAAATGCGAACTCCATTGTCCTGCGCCTCGACTACGGTGATTTCTCAATGCTGCTGATGGGCGATGCCGAAGCGCAGACTGAAGCCAGAATGTTGAGCAAGGATCTTAATCTCAACGCGACAATACTAAAGGTTGCTCATCATGGATCGAAGTATGCAACTTCCGAGGATTTTGTGAAGCGGGTCAAGCCCGAAGCAGCGATCATTTCAGACGGTGGTTGGAATCGCTATGGGCATCCGGCGCAGGTTGTCCTCGATCGTCTGAGAGCCCTGGGCGCGAGGATCTATCGAACAGATCTGCAAGGCGAAATAACCGTTACCACCACGGGAAAATTTAAAGGCGATAAGCTTTACGAAATCAAGCCTGCGAAAGAAGCCGCCAGCGACGTCTGGACGGGTAGAGAAGGCCAGAAGGATGATTCTTCGCGTTCCGGATTTATTGCTTATGGAGATTTCGGACCGCCGCCGAAAGAAAAACCTGAAAAAGCAAAGAAGAAGTGAGTTTGCTCGCGGCTCTGCCGCCTGATGTGCGGTAAGGCTTTGCCTTACCGCGACGATTCTCTTTTGATTTTTTGAGGCTGCGCCTGTTCTTGCTGAGGCTGAGCCTCAGCAAGGATTACTAAGAGCATCGACCACGGAAAGGCAGAGCCTTTCCGCACATCAAGCGGCAAAGCCGCCGACACGTTGAAATCTAATGGCTAAGGCGACAACATATCGCGACGCCGGCGTTGACATCGACGCTGCAAACCGCGCCACGGAAAAAATCAAGGAACTGGCGCGTGCGACCTTTAATGTGCGCACCCTATCGGATATCGGCAGCTTTGGCGGGATGTTTGACGGCGCATTCCCGGCAATGCGCCAGCCGGTGCTGGTGGCTTCGGCTGATGGCGTAGGAACGAAACTGAAAATCGCATTCGCGACAAAAGTACATAACACGATCGGCCGAGACCTGGTTAATCACTGTGTTAATGACATCCTGGTCCAGGGCGCGCGGCCGCTTTTCTTTCTTGATTACATCGCGACGGGGAAACTAACGCCCGAAACCGTCGCCAGTCTCGTCGAAGGTGTCGCGAATGGCTGTCGTGAAAATGGGTGCGTCTTACTGGGCGGCGAAACCGCCGAGATGCCCGGTTTCTACGCTGACGGCGAATATGATGTCGCGGGATTCATTGTCGGAGTAGTTGATCGGAAAAAGGTTATAGATGGACATAGCATAGCGCCCGGCGACGTCGTGCTGGGATTGCCTTCGGTTGGATTGCACACTAATGGATACTCACTAGCGCGTAAACTTTTTTTTGAAGTCGCGGGCTACAGAACTGATACTTATCTCGACGAGTTATGCGAAACGGTCGGCGCCGCGCTTCTGAAACCGCACTTGAGCTATTTGCGCGCGCTCGAAGGCTTACTCGATTCAGGAGTAATAAAAGGACTGGCGCATATTACTGGCGGCGGCCTGCTGGAAAACATTCCCCGCGTCTTGCCCGGTGGAACCAGAGTCGAGATTAGGCGCGGCTCCTGGCCTGTGCTACCGATCTTCACCCTGATGCAATGCGTGGGGAAGATCGCTGATGCCGAGATGTATCGGACCTTCAATATGGGCGTCGGGATGGTCATCATTTGTGCCGCGTCCGGAGTGTCAACTATTCGGCAACATATAGATAAGAACGGAATGGCAAGTTTCCAAATCGGGTCTGTAACTAAGGGAGCAGGGACAGTTACGATTGGTTGATAAAACGGAGTGAATGTGTGCGACTGGATAACTGGCTTCAGGGAAACGATTGAGATCTCCGCTGCTCGCTTGCGGTAGTGTCCTAAGGTTGTGTTGCTAAACACCACGCGGGGCCTTAGCCCGACCGTAAGGGAGGGCTCCCGCTCGAACCGCAATTGAGCCCTCCCTTACGGTCGGGCTAGTGCACCAGCAACACAACCTTAGAACACTACCTCGCTTGCGAAATTGACGAACCAATGGAACGACCTAAGCCAGAAGCCCGCCTGGGAATCCTGATCTCTGGTCGCGGATCAAACATGGTTGCCCTTGTGGACGCAGTGCGCGGAGGACGGATTCCCAACGCAAAGATTGCAATTGTGGTTAGCGATCAGCCCGACGCGGCAGGTCTGGCGAAAGCGGCAGAGCGTGGAATAGAAACGCTGGTCATTGAACGTCGGGGCCGCCATCGGGAAGAACATGACCGCGAAGTCGTTGCCGCATTGCAGGCGCGCGAGGTGGATCTGGTTTGTCTTGCTGGTTACATGCGCGTGCTGTCGCGCGAGTTTCTCGACGCGTTTAGCGGTCGCATCTTGAATATTCACCCCAGCCTGCTGCCCTCGTTTCCGGGACTTGACGCACAGAAACAAGCGCTCGACCACGGCGTCAAATGGACAGGCTGTACGGTTCACTTTGTTAACGAGACCTTGGACGGTGGTCCGATCATCGCTCAGCGCGCGGTCCGAGTTTATGATGACGACACGGTTGCGAGTTTGTCAGAACGAATTCTCGCTGAAGAGCACAAGCTTTACCCGGAGGCTGTTGCGCTTGTGTTGGAAAGACCAGATCACCATCGACCATAACCGGCAGAATGTACCCTTTAAAGGCATTCTTGACTGATGTGAAGTCGGAGTCTGATACTATCCATGAGATGAATGAGATGATCAAGCCTACTCTAGTTCAGGCGCGGCCGAACTATCGTATCTACCTCGAGTTTTCTGACGGTACTAAAGGCGAAGTGGATCTATCCGATCTGGCGGCCAAGAGTGTGTTTCAGGATTGGAGCGATTACAGGTTCTTCAAGAGTGTGCGTATCGGAGAACATCGTGAGATCAAGTGGAATGATGACATCGAATTGTGCGCCGACTCACTCTACCTCAAGTTAACCGGCAAGTCTCCAGAGGAGTTATTCCCAAAGCTCCGCAAAAAGACTTATGCCTGAGATCTGTCGGTTCTATGGCATCATCATCAGAATGTTTTGGGAAGACCATCCGCCTCCTCACTTCCATGCCATTTACGGCGAGCATGAAGCCATCATAGATATCCTCAGCTCGGAAATCATCCAAGGCAGGCTGCCGTTGAGAGCGCACAGTTTGGTTCGAGAGTGGGTCAACTTACATAGCGAGGAGCTTCTTGAGTTGTGGGCCCGCAGCTCAACGCTCTCAGCCGCTAAGCAAAATCGATCCACTTCCGTGAAGCTTTTTGAAATGTCTGCAGTCATCCCCACAGACGAGACTTTAATCATCGAAACGCCGGAGCGCGTGCCGCTGCATTTCGCGCTGGCATCGATTGGCAATCGCTTTATCGCTTGCGCCATCGACCATACAATTCAGATTGTCACGTTAATCACTCTCATAATAATTTTTGCAGTCATTTCTGACGCCGCGGACCTGGGCAGCCGCGTGACGAGTGCGCCCAAATGGGTAATCGCGTTACTGATTATTCTGGTATTCGTGTTGATGTCGGGCTACTTCGCGGTGTTCGAATGGTTGTGGAATGGGCAAACGCCCGGCAAGCGCTGGCTAAAGCTCCGCGTGATTCGTGAAGACGGCCGGCCAATCAGTTTTTTTGAAGCGATGGTACGAAATCTGCTCCGCGAATTCGACATCATGCCCTTTCCATTTTATTCGATTGGTCTGATTTCCGTTTTTGCGACCCCGAAAGACCAACGCGTCGGCGATTTGGTCGCCGGTACGGTCGTTGTCCGCGAGCGCGAAGCCGAGGCGCCGGCCTTCGCGGAAGTCTTTGCTTCGCCGGTGTCCGATCCCGCGTTGCGCCGTTCATTCAAGCCCGTGCTTTTTACTGCCGACGTAAACCTGCTGACCGAGCAGGAGATTTTAGTAGTCGAGAATTTCCTGAGACGCCGCTGGGATTTGAAAGACTATCCGCGACAATGGATGGCCTGGCGAGTAGCCATGCCGATTCTTTTCAAGCTACGACCAGTTTATGATCTGGCCACTTTTACCTACGAAGGTTTTCTTGAAGAACTGCTACACCGTTATCGTGAACGGCATCGGTTCACTGATTGATCTCATTGACGTGAACGAAGCTTTCGCCGCGCAATACCTCGCCGTCGAGCAGGAACTCGGCCTCGATCGTAACAAGACAAATGTCAATGGTGGGGCGATAGCACTGGGACATCCACTCGGCGCAACTGGAACCAGATTAGTTCTTACCTTGCTACATGAACTCCAACGCCGAGGCGGTCGTTATGGACTGGCGACAGCCTGCATCGGCGGAGGTCAGGGCATCGCGATTATCTGCGAGCGAGTTTAGGAAGGCTCTTTGTCAATCGTCAATCATCGTAGTTGGTAACCCTGGAGCTGATTCAGCCAACAACAAACCGCTGACAAACCGCTGACAACCGACCCCCGAACAATTGGGATTTTCATAGAAAATCCAAATTCTCGTGCAGTCGTTGGCTATTCATTGGAATGCAGCAAAGAATAACTGTCGAAAACAGCATCGTTAAGCCGATTCAACTGGCGAGCCAGGTCAGGCACAATTCTTGCGAAAAACCATTTGGTGCAAGGCCGAACAGTTAAGGAACTTTTCACATCGTAAATGGGGTTTTAGGCTTGCGCTATTGCTACACTCATGATAGAAACCGCCGTCTGCAATTGTTCACAGCTATCCTTCGGAACAAGCAGCTCAAAGCGTTCACGAAAGTCTCAGTTAACTCTGCGCTCGATGGTTCGCGCGCAAAATGATCCACAACGATACTAAAATCTTTTAAGGAGTTCTCCTGTCATGTCTAAATCTCTACGGTTTTGTTTTGCCTCGCTTTTGGTTGTCGTGATTTGCGCTTTAAGCGCAACGGCACAGTCAACCACGACCGGTGCCATAAACGGCACTGTTACCAATCCCAACAAGGAAGTTGTGGCCGGCGCTGCTGTCGCCGCCAAGAATAACGGGACGAACAAAGAAGCTACTGCTACGACCGACGATAATGGTGGATTCAAAGTCGTCAACCTTGATCCTGGCATTTATACCGTGACGGTGAGTGCGTCAGGATTTGCGCCATTCACGAACGAGAACATCGTAGTCGAAGTAGGACGTTCGACTCCGCTCGAAATCGGCCTTTCGCTTCAGGGTGTGACCGGCACGGTTCAGGTCACCGGAGAAGCTCCGGTTATCAACAATTCGTCGCAGGATTTTTCCAGCAACATTAATCAGACTACGATCAACGAAGCGCCCATCAATGGGCGCCGCTGGTCGAATTTCGCGATTCTTACGCCCGGCGCAGTTCCGGATGGCACCTTTGGTTTAATAAGTTTTCGCGGCATCTCAGGTTTGTTGAATAACAATACGGTTGACGGCGGCGATAATAATCAGGCGTTCTTTGCCGAAGAACGAGGCCGTACACGGATCCCTTACGTTATCAGCCAGGCATCGATTCGCGAGTTCCAGGTCAACACCTCCAGTTACTCAGCCGAATACGGACGATCGGCCGGCGGCGTTACCAACGCCGTCACGAAGTCCGGCACAAATGAGCTTCACGGCGGAGCGTTCTTTTATGACAGAAACAATAAATGGGGCGCACGCAATCCGCTCGCCTTCAACTCAGTGCTGGTAAACGGAGTATTCCAACCGGTTGGCATTAAGCCCAAAGACGTCCGTTATCAGTTTGGCGGCACTATCGGCGGGCCTATCGTCAAAGACAAGGCCTTCTTCTTTTTCAGCTACGATCAGCAAAGACGTAACTTCCCCGGTTTGGCGAGGTTTATCGACGCGAACGTCTTGAACACAGCGAATCGCACCTTGCTCTTGGCGAAGGGTCTAACGATGTCTGGCACTCTTCCACGGCGGGGTGACAACTTAATATTCCTGCCAAAGATTGACTGGCACATCAATTCCCAGCATGTCTTTACGGCAACATACAATCAACTAAAGTGGGATTCTCCGGCGGGCATTCAGACACAGGCGACCAACACGCGCGCCAGAGACAATTTTGGAGATGACTTCGTCCGAGCGAAGTTTCTTAACTTGCGGCTGGCTTCCACACTTACCAGTAAGCTGGTCAATGAACTTAGAGGTCAGGTTGGGCGCGATTGGGAGTATGAATTCAGCCAGCCGGCGCTACCAGGCGAGCCGACGACCGCGCCAGCATATCCGGGTGTTACTACCGCCGGTACCAGATCGCCCCAGACATTTATAAACAACGCTTTCACTTTTGGAGTACCTGAGTTCCTGGAACGGCCGTCCTTCCCGGATGAACGTCGTTTCCAGATTGCCGACACAGTCACCTACACCACTGGCAATCACGCCATCAAGTGGGGGGCTGACCTCAACCGCGTCACAGACAAAATCAATAATCTTCGCTTTAGCGCAGGCGAGTTCAACTACACCGGGGCAAACGGACTTAACGATTTCATCGTTGACTACGTTAACTTCACTAACCCCGGAGTGTTACCCGCAACGCTTGAATGTCCGGGCAGTCCCGCTACTCCGGTCAGTGCCAAGCGCTTTCGCGGAAGGTGCTATGGTGGTAACTTCAATCAGGGCCTGGGCGTGCTCGGACTGACGTTCCACACTATCGACTACAACCTCTTCGTTCAGGACGATTGGCGAGTCACGCCGCGGCTGACACTAAACCTCGGTCTGCGCTATGAGTACCAAAAGAACCCGTTTCCCATCGCCTCAAACATCAATTCGGCTATACCACAGACGGCCATTCGGGTTGATGACCGGAATAACTTCGGGCCGCGCCTAGGTTTTGCATTTGACGTGAACGGTGACGGCAAGACTTCGATCCGCGGCGGCTATGGTATCTACTACGGCCGTGTGATCAACTCGACTATTTACAATGCGCTTATCAATACGGGCGTCGGTATTGATGTTGCTCAGAGGCAGATAACGCTTCAGGCAACCAGCACAGGTGCGCCCATCTACCCGAACCTTCTCAGCGCTGGCAGTTTGGTACCCGGTGCCCTGCAGTATTTCGCTCCTGGCTTCCAACTGCCTCAGATCCACCAAGTGGATGCAGTGCTGGAGCGCGAGATTGCCCGCAACACGGTAGTTTCAGCTTCGTACCTCTTTAGTTATGGAAGGAATCTACCCAACTTTGTCGATACGAACTTGCCGATTCCGGGCAGCGCCAACGTACAATTTGTTAACTTAACGGTCGTTGGCGGACCTGCCAATGGACAGGTGTTCCGAGAACCGATTTTCCTCGGGGCTACGCAACCGACATCGGCCACTACGTCCAGGCCAAATCCCAACTTCGCTCAAATCACGGAGATTCGAAGCGATGTCTTCTCGAAGTACAACGCTTTGGTATTACAGTTCAACCGTCGTATGACGAATGGACTTCAGATCCAGAGTAGCTACACGCTGTCGCGCGCCTACGACAACGGACAAAGTTCGGTGACCTTCACTTCGAATAATCTCCCCTTTAACGCTTTCGACCAGGCTGGAGAGAATGGGTTATCAGCTTTTGACCGCCGGCATAAGTTCGTGGCCAGCCTCGTTTACACCACTCATTACAAGAACAAGGACAACGCGGCTGCCAGAGCCTTGCTTAATGGATGGACCATTGCGCCAATCTTGAACTGGTTTTCCGGACAGCGCTACACCGGCAATGTCTCGGGCAATATAGCCGCCGGCTCTTTTGGTATAACAAGCTGTACCAGCGGCGGCGTGACCGCCTCTTGCTTTACTCCGGGTGGAGGTGTCAATGGTTCGGGCGGTTCGACGCGCTTTGCGCTGTTCCCGCGCGGCTTCTTTAAGCAGCCGTCAATCCAATATCTGGACTTGAGACTGTCGCGACGGTTCAGCGTAGGCGAGAAAGCCAAGATCGAAGTGCTCGGTGAGGCCTTTAACTTCTTCAATCGCACGCAGGTCACTAGCGTGAATACCACTCTTTATAATCTCTCTGGAACGACCCTGACCTTCAGCCCAACCTTCGGACAAACGACAGGTGCTGATAGTACGCTCTTCCGCGAGCGGCAAGTGCAGCTCGCCGTGCGCTTCGAGTTCTAAAGGCAAGCTGTCAGTAAGCCACACAGAAAAGGGGCAACCTTCCGGTTGCCCCTTTTCATTTAGGTCGCAATCGAGTGTGCAGAATTAATCGCGGTGACCGCTACTTAACGCAACCATCCGCTGGACTGCCTGGCGCGCTCGCTCAGCAATCGATGGATCAATCTCGATCTTGTGTTTCATTGTCTGGAGTGAGCGCAGGATCTTCGGCAGAGTGATGCGCTTCATGTGCGGGCACAAGTTGCAGGGACGTATGAATTCAATTTGGGGAAACTCTACGGCAACATTATCCGACATTGAACACTCAGTGATCATTACGACTCTGCGTGAGCTGCTACCATGCAAGTGTTTGATCATGCCGGCCGTCGAACCGACGAAATCGACTTCAGCAAGAACGGCAGGCGGACACTCGGGATGCGCAAGCACTTCTATATCTTTGAACTGCTCCTTGTAATAGCGCACATCATCAGCGGTGAAGCGCTCGTGCACTTCACAGTGCCCTTTCCAGAGAATTATCTTCACCTGCGTCTGGCTGGCAACATAGCGGCCCAGGAACTCATCGGGCAGAAATATCACGCGCTCGGCGCCCAGCGATTCCACTACCTGGACGGCATTCGCCGATGTGCAGCAAATATCAGACTCGGCCTTGACCGCTGCCGACGTATTAACGTAAGTCACTACGGGAACTCCCGGGTAACGTTGGCGTAACAGGCGCACATCTTCAGCGGTGATAGACGACGCGAGAGAGCATCCCGCTTCGAGATCCGGAATCAGGACCGTTTTCTGCGGAGACAGCAGCTTCGCGGTTTCCGCCATGAAGTGAACTCCGCAAAGAACGATCACGTCTGCTTTTGTTTTTGCTGCCTGTCGGGCCAGCGCCAACGAATCGCCTGTAATGTCAGCGACTCCATGAAAGATCTCCGGCGTCTGGTAATTATGAGCCAGAATGACTGCGTTGAGCTTGGACTTGAGTTCGTTGATAGCCGCGACGTAAGGCGCGTGGACCGGCCATTCGATTTCCGGAAGCACCCCGCGCAGTCGCTCAAAAATTGGTCGAGTTTCCGCGGCAACCTCGGGCGTATAATCGAGCAGTTGCTCAGACGAATATCCTCCTAATTCGGTACCTAAGCTGTTAACTTGCATGATCTCTATTATTCAAAAGCTGACTCTATTTGCAACCTTAGATCGTTGTTGGTAGCGGGTCAGTTTCTATTCTTGGATAAATAGGCCAACCTGTTGCTGGAAGCGTGGGCGCCTCGCCCCCCAAGCGTGCTCAGGACTGGAGCGCGGACGTCCCGTCCGCACAGCGTCGCAGACGCTAAGTTTTTTGAGAGGAGTAGCTTCCACTACGTAAATTTTTAGGCCAGTCGCGACTCGGAATCTAAAATCAATCGCCTCGCGGTAGTTTTACCACTATCAGGCTTAGATCCAGCGTTTTAACTGAATGAGTTAATGCGCCCACAGAAATGTAATCGACTCCAGCTTCGGCTATTCCACGAACGTTTGCGAGCGTTATATTTCCCGAAGCTTCCAACATTGCTCGCCCATTAGCCAGCAAGACAGCTTGACGAATCTGATCCAGCGACATGTTGTCCAACATTATCCAAGTGATCCCTAAATCGAGACTCTCTGCCACCTCTCTTAAGGTCCGAGCTTCCACTTCAATTTCGAGACCTTTGCAATCTTTTCGCGCGCTCTTGACCGCTTCAGTGATTGAACCCGCAAAGTTTATGTGGTTGTCCTTAATCAGAATCATGTCGTACAGGCCATTGCGGTGATTCTGGCCGCCACCGAGCCGCACCGCCATTTTGTCGCAGGCGCGCAAGTTCGGAGCCGTCTTGCGGGTGTCGAGAATTTTCGCTTTAGTTCCACGAACTTCATCCACGAATTCGCGAGTAAGGGTCGCGATTCCCGACATTCGGCCAAGAAAATTGAGCGCCGTGCGCTCAGCACTGAGAATCGCGCGCGCCGGGCCTTTGATCTCTGCGAGCATCTGACCCGCTT
>WNGE01005397.1_pt1 | contig 15986 bp, 16 predicted proteins | sample 5400651 | NCBI WGS metagenome assembly WNGE01 (sample SAMN13153370, study PRJNA577476) | soil metagenome | isolation source: 60 cm soil or saprolite under grassland replicate 2 | place: USA:California | collected 2016-06-15 | reverse complement strand
GATCGCCGACCTAGCCGCCTACCGGGGACCGAAGCCGCAGCACCACGGCGCGTCACGCGAGGAACTCCGGGAGGCCGCCACCTGGATCCGGCGGCGCAGCAGGCAACTGCACGACGAGTGCGGCGATGCTGGCGTGCCGCACGTCGACGTGGGCGAGGTCGGCTTCGAGAACGGCATGGTCGACGCCCGGCGCCACCTGCTCGGGCCCGGCTGACGGGCCGGCAGTCGAGCTGGATCCGCGAACACCACCCAGATGAGAACAGGGGCGATCCGACCGCGCCGGTCCGGTCGACGCTGAGGTCGCCGACGCCCGGACTGGCTTCCCGTCTGCAGCGTCCGACAGTCGCCAGCATCTGCATGTCGTCGCTCACACGATTCGGTTCTGTCACAGGAACTGTGGTCGGTGACCGACCGTCAACGTCAATTGGGTTGGAGGATGCGCCGGCGGAGGAGGTCGAAGTTCGCGCGGCCGTACATCTGACGCTTGATCATCTTTACTCGGTTGACCTGGCCCTCGACTGGGCCGGAGCTCCAGGGCAGGGTCAGTCCGGCGGTGACCGCGGCGAGGTCGCGCTGTAGGCCTTTCGCGAAGGAGCGCAGCTGGGGCAGGTCGCCGGCCAGGATGGCGGCGATCCATTGCGGCAGCCGGCTGCCGCGCAACGTGTGCATCATGTCGGCGAAGTCGCGGATGTGGCCGGCGAGCGCGTCGAGGGCGGTGCTGCGTCGGCGGATGGCGTCGAGCCTGTTCTGGTCGTTTGGCTTGAGTTTCGCGGATCGGTCATGATCCATTTGGCCACGCGGCGGGGTTTCGGTGGTGCCGGCGCGCTCGGCGCTGGCAGGCGACGCCGGGTAGCGCCGTCGACAGGGCGCAGCGGACGCAGGTAGCGGCGCAGGGTCTGCACGCTGCCGCTGAAGCCGCGGTCGCGGATCTCGGCGTACAGCGGGCCCGGCGACCGCCGCGTCGCCCTGGCCGGTCTACGGCCCGGCGTAGCGTTCGCCGCCCGGCTGGCCGTCGTCGGCCTCGCAGCCGCGATGGCGACCGGGGTGTCCCTGGCGGTCACCGCGCCCATGTTCACCCCCCGGCTGTGGGGCTGGTACATCGGCGCCAACGCGCTGCTCGCCGCCACCTACGCGCTGCTGGGCATGCTGATCGCGCCGATCTTCGGCCGGGTCGGTGGAGTGTTCATCGCCTTCCTGGTCCCGTTCCTGGACATCGGCATGGGTCAAAGCCCGATGCTGCGCGGCGAACCCGCCGGCTGAGCGCGCTACGTGCCCGGATACGCCGGCTACCGAGTGCTCATCGACGCCGTCCTCACCGGCGACTTCGACCAGACCCGGGCGCTGCTGATCGGCCCGGGCTGGCTCGCGGCGCTCGCCGTCGCCGCCCTCCTGTTCCGGCGAACCATCCGGCCGACCACCAGCTAGTCCGGGGACCCGCGCACGGGGGGCGCGGGTCCGCCCGGGCGCGGGGCCGGTCTGTCACCTGAATCGAAGGAGTGACAGAAGATGTCACGTCCGCAATCATGTGAGCCGCCCGCCAGGCGCGACGTAGCCAATGACAGCGAATCAGTCAATCGCTGCCTGACGATGACCATCGCCGCAACCGCCGCAACCGTCACGACCACGCCAGGCCAAGAAAGTGGCAGCCGAACACGGCACGGCGTGACCTTTGCCCCTGCCCGGCAGCGCCGGGCCGGGCAACGCTGTGTCCATCGAGAGGCGGCACGGATGGCCGGGTCGTCAATGATCCCCTGATCGGCCTGGTTGGTCAGGGTTCGAGGGCTTGGACATGGTGAGCCGGACGTACAGGGGCAGCAGCCCGGGCCGGACCACGGTGCGCTCCACCGGCCGGCCTCCGAGCGCGGGCTGTGCCTGTGCGGCGGTCACCAGCTCGCGGTCGGAAACGAACCGGAAGTCGTAGATCCAGATACTCCCGCCCGGACGCAGAACGCGTGCCAGCTCCGCCGCGGCAGCGGTCGGGTCAGGCCAGTGGTGCATGCTCAGGGTCGACACGATCAGGTCGAAGCTGCGGTCGGGATAGGGCGGGGTGGCGACGTCGCCGACCAGCAGGGCAATGCGGTCGGCAAACCCCGCGCGACGGGCGTTGGCTTTGGCCACGGAGACCATGTCCGGCGACAGGTCCACTCCGGACAGCGCCAGGTCGTCGCGGCGCCGGGCCAGTTCGACCAGCAGCCTGCCGGTGCCAGCCCCGACGTCGAGGATGGCGGCGCCGACGGGCGCGCTGGCCGCCACGTCGGCGGCCACCCGCCGATACAGGCGCCGCCCGACCAGTCCCGACCACCAATCGTAGACCCGGCTACCGCGTCCTTCGAACAGCCACCGCTCGTGCAGCGGCCTGTGGACCCGTTCAGGCATGGCTCACCTCACAACAGCCGGCACACTGGTGAGGTTACCGGCACGGTCCCTATACACGGCAATCCGAAAGCCAAACCGGGTGCCGGCACCAAGGCCGGTTTTCTTGCCGCCGTGAACGCCCGCGGGGGCTCAGTAGATACACCACGACCAGCATTGGGAACCTCACCACCATCGGAATGGTCGGCACTGCAGCAGGAAGCCGTCATGATCAGCAGGAACCCGGCATACTGTGCGTGGCGCACACGCGCGTACGGGCCGCTGGTCGCCAAGCGGTCGTGCGGGGGCAGCCTCGGGCAGCACCCGCCACGCCGCGGCGATCAACCAGAACCCGCCACCGACGAAGGCGTAGCCGGCCAGCTGGAACGGGCATAGGTGCGCGTCGCCGCGGCGGCTGATCAGATCGTTCCACAAATCACCTCCGGCACCGGTCGCGGTCAGCGCCGGGAACTTCGAACCCGGCCAGCCCGACTGCAGGTACACCGTCAGCAGCACACCGCACATTTCCGTGAACAACGCGACCAGAAACGCGGTGTAGGGCGCCCATCGCCCAGCCCCGACGCGGTATGTGGGTGGAAGACGCTGACCGCCAACACCACGAATAGCACCGGTTCACGATCACCAGACGCCACAGCCCGTACGCCGCATCAGCCATGACGAGCCCTACCTTCGGTGCCGGGTCAGCGGGTGACCGGGTGGTCGTGCGAACCGGTGTGATCGGCCGAGTCGTCACGCCGCTGGTCGCCCTGGTCGCCGCCGTGCATACCCCGCATCATGAACAGCATCATCAGCGGGCAGACCATGACCAGACCGAGCAGCGCGAGTGTCTACACCGGCACACCCAGCCACAACGCCCCGACCACGACGATGGCAAGGGCAACCGCGTACAGGCCGAAGTTCCTGTTTTCATGGCAGGCTATCCCTTCCGGATCCGCTCGGTGTCGGCGGCTGCACCGGCACCCTCACCCGTCTGGTTCAAGGTGACGAAGCACGGTAGCCCGACCCCACGACGGCGCCGGCCGCGATCGGATGTCACCACCGGGCTACACCTGCGCCGGGCGTTGCCGATCCTGCGCGCGTGGCTGCCGCCGGCCACGCCTCGCTGCGGGAGATCTCCCGCGAGGACGTCCTGGATACGCTGCCGGCCGCGGGCAACCCGATCGACGGCGGAGCAAGGACTCAACTCGATATTTCGTACTCGGGGCTGAACCTGACCGACATCCGCGACGGGCGCCTGTAGCTCGACGGCCGTCTCAATCGTCCTCGCCGAACCGGTACGCCAAAGACACCGGCATGGGAGCGCCTTCGGCGCTGGTTACCCCGCACCTGAGCACGCCGCCGCGCGGACCGGCCGGCATGTCGCGGACATCATGCACCTCGCCCGCCTGTTCCGCGGTGATCGCGAAGGCCTGTTCCAGGGCGCGTCGGGGCGAGGTCAACGAGCCGCGGCCGGCGACGAGAATGACCGATCGCGGACGTCCGCTCCGGTCGGCGTAGACGGCACCGGCACGGGCCGTCAAGCGAATGTGGCTGGTTAGCGCATCCCGGAGCTGATCGGCCGTGTCCTGCGCGCCGGGGCTGTCGTCGCGGAGGAGATCGTCTACGTGCGCCGGGACGGCGATGCGGCGCTCGCTGTCCCGCCATGTGTGCCAGACAGCCGGAGCGAGGAGAACCGTGACGATGGCGGCGGCGAGCACCATGGCACCCACGGCGAGCCGCAGGCCCAATCGGCGCGCTCGCCTCGTGCGCTCCGGTGGCCCCGTGTGCGACTCAGACTCGGGCATCCCACTCCCCAGGCGCAGCCGCCGCCGCTGTCCCCTGCCGGCCCGATTCTCACGCCTCTACGCCGACGTGTTCCCGATCCGACGAAGGGGAAACACCAGCGTTGCGCCTTCGCTCACCTTCCCGAGGCTGGAAATCCGCCTGGCGGTCCGGTCGGTTCCGGGCCAAATGCCCCGGCGGGTCCCGCGGATCCGCGGGACGCGAGTTGCCGCCGAAATTGCCCCGTCTCGCCGGCCCGAGGGCCCTGTCAGCCGGGTCAGCCGGGTCAGTCGCGTCAGCCGGGGCGGCGATAACCGGCGATCGGCAGGTACGGGCCATCGATCTTCGCCATGCGCACATGGTCACCGGTCTGGGGCGCGTGCACCATCCAGCCCTGTCCGACGTAGAGGCCCATGTGGTGCAGGTCCCTGAAGAAGAACACCAGGTCACCGGGCCGCAGATCGGCCCGGCTGACCGGTTTGGTGTCCTGCCACTGCCAGTTGGTGTAGTGGCGCAGGGATACTCCGGCGGCGGCCCAGGCGGTAAGGGTGAGCCCGGAGCAGTCGTAGCCCTCCGGTCCGGCGGCAGCCCAGATGTAGGGCTTGCCGACGAGAGCGCAGGCCTTCTTCGCGGCCGTACCGCCCGGACCGGGGATGTAGTCGACCGGGCACGCCACCGGCTTGAAGTTGGTCGCCGCCGTGGTGCCGCCGACCTGCTGGCGCAGCCTCTGAAGGTTGGCCAACTGGGCTTCGATCTGGGTCTTCTTGGCTCCAAGGTCGGCGTCCTGGCGTGCCTGCTGCCCGATCAGATCGTCGAGGACCTTCTTGTCCGCGGCGTACCGGTCGCGGGCCGCGGCCACGTCGCTGATCCGTGCCCCCTGCTCACGCGCGACCATGTTGAGCATGGTCAGTTGGTCGACCAGCGTGGTGGGTGCGCCGGTGGTAAGGAGGGCATTGAGGTTGGAGCCCGGTCCGCCCTTGTAGACGTTGACCGCCATGTCGCTGACCTTCGACATCGCCAGGTCCACCTGCAGCTGCAGCGGCTGGATCTGCTGCTGCAGCGTGGCGGCCTTGCTCTTGTTGGCCCGCAACTCGCCGTGGACCTTGTTGTACTGCTCGATGGTCGGTTCGAGCGCGTTCCAGGCCTGGTCGATCTGCGCTTCGACGGTGGCCGGGTCGGGCTGGGCGTAGGCGTGCGTCGAGGATCCCAGGACCGTGAGCACGGCTGCGGCGGCGCCAAGCGCGACGCAGGTCAGGCGGCGGGGACGACAGTGCGGGATGTCCGTTGCCACAGGTGGCCGGCTCCTTACTTCCTGCCTGCCGCCTACCCGGTTAGCTGACGGGTTCGGGCGGGAAGCGCCCTACCGCGCGGCACGCGGATTCACCCCAGGGAACAAAGGGTTCCCGGCTCGCTCATGCGATTCGGCGGTGACCGGCCGCGACCACCGTCGGCGGCCTCGCGACGGCCGGTCGGCACAGACCCTAGCCAAGTCGCCGTTCAACTTTCAAGGTCAACTACTAATTTGCATAGGATTTAATGGCGATGGGACGCGGCGTAGCCGGAGCAACGCAAGGCGTTTCTTACGACGGTTGCTTGTAAGGGAACCGGTAGCGGTGACGCGACCCCGATGAGCACTCGCCACCGCCGCGTCCTACGTCGAATAGGAGGCGGCCGGTAGGCCGGTGCGTTGTCGCCCGTGGTCTACGTTGCACCACTCGACCCGGCGAGTTGCCGTCGCCGCCCGTCAGTGCCCAACCGCACCGGACGCGTTGACGGTACAGGTCTGGGCGCAGTCAAAGCATGCCTCGATACACGCCACCAGGGCTTTGCGGTCTACCTGCCCCAGGTCGGCCGGGTAGGTCTCCAGCATCGCGCCGACGTTCATGGGTCGTCCTCGCCTCCGTGTCGCAGGATGGGTCCTACGGCCGGCTACCCGAAACATCGGGACGGAAACTACTAACCAAAATAGTAAAAAGCGGGCCGGCAACCCCGCTCAGCCGTCGTGGCTGCGCCTCGCCGCTGGTTACCATGTCGAGCGGCGAGGAGGTCCGAGATATGCGGGGTTTCGGTGAGTTGGAGGCGGCCATCATGGACCGGCTCTGGGTCCGCGGTGAACCGGCGACCGTCCGGGAGGTGCTCACCGACCTGCGTCAGCGCCGCGAAATCGCGTACACCACGGTGCTGACTGTGATGGACAACCTCTACCGCAAGGGCTGGCTGCGCCGCGAACCGGCCGGACGAGCCAACCGGTACGCCCCCGTGAGCACCCGCGAGGAGTACGTCGCGCAGATGATGGGCGAAGCCCTCGACGACAGCGGCGACCGGGCCCAGGCCCTCTTACACTTCGTCGGCCAGATGACCATGGACGACGCGGCAGCGCTGCGCAGCGCGCTCAGCGCCTACGAACGAAAGATCGTCGGCGAATGACCGCACTGCTTGTCGGGTTCGCCGCACTGCTGGCCTTTCTGGTGCCCGGCCGGTTGGCCCGGGCCGGCTGGGTGGCCCGCTCGCCGGGGCTGGCCATCCTCGCCTGGAATGCCGTCGGCTACGGGATTCTTCTGTCGCTCGTCCTCGCGGCCGGGGTGTCGCTGATGCACTGGTCGGCCAGCCACGACCTGGCCTGTGCGACCTGGCACGTCTGCCTGGACGCCCTGCACGGCGCGCACGGCCGCGGCGGGCAGGTCGGGGCCTTCACCGGCCTCGCGCTGCTGGTACTGCTGGTCCTTCGGCTGGTGACCGCCGGCTGGCAGATGACCACGGCCGCGGGCCGGATGCGCGGGCGGCAACGTGCCATGCTGCGCCTGGCCGGCACCGTCCGTGCCGACCTCGGTGCCACCGTGGTACCCGCCGACGACCCGGCCGCGTACCTGGTACCCGGGCGCCACCACCTGGTCGTGGTCACCACCGGCGCGCTGCACCGGCTGACGCCAGTCGAACTGGCGGCGGTGCTCGACCACGAACGCGCCCACATCGACGGCCACCACGACGGGTTGCGCGCCGCCGCCGGGCTGCTGGAACGAGCCTTCCCCTGGGTGCCGGTCTTCCCGCACGCCCAGCGTCAGGTCAGCCGGCTGGTCGAACTGTGCGCCGACGACGCGGCGGTCCGCCGGCGGGGCGCGCTGCCACTGGCGCGCGCCCTCGTGGCGCTGACCGCGCCAGGCCCCGAACCGCACGCGCTGCACGCGGCCGGCGGCGACCCGGCCGAACGGCTACGCCGGCTGCTCGAGCCACCGGCCCCGCTCCCCCTGGCGGCGCGTGCGCTGGCCGCCGCGGCGTGGGCGCTGGTACCGGTCGTCCCGGTCATCATCGTGGCGCTCGAGCGCATTACCTCCGTGTTCTCGCGCCTACCCGTCGGCATCTGACCCCGGAGGCGACGAAGATGGCACCGAACCGAACGGCTACTATGCGCCGTAGGAGGTGAGGGTGGCGAAGCAGGACGTTCCGGTCGCGGCCGGCGTGGCGTGGTCGGAGCGTGCGCTGCGTTGGCTGCTGCTGTGCGCCACCCTGGTGGGGCTGGCGGCGATGCACACCCTGGGCCACGCCGGCGTCAGCCACGGTATGGCCATGAGCGGCGACCACGCCGGCCCGACGGCCCACGCCGCACCACCGATCGTCCCCCCGCACGTGCACCTGGCGCAGCCGTGGTCGCAGGGATGCGTACACCTCACCGGCGGCTATCCCACGGACAGCCCGCCAGAGGGCTGGTCGGTGTGCCTGGCCATCCTCGCCACGCTCGCCGTGGTGGGGCTGCTGCGCTGGCTGCTACGCGCGACCGGCCGGCACCGTGCGCCTGCCGCACCAGCACAGCCGGTAGCGGTCGGGCCACGCGCCCCACCCCGCCCCCTCTTCGGAATACGCCTCGTCGACGTGTCGGTGCTGCGCACATAGGCCGCCACCGTGCGCTGCCAGCGGTCGTGTCCGCTGGCATCCCACCGTGTCCGCCCAACACCCGCACACCGATACCGAAAGGTCTTCTTTTCGCATGAAGCGCCATACCGCGATCCGCCGCGCCGCCCTGGCCTGCGCCGCCATCATCATGGCCGTCACGCTGGCCGCTTGCGGCGGCAACCACAGCGCCGGCTCTGCCATGAACCACGGCGGGGCAAGCGGCAAGCCGGGCACCGCGTTCAACAACGCCGACGCGATGTTCTCCCAGGCGATGATCCCGCACCACCAGCAGGCCGTGGAGATGTCCACCCTGGCCGAAACCCGAGCCGCCGACCCCGAGCTCAAGCAGCTCGCCGCGCAGATCAAGGCCGCCCAGGACCCGGAGATCAAGACCATGACCGGGTGGCTGACCGCCTGGGGCCAGCCCACCATGATGCCCAGCAGCGGCCACGACATGGGCGGCATGCACGGCGGCATGCCCGGAATGATGTCCGACGCCGACATGGCCAAGCTCAAGGCCGCCACCGGCAAGGACTTCGACAAGCAGTTCGTCCAAATGATGATCGACCATCACAAGGGCGCCATCCAGATGGCCCGCGACGAACAGGCCAACGGCTCCAACCCGGACGCCAAGGCTCTCGCCGGCCACATCGTCGACAGCCAGCAGGCCGAGATCGACAAGATGCAGAAGATGCTCGCGCGGCTGTAATAACGCCGGTCGGCGAAACGGGACCGGGCGCCGGCCATCGGCGCCCGGTCTTGCGCTTCTTCGGATCGAAGCTTCGCCTCGGCGTCTAGGGAACGCGCCGTCCACAGCCGTGTTTGGGCTACTCGCCGACCTCGTCAACGTCAGGCTCTCCGCGGTCGCCACGCCGCAGAGCCTCATAACGCACATAGTTAAGCACCGTGTCAGCGTCGGGCGAGGTGATAAGCAGCCGGTCGATCCGCCCGCCCACCAGCCGGGCGTTCTCGATCTGTCGCTGGCGCGGATCTACGGTCAGCCTGGCCACCTCCTCTTCTCCGGCGTACCCGATCACCTTGGGTGGTACGCCGAAATGGGCGAGGCCCACGTCGACGACCGCAGCCGGTCGAGCCAGGCGCACCTGTACTAGGCGCTCGATCGCCAGGCCGGTGATGCCGTGGCGCTCGACGATCCGCGTGGCCTCGGCGTCGCGTACCTCGAAAGTGAATGCGCCGAGCCGCCGTGGGTTGTCGCCGGTACCGGCGCACTCGGAACCGAGGTCGGCGGCAGGTGCCGCCTCGGCGATGGCTGCGGCTTGCTCGCGCCACCAGTGCGGGTGGTCGATGGCAGCCTCGATCCGGCGCGGATCAACCAGGCCAACGGTGTGCCGGTGTGGACCGTTGGCCTTGAAGTAGGTCATCGACGGGTCCGGTCGGCCAACGAAGCAGATCTGGTCAAAGCGGTGTTTGCGGATGAAGTGCAAGGCCGCAACGGCGTTGCCCTGACCGGGTCCGAAATCCAACAGCCAGTGGGTCCCCTCGACGACCTTCCACCGGCCACCGACCTCGACGACGGCTAGGTTAGAGGGATCGAAAGGCAGGCAGTCCTCGCCGGGAACCGTCCCGGTCGGGGCACCACCGGTGTCGGTGAGCCAGTACGTCATGGGCGAGAGGTCCCCGCAGCGTGGTCTGCCGACGAAACACAGCGAAGCGAGCCGGTAATGGTTGATGAGGTCGACCGCGCGGCGGGCCTGCCACTCGCTCGTGCCGGTGTCCAGCATCCAGTGGCTTCCCTCGGCGACCTTCCATCGCCCGCCTACCTGGATAGCGGCGACGTTGGCACGGACGAAGGGAATGCGGTCCTCCGGGATGAACGGGGGATCAATTTCCTGTACGGCGTTTCCGGTGATCCGCAGTCCGGTCCAGATCGTGTTGTCACCGAAACAGTCCTCGCCCACGCGGTGCTGCGCGTTCGTCGTCGATTGGAGCGTGTAGTCGCCGTCGGGTAGGCCGTCGATGACGATGAACTGGCAGGCGAGGCCGGAGCCGTACACGTCTGCCCAGCCCGCCGAGATTCCCTGGTTGCTGTGCAGTCATTGAAGTGCGCCGGTCCGGCAGTCGGGGAAATGGGCTCGATGTCGATTGCGCAGAACGCCTGCTTGTACCCTACGGTTGCCAGGTTTCCCGCGGAGTTGAAGACCAGAAACTGGTTGAAGTCCTTGAGGTGGTAGTGGCCGTGCCCGGCGGACCAGACGAACAGGTCGGGGCGCGCCGCGGGGCTTCCTATTACAAGATCAGCATTGCCAGCGTTGTGCGACAGGAAGTCGAACCGTATGAGTTTGTGCGTGCCCGGTGTGACGCAGCCGTCCTGCACATCGTGGTCAGTGACCGGACTGTCTGCGTCGCGACAGCCTCGTCAACGGTGGCTGGGCGGCCTGCTGCCTGTCCGGCTTCAGGCAAATGCGACGGCGGTACAGACAGCGTTCAACCCGAGTGTTGAAGCAGTTCTCCGCCTGCTTCACGGTTGGCATTGTCGTCCACGGCCGCCGACCGTTGGTCCGGTTATCTTCCATGCCGGTAGCCGAAACACGTTCCGAAAGCCCAGATCTGCGCCTGCACGATGAGGTGTGTCAGCAAACTCCGTCCCAAGGCGCGGGTGGCCGGCGCAGAGTCGGGTAAGCCGGCGGCGGTGCGCGATCGTAAGCAAGGGTAGTGACGTCTCGACGCCGCGCGGCCCCGGGACATCCGTGCGCAGCCGGCCTGCAGCTCCGCGATCGACCCGTGAACCACTGCTCGAACACGTCCGGGTCACTTCCCGCCAGGTGCTGCAGGAGTCACCACGCGCGGTAGCCCGCGCGGATGGTGGAGGGGGCGGCCCGCCGGGCCGCCCCCTCCGATCGTCGCTGTGCGGATATAGGGGATCAGGGGCCCGTGTACTCGAAGATGTACAGGCCGAAGTCGCGGTCGCTGGCGGCGACGTACTCTTTGTTGCCCCGCTGGAACACCTGGACACCCCAGAAGTTGTTGCCGCCGGTGTCGACGAACCGGCCGACCTCCTGCAGTTTCTCGTCCGCCGTGATGCGAGTGACCCGGAAGCCGCCGGCGTAGTAGGCGTAGTAGACCAGCCGGCTGTCGCGCTGCGAGGTGGCTGCCTCGTGCACCGATAGGTCACCGAAACCGTTCGCGAAGGCCGGGTCGTGCGCCTCCGGGATGGCGTAGGTGTCGAGCTCGGCGAGCTTTCCGCTGCCGTTGCGGTAGAGGTGGACGTAGCCCCAGCCGTCGAATATGGACTGCATGGAGACGGTGTCGCCCAGGGTGCCGACGGCGACCGGCGCGGTCTTCGTGCCGTCTCCGGCGAGGCAGGCGGTGTGGTCGTAGGCCAGGTCGAACAGGTCGTAGCCGACCCGGCGGGTCACGAAGAACGCCGGCAGGTTGCCGCTGACCAGCATCGTGACGAGGGCGTCGCAGCCGTCACCGGCTCCCTGTTCCCGGTTGAAGACCAGGACGGTCTGGTAGCCGCCGGCGGCGACGACGTTGTCGTACTTTTCCTGGAACGTGCAGATGCCCCGCTCGACGACCGCGATCTGGTTCGGGCCGGTGGCGGCGGGCACCGTCGAGTCGGCGTCGCAGGCGCGGCCGACGTACACGGTCGTGCCCTCGATCTTGCCGCCCTGCGGGACGCCCGGCACGGCGTCGCCCTGGATCGCGGTGAAGGTGGTGTTGTCGCTGGTGTTGGTGACCTTCGCCTTGAACGCCCCGAAGTCCTCGTCGGCGGCGACGATGTACTTGTTGTCGAGGTTGAACTCGGCCTCGTGGCCGTTGCCCTCCGGGTCGACGGTCAGCCCGCTCTCGGCGGCCTCCGGGTCGGGGAAGGTGAAGTCGCTGTCGGCGATGTACTTCGCCTTGGCCGGGTCGGTGACGTCGAGCACCACGTAGCCGGCATCCCAGTACGAGACGAGCATCAGCCATTTGTTGCCGATCTTCTTGACCACCATGTCGTGGTGGAAGACCGAGTCCAGACCCACGCCCTGCTGCAGGATCTGCGGGAACATCGCGGCGAGGTCGTACTCGCGCACCATCACCGGGTTGCGCGGGTCGGTGATGTCCATGATGTCGACGTCGGTGGACTCCTCGTCGTCGACGAGCACGGCGTAGGCCTTGTCGCCGGCGTCCCAGATGAACACGCTGTGGATCTCGTTGACGGTGCCGTCCGCGGCCACGTCGCCGGCGTGCTCGGCCAGGTACTTGTGCACCTTCGGGTCGGTGACGTCGACGAGGGTCATGCCGCCGTTGGCGTGCTGGTTTGGGGCGCCGCAAATTTCGTTGTTGAACGCCAGCAGGTCGCCGTTGAACTTCGGGGTGTCGACGTGGATGACCTGGACGCCCTCGCCGACGTAGCTGTCGTTCGAGGTGCGGATGAAGTTGATCTGCTTAGGTTTGGTCACGTCGGCGATGTCGAAGACGTAGACGCCGCCCTTCTGGCAGTTCGGCTCCCAGAACGCCGCCAGGTAGGCGTAGTTGCCGAACACACCCACGTCGGCGACGCGGCCGGGCAGATCCTGGTTGACGGCCGCCTTGCCAACGAGCCGCACGTTCTGGCTCGTAGGCGGCAGGTGCCCGTCGCTACCGCCATGCTGGTGATGACGGTTGGTGTCGACACCGCTGTCCAGTACCCCGTCGTCGTCCACGGCCGCCATGGGGGCGGGATCGGCCACGGCAATCCCGGTCATCGTCAGGCTCAACGCGGCGGCTGCCGCCAGCGCCGACCAGAATTTGGCTTTCATCGGTCCCCTTTCACGGTTGTCACCGAACCGGGGCACCGGACACTCGTCCCCGCGGCGCCGTAGTGGGCGTAGAGGTCGATGCCACTGGTCGGACGACTTGTGGTTGTCCGCTCACGGTCAGCAGTCTGCGCCCATGAGGCCGACTGAGGACTTCCACCAAAAGGACCGTCTACTATCTCCCTTCGTACATCAGGTTTCTCCTGGTCGGAAATGACGGATATGCCGTCATCATCGCCCCCCGTGCCTCGTTGACCCCGCTTTCCCACCGGGCAGATACTCGGCCAGACAAATCAAAGGTCTCCGGGTGGCGAACAGACGATCGAGACAGCCGCCGCCGTCGACGCAATGCCCCTGCCTTGTCTGGCGCTTGCCGTCCCTGGGACCGGACTGAGGGGGGTACGATGCGCCGACTCCTGCTGATCCTCGGGGTAACGGCCGCGCTGCTCTCGATGGGCACGTTCGCCGCCGCCTCGCCGAGCGGTGACCTGCTGCCGAACGAGCAGCACTACCTCGACGACAACTCCTCCGGAAACAACGGCACGAAGAGCGGTTCCGCACTCAACATGGCCGCGATCGGCCAGACCAGCCTGGGCGACCGCGGGTTCAACGGCGACGTGTTCATCCACAAGGGGTACGGGTACGTGGGCCGCTGGGGTTTCTTCGACCCCCAACACCCGCAGTTCTGCCCGGCCGGCGGCGTGGCCGTCATCGATGCAACCAACCCGGCCAGCCCCCACCAGGTGGCCAACCTCGAAGTACCCGGCGCATCGCACGAAGACGTGGCCGTCTTCACCGCGGCGTACGGCCCGTTGGCCGGCCACGACATCGCGGCGGTCGGCCTGCAGTACTGCGCCACAGCCCGCACCGACCCCGCCGCGGCCGGCAAACGTGGCCTGGGGCTGTGGGACGTGACCACTCCGGCGGCGCCGGCCCTGCTGGCCGTATTCGACACCGGCTGCTGCACCCGCGGCTTCCATGAGCTGGAGGTAGGCGACCGGGCCGACCTCGGCAAGACCTTCGTGTACGCCAGCCTTCCCTACGCCGAGCGGGCCGACTCCGGGTCGCCGAACGGGATGCGCGACCACCAGGGCCGCGGCGAGGCCTGGATCGTCGACGTCACCGACCCGGCACATCCCGCGCTGGTGTCGACCTTCGGCATCAAGAAGGACCTCGGCCTGGACCCCGCGGCCGGGCAGGGCTGCTTCGCGCTGAGCTTCGGCCACGGCATGGACCCCTCCGAGGACGGCAAGACGCTGTTCGTGTCGTACTGGGACGCCGGCTTCATCACACTGGACATCCTCAACCCGGCCCAACCACGCTTCGTGGGCCGCTTCACCTATCCAGCCGACGCCGACGGCGACGCCCACTCGACCAGCTACGACGACGCGCGCAAGCTGCTGTTCGCCGCCGACGAGGACTTCTGCAAGAACGGACCGGGCGTCGTGCCGGCGCGGGCGACTACGTGATCCACAACCCGCTGGTCGTCGGCACCGACGTCTACCTGTCCTGGTACTCCGACGGCATCCGCGTTGTGGACGCCCGCAACCCGCGCAAGCCGCGGGAGGTCGCCTACTTCGTGCCGCCTGCCGGCAAGGACCCGATCAAGCCCTCGCAGCGCAACACCCTGACCAACACCACCCAGGTGTGGGGCGTCGCCGTGGACACCGCGAACGGTCTGGTCTACGCCAGTGACATGAACACCGGACTCTGGATCATCAAACGCACCGACCGCTAACGCCACCGCGACGACCAGATGCGATCAGCTCGCGAACCCTGGTTCGCGAGCTGATCGACTGCGTACATATGCCGCGGCCTTCGGCGGGCGGTGCTCTCGCCGGCAAGACAGCGATCGGCAACAACAGCGTGTGGCCGGCCAGGGGTCGGCCATACGCTGGTGGAGTTAGCTGGCCCAGACGACGAAGGTCACCGTCAACTCGCCACGGCCGAGGTCGCGCACGTAAGAGGGCATCTGGATCATGGACGTCATAGTATGTCCGTATTTGCGGGGCAGTCGTCGCGCCAGGACGGCGTTGACTCACCCGTCAACCGCCGGGACATGTTGTCGATCATCGCCCAGTGAATCATCGCCCGGGACCGCTGTGGGTTGGTCTCGTAGTCGCGGACCAGCCGACGATGCAACATCAACCACCCGAACGTCCTCTCGATCGCCCAACGCTTGCGCTGCGGCTTGAACCCACGCTGCTGCGGGTCCTTCGTGACCACCAGCACCTCGATGCTGTGCGCGGCGCCGGCGTCGATGACGCTTTGCTTGTACCCGGCGTCCACCCACGCCGTCGTCACGCTGGGGTGCCCGGCGGCCACCCGCTCCACCACCGCCCGGCCACCGGTTGTGTCCTGCACGCTGGCCGCGGTCACCAACACGACCAGCAGCAGACCCAGCACATCCGTGGCCACGTGCCGCTTGCGGCCCTTGATCTTCTTGCCGGCGTCGATTCCCTGCGAATGTTCGGGCACGTTGCCCGAGGTCTTGACCGTCTGCGCGTCCAGGATCGCCGCGGTCGGCTCCGCCGCGCGGCCGGCCGCCCTGCGCACCTTGCCACGCAACGCGTCGTGGATCGCCTCGGTGATACCCTCCTTCTCCCACAAGGCGAAATAGCCATGCACCGTCTTGTACGGCGGGAAGTCGTGCGGCAGGTACTCCCACGGGATCCCGGTCCGGTTCACATACAGGATCGCGTTCACGATCTCCCGTAGGTCGTGTTGTATCGGCGAGATGCCCAACCCGACCCGGCCCGCACGCCAGGCCGTGAGCGTCGGCTCGATCAGCGCCCAACGGGCGTCGGACAGGTCGGTGCGGTAGGTCCGTCGCGGCGTACTCATCCACATGCGTCTACCAGATTGCGGTCCACAGTGGTGGGACGCCGCGCCCCGGCTCGACGGTCACTTCTATACTGGATCATGACGAAATGGGATGAGATGCCCTCTAAGTCGAGACGCCGCGGGACGCCGAACCACGTACCCGCGTTCCCCACGACGCCGGTGAATCGGTCGCCGGGGACGGGTGCGAGCGCACGGACTGACCGACAGTGCTGAACGAGTCGAGGTGCGAGTAGATCGTCACCAGTTCGTCGTAGTCGTGCTTGTTGGGGTGCTGGTTGGTGCTCGGGTCGTTGGTGTAGTCCATGCAGGTGCCGAGGTTCGGGTTGGTGAAGTTCTCGTCCTGGTGGTCCAGCCCGAAGGTGTGCCCGACCTCCTGGC
>WNGE01005506.1_pt1 | contig 15987 bp, 23 predicted proteins | sample 5400651 | NCBI WGS metagenome assembly WNGE01 (sample SAMN13153370, study PRJNA577476) | soil metagenome | isolation source: 60 cm soil or saprolite under grassland replicate 2 | place: USA:California | collected 2016-06-15 | reverse complement strand
GCAGCGACCGACTTCAGAGTCGGTTTCTTCAGGCTGGCAATGTTACTCATAGGCTTTCTTGCGATCTCGCCGGTGAATCTTCGATCTTCGCCGTAGCCGGGGCGAAGGCGGATCAACTCTCAACTATTGGCTATCCCCCCACTACTGCCTTACTTCCTCAAGCTGCGTACCGAGCACATCTACGCTTCCAGAAACTAGGTCGCGACCGAGTGCGATGAGGGGCCAGTATCGCTTTTGGCCTCATGCTCTTCTCTCAGAGCCTAGGGTGAAACTTGACTGCTTAAAGCAGTCAAGTTTTTGACCGGCGATTCGTCTGTCAGGATCTGTGAGCCGGCTTCTAGTTGATCTGGATATACACGTGATGCTAGCGGCCCCGGGCGCATCTCGCCCGGTTTGCGCGATCACGTCGATCAAAGTCGGGAGAATGAAGGTGATTTGTCTCGCGGCGTCGCGAAAAACTCCTATTCGTTTACGACCTCGATCTGCTTGTCGATCACTTGCCCGGTAAACCGGTCGATCGCCACGTGCACCCAGTAGTGCTGCTCGCCTTCCGCGATGAAATCATTCTGAAGACTATTAGCATTTGGCTTATTGTGACCCGACTGGGCCACTACATCGATCAATACATTCCAGACGCGCGTTTGAGAAACGGAAGTCATCGCCCGAGGAACAACTTTCCCTCGAGCCTTAACAGTTTATTTGGGCGCCCTCCCGCCACTGACGGGACGCCCTACCAAAATCCGTTACAGCGGCGGAGCGCCGAACCTCACCGTGACTTGGTTGGAGCAGTTCTGTGTGCCCGCGTCGCACACTTTATAGATGTAACGCGCGTTGCCCACACGCACGCCGATGAAGTCCTTATAGGCGCCGGTGTTGGGCACCGTGGCGATCACTACTCCATCACGGTAGATGTCGATGTTGGCAGAGGTTACCGGAGACCATGTGAGATCTACCGTGTGCCTCCCCTGCACCCTGCGCCCATGCGCATGGAGCGTAATCCCGCTAGGTGTAGGTGTAGGCGTCGCCTGCGGGCAACTGCCATTAACGTTAAACACAATCTGCATGTTTGGGAAGCCGAGGTCTGCCAGATTCGTCGGATCGGGCGGCCCGCAGTCTGCCGAGCTGAGATAGCTGGGGCCGGTTTGCCCGTCAGGGTTAGAACCGATAAAGAACACATTGCCGTCCGGCCTCCCATCGGGCGAATTGACTTCCATAACTAGTTCCAAGATCCCAGCTGGCACGGTTGCCACCAATGGCACCTCTAGCACTGTCAGCGCTTGATCCGGCACCGTGAAGGGGCCGGTCGTAGCCAACAGTGTCCGCGTCCCGGCGGGGAATGGTGCGCCGCTTTCGACATAGAGATTGACCGTTAGCGGCTGTCCCGTGCCGCTCCCGCTGTTAGCTAATTCAATCCCGAATGAAACCGAGGTGACATCATATTCCCGCCCACCGGTGAAAGTGCTCATGTCAAAGGCGCGCCAGTAGCTGTTCTGAGCCGTCGCCGTCCCGTTATTGCATGCAACCGAGTTACCCGAGACAATCTCCTGGTTTAGCGACTGCGTAATTGTGGATGGACATGCTCCTTCAGGAGCCATGGCGCTGCCGCGTGGCAACTGGGGCGCCAGTAAATTCCCCATCTTAGCAGCCGCAGGCGCTGCGCCGTTGACGTTGCTGATTCTCGGCGCCTGGGCCGCGACGTTACTGGCTGACCCAACGCGCGCGGCATCGCGTTGATGACCACAAAAAGCAAACCGACGAAAATTGCACTCCAACCGAGATGCATCCTGATGGTCTTGCTAGTTTGTTTACTCATTTTGGTTCTCCTTTTATGTCGAAATTTCGGCAGTCATTTTTTAATTGTGGATGTGGAGGATCAGTCCACTATTCGTTTACGACCTCGATCTGCTTGTCGATTACTTGGCCGGTAAACCGGTCGATCGCAACATGCACCCAGTAATGCTGTTCCCCTTCGGCGATGAAATCATTCTGGAGACTTTGCGCATTTGGCTTATAGTGACCCGACTGGGCTACTACATCGATCAATACGTTCCAGACGCGTGTTTGTGAGACAGAAGTCATCGCCCGCGGAACAACTTCCCGTTGTGCTTTGACAGCTTGATTATCATTTGATGCCGTGGGTAGGATTGTCGTCGGCAATCCAGCACGAGTTAATAGTTCTGCCTTATTCTGGATGGGAATTGCCGCTGGATTCACGATGGGATTTGTTGCGTTCACGATGTTCGCGGCCAGGACCGGCGCGTCCGTTGCGCCTGAACCTGTTTTGTTGACAGTGCTAGAATTGATCTCATCGAAAATGGTTCCGGCTAAAACAGGCTGAAGATCAGTAGCCTGTGTGCCGTTCAGATTGACTTGTCCAGCAACCGTTGTGGGGGCCGCCATACCAGGAACCCCCAGGCCGCCGATGGCCAGCGATGGAGGACCATCATTTATCATGAAAATGTCCAGAAGTCCCGCATCCGCGCTTTTGTCAGTAAAAAAGTCCAGCGTTTTCCAAGGCAGATCCCGAAACGCGTAGCCTAGCTCAGCCACGTTCCGAAACGGGCGATTTAGCATGATCGGATGATAGCTTGTTGAAGTTGTGTAATAAGGTGTCGATGATCCGGTAGTGGTCGCCGCGCCGGGATAGATGCCGTCAGCCGGACGAATCACACTATCGTTATCAGAGTAGGTTGTGGTAGCATTATCACGCGCATCCGTGGTGGAACTGTTGATTGAGAATGTCGCTGGGTAATAACCTGACCCGACAGGAAAGCGATTGGGCGCATGCTCGACAGGACCAGGCCAAGCGGTGGCGACCACTCCGCCAAAGCCATTCGGCACTGTTGTCACCGTTGGATAATCGGTTGGGCTTGGCCAAAGGGGCAGGGTTATCCTTGACTTTGCCGTCGTCAAGACTGTGTCCATCTGGAAAATGCCAAACCGGGTGGAGCGCGGGTCGGCCTTCATATAAACAGCAGGCGGCGATTCGGTCAGTTGAGCACTGGTAAACGGCGCAGGCGTCGGCGTCGGAGCGGAACCCGAGTCGCGGACCGGTAGCGACGCATCGGTAATCCGGCTTGTCAGGTCATTAATACCAGCGAAGTGATTGTAAGGCACCCACACGGGAGTAACGGCATCGCCAGCATTAACTTCGAGTGTCGCATTAAAGCGATTTGCCGTGGTAGTTGCGCCGTTAGCGCCCATCTGAAGCATTAACCGCGGGTTGTTTGGCGTCCCGGAAGACATCAGGTAATCTGGCAAGCGGAAACCCACAAAGGTGCTCGCGGGTGGCAGGGAGATGGTGAAAGTCACATTTTCGGTAATGGTGGTGCAACCCCCGCTGTTATATGTTGCGCTCAGGGTAACGGGGTACGTTCCAATGGCCGTCGGCGTACCCGAGATCAGACCTGTGGATGTATCTACTGTTAGGCCTGGGGGCAATCCCGCTGCATTGTAACTTTGCGGACTGCCGCCGCTTACCGTGATTGGATACGAGAACGGGACTCCATAGTAGCCTATCGCGTCGACGCTCGTGATGGTTCGGTTGCACGCGCCGTTCGCATCGACGGCCCCGAGCAGCAGAACGAGCGGAAAAATGCTTCCGATTATCCGAGAGAACTTTGAGTTAGCGCGAGCAAACCTCATGGGACTGGCGGCCAGGCAAGCGCAGCAAAGGCGCCACCTGCGGGCGGCCCCGGCGCAACTGCTGCGTTGGTCGTATTAGCTAAGGTTAACGGCGCAGGAACGGAGAATGACAATGTCGAGTTTAGTGTCACAGATTGCCCAGCGTTATTACCATTCGCAATGATTTGGGGCGTCGTGTCAGCGGTCCAAGTCTCACCATTGCCGCCTGTGAATATTCCAATCGCACCGTCAACCCGTAAGCGAACTGATACCGGGTAATTAGCAGGAGCGTTTTGATGCGGGTTCCACAACTGGAAAAGCAGATAGGTCGCCCACTGGGTTGAAGTATCGGGGCTAGTCCCAGCAATTGGATATAGCTGGGTGATATACGGGAGATTTTCCACGCCGTAGGCGCTCCAGATTGTTAAGCTCGGGCTAAACTGGATGCGCATGGGAATCGAGTCAGGGTCCGCCTGGTCAATAATCGCTGCTCCGATCGAGAGAATGTGATGCGTGGTGTTACTCATGTGAACGTCCGGAAAGACGTTCCCACCTGTTACTCCACCACCTGTATTCTGGCCAAGTGACCCGCTTAAAATTCCCGCCTGTAGCAGCTCGAAAAAGTCCGGTTCACGCCCGGCGGTCGCGACTTCGTCTAGGCGCAAGATTCGACTGGCCGCGACGGTTCCAGCTGGATTGGTATATGTCCACGGATCGCCGACATTTAGTCCAAACGTTAATCCGAAACACTTTTTGATATTTACCGCAGTTCCAGCCGAAATAGTAGTAGGGCTCACTCCCGCGTTAATAAGCGCTGTATAAACCGGATCGGTAGTAACGAGAGTGGCACTCGGGCCTTTGTAGGTAATCCAGGCCAGTCGGCTGAGCGGAAAACGGGTTTTAACGAGTGGTTCGCCCACGACCGCGGTAGTGCCATCAAAACGAGTGAAGCCCGTGGTCGCACGAATTGATAGGAAGTTTGGGTTGGTGGCAGTCGGCGTGGACGGCGAGAACGAAGGCGAATTAGTTTCCCGGGAGAACGTGCTGAGATACTGAAGGGCATTTGAGGAAAATCCAGTCGTGCTTCGAAACCCGATCAGCTCCTGCCGCTGAACAAAGCTTTGATCTGTGCGCACGTCCTTCGTAGTGACGTTCCATGTTGCAGTGCTGGTACTCAAGAACCCACTGGTATTATTTATTATGGAAGTAAAGTATGCCGCCGCCCGCGTAGCATCACTCTGGAAGTTCGCCGCAAAATTGGCATCAGGAAAAAGATTGGTTGGTTGGGTCGTTGCATAATTGCGCCAACCGACCAGCTTATCTACTTGGTAAGCAGCTCCAGCTGGAGGCGGTCCATTCGGAATGGGATAATTCCCCAGCGCTGTGAGATCTGCAAAGGCAACAGATCCCTTGCGACCCGACTGGGTTGCAGTTGTACCTGTAGGATAACCAGCGACATTCATATCCAGCAAACCGCTTTCGTCATAGAGGGCGTAGGCATAGCGGCCGATAACTAACGGATCGGGGCCAGTGATCACCCGCCGTCCGGCGTCGGTATTTGCAGGGTCGCTGGTGACAAAGACCCAGTCAGGTGTTGCATTGGCAAAGGCGTCTATGGGAATGGAATCATCAGTCCCGGTATTCTGTTTCGGAACCAGATAATGGGTGTTCCATCGCGCGGGCGTCACGTAACGGCCGTTGGCCGACACATCCGTGGTAGAATTCACCGCGGAAGCACGGCTCGGCATGCCTGGGCTTCCTGTGAGTGAGTCCAAGCGGACGCTGCGCCGAATAAGATTTGGCACGCCCGCGGCATTTCCGCTTCGCTGAGGAATCATGTTTGCAGCGGCAGTGGGCGTATAGACCTTAGTGCCGTCGGCTTGGGTTGTGGCGGTTGAGCCGTTCGCAATCTCCTTACGCAGATCGCCGATGATGTTGTCCATCGCGCTTGCGACGAGCTGATCAGCCTTTGATTGGTTGAAACTCCCGTGCGCGACCTGCCGATCGCTCGTAGTTCGGGATAGATAAGCGACACTCACCCCGGTCAGTAGCACGACAAATGCAAGGACAATGATGAGCGCGGCGCCGCGCTCACGAGAAATGATTGCTTTGCGCAGCCGATCCATCTTAGAACGTTCTTAGATCGAACGTCTTGCTGTAAATTCGAATTGCCTTCGCTGCTTCTGGCGGAACGCGGGTACCGTTGCTCGTTAGGCCGGAACTGATGACGTTAAGCAGAGAAGTCTGCCAGTCAGCTTCAAGATCACCTATGTTTCTTGTCCCGCCATTCCCCCTGCCGCGCGCTGATCGAAAGTCAGGCATGTCGGAGGCAAGATCATCGAGGCTAGCGGGGGCAATCAGGGCGCGCGCTGCGGGATCTATGACCGCGATTGCCACCACAATCGCTTCTATGTCCGCAAGCCCTATGCTCCGCGGACTGGTAAGCGTTGTTTGGTCTGACCTGGCGAACTTGTCCCATGGCCAATCATCCAGCCGCCCGTTCTTTATCAGGTAATAATATTCAAACCGAAAAACACCTGGACCGATCGTCTCGTAATGGGACTGGGGATCGGCAGTGGTGCCATCGGTTGCGGCCGGCCATCTATCCGTTATCAGGAGGGGGAGAAAAACGATTGGACTCGTATACTGAGATTGATTAGGCTGGCGGTTGGGGTTATCGACCCCATTCCAGAGCAGCCCCTTACCCATCCGCTCAAGTTTTAGATAGGCCGGATTACTTGCACCTGTGTTCTCGTTGATGCGATATGTTACGAGCGAAATCGGACTTTGCGCTCCTGAGGCTGGGTAATAGCCGGGCACCTGGCTGAAGAATGCGATCTGGTCACTCCCCTGTTGTCCGGTTTGCTTTCTTTGCCCCCATCCATGCCCATTACCGTGCCCGTTATAATTCGTAGGTCCTTTTACATAATAATCGATGTCGGTTCGCTTCAGCATTTGCGCGAAATCCACCGCCATCCGGTCAAAGACTGCCCGTGCTTGCGTGTCCGTATCGATGTGCTTGTTGCCGGTTTTGGTAATGGCCGTTGCACTGGTCATTAGCTGGGCGACCATGAAAATAATAATCGTAAGGACAAACACTGAAACGAGTAATTCCGCCAACGTAAAACCGCTGGCGCAGCCACGTTGTTTAAGAATGAAAGCGTCGCGTGTACGTCTCGCCGCTCCAGCTGCGAATGGTTTGCCGCTCATCGATTGATGGCGGCAAAGGTTTGGACTTTCCCGGCCGGAACTCCCCCGGCTAAGGGATCGACTTGAGCAGGCCAAGTGACGGTAATATCTGCGAGCGAAGTTGTTTCCACCGGCGGCTGTAGATAGGTAATGGTGGCCCTGAACACGGAATCTCCCGGAGGGTTTGTCTGGTTGGTAGAACCGGGCATAAAGGTCCCGTCCTTCGCGAAATACAGTATGTCGGGCGTCCCCTGTGCGGCCCAATGGCCGTTCAAGTTGAACTGCTTCGACTGTTGTCCCGGAGGAAGCCGTTGAGCAGCGCTTAAATCGGCGACAATTTGCGACAAGATCGTGTTCCCAGTGGTCTGCTGGATGCCGGCCTGCTGAGTCTTCAACGCAACAGGTAGCAGGGCCATGACTGTAATAAGGCAAAACGCGGCGATACCCAGGGCCAAAGTTACTTCAACCAGGGAAAACGCGGCAACCTTGTGCAAAGGGGGTTTCATTTTCATTTTCGGATATGTGATCAGATTTCGGCCGATCGCTAGCCCACGCACGCTTACTTCTACGGAAACTGGAGGGCGAAGGTCGCGAATATTTTGCATTTTTAAAAAGACAGTTATTTTACCAGCAGCGCCGGCAATTGCAATCACGATCCATGCAGGCGTGGTTAGGACTGGTGGCTCGGGAACGATAAGAATTCATCGCCGATAGATTTTCACGTCACCACCAACCCCAGTAAACTGAACAGCGACAACGTTGGCAGGAATAGAAGCAGGCGTAACAGCTCCGTGCGTCGGTTCCAGTCCAATCTCAGCCACTGTTTTGAGTGTATAGTTAGTATTATCGATTCGAGCTTCGCCTCGGGGGCTGAACTGAACGGCTTTTACAAACGTGTACTGCGCAGTAGGCGCCGGATTCCCCACGGGGTATTGAAAAGGTGTGAGTGATGGACTTGGAGGAGTTGTATCTCCAATCCGAGCGGTCGGGTATGTGACAGCAGGTCGAGCATCGAAAGTTGAACCCGTGCCCGATCCGTCCGTAAACGTCGCGAGATGTACGTTCTCGATCTTGGTCAACTTGCCTACCTGCATTAGCTTGGTCGGATCAATCGTCGCGAGGTTGTTTGGATCGTATACTGTTGTTCCATCCTTTGACGCGACTATGGACATGACGAGCCTTCCGACGCACCCGGCGCACGGGTCAGTTCCATGACTCACCGACGGAGTCGATACATCTTCCTCGTAAAAACCCACCCAAGTGTAAGTATTGTTCGCTTTCGCATACGTGCGAGCGGTATCGAGCCCGCCTTTGATTGTGTACGCGGCGCTGGTGACGTCGGTTCCGCTTTTTATGTTTGTGAATGCCGGCACGATCAGGACCATCAAAAGCGCAATGATGCCGATGACGATTAGCAGTTCGAGCAACGTAAAAGCGCTGGCGCGCTCACGTTGTGGTGATCGGTGATCAGTGATCTGCGATCGGGGCTGTGATCGGGGATCGGCTGGGTGCGCGTGCACGCGTTGTGCTTTCAAGCGGACCACTGACCTCGGCTTACTGGGCGCCATTTTCGTTGGGCAGATAACTAATGCCGGTCATTGTTAGCATCGGCAGGATGTGTGGCAGATCCCGTTCATCGAGCACAACCACACGGGTTCGTCCAATCGCGATTTTCGCGGCTTCACGCACCTCGTAAGATTTGCCGTGGGCCATATTGATTACGAACGGGACGCCTTCCCGGACGGCAGTGTCAATCGTATCACGTGTCATGAGCCAAAATTGCCACAAAAGGGAAAATTAGCAGGTGGAATGGGAAGGTCGGAGAGCAAGCGAGCGCGACGTGGGGCGGGACGTGAATGGTGATCGGCCTTCGCCGCTGCTACGGCGGACAGGTCGGCGATTGATGAATAGACCGGCGACCTGACCACTGATCCGCCAAAGGACGGATTCGCGGTGGCGAACCACTGCTCGCCGCGCCAAAGCGCTGCGAAGGTGGGACCACTGGCCACTCGGGGAGACACGGGGGGCGAACTATAGCAGAGAAGCACCGTCGCGCAAGGCTACAGCGTGGCAGACGAATGCACCTCTTCGACTTCCAACTTCTGACCTCCGACCTCTGCCTTTGTTGGCAGATCGTCGCCGCGCACAGATTCGCGGCTAGCCAGGGAAACGAAATTGCAGTAAAGAGGTATCGACCCCCATTTACAAACAGGAGAAGCGAAGATGAGCGCGCAAGAGATCATTGCAGAGTTGCCAAAGTTGAAACCGGAGGAATTGCACAAAGTCGAAGCCAAGGTGCACGAATTACTCCAGCTTCCGAAAGGTAAGGCGGCGAAATCGTGGGGCGAAGCCTTGCTGGAAGTTGCCGGTTCGGTGGAAGGGTTGCCGCCGGATTACTCGGAAAACCTCGACCATTACTTGCACGGTCTGCCGAAGAAATGAAGCGCGTCTTCGGCGACGCGTCATATTTCGTCGCCTTTCTTAGCGCACGGGATCATTGGCATGCGCGCGCCATCGCACTCAATCAGCAGCCGACCGGCCCGTTAGTGACAACTGAGTGGGTACTCACTGAGGTCGGAGACGCTTTCAGTTTGCCGTCGAGCCGTCCTAAATTCTTGCGCCTTTTGCAAATACTGCGACAGCAGCCGGACGCAGAGGTCGTGCCGGCGAGCACCGATTTATTTGAGCGAGGTGTGAAGTTGTTCGGCGAGCGGCCGGATAAGGAATGGTCTCTGACGGACTGCATTTCTTTCGTCGTCATGCACGAGCACGGGATTACCGAAGCCTTGAGCAATGACCATCATTTCGAGCAAGCAGGATTTCGGATTTTGCTGAAGGGCTGATCACCTTATCGTCACTACGTCGCGAACCGCAGGCGACCAAATCAGCTTGCAAGCCATGCGGCGAGTTGTCGCTTGACTTCTTCATGCGGGATGCCTTCGCCACGGTCGAGTTGATCCATCCCCTTTTTGATTGCCGCAAGAAATTCAATTCTCTCGGCGATTTCGTCCAGAGAAACCTCGTCTGGCAACTCGCTAATGGCATCCAGGACAATTTCTTTTTGCGTCACGCGGTGAATATGTCCGGTCGTCAAGGCAAGGCAAATTGGAAGATCAGCGTAATCCTCACGCGGCAATTTCTTGCTCGATCCGTTGTTGACTAAGGCGGAGTACATCTGCCGCCTGCTCTCGGGTTACCGACGGGAAGCTTTCAAGAAAATACTCCAGCGATAATCCGTCTGCAAGGTATTCGAACAGGGTTCGCACGGGGACGCGAGTGCCCTTGAACACAGGCGTTCCGTCCAGAATCTCCGGGTTCGATACGATGAGCGAAGAAGCAGTCACGACTTACATCGACATAATATCGCAACTGCAATCAGATAAAAGAAGAATTGCGGAGAGACCCGCCTTCGCGCGAGGCGACTCCAAAGGCGTTCGCGAGCAAGCGGGCGCGGCAGGGCGGAGGATCGTGGGGCCCGGGTCGGTTGTGCTCCAACAGTGAATGGCGATCAGTGATTGGTGAATGGACCGGGGATCTGACCGCTGATCTGAGGGCGCGCTTACAGAATCCGGTATTGCTTTTTCGGAAAAGCGTAATACGCTATCTTGTGCCTACAGTTACCGTTAAACTTTCAGAACCGGAGTTTGCCCGACTCGAAGCGATGGCAGCCGGGTTGAAGCGAACCAAGTCCGACGTGCTGCGCGAAGCTCTTAAGACAAAGGCGCGCGACAGGTCGCTGTCGCTGCTGGAGGCGATGCGGCCATATATCGGGAAACTCTCCGGGCCGGGCGATCTCTCCACGAACAAAGCGCGAATGAAGGGATATGGCAAGACGCGTGCTCGTTGATACCGGGCCGATCGTCGCTTTGCTCGATCGCCGCGACACGCATCACGAGTGGGCCAAGAGCGAAGCCGCAAACTTGCGCGAGCCGTTGCTTACCTGCGAAGCGGTTTTGTCGGAAGTCTTTTTTCTTCTGTCGCGGATTCGCGGCGGAAACGGCCTGCTCCTCGGCTTGTTGCGTCAGGAGCTGGTTCGTGCTGCTCCCGATTTCTCTTACTCAGCGCATTGGACGGAAATTCTGGGCCACATCGAGCGTTACGCGAGTGTGCCCATGTCGTTTGCTGATGCATGTCTGGTGAGAATGACCGAAATCGAGCGTGATTGTTTCATCTTCACGACCGATCGTGACTTCTTGACTTACAAGCGCAATCGGCGTCAGCCGATTCCACTAATCAGCCCGTTCTAAGATTAATCGTCAGTCGTGAGTGAGCGGTTGTCAGTAATCGGCAACCGGCTTGGGTTGGTCATCCGTGAAATCCGCGTAATTCGCGGTCTGATTAACCACGACTGGACACCAACGGATTGCCCACGAAACACACGAATGACGCTAAAACAAAGGGACTCAGAGCTCAGAAGTCAGAGGTTGGAGGCGCGTGAATGGTGATCGGTTCGGAATCCGTGAAATCCGCGGTCTGATTAACCACGAATCGACAGCCGCCTTCGCGCGCTTCGGCGTGCCAAGCGAATGCACACAAACAATGAACTGCCCACGAAACACACGGATGACGCTAAAAAATGGACTCAGATTTGATCTGAATCTTTCGCATGATTGGCGTGTTTCGTGGGCTGTTTTTTCGGTCTCTTATTCGCTTGATTCGCGTGTTTCATGGGCTTCCAAATTTGTGTTCATTCGTGGTTACTCGGGATCTCAGAGGTCGAGCAACAATTTGAATCGACGGTTTTTGCCCAAGCGAAACGATGAAAAACCGCGCCGGTCCAGCGTCAAGATGTTGTCAGTCCCGATCTGCTCTGCGATCCACACAAGGGTGGCGTCGGGAAAATCCATCGGTGTATCGGCATACTTTGTCATTAACCGAACCGCCGCAGCGAGTGCTTCAGGGCTAAAAACATCGCGCACCTCCGATGCACTTGCGTCGAGGAAAGAAGCCAGACTTGCCGGCCCGTTTTGCACATCGGACAGGAAATAGAATGCCTCCGTTATAACTGCACCCGTGGTGATAAGTCGTGCACCGCGAAAATGAGCCATGAAGCTCCGCACGAGATTGTGATCTGGCTCTGATCGATCAAGCAGGGCAACTAGCGGCCCGGTATCGAGGAGACAGGCGTTCATGAACGCCAGTTGCGTTGGCGAATATGTTTCCGCCAGGAATCTTTCTCCCAATGTCGCCGCGGACTGGTGATGCTGCCAACCAGATGACGCACTCGCTCAAAATCGAAGCCGCGCTGCATTTCTCGTTCGATTATCTCGCGAACGAGGGCAGACTCGCTTTGTTTCCCGGCAGCGGCGCGCCGCCTCAGCAACTCCCGCTGCCTTTTGGGAAGGCGGATAGTGAGAGTGGTTTCCATATATTATTATCTAGCTGATGTAAGACAGTTTGCAAGACAAAATCGAACGTCTAACATCCAGCGTCGAAGGCGGAAGCCAGGAGCTTAGATCGGTGCGGTGCTCGGTTCAGCGTGCCACAGAACGTGCCATTTCTACCGATTGTCGCTCCACATCGAGGCGATAGACGATCCGATATGGTCAATAGATAATCTCGCGGATTCGGGAGTTGCGGCACGGTAGCGGCTGCGCCGCGCTGGGTTGTTTGGCGTTTTTAGCGCACACTCTCCCGAATTTGTGTTCATTCGTGATTACTTCGCTTCTGGGGCGATGAGGCTGGTTGCGTCATCGCCGGTAAGGGAAATAGACACCAGGCTGATTTGCGGGAAAATCTTTCGTGTTACGGGAGACGAGCAAGGAATTTTCCGTAATCGCGCTCGCCCAAATGATGGCATCCGGAAGTTTGAGTCGATATTTCCGCCGCAAGGCAGTCGCTTCCTCTGCCACTTCCGGTGTTAGCGGCACCACACGGAAATGGGCAAGAAATTCACGGCGGACATCTTCATCGGCCCGAGTTCGTGCGCCGGCCAAGAGCTCCATCCATGAAATGATGCTGACACAACATTCCCGGTATCGCGCAATTTCTGTGGCCGCAGCCGGGTAGCCATCCAGGAAATCGAGGAGAACGTCGCTATCGATCAGCGCATTCAACTGCTATTGTCCCGCGTGCTCCACTCCCGGCGCAGCCGCGCGACGTGCCGCGAAACCTTCCCGCGCGTACGGGATGCTCCAAAGAATGAACGCAGATCGCTCGCGGACGAGCCGCGAAGGAAGCGATCAACTGCGCGGCGGACCGCTTCGGCGCGGGAGATTTTTTCGCGGCGACAAAACAACGTCAGTTTTCGAATTTGCTCCTGCGGCAGATCGACAATGGTTCGCATGACGATATCATCCTACGTTATCACTGCCGCGCAATAGAAATCGGAGCGCGATGAACTGCCCACGAATTACACAAAAACAAAGAGACTCAGAAAATGTAGTTGGCGCATGATCGCAGCCCCGAACGCTTTCGGGGCTGCTTCTCCAGAGAAATCCGTGTAATCCGTGGTTCTTGGGGAAACACGGGGACCGAATTATGTCAGAGCAGTAAACGGTGACGAGTGACAAGCAGTGAATGGGTAGAGTGATTGGTAATCGATGATCAGTATTTCCAGTTTGCGCTTGCTCTAGTAATTTATTCATATGGCAACGTTAACCGAGCGCGCTTTAAGCATTCTGCACGAATGGATCCAATCGGAAAGTCTGAGGAAACATTGCTACGCCGTCGCTGACTCGATGAAGCGTTTCGCAAAATTACATTGTGCTGACGCGGACTTGTGGGAGGCAGTGGGCCTCCTCCATGACATGGATTATGAACGCCATCCGAATCTGGAACACAGCCCGACCGAAGGCCATCCATTCGTCGGCGTTGCATGGCTGCGCGAGCACGGCTGGAGCGAAGAAATCTGCCGGTCAATTCTTTCGCATGCAGATTACGCAAACGTCTCGCGCGAGACGCTCCTCGAAAAGACCCTCTACGCCGTCGATGAGCTGAGCAGCTTCGTCATCGCCGTCGCGCTGGTCCGTCCGACGAAAAATATCCGAGATGTCGATGTTGCGGCGGTGAAAAGGAAAATGAAGGACAAAGCGTTCGCCCGCGCGGTGAACCGCGAGGACATCGTGCGTGGCGCCGGAGAACTCGACATGCCGCTCGATACTGTAATCGCGGAAGTCATCGTCGCGCTCCAGTCGGACGCAGAGCGGCTCGGTCTCGCGGGAGCCGTGCATTGAACTTATCTCCAGCTCTCGATCCGCAGACCGGCGACCCTACCGAATTCAAGGGTATTCGCAGTTACGAGAGTCAGGTCAAGAGCCAGAGCGTGCGCTGCAATCAAAAGATCATACGGCCCCAGTGGCGTTCCTGCCTTGTCCAATCGATATCGCAATGCCCCAGCCTGCCGAGCCGCTTCTCGATCAAAGCTGATTTCTTCCAAAACTGAAACTAGACGCTCGATTTTGTCGATCTCATTACTCGGCTGTCGTGCCTTGGCAGCTCCAGCGAATAGTTCGAAAGTCGTGATCGCCGAGATGCCGCAATCCTCGGGCGAAAGCTTCTCCAGTTTGCTGGCGACGGAGCGTAGACCGCGCAATAAATCAATGCACGTGTCGGTATCGAGAAGATACTCCACAGAACTAGCAGCTCACAATTTGGGCGCCGGCGGAAGACTTCCCTGGGCAGGCCGTTTGAAGGCACGATCGGCGATGCGAATCCGACTAAAAAACCCTCGGGGCCATCCCCGCTTTGATTTCGGTTCCAAAATGACCGCCTTCCCTTCCTTGCGAATCAGGACTTCGTTTCCTTCAAAGCGGAAGTCCCTGGGAAGCCGGACCGCTTGCGATCCCCCTGTCGTAAACAACTTTGCAGTTTCCATGTAGCTACAGTAGATACTGAGTGGGTAGAAATCAACGCTTTTCTGCAACGATTTCCAGGACGAGCGGAGTAATCATTAAGGAATTTGGATTCTTTTCCGCGCCGGCCAAATCGGCGCGTACTTGGTCGGCGAATTTTTGATCGATTCGTCCCATCTCCATCAGGCGCGGAAGATAAACGGCAATGAATTGAGCGGGCCATTGCCACATGTAATCCCTCGGACGCACACAAAATATGTGCGGTGTGGCCGAACGAATAAGAAAATTATTCGCCGACAACAGCGCCGGCAATCCCGGAGCGCCATCGGGTTCACCGCCCGATTCACGCCATGTGGCAATCACATGCTCCCTGAATCGTTCCTGCATGGGCAGCCGCGGAAAAAAACGCCACGTTTCATAGTGCCCGTATTCATGGAAAATGGCGATGCTGCCTTTTTGCATCACGCCTGCCAGTTTCTTAATTAACAGCGCGGGATCGCTGACAAACGACATCACCCATCGGCACCAGGAAAAGTCGTAATCCCCTTTTGGGAGGTCGTCGGTCATTAAATCTAGCTCGTGAATCTTCACGTTCGTGAGCGAGCGAGCGCGGCATATCTCTTTCAGCGCGCGGACGAAATTGTGCGATCGCTCGAGGGCGACCACTTCACCGTTTGACCCAACGATCTCCGCAAGATCGATCGTCGCGTAACCGGGCCCCGCGCCGAGATCGAGGACTCGTTTGCCCACGGTGATTCCGGCTCTTTGCCAGCAGTCCAAGACCACCGGACGCCAGACGCGATGCTGCAATCCGAGTCTCATTAATTCCTCATCGTGTGTGCCGAGGACGTAGTCGCGTTCGGTAGTCATGGGTAAATCATTTCACACGTCCTTCGAGCAGGCGACGGGAATTAACGAATGCTACGAGAACGATCTGGCAGCTGCCGGACTGGTGGATCGCGGTCTCCGAACGTCCGGCGGCTGCCGGATTAAGCGCAAAAGCCCAGAAAGTTTTCGGGGCTCAAGTATGATCGCTTCGCGCTTCGGTTTTAACAACGCGCTCGGAGATCACGTTCCACCTTTGCCATGTCTGCGTGTCGTCCTAGCCGCCTTTACTGTTGCGGCAAAGGCTCCGGACCGGATGGACTCTTTTGCATGCTGGCAGCAGCAGCGGCTCGTTTAGCAGCCCATCTGGCTCTCATCGTCTCCGCCAGTTGCGCGCGACGTTCCGGCGAGAGGTTCAGTTTTCTCTTCACTACGGGCGGTTTCACCTGAGGCTTTAACACCAGGGGCTGTTTTTTTCTCTGGATTGGTGCTTCAAGCTTCTGTTTCAGCCTGGCCAGCTTCTTCGCCCCTTTTTGCAGACGAGCTTCGAGCCGGC
>WNGE01004529.1_pt1 | contig 15988 bp, 12 predicted proteins | sample 5400651 | NCBI WGS metagenome assembly WNGE01 (sample SAMN13153370, study PRJNA577476) | soil metagenome | isolation source: 60 cm soil or saprolite under grassland replicate 2 | place: USA:California | collected 2016-06-15 | reverse complement strand
CGAAAACTCCGACATCGTGCTGATCGACCTCCAGCGATAGATAGCGACCGCCGGTGGCCTATCTCTCACCATCGGTGCTCTTGACGGCAAGAGCCTTCCGGTGTGGAATTCTTCCCAGCGACCGTTTCGCACAGGGCGCTACCGAGCACGATTCACGGCATCGGCGTGCGGCGACCGAGCGTGGTCAGGCGAGACGGAGGAGAGGAGATGGCAGTCGGGAAGTACATCAGTTCCTCGCGCCGGCTTCTGAGTCTGGTCGGGGTCGTCTGGATGGGATTCGCGCGGCCCGCTTCCGGACAGGGCTGACAGCCGATCCGCTTCACGGAGCCCAGTTTGGGCGTGCAAAACCAGCCCTACCTTCAAGCCAACCACTGGCAGGCGCAGCTTTCGTATCAGTACGGCGATACCAATCAGCTTTATATCGGGGATCAGCGCAACGATGCCGCAGGTCCGTTCGGCGTGCCTCCGCATCGCAAGGTCAACATCATTGATCTGGATGTTCTGTACGGCGTCACCAACCGCCTCAGCGCAGATCTGTCGGTTCCTTACCTGTTTACCTCCGGGGGAAACGAACAGGGGACTGCCCGGTCTCACCAGTTCATCAATTACACCGCGAATGGCCTGGGCGACATCTCGTTGCAGGTGGAGTACTGGCTGTCGAATCCCTTGAAGACCGGTCGCGTTTCCGGAGCCGTCAGTCTCGGGTTCGTGGCGCCGACCGGCTCCGATTCCGTGACGGGACTCAACTACAACTCCAACCCGCCGGTGAGGCAGCCGATCGACGAGGCTTTTCAGCTCGGCAGTGGAGGCTGGGTACTGCTCTTGAGAGCGGAGGGGAGGGCCCGGATCGTCGGTCCGATCTTCGCTTTTGGCTCAGGCTTTTACGGTCTGAGCTTGACCGAGCACACCGACGTGATACAGGGCGGGGCGTATCGGGCAGTACCCGACACTTACTCGGGCCGGCTGGGCGCAGCCTATCTCCTGCCGGTTCTCGAGGGTCTCGTAGTCAGCGCTGCCGGCCGAATCAACGGGGTGACGGTCCGAGACCTGATCGGAGGAGGGGATCTCTACTTCCGCAGACCGGGATATGAGATCTATGTCGAACCGGGTCTGACCTGGACGCTAGGCAGGAACATGGCTTCGATCAGCATTCCAATCAGGGTTTACCAAAAACAGGTCGACAGCCTCCTCGATGTCTCCCTCAACAGACACCTCGGCCAGGACTTCGCTCCGTACCTCGTCGTAGCGAGCTACGCCCGCCGGTTCTAAATAGCGTGGCGCCGGCGGCACCGCTGAGGCGCTGACCGCCGGAGCCCGTCTGGCGCAGGTGGGCGCTCAGGTTGTTCTTGACGTTCTTGACGCCGACACGCTCGGCGGCTTTCATCCGAAAATGGCAGCTACGAGTAGCTCTTCAGGCGATGATGCCCGGTCGTTTTCTCGTGTCGAGGGCATAGTTGGGAAAGACGAGCTCGAGGTTCGAGACGGACATTCGCTTCGACAGGATCTCGGCGAAGACGTCGCGGAAGTCGGTGGTGACGGCGAGGTCGCGATTCTCGTAGAGACGGGAGGCGTCGAGGCCAGGCCAGCGGCCGTAGACCTTGCCCCCCTTGACGCCGCCGCCCAGGAGGAGCATGACGTTGGCGTGGCCGTGGTCGGTGCCGCGGTTACCGTTCTCCTTCACGGTGCGGCCAAACTCCGACATCGTCACGAGCGTCACGTCTCCCATGCGGGAGCCGAGGTCCTTCGCGAAGGCGGCGATGGCCTGGCCGTAGTCGCGCAAGCGGCTCGAAAGCTGACCCTGCGCCCCGCCTTCGCCCGCATGGGTGTCCCAGCCGCCGACGTCGGTGAAGGCGACTTCCAGCCCGACGTCCGCCTTGATGAGCTGCGCGATTTGCTTCAACGCGTTTCCGAAGGTGCTCTTCGGATAATCGGCGCCGTTGTCCGGGGCGATCTTCACGGGATTGGCCGCCTTGATGATCCTCACCGCCTCGAAAGACTCTTTCGCCGTCCCGGCGAGCGTTCCGGCGACGGCCTCTGCGTACATCGCCTCGAAGGAGTCGGAGACGGCCGGTGTCGCGGCGCCTGCTTGGATGCCGAACTGCGCGATGTTGCTCATGGCCACGGCGCCGGCCGGGCCCGCGAGAATGCGCGGGAGGGCCGGCGTCAGGGAGACCGCGCGAAGGGGAGAAGGCTTCCGGGTCTTCTCTCCGCCCGCTTCCAGCGCCCGGCAAAGGAACCCGTCCTCAGTCGCCTTGACGCCGGGCGTTCCCGACTCCATGAAGTCCTGCGCGTCGAAGTGAGAGCGCGTGGTGTCCGGACTGCCCGCGGCGTGGACGAACGCCGCCGATCGGTCCTTGAAATACGGAAGGATAGGGGAGAGCGCCGGGTGCATGCCGAAGAAGCCGTCCAGGTCCAAAGCCGCGCCCTCGCCAGAGCCGGGCCTCGGGATCGCAATCGAAGGCCGCGCGTCGTAGTACGTCTTCTCGCCGTAGGGGACTACGACATTCAGTCCGTCCACGGCGCCGCGCTGGAAGATCGCCACCAGCACCCTCCTGCCCGCCGGTGTCCCCGCCTCGGCCATCCGTACGAACACGTTCGGCAAGAATCCGCCCGCAATCAGCGCGAGCCCGCTCGACTTCAGGAATACTCTGCGATCAAACACGGCTGCCTCCGTGCTGCTCTGTCATCCCCTTGCTTCTTTCTGTCATCCGTTTGCTCCCTCCCTGTCATCCCGAGCGCTGCGAAGGATCTGCTCCGGTCCAGTGCCGACAGGGCAGATTCTTCGTCGCTTTGCTCCTCAGAATGACAGGGGGGGCCTGTCATCCTGAGCGCAGCGAAGGATCTGCTCCGGTCGTCTCAACAGCCGACTGAGCAGATTCTTCGGCCCTTCGGGCGCGCCGTCGCCATAGCGGCTCTGGCGCGTCGGCGACCTCAGAATGACAAAGCGTTCGGACTCGTCCATCATTGGCGCTGAAACTCCGGACTCCCGAGGATCAGTCCGGCGATCAGCGGAATCGCCGGCCGGGGATTCCCTTCCCCGATTCTCTGTTCCAGAGTGCGTCTCGTCTCGGAAGAGAGCTCCCCGTCCACGAGGGCGCAGGAGAGAGCCTCCGCCGCTTTCTTCGCGTCCGCCGCGCTCCCCGGCTCGATCAGCCCCTCGACGTCCGTCCAGGTGCCCGGAAGCTTGTTGGCAGCAAGCTGCAAGGCGAAATTCAAGCGCGCGACGAGCGCTCCCGTGTTGACCCACGCCTGCGCGGCGTCGGAATAGCCGGTCGGCGGCTGGCAGAGGTAGAGCGGCTCTCCCAATTGAGCGAGCTGCCGAGCGATCGGCAGGGCGTTATCGGGCACGGCGCCGACCGCGCGCACGGCCGAGACGACGTACTCGAACGGAGACTTGATCTTCGCGCGGTAGTAGCGAGGGTCGAAGAACTCCGGGCTCGTAACGACGGCCCTGACGGTCTCCCGCAGGTCGCCGCCGGTCGAGAGAAACTTTCTCGCCACCCGGTCCACGAGTTCCTTCGGAGGCTCGTCCGCGACGAACCGCTGGCAGAGCTTCGAAGCGATACGGCGGGCGGTCGAGGGGTGGAGGGCGAGGATGTTGATCATCCTTTCCCCTTCCTCGATTCCGCCTCCGGCCGGGAAGGCGTGGCCGAGCACCGTCTTCGCTCCGATGTCGTGGAGCCGGGCGCGAAAGACGAAGCCTGTCCCCTGCTCCGGCCGCACGATCGACCAGCCTGTCAGGAGGCGGGCCAGATCTGTCACGTCTCCCTGGATGTATCCGCCGTCCACGCCGAGAGTGTGGAGCTCCATCAGCTCCCGCGCATAGTTCTCGTTCAAGCCGGCGGCCCCGCCGTTGCCAGGTTGCCGGGCTCCCGGGGCGCTCATCGGACGCAGTCCGGATCCGAGGATTCTTTCGATGCGCAACGGCTGCGGCGGGCGCCGCTCGGGGTCGGCTGCGGACTGCGCGTTGTCGAGGTAGAAGAGCATCGCCGGCGATTTGGCCGTCGCCATCAGCAGGTCTTCGAACTTCCCCCAGATCCGAGGCCGCACGATGTCCCGCTCAAAGGATGTGATGAAAACGCGGTCGAGACCCTTGCCAGCGAAGACGTTGAAGTGATTCATCCAGAAGTCCACGAGGACTTCGTTCAACTGCCTTTCCGACTCCGCGGCCCGGAGAATCCGCGCCTGGGAGAGTTCTTCGACGACGCGGCGGGGCCTGTTTTCCGGTGGGATCATCTGCCGGATCCTTTCGGCTTCGTCTGCGGCGTCGTTTCGATCGCCTTTTCCCGAGGCCTTTGTCTCGTCCCGGCTCGCGAGCTCGCGTTTTCTCTCACGCTGCGCCTCCCGCAACGGCCGCTCGAACTTGTCGATCAGCTCCGCCGTCGTCATCTCGAGCGTCGGGAATCTCTTGAGATTCGAAGCGGTGAGGTCGTCGGCGATCTCCTCCGGCTTCAATTGCCGATCGATATAGGCGGAAACACCGATCGCCAGCACTCTTTCCACGTCGCCCGGACGGGGACCGAAGCCCAGGCGATTCAAAACGTGGATGGCTTTTTCGCGGGCGTTCATGGTCGCCTTCTCGCTCACCCCCGAAGCGGCGGCGAGTCCCAGGACGCACGTCAGGCCGGCGGCGGTGAGCACGGCGCAGACGATGGCGGCAGGGCGTCTCATGATCGACCTCAAGCGTTTAGACGAGGCTGGAAGAAATGCAGGTTACAGATGTTAAAATTCTGAACGGATGGAATTTTCCGGCGGATTCCAGGACGAGTGCGGCGTCTTCGGCGTCTGCGACTCGCAGGACGCCGCCAACATCGCCTACCTGGGGCTCTATGCCCTGCAGCATCGCGGGCAGGAGTCCGCCGGCATCGCCACGCTCGAGGACGGCCGCATCCACATCGAGCGGGAGATGGGCTACGTCGCCGACGTCTTCGACGAGGCGCGGCTCTCGCGGCTGCCCGGACGGACGGCCATTGGCCACGTGCGTTACTCGACGTCCGGGGCCTCACTCCTGATCAACGCCCAGCCCATCGTATTCGCGACCGGCCGCGGGCCGCTGGCTCTCGCGCACAACGGGAACCTGGTCAATGCGCGGCAGATCCGCGCGGACCTGGAGCGGTCGGGCGCGCTGTTCACCACCACGTCGGACTCGGAAGTGATCCTGCACCTGGTCGCCCGGTCGAGGGAGCCCACGCTCACTGGGGCCATCGCCGACGCGTTGCTGACGGTCCGCGGGGCCTACTCGCTCCTGATCCTCTCGACCGAGGGCATCTTCGCGGCGCGGGACCCCAACGGCATCCGGCCGCTCTCGCTCGGAATCCGCGAGGGGTCGCCCGTCGTCGCGTCGGAGAGCTGCGCGTTCGACCTGATCGGCGCGAAGTTCGAGCGCGACGTCGAGCCCGGCGAGGTCGTCAAGCTCTCGCGGGAAGGATTCGCGTCCCACCGCTTCGCCTTCCCCCAGCACACGCCGTGCATCTTCGAGCACGTCTATTTCGCGCGGCCCGATTCGCTCGTCTTCGGGCGCAGCGTCGCCGCGACGCGCGAGGCCTTCGGCGCGCGGCTGGCCCGGGAGTACCCGGCGGAGGCCGACGTCGTCGTGCCCGTGCCTGACTCCGGCCTGTACGCGGCGCTCGGCTACGCGCGGGAGTCGGGCATTCCCTTCGGCCTCGGCCTCGTCCGCAACCACTACGTCGGGCGCACGTTCATCGAGCCCAAGCAGGCGATCCGCCACTTCGGCGTCAAGGTGAAATTGAATCCCGTGCGCGAGGTCGTCGAAGGCAAGCGCATCGTCCTCGTGGATGACTCGATCATCCGCGGCACGACGTCGAAGAAGATCGTCGGCATGCTGCGCGAGGCGGGCGCGCGCGAGGTCCATGTGCGCATCTCCTCGCCTCCGACGACGGCCTCCTGCCACTACGGCATCGACACGCCGACGCGCCGGGAGCTGATCGCCTCGAGGCAGTCCGTCGAAGAGATCCGCGAGTTCATCGAAGCGGACACGCTTGGCTACCTCTCGGCCGACGGAATGCTGCAGGCCTTCGGCCGGCCGCAGCAGTCCACCTGCACGGCCTGCTTCACCGGCATCTATCCCGTCGAGGTCCCGGAAGAGGAGCGCGAGAAAGAAGGCGCGGTCGCGCGTTGAGCCGTTCGACGTTCTACGTTCTACGTTCTATGTTGAAAAACGGCCAGTGCAGGCTTCGCTTGAACTGAACGTAGAACGGCGCACGTAGAACATCGAACTTGAGCGGAGCTTGAGCGGAGCGACAGTCCTCGCGGCGTCTCTTGCCCTGCGCGGCGCCACGCTCATCGACGGAACGGGTTCGCCCGCCCGGCCGAATTCGCTGGTCTTGATTTCCGGCGAGAGGATCGTCTCCGTAGGTCCAGCGACGCCGGAAGTGGTCAAGGCCCTGCCGGCCGGGACGCGGGTGGAGGACGCCTCGGGCAAGTGGATCGTCCCCGGATTCGTGGACGCCCACATCCACGCGGAGTCGGACGAGGACTTGAAGCAGATGCTCCGCTGGGGAGTGACGTCGGCTCGCCTCATGGCCGAGGACGTGGAGGCCGCGGTGAGACTCGCGGCTACGACGAGAAGAAGGACCGACGTCCCGGACGTCTTTCCCGCGGCGCCGATCTTCACTGCGAAGGGAGGCTGGTGGGACCAGGGACAGGCTCCGGACTCGAACCTCGATCGCTTCCCCGACACGCCGGAACGGGCCCGCGCCTCCGTGCGCCGCGCGATGGCACTCGGCTCCGCCGAGATCAAGCTGATGCTCGACGACATGCACTGGTGCCGCGATCCGCTGCCGCGCCTTCCGAGGATGACGCCGGAGATCGCGCGGGCCCTGATCGAAGAGGCTCGCCGGGCGGGCCTGCGCGGCACGGTGCACGCGCCGAGTCGCTCGGACGCGAAGGAAGCGGTCGCCCTCGGCGCGACGGCGCTCGCCCACGGCGTGCTCGACACCCTCGACGAGTGGACGGCCGGTGTCATGAAGACGAGACCCGTCTTCTACATCCCGACGATGGACATCTTCGAGTTCCTGGCGGACACGCGAGCGTTCATCGAAGGAGTCCTCTCCGATCCGCGCGCGGAAAGAGGCCTGCCTCAGTCGGTGGTGGCGCGCTACAGATCGCCTGCATACTCGGAGGGATACGCGAAGCGCTATCCGAACTTTCAAAGCGTCCGCGAGCACCTGGGAAAGCTCAGGGAAAACCTGGTCCGTCTTCACGCGGCGGGCGTCCCGATCGCGCTCGGCACCGACATGTGGGCGTTTCCGGGACTCGGCGTTTCGATCGAGATGGACTTGTACGTCAAGGCCGGCCTCTCTCCTCTCGAGGCGATCCGGGCGGCGACGGAGACCGCCGCCCGCTCTCTCGGTCTCGAGAAGGGCCGTGGGACGCTCGAACCCGGAAAGCGCGCTGACCTGCTCCTCCTCGACGCCGACCCCGTCAAGGATGTGAAGAACGTCCGCGCCATCGTGGCGATTTACAAGGCCGGTCGGCGCGTCGGCCTCCCTCAATCGTTCAATCCTGCAATCCATCAATGAATCAATCCTCCGATCCTCTCCTCCGTTTTCGCCCCGAGTTCCCGATCCTCGAGAAGACGACCTATCTCATCTCCAACTCGCTCGGAGCGATGCCTCGCGCCGCCGGCCGCGCCCTCGCCGAATACGCCGAGACCTGGGCGACGCTGGGTGTGCGCGCCTGGGCGGACTCCTGGTGGGACATGTCGGTCGCCGTCGGAGATGTCATCGCGCCGCTCCTGGGCGCTCCACCCGGCAGCGTCTCGATGCTTCCGAACGTGACGATCGCCTCGGCCGTCGTCCTCTCGTCGCTCGACTACGCTCGGCCGCGCAACAGGATCGTGATGATCGAAGGGGAGTTCCCTTCGGTGCGGTACGTCTACGAGTCCCTTGCCACGCGCCTCGGCGCCGAGATCGTTGTCGTGCCGTCGCCCGGCGGGGATGGACTGTCGGCCGATGAGGAGCGGATCCTCGGGATGATCGACGAGCGGACGGCGCTCGTCGCGATCTCGCACGTGTTGTTCAAGAGCGCCTTCGTCCTCGACGTCGCTCCCATCGCCGAGAAATGCCGCCGCGCGGGAGCCCTCCTCGTCCTCGACGCCTACCAGTCGGTCGGGACCCTTCCCGTTTCCGTCGAAGCCCTGGGCACTGACATGCTCGTCGGCGGGGTCTTGAAGTGGCTCTGCGGCGGTCCCGGCGCGGCATTCCTCTACGTCCGCCCGGATCTGCGCGCCAGGCTCGCGCCGGCCCTGACTGGCTGGATGGCTCATCCCTCTCCCTTCGATTTCGAGCCGCCTCCCATGCGTTACCGCGAGGACGCGTTCCGGCTCCTGCTCGGGACTCCCGACATTCCCGCTCTCTACGCGGCGCGTGAGGGGCCGCGGATCGTTGCAGATGCCGGCATTGACGCAATCCGAGCGAAATCCCTGCGACAGACCTCGCGCCTGATCGAGCTGGCGGAAAGGCGCGGATTGCGCTGCGCGACGCCGCGCGATCCCGCGCGCCGAGGAGGAACCGCCGCGGTCGATTTCGAGAACTCTCTGGAAGTCTCCCGGGAACTCAACGCCCGCGATGTTGTCGTGGACTACCGGCCGGGCGTGGGGATTCGGATGTCCCCGCACTTCTACACGGAAGACCGAGAGCTCGACGAAGTGTTCGCTGCCATCGACGAGATTCGCTCGAAGGGCACCTGGCGGCGCTGGCAGGGGCGCCTATCGCTCGTCACCTGATTGGCGCGCTCGTCGCCCGTTCGCCCGAGCCGCGCGAGTTAAAATCCTGTACCCGTGAAACTTTCCTGCACGCTCGGCGGAGGAGCATGGCGCCCCCGGGTTCTTCACCGGTTTCGAGCAAGAGCAACTCGGTGAAAGAAGAGAGCGTTTTTTCGCGCGACGTTTGCGTCATCGGCGGGGGTGGGCACGTCGGATTGCCCCTCGCGCTGACGTTCGCCGACACGGGACTGCGGACGGTCATCTACGATACCAACCGCGACACGGTTGCCAAGATCCGCAACGGCGTCATGCCCTTTTCGGAAAAGGGAGGGCGGGAGTTCCTCCAGCGCGCTCTCGAGAGCCGCCTCCTCGATGTGACCGTTACGCCGGAGCTGATCAGCGAGTGCCATTTCCTGGTTCTCATCATCGGGACCCCGATCGACGAACACCTGAAACCGAGCTTCACGGCGATGCGCCGCGCGGTCGGTTCCTGCTCGGCCCACCTGCGGGACGGCCAGATCCTCATTCTTCGCAGCACTATCTTTCCTGGGACCAGCAAACACATCCAGGAAGACCTGGAGGCGCGCGGCCTCGACATCGCGGTGGCGTTCTGTCCGGAGCGGGTCGCACAGGGCAATAGCCTTCGCGAGTTCCGCGAGCTGCCACAGATCGTGAGCGCCTTCCGGCCCGAGACGCTCGAGGCCGTAAGAGGCCTCTTCGGCCGGTTCACGCCCGAGTTCATCGAGATGACGCCGATGGAGGCGGAGCTGTGCAAGCTGATGACCAATGCCTCCCGATACATTCAGTTCGCGATCGCCAACCAGTTCTACACGATCGCCAGGGACCACGGACTCGACTTCGACCGCATCCTGCACGGTTGCCGCCACAACTACCCCCGGATGGCGGGAATGCCGGGTCCGGGCCTTGCGGCGGGGCCCTGCCTTCTCAAGGACACGATGCAGCTCGCCGCCTTCAGCCAGAACTCGTTTCTCCTCGGGCATTCGGCAATGCTCGTCAACGAGGGACTGCCGGGCAAGCTGGTGGATCTGGCGAAGCGCGAGGTGGATCTTTCGACGAAGACCACGGGCATTCTCGGCATGGCGTTCAAAGCCGAGAGTGACGATCCGCGCGACTCGCTGAGCTACAGGCTCCGGAACCTCCTGACATTGGAATCCAGGCGGGTCCTCTGTACCGACCCGTACGTTCCCGATCCCGACCTCGTTCCCCTCGAAAAGGTCGTCGCCGAGGGGGACGTCCTTTTCCTCGCCACTCCTCACAAGGTCTACAGGGACCTTCGAGTACCCGAGGGCAAGCTGCTCTTCGACGTCTGGAGCTGGATCCCGACTGCCTCCCGATGAACATCCTCGTGACCGGCTCCGCCGGGTTCATTGCCGGGTACCTCGTGCAGGAGTTGCTGGCGCTCGGACATTCGGTGATTGGCGTGGACAACTACTCCAAGTACGGCCCTGTCGAGAAGAGCTATCAGGCACATCCGAACTACTCGTTCGTCGAGGGGGATGCGAAAGATGCCGGGCTCCTGGACCGCCTGGCCGAGCAATGCGACCACTTCGTCATGGGCGCGGCGCGGATCGGCGGCATCACGTACTTCCACGAATACGCGTACGACCTGCTGGCGGAGAACGAACGGATCGCGGCGGCCAGCTTCGACGCCGGCATCGCCGCTTTCCGCCGCGGCCGGCTCGTCAAGATGACGGTCCTGTCGAGCAGCATGGTCTACGAGAACGCGACGGTCTTTCCGACTCCGGAAGACCACGTGCGCGCGAGCCCGCCGCCCACGAGCACCTACGGGTTCCAGAAGCTCGCTTGCGAGTACTTCGCGCGCGGCGCTTTCGAACAACACCGTCTCCCTTACACGATCTGCCGGCCGTTCAACTGCGTCGGCATCGGCGAGCGCCGTGCCCTGGGGGGCAGCGACGTTCGAAGCGGAAACATCCGCCTGGCCATGAGCCACGTCGTTCCCGACCTGGTCCAGAAGGTCTTGAAAGGGCAGGACCCTCTCCGCATCCTGGGCTCGGGAGACCAGGTGCGCTGCTACACCTACGGTGGCGATCTCGCGCGTGGGATCGCGGCGGCGATCTTTCATCCCGAGGCCGTCAACGAAGAATTCAACCTCTCGACACCGATCCCGACGACCGTGCGGGAACTTGCGCGAACGATCTGGGAGAAGATCCACGGTTGCGGCCATTCCGCGAAACCGTTTCGTTTCGAGAGTGACCCGCCCTATCCCCATGACGTCGCACGGCGGATTCCGGATACCGGCAAGGCAAGACAGGTTCTCGGGTTCGAGGCGACGACAGGCCTCTCGGATACTCTCGACGAGGTGATTCCCTGGGTCCGGGATGAGATCGAGAAGGGGCGGATCTGACCGGAGAGGCGCCGCCGGAAAGCGTTTCGCAGGTCGAGGCCAGGTACTTCGATCTCCTCGTGAGGGAGCGGGGGGAGTTCGACCCGTTCACGCCGCGCGGCTGGGGGACAATCGCCGGGCGTTTTGCCCAGATGGCTACTTCCGATGGAGTCTCGCGTTTGCTCGACGTAGGATGCGGAACAGGCCAGTCGCACCAGGTCTATTCGGGCAAGGCCGCCGGCTACATCGGTGTCGACCTGTCTTTCGAAGCGCTCGCCCGCGCTCGACGGAAGTTCTCGGCCGCCGATTGGAGCCAGGCCGATGCCTGCCATCTTCCCTTTGCGAACTCCTCTTTCGACGTTGTGGCTTTTAGCAGCGTGCTGCATCACATTCCGGATTTCCGGCCGGCCCTCTCGGAAGCGCTGAGGGTCCTTGCGCCGGGCGGCGGAGTCTTCGCATTCGACCCGAACCTGCTTCATCCGGCCATGGCGCTGCTGCGCTGGCCCAAAAGCCCGCTCTATCTCTCTGAAGGGGTCAGTCCCAACGAGGCTCCGCTCCTGCCGGCGGAGCTGAGGCGGGCATTCGCCGCGGCCGGTTTCATCGAGATCCGCCAGCGGTGCCAGTCGGGTATCGCATACCGGCAGGTGACCCCTCGTCTCTTCAACGCCCTTCTGTCGGTCTATAACGCCGCCGACTGGGCCTTCGAGCGGATCGGCCTGGGCAGGTGGTTCGGGACCTTCATCCTGACGGCCGCCCGCAAGCCGAAAGGGACAGACCGAGGATGACACTGGACACCGTGTCGGAATCCGGATCCCTCCGGTACTCGCTGGTCGTACCCGTTTACAACGAGGCAGAGAACATCGTTTCGTTCTGTGCAAAGGCGCGTCGGGAGCTTCCGCCTCATTACGAGCTTCTCGTCTGCTACGACTTCGAGGAGGACTCCACCTTGCCGTCACTCGAGCGGATCATGCCGGGGGAGAAGCCCGAGCGAATCCGGCTCGTCCGCAATCGCCTCGGCCTGGGGGTGCGATTCGCGATCGAGGCAGGCATGCGCGCGGCGCAAGCGCCGGTCGTCGTCGTGACGATGGCGGATCTCTCCGACGATTTCGCCCGGATGGCGGAGATGGTTTCCCGGGCCGAGGAAGGGGCCGACGTTGTGTGTGCGAGCCGCTACATGCCGGGAGGAAGCCAGGTCGGAGGCCCGTGGTTGAAGTCCCGACTCAGCCGCGCGGCCGGACTCACGCTGCACCGGCTCGCGGGCGTTCCGACCCACGACCCGACGAACAGCTTCAAGGCGTACCGCCGCGACTTCCTGGAACGCACACCCATCGAGAGCCGCGCGGGCTTTTGCCTGGCCCTGGAGCTGACGGTCAAGGCACACTTCGGCGGAGGCCGCGTCGAGGAAGTGCCGGCGACCTGGAGGGACCGCTCGAGCGGCAAGAGCCGGTTCCGGATTTTGTCCTGGCTTCCCCTCTACCTGCGCTGGTATCTGTGGGCATTACGCCGGCGCTGGTTGACTCCGTCGGCGGACCGCGGGACTCGCTGAGGGTTGCCCCGGGCTCTCGCGTTCCGACGGCGGGAAGACGTCTCGTATAATCGTTCGCCGTTGGCCAATCGATAAATGACTGACCATCACCTCACGGGATCGGCGGCCCGACCGGGCCACAGTCCGCCCTCCCGCCAAGCGATCGAGGCCTCAACAGAAGTCCCTGACAGGCCGACAGGCGGTGGCGGGATGCCAGGCCGAAGACATGTCGGGGCCAAGACCCTGGATTCCGTTGCGCCTCGGGCCCTCACGCTTCTCCTGCTCGTTGTGTCGGTGCTCGGTCTTCTGTCGTTCCCAACCGATGGTTACGACAACAGCATCCTGATGGTCGGAGCCCGGCTGGTCGCGAACGGGAAGCTTCCTTACGTCGACTTCTATACACACTACGGGCCCCTCGGTTACACGGCCCTCGCTGCGCTGGTCCAGTTCTTCGGGCATCCGGGCCTGGCTCTCAGGATCGGACAGGCCACCCTCTTGATCGGGATCGCGGTCCTCCTGCATCTGCTCTTTCGGTCCCTTCAGCCGAGAAGCCGCGGTGAGTATGCCGTTGTCCCCCTCGTTCTGGTCTTCTCCCAGGTGTCCATCGATGCGGCCTTTTTCGGTTTTGCGCTCGCGACGATCGGCCTCGTATTATTCACGCTCGCTCGAAGCGCCTTGCGGCTCCTTCCAGCCTGCCTTCTCGCTGGCGCCGCTGGCCTCGCGCTCGCCGCCGCCGCCTGGATCCGGCCCGGCTTCGGTGCGTACGGTGTCGGCGCGCTTCTCCTCATGGAGTTCGCGGCGGGCCGGCCGCGCTTCGGCGTTCTGCGGAGTTCTCTCCTGGCGATGGGCCTGGTTCTTGGAACCGCGGCGCTCGCGACGCTTCTCGTGGGAACACTTCTTTATCCATGGCTCTCACCCAGGATGGCTTTCGAAGCCACGGTCAGCGTGCCGGCCCGGTTGGTATCGGGGGGAGAACGCTTTCTCCGTCCCGACTTTCTTCGGGACGTCTGGACGGTCCCGGAGGGGATTGCCACCGGCAGCGCGCTCGTTGCGGTAACCATCGCGTGGACCTTTGCAGTCGCGCGGCTCAAGCTTCGGCGAATAGCCGGGGCGTGCATCGCCGCGGGCGCAGTCCTTCCATTCTGCGTCAGTCTCTCCAGACACCCGGCGCGAGACGCCGGTTTTCTTGCCTTGACCCTGTTCGCGCTCGCCGGTCTGGTCGCCTTCGCGGGCCGCCCCGAGCTCAGACAATCCGCTCTTCTTCGAGCCTCGGCCACATTCGGCATCGCGGCGGCGGCGTTCGGGCACTATTACTGGGCCCGCGCCGACCTCTCTCACCTGCTTCCCTTTCTGGCGCTGGCTCTCGTGGGGGGGACGCTCTTGGCGACGTCCGTTCCAACCCTGGCGCGCGCCGTCCTGGCCGGCGTGTTCCTTCTCACCTATATTCCGGCTCTGACCCCTTACCATGTTCCGGCGGCGAGGCTCTTCAAGCGTGACCTCTTGCCGCATCTCCGGCCCTGGCGTTGCACTGTCTATTCGACCGACGCCGTCGAGGCCATCGCCCTGGCCGACAGGCTCGCGGACCCACGGAGCCGCTTCGTGGCGGTGGGCTCGAACCAGACCTGGAGCTCCGGCAATCCGGTCGTGCTGTTTCTGATCTCCTCCCGACTTCCTTACACGCGCTGGTTCCAGTACGACCCCGGTCTTCAGGACTCGCCCGAGGTGCAGAAGAAGATGGAACGCGAGCTGGAGGTGTCCGGAAGCCGGAGCGCGGTCGTCTGGAGGGCGGGGCATTTCCGCTGGAACCAAGAAGATCCCCGCATCCGGGCCAGGTCTCCGTTCGACGACCTCTTCGACCGTTTCTACCCGATCACCGCCGCCTGGTTCGGGCCTTATGAAGTTCGTGTCCGAGCCCCCGACGTGCCTTAACGATGCTTCCCGGAGCTCTCGACGTCTCCCGGACCGAGTCCGGGCTCCGCCTTTTCCGGTGCGAGCCGTGAGCGTTATCGACGACATCCGGGCGACCGGCTCCTGGCAGCGCTGGAGGCAGCGCCCTTCGCTCGTCACGTGACGCGGACCCGGGCTTGAGCGGCGGCACGATGTGGCGCGACGACGCCCGGCATGCCGGTAAGCTTCGCTCCTGGGAGATCGCCGCGGCGGTGCTGGCTCTCGCGACATTTCTCGCGTTGCGCTGGCGACTGGTGATGCCCCAGGCGGTCGTGCTCGGCTGGCACAGCGACGCGGCGATCTACGGACTCGCTGCGCGGCGAATCCTCGAGCACGGACGCATCGACGTGTTCTTCTGGGGCCAGAACTACATCGGGCCGTTGACGTCGCTCGCGGCGACGGCGGTCGCGATGATCCGGCGGGTCGCCTTCGACCCTTCAGCAGGAGTCGATGCGTTCGCGCTGCGCATCGCGGCAATGAGCGAGACAGCGGCCGGGGCGCTGTTCTTCTGGCTCGGCTTACGGGCGGCCCTCGGCCGACTCGCCGCTCTTCCCTGCCTCCTCTGGCTGGCGATCGGACCTCTCTATCTCTTCGAGAGCTCCTTGGCGCCGCGCAACGACGAGATCGCGCTTCTCTGCTCCGGCGTCCTGTTCTGGATCGCGGCGCGGTCCTTCGCCGGGCTCCGGCGGCCCGGCGTCTTCGACACTCCGCTCGGATGCCTCTTCGCCGGGCTGGTGTCAGGGTTCGGATGGTGGATGAACCAGAGTGTCGTGTTCATCCTTCTGCCGACGGCGATCGTTCTTGCTCTCCGATCGCGGGCATGGGCGGATCTCGCTCCGAGGATCCGGCCCTTGGACCGCCTATTGATTCGGACCGACCGCCTCGGGTGGAGACCCCTTCCCCGGACGGCGATCCTCACGCTCCTCGCCTGGCAGGCCGTTCTCGTGATCCTGCCGGTGATCGCGCTCTCCGCCGAGTCCTGGTATCCGCCGGCGAGCACCGTTGCCGTCGCTTGCTTCCTCCTTCTGCTCGCGACGCAGGTTGCGCTCGACCGATACGCTGGCAGCCGGATTCGCCGGCGAGCGTTTCGCGCCGGCGTCCTCGCGGCGCTGCGCGCCGTCCTGCCGCGCGGCGCCTCCCTCGCTGCGGGCTTCCTGCTGGGATCCGCGCCGGTGCTCGCCGGACGCTTTCTAGGGTGGTATCCGATTTCGTACTCGCGGCCCGAATTCACTTTCGGGCTCGACCACCTGTTCCCGCACCTCTCCGAGATGGTCCGGTTTGACTTGTGGCGATGGATCGGCGCGGATCGTTCGCCGCAAGGAATCGTGTTCGCGGTCGGCTGTGCGGTCGGACTCGGGCTTCTCGTATGGGAACGGCGCGGGGAGATTCGCGCGTTTCTATGGCTTCGATCCGCCGATTGGGGAGC
>WNGE01005154.1_pt1 | contig 15990 bp, 9 predicted proteins | sample 5400651 | NCBI WGS metagenome assembly WNGE01 (sample SAMN13153370, study PRJNA577476) | soil metagenome | isolation source: 60 cm soil or saprolite under grassland replicate 2 | place: USA:California | collected 2016-06-15 | reverse complement strand
AACGGGGGAAAAGGTGAAGAGGGAAAGAGGGAAAATGACTGTTAACAAGAGCCCAACGCCGAGCACGATTGCCCTCGCTCGGCGAGATTTCCCTTTTACCCTATTACCCATTACCCTTTACCCATTCCCCTTTCATTTGGCTGGTTTGCGGAAGTTATACCGCAGCAAAACGCGAATCGGAATAGCCGCCCCATTGCGCATTGCCGGAAAGAAATGTAACCGATGAACGGTGTGGACCGTTGTCTCGTCCAAACCAAATCCTGCCCAACGGGCAACCTCAACTCGCGTTACCTCGCCACTCGCGTCAAGATCCACCAGCACATCGACCGTTGCCTCCGCTTCGGCGCGCGCAGCGCTTTCAGGATATGCGGGAATTAGGCGTCGGTAAGGCCGTGGCAAACGAAGCCCTTGCGCCGCCGCGCTTTTATCGTCGTCGGGTGCTTCTTCGATGATTGGAATCTTCTGATCAGTTGTTAGCTCGCGCTCGCCGCGTTCATCTTCACGCGCCCGTCGAATTGATAGGGTTGACCGGTGTCTAGCTTCGAAACCCGATAATTCAGATAGCAGCGCTTGCTCGGCGGTTGCCGCGGTTGCACTCTGAAGGTTTGGACGTTCCCAGTAGATGAGCCTGCCTGTTCGTGCACTAACCACAAAGATCGAGGCGTACGATTCGAAATATGCGGGCCCGGTGGAGGGCGATCGACGAAGCGTTTGAGCGTCTCCTAAAATAAAAAAGTCACAACCGAGCGCAGCGCCAAGATTGCGGGCTTCGTTCAGCGAAAGATTGATCGAGCCTGCGTATCCAGCACCGCGGGCTGCAGCCCGAACCTGATCGCGATCCAGGAGACTTATGCTGGTCTCGTTTTTGAGGTTTGAGGCTAGTATCTCGGCAGCCAGTCTTCCCGTGTTAGAGTCGCCAAAATCCAAAACTGCCAGAGTTAAGGACCGCTCCGTTGTTTGGTTGCTGATGCTGAAACCAGGAGCCGGACAAACCCACCAAAAAAACAGCAAGGTGCAACCTGTCGAAATGAGGACCGACATTCGCAAACCTAAGTGGGGTTGAAACGATGGCATTCGTTAATGAGAACCTGGGCAGGGTCTTGTCGTCATTGTAGAACTCGCGCAGCCGCGCAAAAAGTTCATCACTTACATCTCGGCCTGTTATTGTCATGGCGTCCGCAAACTCGAGCGCTACGCGTTCAGCCTGACTGTACAAGTCGCTGGTTGCATAGTTTGGCAGGTCGTCAATTTTCTCATCCGAAACTCCGAGTTCGCTGCCCACGGCAGCATTTATGTCTTGTCAAAACTCACAACCATTCAGGGCAGCGACGCGGCGGTTGATGAGCGCTCGCAAACTCGCCTCAATCAATCCCGACGCCTCAATGCCACCCCACATTGCTCGGGCGCCGCGAAAGATCGACGGTCGGCGAGCATAGAGAAGATGATTAAGAAGAGGTGCGCCCCAGCTTTTTTTCTGCGCCTCGAGCACGCCGGCAACGTACTTATCCACTTCTTTGGGATTGACGTTCGCTATTCTGGTCATTGCGCCTTACTCCTTCAGCCTCAGCAACCCTATAGAACGCGCTATTGACCTCCCACAGCGGAGCGATCCCTGGGCGTCAGGCTGTGGTAGAGCTTATAGATTTCCGTCTTCACCTCCGAGGGGAAACAAACCCGGTGCAACTCATAACCGCGCTGCAACCCGCGGACAACATCGCTAACTTCGGTGATCTCGCGTATGCAGGGTCGTGCGTAACCGTCCTCAACGTATATTCGACTCTTGGGCTCAGCGCCTTCCGCGGTGTAGTAGTTGTAATAAGGCACATCGCTGGCGCGATCTTCAATGAAGTAATAATCCGGATCGTATCCTGCGTTAATCACGCACTCTCGCGCCGCCGCCAAGAATTCAGGTCGCTCCGTAACTGGCATGTCCAGATCAATGGCCTTGAAAAGCCGGCGGCCCGTAAAGCGTCTGCTGAGATCAACGAGAATTGTGTCCGCGGAACGCTGCCATTGCTTAACGTGAAACAAAACGTCGGAGTCGTCCACTTCGAGATACTCGGTGGTGGTTAGAGATTTTTGGCGTAGCACTTTTTCAAACGCCGTGTCTGGCGCGCACCAAACCGGTTCCCCGGTTTCCAGGAGTCTTAAGGCTCGCCGCAGGGTTGCTCGTAACACCGCTTCCGCCGAACGCAGTGTGCGATGAAAATAGACCTGGCGAAACATGTAGTATCGAGCCTGTAAGTATTCCTCAACCGCATATAGGCCGCGCGCTGCTACATAAATACGATCGTGTTCTTCATCGATTGCCAGCGCATTAATAATCCACTCCAGATCATAGATTCCATACTTAGCGCCCGTCATCAGAGAATCTCGCAAAAGATAGTCCATGCGGTCCACGTCTAGTTGGGAGGAAACGAGTTGAGCCAAAGCAGCCGGCTGGAATTTTCCTTCAATGATCGCCGCCACTTTCGCCGGCAAGGCGGGAGAATACGAGCGCAAGAGTTGGCCGATCTCAGTAACTTCGCTTAGCACAACTTCGACGGTCCATTTTTCGTGATGAAAGCCGAGCACTTTTTCCATCACGTGGGAAAACGATCCATGGCCCACGTCGTGAAGCAATGCCGCTGCGCGGGCTGCTACCCGATCCTGTTCTTTGAATAAATGTTTTTCAGCGAGTCGATCGAGCACACGGCTCATTAGATGAAATGCGCCCAGCGAATGTGTAAAACGAGAGTGCTCCGCGCCCTGGTAGGTATAGAGACCGAGACCGAGTTGCTTAATGCGTCGCAATCTCTGAAATTCGGGCGTGTCGATCAAACGCATCATCAACTCGCCTTCGTTGGTGTCGGTGCGAAGGCGAATGATGTTGTGGACCGGGTCGCGATAGATTCGTTCTGACATGCTGCGCAATTCTTAATAACCGCAAAAACGTTGGAAGGCAACATCCCGCAGACCTCGCTGTTTCTGAAGGCGTCAGATAACAGCCGTTAACCGCCGCAGGAACCAGCAAATTTTCCCACGGTCACAGTCACCCTTCATTCCTGACAAAGACCCCAACCCAGCCTTCCGTGTAAGTCGCCCAGCCTTCCGTATACCTTACTCACACCAGCCGCAACAGTTCCGATTTATGGATCGGTTTCCAATTTTTTGGATAGCGCGGATACTCGGCAGGCGTTGGTCAGAGTTAAGTGCTGTACGTTATCTCATTGTCGTAACGGGTGTTGGGTGGGCACAAGAGTTGCGAGCCGAGGTGTGCTCGATTCTTCTTTGAGTGAATTACGCGTGGGAACTGGTGCTTCAACACGTCCTACAAGCGGATACATCCGCCCAAGTAAAGCCATCGGCCGTCAGAGGAATTATCTACTCTGATTAAGGAGGACAAAAATGGAAAGAGTTTTGCAAGACTCAGGCGCGAAAGCCATCTCAATGGTAATTGCGGCTTTGTTTTTGGTGGTAATGGCCTCAGGCGCGGCACTTGCGCAAGGTGAGAGCGGCCAAATTAACGGAAAAGTCACCGATCCTCAGGATCGGGTAGTGCCAGGAGCTACGGTAACAGTTAAATCTGTTACAACTGGAGCAGAACGCACCGCAACGAGTGACGATCAGGGAGTGTATACAGTTATCGCACTACAGCCCGGCCTCTATGACGTTACGGTGAAATCGGGACAATTTGCCGAAAGCACACAGAGAGTGCAGGTAACGGTGGGCTCGAAAGTCTCACTGGATACTAAACTATCGACCCAGGCGGTTGCCGAGAATGTTACGGTTGTGGCCGGCGCAGGCGGCATCGAGGTGAACATTCAAGATCAACAACTCTCCAGCATTGTCTCGCGTAAACAGGTAACTGAGTTGCCGACCTTGACGCGCAACCCGTACGACCTCGTCGGGATTTCCGGCAACGTGACCGCCGACAGCAGCAACCGCGGAGCGGGCTATGCGATCAATGGGCAGCGTTCAGCAAGCACCAGCATTCTGCTCGACGGAGTTGAAAACGTTGACACCTTTGTCGCTGCCGTTGGTCAAGCTGTGCCCATCGATTCCGTTCAGGAATTTCGCGTAATCACCGGCAACTTCTCGGCTGAGTACGGACGCGCCTCCGGTGGTATCGTCAACGTCGCGACCATCGCCGGCTCCAACGAGTTTCACGGCACTGGATACGCATTCAACCGCATCTCAAGATTGGCGTCGAATGGGTTCGACAACAACGCACGCGGTATTGAGAGACAGGTATTCACGCGTAACCAGTATGGTTATTCGATTGGCGGCCCCGTTATTTTGCCACGCTTTGGTGAAGGCGGCCGATCGACAATCAACCTGAAGAACAAGCTTTTCTTCTTCAGCAATACGGAGTGGATCAAGGTCAGAAGTGGCGGCGCGCGAGTCGCCTGGGTTCCGACGCAACAATTTCTTGCTGCCAGCAACGGGGTGACTCAGGCTTTCTTTGCGCCATATCAAATAAATGGCGCGCCGGGCACTACCATCAGTGCTTCTCAGGTAGTCGCGGCATTTGGCGCTTCTACATTCGTGCCAACGCCGAACAGCCCGGGAACCAACGCCTTCCTGGCCTTCGCAAATGCAAACCCCAACGCGCCGGCTTTTCAACAGGTTACCTTCTCCACGCCGAGAGACGTGGGCGGCGGCCTGCCTGAAAATGAATATCAGACGGTAAATCGCGTTGATTATAACTTTTCGGACAAGACCCAGATTTACGGACGCTATGCGTTGCAAAGCGCGAATTTCTTCAAGGGTACCAACGCTTACAGTCCGTATGAGGGCTTCAGCACCGGGTTCACCAATTTTAACCAGAACGTGCTGATCAATATGACTCACACGTTCTCTTCGAAGTTCGTGTCAGCAACCAAGCTCGCCTTCAACCGCCTGAACGGCGGACAACCACTCGGCGATCAACCGCTCGTGCCCACGCTCTACATGCAGGACACCAGAACAGTAACCTTGCAGGGTGTGCAGGTTCTGTTCCCCGGCTATCTGCCATACTCGCCAGGCAATGCCATTCCGTTTTCTGGCGCGCAGAACGTCTATCAACTGAACCAGGACCTGAGCTATTCGATGGGCAAGCACAACTGGAAGTTTGGAGGGCAGTTCATCCAGATACGCGACAACAAGACTTTTGGCGCGTATTCGTATGCGGTGGAGACCCTCGGTAATACCAACGGCGAAGCGCTCAGCAACTTCATTACCGGTAACCTCGTTAGGTTTAGCGTGGCCATCGATCCTGGCAACAGGTTCCCCGGGGAGAGCATTCCACTCCCGGTCGGTCCACCAGCGTTCTCACGAAGCAACCGGTATAACGAGTGGGCGGCTTACCTGAACGATTCGTGGCGTATTCGTCCACGCCTTACGCTAAATCTTGGTCTGCGCTATGAGTATTATGGCGTACAGCATAACACTCAGGATCCGCACTTGGATGCGAACTTCTATTACGGCTCCGGGTCTACGCAACAGGAGCGAATCGCAAATGGGCGGTTCTTTGCCGCACCGGATAGCCCGATCGGCCAGCTCTGGAAGCCCGACCGAAACAACTTCGCTCCGCGCGTTGGCGTTGCTTGGGACGTGTTTGGTGATGGCAAAACGAGCTTGCGTGGCGGTTATGGTATAGCGTACGAACGCAACTTTGGAAACGTCACCTTCAACCTGATGTTTAATCCGCCCAACTACGGTGTCGTGGCTCTTTCTGCTGACGCCGTGAGTGGCGCCGGAGACGTTTCGACGCTTCCGGTAAACATCAATAACTATGGGCCGTTTTCGGGAACGGGACCAGCCCGACGGTTCTCTCCAGTTTCAGCGCGTCACATTGACGAGAATATTCACAATGCGTACGCACACTTCTGGAGCACTTCATTCGAGCACCAACTGGGTAGCAACTCTGTTTTCTCGGCGGAATATTCCGGTTCGGCAGGCCGACAGCTCTACTCGATTGGCGACCAAAATCGAAGTGGTGCCAGACTGGCATTTGGTCTGCCCAGGATACCGAATGCTGTGGGTGTCCTAACCACACGGCTCAACCCGTTCGTAACCAGCATGAATACGCGGCGCAACGATGGTTGGTCCAATTACCACGGTTTCATCACCTCTTTCCAAAGCAACAACTTCCGGAACACCGGGCTTAGCTTTACGTCCAGATACACTCTGAGCTGGGCGAAGGATAATCTCAGCTCTACGTTCGCGGATACGTTTCAAACGTTCTTCCTCGGCTTCACCGACCAGTTCCATCCGGAATATGACTACGGTCCGGCCGATTTCGACGTTCGTCACCGCTTTGCTTCGAGCTTCGTGTATGAGCCGACTTTCTTTGATAAGTCAAGTAGCTCCGCTGCTAAGCATTTGCTTGGTGGGTGGAGCCTTAACGGCACGGTTGTTCTTAGATCGGGATATCCTGTAACGATCTACGATTGCAGCTCTGCCAATATCACTTGCGCACGCCTGCAGCCGTCAGGAGCTGTTACCTTCAACAACAGCAACCCGGCGGATACTGGAGACGCAAATTCTTTCATTCTTGCTGATCTGAGTGGTCAGACCAACCGAGTGGAACCTAACCCGCTTGTAGGTAACTTCAACTTTGGTCCATATCCTGCGGATATGGATGGGCGTAACAAGTACCGAGGCCCCGGCTTCTGGAACGTGGACATGGGTCTCTACAAGAGGATTCGTTTCAGCGAGAAGTACACCCTTCAGCTGCGTGCTGAAGTCTTCAACCTGTTAAATCACGCGAATCTCTATGTTGACTACGGCAGTCCAGATGTGGATAGCGGCGACGTGCTTGGCAGACGTGGCAATAACAACGGTACCTTGGAGCGTCGCAACGTCCAACTCGCTGTCAAGTTTATCTTCTAACTTTCGAAAGATTGTTAGTTGTTTTCGGGAGGGCTGGGTCCTCCCCTTTTTTTGGAAGTCTCACCAATTCATTAACGGCGGGAACGACCACGCTCCGCGTCGCGCGGTTCAGCTGTTTGCCGGATTATTCACCAACGAACCTAGGGGCGCCGCTGGTGTTGTACAATTAGAAAGACTCAGGTTCCTTAACACAGGAAATATACGCTGAACAGGCTCAACGATAACGAGGCTGCTATCATCCCCGATTGAATGGTGCAAGATGCTTTCGATACGTAATTATTTTCTTCCTCTATTCTCCCTTTTAATAGTCCTCTCTCTTCCGGCAGCCAGTTCTACTCAGACTTCTACGCGAAAGGCCGTCTACCTTAGCTATAGCGAAGCTCAGCCGGTGTTGACTGCCCTTGCAGATATTTTGCCGCCCACTCTAAAAGGTAAGAGCGCCGGCGACCTGGCTATGCTATGGCCTAACTGGATAAGGAGTCGTGACTCCGAGATTCGCGCCCGGCTCGCGTTAGGAGATGACGATTCGCTGGGTAATTTCTTACTCTTTGGCACCTCTTATACAAAACAACCGCGCGTCACCACGGAAGAGATTGCACAGATAGCGCAACCCGATAGTCACAAATCAGCAGCGGCACAAGCTGAAACATCACAGCTCTCACAAGTTCTTCAAGCGCGAGCCGACGATCTGATCCAGGGCTTTGACGCGCCTGGAAATAATGAACGACTGTTATTTGGACGCCGCATATTCATCGAAAAGAAAGGTTACGATCCACACACGGCGACGGGCAGGGCCAAGCTCAAAGAATATTTGCTGGCAAGTGTGGTGCGCGTACTAAGCGAGCAGGCAAGTTATGCAAAAGCATTAGCTTCAGCACGACGATTAGCGGACCCAAGCGAAGAATTCGCTGAGCGTTCTACGCTCTATCGCAGCAGGGGCCTTTCTTCAGACACCTCTCTCTTGCCAAACTTTGCTATCGAGGAATCTTTGAAGGCCATGCAGAAGCGTGGCCTGATCGAGCCGCACAGTATTCGTCGTATTGGCGTCGTGGGACCGGGCCTCGACTTTACCGACAAGCAGGAAGGGTATGACTTTTACCCCCAGCAGACCATTCAGCCTTTTGCAGTAGTTGATAGCTTGCTTCGGCTGGGACTTGCTCAGCCCCACGAGTTGCAGATAGAAACTTTCGATCTCAGCCCTCGTGTGAATGATCATCTGCAACACGCCATATCGCGGGCGCGGCGCGGCACCAGCTACACGGTGCAACTCCCGCGCGATCCTTCGTTGGCGTGGAAACCTGAACTCGTCAGATATTGGGAGCGCTTTGGCGACCAGATTGGCAAACCGGTCACACCAGTTTCGATTCCGACTAACGCCGGTGAGTTGAAATTGCGGGCTGTGAGCATTCGCCCAACATTCGTTTCCCGCATCACCGTGGCCGACCTGAATGTGATACTCCAGCGACCGACTCTTCTCGCGGCTGATCGGTTCGACTTAATCGTTGCGACTAATATTTTTATTTATTACGATGTCTTTGAACAAAGCCTCGCCATGCTCAACGTTGAACGAATGCTTCGCCCGGGCGGCGTTCTGCTCTCAAACAATGGGCTTCTTGAACTCCCCTTGTCGCGCGTCCGGTCGATTGATTATTTAACTGTAGTTTACTCTGATCGAACTGACGACGGTGATCACATGATTTGGTACAAGCGCCTGCCCGATTAGTTTGTAGTTTGCGCGATCCGCCACTATGTTCGGCCCTTGAGTATTTATTCAGCCAGGCTTCCAGCCCCCAACGCTGTAGTTTTTCTCGACGCCGGCGGAAACAGCGGGCTCTTTAACAAAGGAGTGTAGAAATGATTTATCAAACTCCACGAATGGTTCGCGCGCAACGTCTGTTTTCTTCCTGCTTACTAATTCTGCTCACGTTGTTTTTTGCCGGCATATCTCAAGCTCAGATGGGAGGAATTGATCCGGATCCGGGTTCGCCTGGGACTGGAGGTCGCAACACTATCGAAGGACGAATTTACTATCCTTCGGGACGCAACGTTGATAAGCGACTGAAGGTGCGACTTAACAGTCTCAGAGGTGGCGACTTCTTTACAATGAGCGATGACACAGGGGCTTTCTCGTTTCGCAGGATAGGCGGCGGAACATATGTTGTCAGCCTTGAAGGTGAAAATGAGTATGAACCCGTTCACGAGCAGGTCGACATCTTCGATTCTTCAAACAGCCGGGGAACCTTATTCGGCCGCACTTACAACCTGCAGATTCAGCTTCGCTTGAAAGGTTCAGCCAGAGAGAAATCAGGAGTCATTAATGCCTCTCTAATGGCGGCACCGAAACCCGCGGCCGAGCTTTACCAGAAGGCGCTGCAATCTGAAAAAGATGGCGATATGAATAAGGCTCTGGACGAATTGCAGCGCGCGGTGGCACTTTACTCGCAATTCACGCTGGCTCTAAATGAGCTGGGCATCCTTTATCAACGGCTTGGCAAATTCGATGAAGCAGCAAAAGCCCTGGGCGCTGCCGTCAAGGTTGCGCCGGAGATTTTTGAACTCCGACTCAACTACGGCATTGTGCTCTTGAAGAACAAACAGTTTGCCGAAGCGGATACTCAGCTGCACCACGCCATGGAAATAAGAAGCACCTCGACGCTGGCCCACCTCTACAGAGGCAAGGCGCTGATTCAGCTACGCCAGTATCCTCAAGCTGAAAGCGAGTTACAGGAAGTCATTAAACTGGGAGGCGAGGATGTGCCGATGGCGTACAGGTTTCTGGGCGCGCTTTATAACGAACAGGGCGAAAATCAGCTCGCCATTAAGGCTCTGGAAAAATATCTTAGCCTGGCGCCCACTGCGAAAGACGCTGACAGCGTTCGAGAAATCATAAAGCAGCTACGTACGCAGAGCTGAAGTAAGGCCCAAAAGCGCCGAATGGCCAGCCGAGCGAACAGGGTCATCAAGCCGCAGAAACAGTTAAACGGTCCTATCGGCTATCCCTCTTTTCTATCGGAACATCTTGGGGTCGATGGTCGCGTTATGCCGATATTCTGTGATAGTGCCGGTAATCGTTCCAACTTTCTTCTGATGTATGATCGGATACGTGACAACCTGTTCAAACTTGAAGGGCAGTTTCACTCCGTCAACGTCTCTAAAATCCGAAGTTTCAAAATAGAAGTCCACGCTCAGCTCATCTTCACCATGAGGAACGACTGCGTTGGTGAATTGGCCCATCGGTTTTGAGATGCTTGCCTTACCATAATCAGTCCTTATCCACATGAAGGTCTCGGCATCAAAATACAAGCGCGCGGGCGCCACTTTGGGCCTCTTCATTTCGACAACATAAGCCAAACGATCTCTAATTTTTTTCGTCCCCTTCGCTTCAAACTTTGCTCCGTAAGATTGGCTGTCAAGCAGCACGTTATAAAGAGAAATACTATTGAACATGACACCGGAGGCAAGCATGTCCTGGAGTTTGTCCTGTATAGGAGCAAGGTCGCGCGGAAATAGCGGACGAAGGAAGGGCTGTTTCCCATCGTAGGTTAACTGCCAATCATACTTTTCAAAGACGTATACCGCCGAGACCTTGTCAGGGAATTCGGATACGATAGCCATTTGGACCGCAGCATCATTGTCCTTTTTAACGGAGCCCACGGCTATCCGCGACTGGAACCGTGCTAAAGCTTGCTTGTCACCGGCGGCCTCCAAATGTCTACTGATAATCTCATCCGCTGTAAGTGACTTTTTTTTATCCTGAGCCTTCGTACTCGTTTGAATTGCGAGGAACGACAGAAGCAGTACTGACACAAAAAGATGTTTCATTAATCTTTACCTCGGAAGGGATTCTAGCAGGCGAACGACACCAGGTTGTAGCTGATTCGATCAGAATTATTGGGAACCAACTGATCAATGCGTTTCCCAGTTGTGCTTACTATATAATTTCCGATAAGTGCGCCCATTTGAATTAGCGTTCGCGTCAACATTGATCACGAAAGTCCATTGTAATTGGAAGTGCCCAGACGCAGACTCTCAGTCGTCGATGCAGTCGCGATCATTGTTGGCATTGTCGTTGGGGCGGGAATTTTCAAAACGCGTCCCCCTATACCCGCTGACGCCAATCATTTTTTGCGTTGCATCAGCTTACATGTTGTGGTCCAGCATTGCCTATACAGGAACGGGAGGGGTTGTCGGCATCGTCGTTTTGATTGTGGGCGCGGCCGTGATGCTGTTGCACGAAGCCTCAAAACTAGGCCCGCAGCGCCGAAAGGAATAGAACTTTTACTCACGCTGAAGTCTACTGAAAGTGGCAGCGAGCACCCGCAAAAGTTCGAAATAGAAGGGCTTCCAACTACAGGTTGTGACCGGTTGTGATTTATGGATCGTTCCCAATATTTTGGATTTTTATGGCCATCCGAGAGCCAGTTGCCGAAGCTAAGTATCTGATTTTATTGGCGATGCCGTGGCCACCGGTGGCGGGTATAAGAATTGCGAAACTTATCTGCAAGAGTTTTTTTACGACAGTTAGTTTCGGAATTTTTAAGCGCCGCAAAGAATAAAGAACAAGGGTTAAAAAGGGAATCTCCCTGCGGCACACTTCAAGCATCAAGAAAGGACAGCAAAAAATGAAGAATGTTTTAAGGTTGTTTATTGCCCTGTGCATCGCACTAGCCGGTACGGCAGCGTTTGCACAGGACATTCAAACGAGAGGTTCGATCGGTGGCCAGGTCGTTGACGTGCAGGGGGCTGCGGTACCAGGCGCCACCGTAAAGATCACGGGAACAAACATCGATCGTACAGTGACCACCAACGAGCAAGGTTTGTATAGCTTGGAAAACCTCAACCCCGGCTCCTACAAACTCAGGGTTGAAAAGCAAGGCTTCAAGGCGGCCGAAGTCGCTGACGTAACAGTATTCGTCGGAAAGGCGGCAACGACGAAGGTCACCCTCGAAGCTGGTAACATATCGGAAACCGTGACTGTAACTGCGGGGGCTGAAATCGATCAGGCTAGCACTGCTGTTTCTACTAACCTGAACGATCAGCTCTTTAGGAACATCCCGGTACAGCGAGGTGTCGCAAGTCTGTTCTATTTGGCACCAGGCACGACGGACAGCCTTGGTGGTGGTACCTCCAACCCGTCAATTTCGGGCGGATCGGCCCTCGACAATCTCTATGTCGCTGACGGCGTGAACATCACCGACTCGGCTTTTGGCGGACTCGGCACTTTTTCACGTTCGTACGGCTCACTTGGAACTGGCATCCTGACCTCTTTCGTAAAAGAAGTACAGGTAAAGACCGCCGGATTTGAGCCACAATACGGCCAGTCCGAAGGCGGTATCATAAACATCATCACGCAATCCGGGGGCAATGAATTTCATGGTGCCGTCTTCGCGTTCGCTCGCCCAAAGGCATTTGAAGCGAGGCGCAAGCAGCGTGATGACTTCAGCGTAAACAAGGCTGGTAAACTTCTCCACGTGGAGAATTACGACGCGGGTGCGGACCTCGGCGGACCTATCGTGAAGGAAAAGTTGTTCTTCTTCGGTTCATTCAACCCAACAATCAGTCGCCAGATTTTTTTAGGCTCCCAGCGTAATGCCAACGACATAGCCACCGGCACCGGACGCGATTCAGGCCTGTTTACGCTTCTGGGTGAGCATGCAGGTCGTACTCGAACTTACAACTACGCCGGCAAGCTTGACTGGAATATCAATGCGAACCACACCCTGTCATACTCGATTTTTGGCGATCCCAACAAGACCAACAAGTCCTCGTGGGCCTCGCTGAACATCGACAATGCAACGGCACAGAGCGTGCTGGACTATGGGACTCGCAATCAGTCTCTTCGGTACACTGGTTCGTTCACCCCAACGTGGACTGGGAGCTTGTCGTTTAGCCGAAACGATAACCATTTCGATGAGTCTGGATTTGACAATTTCAACCAGATAGTTGACCGCACCGGCCCTAATGGTCGTGGAAGCTTTACCGCTGTTGGTCGTGGATTCTTCGAGCCAACCAAAGGTAAGACTTCGCGCTTTACGGCTGACACTCAGAAGAGCGTTTCGTTCTGGGGAACACATACGTTCGCAGTCGGTTACCAGTTCCAGAAAGGCGAGTACTCCGGGCTTCGTGATCGCAGTGGTCCGCATTACACAGTCCCATCGACCAATGCAACCGGAATAGACGCCCGTACTGGTCTTCCCTTTGTGGTTAATCCCACAGCTGCGGGTCAGAACTTGAACGCCACATGGAATCTATTGATTGCCCCGGCCTCGTGCACTTTGTGCCCGCTGATGAACGTGGCAGGAGTGGGCGACGTTCGGGTTAATCTCCAGCAATCTCGGGGTGGGTTCGGAACACCAGCGTTCAGCACCTTCTCGAGGTATCACGCCTATTACGGGCAGGATACGTGGCGCGTTAACAAGTACATCAGTGCGAACCTTGGCCTGCGCGGCGAGCAGGAGCGCATCGTGGGGAATCCAAAAAACGGAACGCGGGTTGGCTACAGCTTTACAGACCAATGGGCGCCACGACTCGGTGTCACGGTGGATCCACTCGGAAAAGGCAACACGAAGGTTTACTACAACTTCGGACGCTTCTTCGAGTACATACCGCTCGATCTGGCGGAGCGTTCATTGTCAACGGAGCTCGACTTCCTGAACGGCCGCTTTATTCCCGAGTTCACTACGGATGCCGCTGGAGTGCGCCACGTGGTTATCAACTCCTTCGGCACGGTTAACCCGGTGGTTGACGCAGCCCACTTCATAAGCCGGGCAGCCGGTGGCATAAATGCAGGCCCAAGCGTTTCCGCACAGGATCCTTCGAATCCGATTCTTCCTGGGACGAAGCTTGGCTTCGCACAGGAGCATGTCATCGGGTTCGAGCAGCAGCTTCCCAAAGGTTGGATGGTTTCAGCACGGTATATTGATCGCCGACTGAAACGAATCGTAGAGGATGCTGCCGTGGTGTCCCCGGAAGGTATTGACTTCTTCGGTCAGACCTACTTTATCGGCAACATCACTTCGACGCTGGATGCCGCCGTCAATCCCATCTCGCATGTTTTCACTCCAACTTACGATCTGGCGGGACACATTACCAATCTGCCCGCGGCTTGTGACCCGGGTCTGCTTAATGACCAGGTTACAGACAGCGCCGGTGATGTGGTCGGGGGAGTGTGCTGGGAAACTAACGGAAAGAATGGTCAGCCTGCCGGCGATCCGGGAGCTGATGGCGTGCCTGACGGATTCCCAGACCCGATCCACAACTACAAAGCGGTGGAAATCGAGTTGAACAAACGGTTCTCAAACAACTGGCAGTTGCTCTCCAACTGGCGCATCGCGTCTCTCAAGGGCAACTTCGAAGGCCACTTCCGCAACGACAATGGTCAAACGGATCCTGCGATTAGCTCGTTGTTTGACTTCACAGCAGGAGACTTTAACCTGCTTGGCGATCAATTCACAGCTGGACCGCTCAACACAGATCGCCGACATGTAATCAACATCTTTGGTAACTATCAGTTTACCAAGGAGAGCTTCGCACGAGCCGTCAATGGCTTAAACATTGGATTGAATTTCCATGGGGAGTCGGGTGTTCCGATCAGCGAGTTTCTTGCCCACCCGGCCTACCTGAACGCGGGCGAAATCCCGTCTGGTGGTCGTGGGAAACTTGGACGCACCGCTTTTTACAACAGGCTTGACCTTCACGCTGATTATCCCTGGACGATCAGTGAACGGATGAAGCTGAAGTTCATCGGAGATTTCTTCAATGTCTTCAATAGCACCAAGATCCGATTGCCGAACCAAAACCGCCAAGTGACGGTTGGGGTCAACAATGTTGACTTTTTGCAACCGGCTTCGTTCTACCTGCCGTTTAATATGCGGCTCGGAGTGAAACTTGAATTCTAAATTTGATCCACTTTCGGATCGTTTGATAGAGGGGGAGGACCTGGTTCTCCTCCTCTTTTTTTTTGGCTGCTGAACCTAGTATCATATCTGATAACCTCCCGGCTCCGATTTGAGACATCATCGCGGAGAAAGTACTGTGTTTCGCTCTAAGACCACTTTTCTTATCGCCTCTCTATTAAGTCTGCTTGTTGTACCGTCCGCAATAGGGCAAGGCTCACGTACGCGGTCGCTACCCGTCACGGTTCACGGTCAAGTGAGATATGCGCATGGGGGCGCGCCAGTCGATAATGCCCTGGTCCGCCTTGAAAAATTCAGCGGCGGAATTGAAGGCGATACCATGACGGACCGCACGGGTAAATTTCAATTCTCAGGAATGCCACCGGCGCAATACATTCTCAAGGTCCACTTGGCGGGCTTCCGGGACGAACAACGCGAAGTTGACCTACAAACCACACCAAGCGATTATGTGCTCTTCCAACTTCTGCCGGATAAAGTAGAGCCGAATCGCCTAACGCCGCGACCTGCAAGATCCATCGACGCGAATGTCCCACCCCAGGCCCAAAAGGAGTTTGAGAAGGCCCAGGAAATACTTCTTAGCGATAAGAAGAATCGATTCACCGAATGCGTGCGTCATTTGCAAACTGCCACTTCAATTTATCCGCGCTTCCTCGAAGCGCAGTTGAAACTAGGAACGACGTACATGGATCTGGGTGAATGGGAAAAGGCTGAAGAGGCCCTTCATCGGGCACTGGAGATCGATCCAAAGACCGTCAACACACTGTTTGCAATTGCCGAATTAAACCTTCAGCGGAAGAACTATGTAGAAGCTGAGAGGTTTTTAATCGACGGACTTAACATCGAGAACCGATCATGGCAAGGACATTTCATGTTAGGTCGTCTTTACTGGAGCCAGAACGAAATCGTGAAAGCCGGTCGGCAGGTTGCGTTGGCATTGCAGCTTAACCCAAACTTTGCCGATGCGCATATGCTTGGTGCGAATATTTTGTTGCGTGCTGGTAAACGCGAGGATGCATTGTTTGAGTTTGAAGAATATCTGCGCTTGGCGCCCAAAGGCGCATATGCGACCCAGGCACGAGAAACGGTGCAGAAGCTAAAACAGTCTCCATAGAAAAAGCCAATCCGCTACGTCTGTTCACGGCCTGGAGTGCATAAGAGAACAAACTAAACAAAGAGGAAGGAAGAACGGCAGTGCCTCGCACAATTTCTCATTTGCTAC